>Ga0209221_1000004_pt1 | contig 157916 bp, 114 predicted proteins | sample BlaSpr_A8_Ref_O2_FD_187989 | JGI IMG/M metagenome (GOLD analysis project Ga0209221, IMG submission 187989) | Forest soil microbial communities from Thunder Bay, Ontario, Canada - Black Spruce, Ontario site 2_A8_Ref_O2 (SPAdes) (version 2) | ecosystem: Environmental > Terrestrial > Soil >...
TATTGCTACAGAATGCTGCGCGTTCGACTTGCATGTGTTAAGCACGCCGCCAGCGTTCGCTCTGAGCCAGGATCAAACTCTCGTTTGAAATCTGGTGTTTCCAAACGTGTGCATTGTCGATTCGCATCGAAATGCCACGAATGGGAACGAACTGTTTAAATCGCTCGGTTATCTCAAATGTGGTACGTACACCGGTACACCCGGCGCACGAACCGTAACCAAACGGGTTCTGGCATGTATCATCCGATTGTCAAAGAGCAGGTCAATCCAGGCCAGCTGGAAGGACTACAGACGAACCCCGATACTACCGAACAGGTATCAAAGTGTCAAGCTGTAATCCAAAATTAATTTGGGCCTCAAGTTGTGGAAATCTCTGGCTCTTGTGGAATTCTTGTGCCGCTTTGTAATCCGTGCGGGCTGCGTATTTGTATCGAAAAGAACGCGTCAGAACCGCGGATTCACTTATGTAGTTAGCGCGCCTTTGTTTTCAAGGCGCTTCGCGGACAGCTCATTGAGCGGGGGGAAAGATACAGGCTGGGTCAAGGCAAGTTCGGACGGACGCGCGGCGCCTTCTTGCAACGCTTTGCACGTCATTTCGACGGCGAGAATTGTGTTGGGCGGAATCACTACGGTTGCGGCGAGCCCGCCACTCGCGACTTGTTTCTTTCCCGTGTTGGCAAGGCCATCGCAGCCTATAAACGGCAAGCTCAAAACTTTGTCGCGCACGGCGGCGTTAGATTGTTCCAGGAGAGCTTTTCTGGCGCCGAGTGCCATTGCGTCGTTCTGCGCGACCACGGCGTCAATCGGCAACTTATCGGAAGTGGACAAGCGCAGCCAGGAACACACGGCGTTGAATGCGCTCTCCTGAGTCCACTGGCCCTTCATCGCAATGAGCTTGATGTTGCGCGGCATAGTTTCCTGCATACCGATGCGGCGTTGCACGGCGGCGGAAGTGTCTGACGGTCCCTGAATGAATAATGCTGCGCCGCCTTGCGGAACCAGCGCACCGAGCTGGCGGCCCTGGATGCGTCCGACTTCGAGGTGATCCGAGCTGACGCAAAAAACCGGGGCGCGGCTGGTGCGGCGAAGATCGGCGAGATATTCCGCCTGACGATTGAGCACCACCCAGGCGATCCCCGCACCTGCGGCGGCGCGGCCTACGTGAGGCAGAGCGGTGCCGCTGACGGGCTCGAAGATGATCGCGTCGGGATGCTTCGCGATATCCCCTTGAATCACGTTCAGTAGTTGCTGACTCTGATTGATGGAGTCATTGGCTGCGTAGACGACTTCGACATCAACGCCCAGGCGTTGCGCGGTCGCTTCCGCCGCTCGTGCTTGCTCGACTTGGAAATCATTGTCGTCAGTGATCAGCGCTACCAGGAACCTGAGCCTTTTCATGGCCGGAACGCCCCAAGTGAGAAGGAAACAAATCAAAGATACAGTGAATGGGGCGGGAGCAAGAAAAAGAATTACGTATAGTGTTCATTTAGGAAATCGTGCGTGGCCGGAACGGCGAAAATCGGTGAGAGGACGGGCCCACGCCCTTCGTTCGCCAGCATGAAGCGAGGGAGGGCCAGCACGCATCCAAGGCGTACGAGTGCGAATGCGGCTCTATTCGTAACTGAAAGCTGGAAAGTTGTGCGAACATTGAAGCAAGGGCGCGCGGCGGCGAGCTTGCTGCTGCACTTGACGCTCGATAAAGCTAAAAAATGAAGGTGCTATCTGTAAATGTGGCATTGCCGCGCCTGGTGGCGTGGAAAGGCCAGACGTTTAATACCGGCATATTCAAGAAGCCGGTTGCCGGGCCGGTGACCATGCGGAAGCTTGATTTCGATGGCGACCGGCAGGCGGATTTGTCCGTGCATGGCGGGCCGTACAAGGCGGTGTACGCGTACCCTTCGGAGCACTATGAGTTCTGGCGAAAGGAATTTCCAGAGATGGAATTGCCATGGGGGCAATTCGGTGAAAATCTGACAACGGAAGGATTGAACGAGAGAGAGATACACATTGGTGACGTCCTGCGGATCGGTGAAGCCACGGTGCAGGTGACGCAGCCGCGCGTGCCGTGTTTCAAACTGGCGGCGAGATTTCAGCGAGATGATATTCTGAAGCGCTTTCTGCAGAGCGGGCGCTCCGGATTTTATCTTTCGGTGATCCAGGAGGGCCTCGTGGCCGCGGGCGATGAGATCGAGCGGATCCAGGAAGACGCGAACGGTATTGCAGTGAGCGACATCAACAAGCTTTTTAACCACGGAACGGATACTGCATTGATGCGGCGAGTGATTGATCTGGAAGCGCTGCCGCTCGATTGGCGCGAACATTTTGCCGCATGCCTGGCCGAGCTGGAACGCCATTCTTCGTGACCGCGAAATGAGCATGCAGCGTAAATCAATCCTCCACCAAACATTTGAAGTGGGCATCTCGCTGAAGGGCGTGGGCGCGCTATTCGAAATTGCCAGCGGCGTGTTGTTGTGGGTCGTAAAACCATCGCAGATGAACGACATCGTGCGCTGGCTGGGCGAGAACGTGCTGGCCGATGCGCCGCATCACCCATTCGCCACGCATGTGCTGAACGCTTCGCAGCGGTTCGCCGATCATGGCGCCACGTTCGCGTCGTATTATTTGCTCGCGCACGGTGCTGTGAAACTGGCGTTGGTGATTTGCCTGTTATGGAACAAGATCTGGGCGTACCCGCTGACGATCGCCGTTTTCGGCGCGTTCATGGTCTATCAGGTGCGTCGCTTCACGCACACGCATGCATGGGCGCTGATCTGGCTGACGGTGTTTGATGCGGTGATCGTTTATTTAACGTGGAAGGAATATCAGGAGCAGAGGGCCAAGCGGAGCGAAAAAACTGCTGCGTAATAATTGAAACCGTTAGTCGAGTGGTTCTGCATCAATGCCGATGTTCTTTTCTCCCGCCGCTTTCTTTTCGTTGTACTTCTTTACCCAGGCGGCGAAGCTCTTTCCGGCGGCAGTGTCGCGTCCGGTGAAGGCCAGGGCGGCGATATCGCTATAGGGGATGGTGAGTTTTCCCGGCTGATCCTTGGGCATCACACGGATAAAGCAATCAGAGAGCGCGGGACCCTTAATTTTGCGATCGAAGATGTAGCCTTCGATTTTCTGGCCGCTTTTCAGCGTGAGGGTGAGGTCGCCGCGATAGTCGAAAGCCTTCTCGAGCGCTTCATGAATTTCTGAAACGGACGCGAGCGCAGGAATCCAGCCTTCGAGATTTTCGTGGACGAAACCGAGTCGTTCTTCGGCGGCGGATTCGGGCGATGTGGATGTGTGGGGATCGGACATGGCGATTGCGAGCGGCTAGGCCTTCGGCGACATGACGATCTGCACGAGCTGGCCGGAAGTTTTTCCTGCGCCACTCGCGGCGCCGCCCATCGCGTCGGGGTCTTTGTATTTGTTGAAAATTGTCGCGCGCACGGTGCTGAGGAATCCGCCCAGCGAACCGAACATATCGTCCACCGCGCTGGCTTCGTAGCCGCTGTGCACCATGCAGTTCGCGCACTTGGGATTTCCGCTCTCGGTACCGTAGCGGTCCCAATCTGTTTCGCGGACCAATTCTTCAAAGGTGTCGGCATAGCCGTCTTGCAGCAGGTAGCAGGGCTTCTGCCAGCCGAAAATATTGTAAGTGGGCATACCCCAGGGAGTGCATTTGTAATTGCGCTTGCCCATGAGGAATTCCATGAAGAGTGGGCTGAGGTTGAAGCGCCATCTTTCACTGCGGTTGCTCAAAATCTGGCGGAATAGCTCGCGCGTTTTTTTCCGGCTGAGGAAATGTTCCTGGTCGGGAGCTTTATCGTAGGTGTAGCCGGGCGAGAGCATCATGCCTTCGACGCCCAGGTCCATCATGTCATCGAAGAAGCGGCGAACACTCTGCGCATCGGCGCCATCGAAGAGCGTGGTGTTGGTGGTCACGCGAAAGCCTCGCTGCAAGGCGAGTTGGATGGCTTCGACGGCCTTGTCGTAGGTGCCTTCGCGGCAAACGGCGAAATCGTGTTCTTCGCGCTGGCCATCCATGTGAACGGAGAACGAGAGATATTTGCTAGGCGTGAAGAGGTGCAGCTTTTCTTTGAGCAGCAGCGCGTTAGTGCAGAGATAGATATATTTTTTGCGCGCGACCAGGCCTTCTACGATCTCGGCGATTTGCGGGTGCATCAGCGGTTCGCCGCCGGGAATGCTGACCATCGGCGCCCCACATTCTTCGACGGCGCGGAAACATTCCTCGGGGCTCAGCTGCTTCTTCAAAACGTGCGCGGGATATTGAATTTTACCGCAGCCGGCGCAGGCGAGATTGCAGCGAAGCAGCGGCTCCAACATCAGGACGAACGGGTAATGTTTCCGGCCCTTCAGCCGTTGGCCGATCACGTAGGACGCCGTCGTCCACATTTGTGAAACTGGAACTGCCATCTCGTCGTTCCCTCAGTGACGCCGATACAGACAGCTGTTTGTGCGCCTTCTACTTAGACTCTAATGGTACCGGATTCGATGCCTGCTGTGAACCCCTGGACTCATGAAGGGGTTATAGATACGCAAGCTTTCGCCGCCAGCGAGCCGAGCCGCGCGGAGCGCGTCCAGGCCTCGGTGATTGTTGCGCTTAAGTTTCGCCTCGTGTTCCGGCACTGGGCCAGGTGGAATTTCCCTGGTCGCACGCCGGCTTGCGCTTGACAAGTTCGGGGGTAGGAATATGCTGTTGCGCATTCCGGGCAAGGTGAGCCGGAAAATGTGTCTTCGGGGGAGTCCTGCCATGATCGAAAAATTCGTTACACGCCGCTCGGCGGTAATTTTCGCAATCCTTTTGAGTTTGACCTTCGCGCGCTGCGCTGCGGCGCAGCAGAATCCCGACGCGGCGAATAAACCGGTCATCGGATCGTCGGATACGGTGACTGCCGATCCGCCGGTGGCGCACCCGAATACGAAGCCTTGCGTGGTGAGCCTTTTCAGTAATTTGGAATTTGCGGACTTCAATATCAAGCCGTTCGACTACGCGCCGCCTGCGAAGTGCGTGGGGCCGTGGGCCAAAGTGATTTTGGTCCTGGACTTCAACGAAACTACGGGAAATCAGTTCGACCGCACGGCGGAAATCACGATCGGCAACGTGAACGTTTACTTTGGCACGACGCCCGAGCCTTCCAGCACGCTCGCGCCGACGTGGCACGTGGAACGCGACTTGACCGATTACAGCGCGCTGCTGAAAACCGCGCAAGCGGGACAAGCCAACCTGGGAAATTTGGTGAATGCGACTTTCACCGGGATTATTTTCGGCAATGCGGAGATCGAATTCTATCCCGCGGATCGGTTCAACCCGGCACCGCAAACGGCGGACTTGGTGCTGCCACTGCCGGATGCGCCGGGAGGAGCTGTGCAATTGGCGAGCACGAGCAGTTTGCTCTCGCAGACATTTACGCTGCCGGAAAATATCGAACGCGCTTATCTGGATGTGATCGCGCAGAGCCAGAATGTTGACGAGTTCTGGTACACCTGCTCGCCGAACGACTTGGTGACGGAGACTGAGAACACTTGCGGCAACACAGGATTTCGCGAAACGGAAATTTCGATTGATGGAGAGCCGGCGGGAGTTGCGCCGGTGTACCCGTGGATTTACACCGGCGGACTTGATCCATTTTTGTGGTTTCCGCTGCCCGGCGTGCAAACTTTGAATTTCGTGCCGTACCGCGTGGACTTGACGCCGTTTGCCGGGGTGCTGAGCAACGGGCTGACGCATACGGTGTCCATTAGCGTCTTTAACGCCGACAACTATTTCAGCACGACGGGGACGCTGTTGCTTTATCTCGACCGCGGGGCGCGACAAGTAACGGGTGAGGTGACGGAGAATACGATTGGCAGCGGGCCGAATCCGAAAGTGACGGAGGATTTCAGCACCGCCGGCGGCAACGTCACTGGGACAGCGACGGTGACTTCCGGGCGGCAATTCACTTTGGCTGGCTACGTGAAGACTTCGCACGGACGCGTGGACACGACTGTGCAGCAGGAACTTAAATTCTCCAACACGCAGCAGTATTCGATCACAGCGACGGTGTACACCGAGGACATCAATCAAACAACGACGGTGACTTCGAAGACGACGACCAGGGACGGCTTCCTGCTTACGGAAGTGGATAAGGACTTTTCGTACCCACTCGTGGTGGATTTTTCGGAAGTTGAGAACGCGGATGGAACATTTTCTTTGCCCACTACGATTCAACAGAAATTCAGCGAGAATGAGACTGTGAAGCTGAATGGGTTCCCGATTTACGCGCGTTCGGTTTCGAATTCGGTGGCGCCGACGGACACGCTGGAGCTCGACGCTTCGTTCAACCTTCTGGGAAATGAGGGGCAGGCAAGTTCGCAGGATTATGTGTCATTTGATTCATTGGGCGGATGCTACAGCAAGAAGCTGACCGCCGCGAACAACGTGCTGACCGAAATTTCCAGTGGCGAGGGATGTGGGGGCGGGGCGCACCACTGATCGACCGCCGGACTTCTTATCGAAGTACGGATATTTCTTCTGAACGGGCTCTGGGCCGCGAAATTTGTACGTCGCGTCCCGACGCACCGTGCGCGCCACGCCGCGTGCATGCCGTGACCGACGGGAACCGCGCGAACTGCGGCGATCCGACAAGCTTCATAGTCGAACTGTGCGCGAATTTGCGTCTTTTGCAGGTGGCCCCGCATCGAATAATCGTGTAAATTTTCTTATCGTGACGCCACCAACAAAATTTGGGGTCGGCCTGGTGCAGATGGCCGTGAGCCGCGATCCGCAGGACAACCTGGCGCGCGCTATTGCGAAGATCGAAGAGGCGGGGCGTAACGGGGCGCAGGTCGTGTGCCTGCCGGAATTATTTCAATCGCAATATTTCTGCCAGCGTGAAGACACCGCCAATTTTGATCTGGCGGAAGCGGTGCCGGGGCCCACGACCGAAGCGCTGAGCCGCGTGGCGCAGAAGGCGAAAGTGGTAGTGGTGGCGCCGCTATTCGAACGGCGCGCGGCGGGCGTGTATCACAATACGGCGGCGATCATTGATGCCGACGGCAAGATCGCGGGAGTTTACCGGAAGATGCACATTCCCGACGATCCTGCTTACTACGAGAAATTTTATTTCACGCCGGGAGATTTGGGATTTCGCGCCTTTACAACGCAAGCGGGGAAAATCGCGACGTTGATTTGCTGGGATCAGTGGTATCCAGAGGGAGCGCGCCTGGCGGCATTGAACGGCGCCTGCATCTTGTTTTATCCCACGGCGATTGGCTGGCATCCCAGCGAAAAAGAATCGAATGGCGCGGCGCAACGCGATTCCTGGCGCACGGTGCAGCGAGGGCACGCAATCGCGAATGGAATTTACGTGGCGGCGGTGAATCGCGTGGGCCACGAAATTCCCGCGGCGGGCAGCGACGGCCTGGAATTCTGGGGCGGATCATTTTTGTGCGACCCGCAGGGAGTGGTGATTGCCGAAGCTTCCACGGACCGCGAAGAAATCTTGTACGGCACGGTGGACCTGGCGCATCTGGAAGACGTGCGACGCAACTGGCCATTCTTGCGCGACCGGCGGATCGACGCTTATCAGGGCATCGAGCAGCGATTCCTCGACGACAAATCTTGAGACGGCCGCATTTCACGAATCCCATGAATCCTACGAACGAACAAAAGACCCCGGCTGCGCTGGGTTTTTCCATGCCCGCGGAATGGGAAAAGCACGAAGCCACGTGGATCGGCTGGCCGCATAATCCCACCGATTGGCCGGACAAGCTTGAGCCCATCCAATGGGTGTACGGCGAAATTGTGCGCAAGATTACGCCAGGCGAGATTGTGCGCATACTGGTGAATTCGGCCGCGCATGAAAAACAGGTTCGCGGCATATTGAAAAGAGCTGGTGTGGAGTTGAAGCGCGCGCAATTTTTTCGCTTTGCGACCAATCGCGGATGGACGCGCGACTTCGGCCCGATTTTTGTGCGGCGCGTTAAGCCGCGACGCGAAGTGGCGATCGCGCGATTCCGGTTCAACGCATGGGCGCGCTATCCCGATTGGCAGAAAGACGATGCCATCCCGGGGCAAGTGGCGCAGCGTTTAAAATATCAGATTTTGCCGGTGCGCTATGGCGGGCGCGACGTGGTGCTGGAAGGCGGAAGCATAGACGTAAACGGCCGCGGCACCGCGCTGACGACCGAAGAATGTCTGCTCGATCAAAAACGGCAGGTGCGCAATTCGGGATTCAGCCGAGCGGACACCGAAACGGTGTTGCGCGACGGGCTCGGCGTGAAAAATGTCGTATGGCTGGGCAAAGGCGTCGCGGGTGACGACACGCATGGACATGTGGACGATCTTTGCCGGTTCGTAAATGCGCGGACGGTGGTTCTGGTGCGCGAGAAAAACCGGCGCGATGCGAATTACCGGCCGCTGGAGGAGAACTGGGAGCGTTTGCGAGGTGCGCGGCTGGAGGATGGCTGCAAGATCGAGGCCGTCGAGTTGCCGATGCCCGCACCGTTGTATTTCGAAGGTGTAAGGCTGCCGGCGAGCTACGCGAATTTTTATATTACGAATTCGGCCGTGCTGGTTCCAACTTTCAACGATCCGAATGATCGCGTCGCGCTCGGGATCCTCGGGGAACTGTTTCCGGAACGCGCTGTTGTCGGCATCCATGCTGTGGATCTGGTGTGGGGCTTCGGCACGCTGCATTGCTTGACGCAGCAGCAGCCTGCGCGGTAGAGGCTGTCGAGAGCGTGACGTAGATGGTGTAATGAACGCGCGCGCGGCGGCATGACGAAGCGGAATAGCGCTGATGCGCTCGGAAATTGTGCGCGGCTCGATTAACGAATCTTAATGATTGCGCAGAGTTGCAGAAATCGCGGTGACGCAATTCCTTCCTTGACTGACATTGTGCGAGCTCCTCGCACACTTTGAAGCCTACGAATAGATCGTTCCGTGAAATTCGCCATTCCTGAAGCGTGTGCTCAATCGGCAGCAGGATTGCCTGATCGCTTGCGCAGATTGATGCGCACGAGTGTGCGTTCAGTACTTCCAACCACTTCCGGAGAGCATATCCCGATGGCAGTCCCGATGGATGAACGGCATGCAACTGAAAACGACGGCGATCGCAGAATCGCTCGGCCGCTAAACATTTTGGTGGTACACGAAATGTTGCCGCATCCGGATCGTCACGGGGCAGACGTGCAATGGACGCAAATGTTGCGCGAGCTGCGCGTGCAGGGGCACAGCGTGGTGCACGTTGCGCGCAGCGGCGTGAATCGCGAGCGCTATGCCGCGGGCGTGTAGGCGCTGGGGATACTGGTGTACGCGCCGGACGCCGAGCGCATGCGATTTCTGGGCTTCGATTTTGCGGTTGAATGGACCCTGGAGCAGCTGCTTCGCGAGAACCAATTCGATCTGGCGATTCTGTTTCATTGGTTCTGGAACGGCATTTCGATTCCAGAACATTACATGGAGGAAATACGGCGCGGCTCGCCTGAAACGTTCATCGCCGTGCTGACGGACGATCAACAAGGTGTACGCGAAAAGCAGATGGCGGGATTGACCGGGCACTGATCGGACTATGAACGGTCGCAGGATTTCGCTGACCGCGAATTTCAGGTGTACCGGCGAGCGGATTTGGTTTTGACCATTTCAGAAGATGACCGCAACGCTTTTTTGCGCGTGGCGCCGATGCTGGTTACGGGACGTATGCCGATGATCGCGACCATCGGCTCCGAAGGCGGCACATTTCCGGAGCGGTCCGGAATGTTGTTTCTTGCGAATTTCGATAACCCCGCGAATCGCGATGCCAGCGATTGGATGCTGGCGGAAATCTGGCCGCGCATCCGGGCGCAGATTCCGACTGCGGCGCTCGCGCTGGTGGGGAACAACCTGCCGGCGGATCTTGGTGCCGAGGAAAAGGGAGTGCTGCGCGTTGGGTACGTCGCGGATTTGGATCCGGTATTTGCGAAATGCCGGGTGGCGCTCTCGCCAGTGCGATTTGGCACCGGGATCAAAACCAAGAACCTTTCCGCTCTGGCACATGGCGTTCCGCTGGTGACGACTACTGTCGGCGCAGATGGCATGGCGCTGCGACATAACGAAACCGCGCTGATTGCCGACACGCCGCAGGAATTTGCCGGCGCCGCGGCGCGGATCTACGGGGACGAAAACTTGTGGGAGAGGATCGCGCGACAGGGACGCGAACACATTCTGGAGTATTTCAGCGAGCAACGGATGCGGGAGGTGGTGCGAGTTCTGATCGAACACGCCCGGCATATGAAACCGAAAGCGTACGAGCCTGACTTCGTATGGCCGTACCTGCTGGTGGAAAAACGTTTTCCAGAAGTTGCGAGCGGCGAACCCGCGACGCAACGCCTTTTTATGCGGATGGCGCGGTACGTGAGTCTGGCGGAGGAATTTTTGGAACAGCGCGAGCCGGCGCGGGCTTAGCAGCAACTGCGCTACATTTTCAGCCACGTGCGAGGGCGCGTGCCGGCCAGCGGCTTGTACTTGCGGGCGGTGCAGTTGATGTCGCGAGGCTACGGCGAACTGGGCCACAACGAGAAGGCGGCAGAGTATGCGCGACGTATTGACCGCGCGCTCTCGAATGGACATTTCGGCGCACGGCCGGTTGTCGAAGCGAAAAACGGGCGCAAGGCGCATGCAGCGACGGATGTGAACGCGCCGCTATTTTCCGTGATCATACCGACCCAACCGTCAGACGGTGCTGCAGGAGTGTCTGGACGCGCTGGCACGACAAACGATGCGGCCGGACATGTTCGAGGTGATTGTGGTGGACGATGGTTCGACGGATGAGACGGAGCAATTCTGCCGGAACTTTCGGCCCGACTATTCATTTCAATATTTGCGGCAGCTAAATGCAGGGGCGGGGGCGGCGCGACGGCGCGGAGTGCAGCAAGCGCGTGGCGAGTATCTGTTGCTATTCAATGACGATACGATCGCCGCTCCGGATTTGCTCGCCGAACATTGGAACGCGCACCGCAATCGCCAGGATGCGCGGCAATGCGTGCTGGGAGATTTTCGTTTTCCTGCGGCGGCGCAGCAGCGCGCGCTGACGCGCTTCCTGACGCAAAGCTCCTTCTTTTTTCCTCAGGTGACGCTGCGGGCCGGCGTGTACTGGGAATACACCTACGTGGTGACGTGCAACTTGAGCGTGAAACGGGACGCGGTGCTGGCGGCCGGCTCGTTTGATGCACGCTTCCGTGTGGCGGAGGATTCGGATCTTGGATTGCGATTGAGCCGCAAGGGATTTTGCGTTCGCTACGTACCCGAAGCACAAGCCATCCACCAACATCTTCCGTTTACGATTCCGGACCTGCTGCAGCGCGCCGCGGCCTACGGTGCCAATCAGCTGGCATTTCTGCGAAAGCATCCGGCGCTGCTGGGCGGAGGGCAAACCTTTTTTGAAATGTTGGACGAAGAGGCCGCGGAGAAATGGCGGTTGCTGGTAAGCCGGCGAAAACAAGAGATCGAACAGCTTGCGGCAGCGCTCACACGAATTGATTCGGTGGATTTCGCGCCTTTTCTTGCCATGAAGAAAGACCACGGGACCGTCGCAGATGAGATCACCAAGCTATGCCAGCGCGCGGTTCCGGATATCTACTGGTATCATTATTTTTTAGCGCTGTTGAGGACGTGGGAAGCGGAGACTGATCATCCCTCGGCGGCATCGTTGCGGGCGGCGATCGTTCACGACGAAGCATATGTTTGACAGGCGCGATTTCATAGCGGCCTCGTCGTCTTGTAGTATTGTTTCCCTCGAAAGCGAATGGCCGAATCGGTCCCGACATGACAGACGACTCTTCGAATTGGCGGAATTGGCCGCTTGCCGAGCGCGAGCGGGAATATTCACCGAGCAGCTGTGTGGCTGCGATTGAACCGTACCTGAACGCGTGGGTCGCGCGCAGCCGGGATGCGGAAACGCGTTTGCGCTGCCAGAAGAATCTGCTCTGGGGTGAGCGGCCGGATGAATTATTCGATTATTTCCCAGCGGCGTCTGCGGATGCGCCTTTGCTGGTTTTTTTTCACGGAGGTTACTGGCAGGAGCATTCGAAGGGCGAATCACTTTTTGCCGCGCCGGATTGCATCGCGAATGGAATTGCGTTTGCAGCGATTGATTACACTTTGGCGCCGCAGGCCGGCGTTGGATTCATCGTGGAGCAATGCCGGCGGGCGATCGCTTCGCTGCATCGGCAGGCTGCGGCGCTGGGGTTCGATCCACGGCGGATTTATGTTTCGGGGAATTCCGCGGGTGCGCATCTCACCGCGATGCTGCTGGTTGCGGGCTGGCAGGGGGCGTACGGGCTTGCTGATGATGTTGTTGCCGGCGCCGTGCTCCTGAGCGGGATTTACGATCTGGAGCCGTTGATGGGCACATATATTGATGCGGCGTTGCATCTGAGCGACGCGGACGTCGCGGCGCTGAGCCCGCTGCGCCTGAAAGCTGGGCGACCGGTGAGGACAATCGTTGCGTGGGGCGAAAATGAGACTGCGGAATTCAAACGGCAGAGTCGCGCGTTCGCTGCGACGCTGGCAGATTCTGGATATCCAGTTTCTGCGTTTGAGCTGGCTGGAACGAATCACTTCGATATTGTGTTCGGACTGGCGCATCGCGGGAGCATGTTGGGTGAGGCCACGCTCGAACTGATTCAGGGGACTAAGAAGAGCGATCCGTAATCACGAAAGTCTTACGCTGTAAGAATGCATGATTCGTTACGCAGTTTCTACACTGTTATTTCCGCAAGAAATCTCTCCGCGAAGGTATGGACGTCGAGGAACGAGTTGTAGAGCGGAACCGCGGCGACGCGCAGAATGTCCGGCTCGCGCCAATCGCAGATCACACCCTGTTGTGCCAGGCGATCGCAGAGGGCGCGGCCGCCTTTTTTTATTTGTAATGAAAGTTGGGCACCGCGCTGCGAGGGCTCCCGCGGAGTTAAAATTGAAAAGTGTTCGCTGGGCTGCTGAGCTAGCAGAAAGTCGAGGTAGCCCGTCAGCGACTCACTTTTCGCACGCAGGATCGGCATTGTGACTTCGTCGAAGATTTCCATCGAGGCGCGCAGCGCGGCCATCGACAAAATGGAGGGATTGCTCAACTGCCAGCCTTCCGCGCCGGCAATTGGCTGAAATTGCGACGGCATCTGGAAACGGCTCGTTTTATCGTGGCCCCACCAACCCGCGAATCGCGGCAACGCATGATTTTGCGCGTGGCGTTCGTGGACAAAACATCCGGCGACGCAACCCGGACCTCCATTCAGATATTTGTAACTGCACCAGACTGCGAAATCCGCGCCCCAATCGTGGAGGCGGAGCTGCAGATTTCCGGCGGCGTGCGCCATGTCAAAACCCACGACGCAGCCCTGTGCATGCGCAGCCTGCGTGATACGTGAACACTCGAAGGCTTGACTGGTGTAGTAGTTCACCCCGCCGAGCAAGATCAGCGCGATCTCCCCGCCCTTCTCAGCGACCAACTGCTCGATATCTTCCGTGCGAATGGCGGTCTCGCCAGGGCGCGGCACAATTTCAACGAGTGATTTCGCCGGATCGTAGCCGTGGAATCTGATTTGCGACTGCACGGCGTATTGGTCCGAAGGAAAAGCGTTGGCTTCGGTGACAATTTTGTGGCGCGCCGGCGTGGGACGGTAAAACGAAACCATCATCAGGTGCAGATTCACCGTGAGTGAGTTCATCACCACCACTTCGCTGGGCAACGCGCCTACCAGGCGGGCCGTCGGTGCGTTCAACAGTTCGTGATACGGCATCCAGGGATTTTTGGCATGAAAGTGGCCTTCGACTCCGAGGCGCGCCCAGTCCTGCAGTTCCTGTTCGATATAGGCGCGCGCGGATCTTGGCTGCAAGCCAAGCGAGTGGCCGCAGAGATACACGCAATCGGATCCGGCGGACTTCTTGGGAATATGAAAACGATCGCGATAGGCAGCGAGCGGATCGGCGGCGGTCATCGCCAACGCAAAATCTCTGCCGGTCTGGAATTTGACGTTCGGCACTTAGAGAGTCTCCATGGGAATCAGGTCGCGATGAATCAAGTAGTCGGCTTTTTTCCAGTCGAGATCTTCGATACTCGCGATGGGATCGCACAATTCCGCGAGCAGGCGATCCTGAATCTTCCCACGCGAGAGCGCGACGGAATACGGCACGCGATGAAAAGTGACCATGGCATATTTCGGCACGAAATGGCGCGGATATTTAGCTTCCAGCGCGAGCTCGGCTTTCTTTCGAAAAAGAAACCGAGGATCGGCGACACGATCGCGCATTTCGACGAAGTTTTCCAGGGCCAGGTCCGCGATGGCGTCGGTATTGATCTTCCGCGCGCGCTCGAATTCCTGGAATAGCAGCGGCCAATCGGGGCCCAGGCGATCGAGCAGCTCGAGAAATACGGTGCAATCTTCAAACGCGCAATTCATGCCCTGGCCGAAAAAGGGAACGATGGCGTGGGCGGCGTCACCGAGGAGCAGGACTTTGCCCTCCACGTGCCAAGGCGCGGATTTGATGGTGACCATTGAGCCGGTGGGATTGCGAGCGTAATTTTCCTGGAGCTGCCGCATGAGCGGCACGGCGTCTGGAAATCGCTGATCGAAAAAGTGCTGCGCTTTTTCAGCTGTGTCGAGGGTCGCAAAGCTTACGCGGCCTTCGAATGGCAGGAATAAAATGCACGCGAAGGTGCCGTCAATGTTGGGCAGCGCAATCAGCATGTAGGCGCCGCGTGGCCAGATGTGCAGCGCGTGCGGCTCCAGAACATGCTTGCCGCCGGGGCCGGCTGCAATAGTCAATTCCTTGTAACCGTAATCGAGCTGTTCCTGCGCGAAATTCAATCTGCCGCGTTTTTGCATATCGACACGTAAGGCAGACGCGGATCCGTCCGTGCCAATCACGACTTCGGAATCTATCGTGGTCTCGCGGCCGGTCTGCTCGTTGCGGAAGCGCGCGCCGCCGGCGTTCCAATCCATTCCGGTACAGCGTTCATTGAAATGAATGGTCACACCCTGAGCTTCGGCCGCGTTCATCAGCGCGACGTTCAGATCCGCGCGCGAAATGGAATTGATAACTTCGGAGTCGTTCTTGCCGTAAGGCTGGAAGGTGAGTTCGCCCGCAAGCGAATGCATCATGCGGCCTTTCATCGGAATGATGATGCGGCTCATCTGTTCCCACAGGCCAGCTTCGCGCAGGGCGTGAATGCCGCGCGTGGATACGGCGAGGTTAATGGAGCGGCCGGCGCTAGCACCCGTGAGGCGCATGTCCGGGCGGCGCTCGAAAATCTGCGCGGGGAAACCGCGTTGCGCCAGGGAAATTGCGAGCAAGGGACCGGTGAGGCCCGCGCCTACGAGCGTTATGGTGTGGGAACTATTTTGCACGTTATGAAAAGGTGCGTGGTTTGCGGCAGGATCGCGGCTCAAGCGATCATCCTTCCAGATACGTTCGCGCTTCCCACAGTTCGGGGAAGAATTTCTTTTCCAGCGTGTGCTTCAGGTAGGACGAGCCGGAGCTGCCGCCCGTTCCCATGCGAATGCCAATCGTGCGCTCGACCATTTGAATGTGGCGGAGGCGCCAGCCTACGACCAGTTCATCGAATTCGGTGAGGCGTTCGCAGACATCAATCCAGTCGCGATGATTGCGCTCGTCGCGGTAGAGCGCGTGAATGGCTTTGGCGCGCGCCTGAAATTTCTCTTCTTCGGTGGCGCCGGCGGGCGGCGGTTGCAACGTACCCAGCGCTTCCAGAGCTTTGAAGAAAACGTCGCGCAGGGAGTCTTCACGCAGGCGGCGGAAGAGGATGGCGTGGGTTTCAGGAGTGAGCTCGTGGTAGCGCAGCATTTTTTCGTCTTTCAGGCCGCAGAGGAATTCGAGCTCGCGGAATTGTTCGGACTGAAAACCACTGGCGGGCGCGAGCTTTTCGCGAAACGCGAGGAAGTGCGTGGGCAGCATCGTTTCGAGGATAGTGAACTGCTCGACCAGCACGCGCATGATTTCGGTGCAGCGGCGTAGCAGGCGCGCGGCTTCATACACACCGTCACGCGAGCTGGGATTCTCGCAAGTGGCGCGCAAGTTTGCGACGACGGCGTCGAGATCGTGGAGCAATTCTTTGAACCAGAGCTCGTAGGTCTGGTGAACGATGATGAAAAGCAATTCGTCGTGGTGTTCGGGGGAGGATTCGGGATGTTGGAGGCGCAGCAGTCCCGGAACTTGGAGATAAGAACTGTAGGTCAATTTCTTCCCGGCCTGCGAATCGCTATTTCTGTTTGCTGGGTTGACGTCGTCCGCCGCGCCGCGGGCCGGGCAGCCGAAGGAACTGCTCGTTTGCGCTGCCTTACTCGTTGCCGGTGCCGGCGCTTCCGGCGGCAGGCCGAGCCAGGTTTGCGCGTTCGCGCCGAGCAGTTTGGTTTTCACATCCGCAGGAAATTGGCTTTTGCGAATGAGTGAGCCGACGCGCTCTTCGCCGAGTGGGAACGGATAGTCGGAGCCGAGCAAGACGCGGTCCTGGCCCATCACTTCCACCAGAAATTCCAGCGCACGCTGATCGAAGACCGCGGAATCCACATAAAACCTGCTGAGATAGTGGTTCGGCGGAAACTGTGCAGCGCCGCGCGCGGCTTGTTTGTGTTGCCAGGCGTTCTGCAAGCGGCCGAGAAGAAACGCGAAACTTCCGCCGCCGTGCGCGAAGCAAATCCGCAAGTTTGCCGGCAAGCGATCGAACGCGCCGCTGACGATGAGCGTGACGAGCGAAAGCTGCGTTTCCGCGGGCATGCCGACGGTCCAGGGTGTCATGTATTTGGACATGCGCTGCGCAGCCATCATGTCCCAAGGGTGAACGAAGACGGCGGCGCCTTGGTCCGCGCAATGATGGAGAAATGTCAGAATTCCCGGGTCGTCGAGATTTTTATCGCCCACGTGATTACCGATTTGCACGCCCAGATGCCCGGCACGCATGCAGCGAGTCAGTTCGGCGCAGGACGCGTCAATATCCTGCAGCGGCACCTGGCAGAGCGCGCGCAATCGGCCTTTGCCGCGAGCGCAGAGCTCGAGCGCTGCGTCGTTAAACAGGCGCGCGCAATCAAGCGCGTGCTGCGGTTCGCGGTTGTAGCCAAAAAGAACCGGCGTGGCGGAAACAATCTGATGATCTACGCCGTCGCGATCCATTTGTTCCAGGCGGTTATTCACGTCCCAGCAGGCCGAAGTGATCTCACGGAAAACGCGACTCCCGAGCATGATCTCGGCTTTGCCGGGCGCGGTGTGCTTGATGCACGGCCAATCGGGCGTGCCGAAGCGCGCGGCGAGGTCCGGCCAGGATTCCGGGAAGAAGTGCGTGTGAATGTCAGTGACTGGCATCTTGTTTTCCAAGCTGCGAACTTCGCGCTATTTTTTCGCCGGCTTTCCCGGGTGGACTTCGCCGCAATTGGGGCACACCCGCAATTTTTCATTTTGATAAAACTTTTCGAAGAGCGGCGGAAGATCCGTGACGATACTCTGCAAAAGCACTTCGGCGCGATACACCAGGTGATGGCATTTCCCGCAGTACCATTCGAAGGCGTCTTTCGCGCCTTCGGGACGAGGGATTTCGACCACCAGGCCGATCGTTCCCGGAGTTAGGCGCTGCGGGGAATGCCGCGTGTGTTTCGGCAGCAGAAAGATTTCGCCCTCTTTGATAGGAATTTCGATGGGCGGCTTGCCGGGCTGTTCCATCACGCGAATAAAAATGTCGCCTTTGAGCTGGTAGAAAAATTCTTCGGTGGGATCATCGTGATAATCCGCGCGCTGGTTTGGCCCGCCGACCACGGTGACGATGATGTCGCCATCGTCCCAAACCTGGGCATTGCCGACGGGCGGCTGTAGTTTTTCGCGATTGGCGTCAATCCAGCCCTGAAAATTGAAAGCCTTCATGGTCTTGATGGATGGCATTATTTTTTCCTTTCGTCTGCGGCGAGCGGTTTGTAGGCGATCGCCTTCATCTCGATGAGCAGATGCGGGTGCGGCAATTGATGGACGGCGACGGTGGTGCGCGCTGGACCATTTTCGTTGAAGTGCTCGTTGTAAACTTCGTTGTAACCGGCAAAGTCGTTCATGTTCACGAGGTAAGTGGAAATCTCGACAAGGTCGCTCAAATTCGCGCCGACGCTGGAGAGAATGTCACTGATATTGTGGATGACGGCGCGGGTCTGCGTGCGAATGTCGAGTTGCGTCGCGCCCAGAGCGTCGGCCTCAGCGCCAGCGATGGTATTGTCCGCGCGGCGAGAACTGGTGCCGGAGATGAACAGATAATCGCCGGCGCGTTTGACATGCGGAAAATTGCCGCGCGGCTGCGCTTTGCCCAGCACGACTTTGCTTTCCATAACCATCAATCACTCAACTTAACGCAGATATTGTTCAGTTCGGAATAAAAGTTCAGGGAATGTACTCCGCCTTCGCGGCCGATGCCGGAAAGGCCCATGCCGCCAAACGGAGTGCGCAGATCGCGCAGAAACCAACAGTTGACCCAGGTGATTCCGGCGCGCAATTTTTCGGCGACGCGGTGGCCGCGTTTGAGATTGGAAGTCCAGACCGACGCTGCCAGCCCGTATTGCGTGTCGTTGGCTTTGGCGATGGCCTCTTCTTCCGTATCGAACGGCGCGATGTGGCAAACGGGTCCGAAGATTTCTTCTTTCACGCAGCGAGCGGATTCGGGCAGGCCGGTGAAAATAGTGGGCTCGACGTAAAAGCCGTTGTCGCGAGCGTCGTTGAATTTGGGAATGCCGCCGCCGCTGACGACCGTGGCGCCCTCTTCGTGCGCCAGTTGATAGTAAGCGAGAACCTTTTCGCGATGGTCTTTGGAAATCAGCGGGCCTGTGGTGGTGGACTGATCCATCGGCCAGCCCAACTGCAGAGCCTCAGCTTTTTGTTTCAGCGCCGCAACGAAGCGATCCATGAGCTTGCGCTCGACGTACACGCGTTCGGCGCAGAGACAGACTTGGCCGGTGTTCATAAACACGGCGTCCGTCAAACCATTGACGGTTTCATCGAAATCACAGTCGGCAAAAACGATGGCGGCGTTCTTGCCGCCCAGTTCGAAGGAAACCGGCTTCACGGTGGAAGCGACGGCGCGCATGATGGCCGAGCCGGTGCGCGATTCTCCGGTGAAGGTGATCGCGTCCACCCCGGAATGCACGGTGAGGAATTCGCCCGCAGAATCGGGGCCGAAACCGTGGACGACGTTGAAGACGCCCACGGGCACTCCGGCAGTTTGCATGACCTCGGCAAGTAACGTCGCGGTGGCCGGAGTTTCTTCGGAAGGCTTGACGACCACGCAATTACCGCAGGCCAGCGCCGGAGCGACTTTCCAGGTGAGCAGCAGGAGCGGCAGATTCCAAGGTGTGATAATTCCGACGACGCCGAGCGGCTTGCGGACCGCGTAATTGAGGGCGATGACGCCGTCGGGAGTTTCGGTGCGAAATGATTCCAGGCCAGTGGCCTTGATCACATCGGCAAACGCGCGGAAATTCGCAGCGCCGCGCGGAACATCAATTCGCGCCGCGAGCGCGATAGGTTTTCCGGTATCCGCGACTTCGGCGAGCAGAAAATCCTGGAAGCGGGCTTCGATGCCGTCGGCGATTTTGTGCAGCAGCGCGACGCGCGCGGGAACTGGCAAGCGGCCCCAATCTCCACGCAAAGCTTCGCGTGCAGCGGCGACAGCTTCATCTACCTGGCCGCGACCAGCTTCGGAAACCTGGGCGATTACGGAGCCATCGGCGGGGTTTAGGTCAGCGAACTCGCGCGCGCCACGCACAAAACGGCCGTTGATGTAGTTTTGCAGGAGTTTCACGGAGCCATCTGCAGTTCTGAGCGCTTCAGCAGCGACGTATCACGCAACTGAGGAGCTATTAGCACGATACCAAAATCATGAGGACTTGGAACGCGGAAAACGCGCACGCAGCGCGCAAGAGAGATACTTCCGCAGGCTGCCCGAGTCTTTACTTGCTGCCTTGTGGCGGCGCCTGCGGGGGCGGTGAATCCTGATGCAGCACCTGATTGGGCGTGGGAACCAGCGACGAATCCCAGCCGCCGCCCAACGCCTCGATGAGTTGCACGCTGGAGGTCATTTGCTGAATCCGCAGATTCACGGCCGTCTGTTGATTGCTCAGCAGCGTGGTCTGGGCGGTGATCACGTTGAGGTACGGATCGATGCCCAATTTGTAGCGGTCCGTGGCGATCTTCAAATTGCGTTCCGCGGAAGTGACGGCGGTGTCCTGCTGCTGAATTTCGATGGAAAGAATTCGCAGCGAGGCGAGATTATCTTCCACCTGTTGAAAGGCGGTCAAGACCGTCTGCCGGTAGTTGGCGACGGTTTCGTCGTATTGCGCGCGGAATTGCAGGACGGTGGCGTGGCGCAAACCGCCGTCGTAAATGGTCTCAGACAAGCTGGGCCCGGCGGAAAAAAAACGGCTCGGCCAAGTAAACCATGAAGTGAATGACTTTGACTCAAGGCCGATGTCTGCGCTGAGAGTGAGCGTGGGATAGTAGGCGGCGTATTGCACGCCAATCAGGGCATTGGCTTGCTCCATCAGGCGTTCGTTCGCAGCGATATCGGGGCGGCGCTCCAGTAATTGCGACGGGACGCCGAAGGGAATCGCGGGCGGCTTGGACTTCAGAGGCTCCGCGGGAATCGAAAATGAAGACGCGGGCTGGCCAACCAGCATGGCGATGGCATGTTCGAATTGCGAACGCAGGATGCCGAGATTGGTGTCCTGAGCTTGCGTGGTTTCGAGCTGAGTCTCGGCTTGGGCAACAGCTTCGTCGGAATCGATTCCCGTCTCGTAGAGAGCCTTGGTGAGATCGAGTGATTCCTGGAAAGCGATCACGGTGGAATCGAGCAATTGTTTCAGGTCATCCTGCCCGCGAAGCGAATAATAATCCACGGCGACTTCGGCCTGGGCCGTCAAGCGCGCATTTTCGAGATCCGCCGCGCTGGCTTGCGCAGAAGCTGTGTTTGCGCGGACCTGATTGCGAACCCGGCCCCAAAGGTCGGGAACCCACGTGGCATCAAAGGGCAAACTGTAAAACAGCGAGGTTCCGGGCGTTGTCGCGAGCGAAGCTGCGGCGCCTTCACGAGACCCTGTGATTGAGGGGCCCACGGTGACCGTAGGGTAATACTGCGATCGCGCTTCCTTGACTATGGCACGCGCGGCCATATAGCTGGCCATGGCGGATTGAATGTTCTGGTTGGAAATATCCACCTGCTCTTCCAGAGCATTCAGTTGCGGGTCGTTGAACATCGTCCACCATTTGCCGTGGAGGACGTTATCTTGCGGCTGAGCCACCTTCCAGCCGTCAGTCTTGCTGTAATCCGCAGGAGTCAATTCCTTGTAAGCCGCGGGAGCTGGCGCGGTCGGCCGCTGATACTTGGGGCCGACGGTGCAGCCTTCAAACGCGAACGCAGCGAGCACGACGCAGGCAATTAGAATTTGCGATCGGGAGCGAGTTCTGGGCATCGTCGAAATCTCATTATTGCATTGTCCCGCCGATTTGCAGGCATTTCCTAGTAAATGAGAAAAGCGTTTCATCAGTCGGCTGGCTCCTCTGCCGTAGCACCCAGGGTGTGATGGTGTGTGCGAGCCCAGCGAACTCGCAGGCGATCCAAGTAAAGATAGACGACGGGCGTGGTGTACAGAGTAAGCATCTGGCTGACGATCAAGCCGCCGATTATGGTGATGCCCAGCGGCCTGCGCAATTCCGAGCCGGTTCCTGTTCCCAGAGCCAGAGGCAAAGCGCCGAATAATGCCGCCATAGTAGTCATCAAGATGGGGCGGAAGCGCAACAGGCAAGCCTGATAGATAGCTTCTTCGGACGTTTTGTTTTCCTGGCGTTCGGCAGCCAGGGCAAAGTCAATCATCATGATGGCGTTTTTCTTGACGATGCCGATCAGCAGGATCACGCCGATGAGCGCGATAACGTTGAGATCCATGTGGAAAAGTAAAAGCGCCAGGAACGCGCCCACGCCCGCGGAAGGCAGCGTGGACAAGATGGTGATGGGATGAATATAGCTCTCATAAAGAATGCCGAGCACGATGTACACCGCCAGCAGTGCAGTGATGACCAGAAACGGCTGCGTGGAAAGCGACGATTGAAATGCCAGCAACGTTCCGGAAAACATTCCATGGATGGTGGTGGGCACGCCCATGGTCTGCTGCATTTGGGTGATGGCGGCGGCCGCGTCGCTGAGTGCCACACCCGGCGCGAGATTAAAGGATACGGTGACGGAGGGAAACTGGCCCTGGTGATTGACTGCGAGCGGAGCTACCGTCGGTGCGAAATGGGTGACGGCAGCCAGCGGAACTTCGTTGCCCACGGACGGGCGGATGTAAATGTCGTTCAATGACGTGGGGTCCTGCCAGAATTGCGGAGCGACCTCCATCACCACGTGATATTGATTTAAAGGAGTGTACATGGTGGAGACCTGCGCCTGCCCGAAGGCCTCGTACAAAGTGTTGTCAATCATTTGCGGGGTAATGCCCATGCGCGAAGCGGTGTCGCGATCGTAAACTAGCGAGGCCTGCAAGCCGCTATTCTGCTGATCGGTATTGACGTCGGTGAGGTTGTGCAGTTTGCGCATTTCTACGAGAAGGCGCGGGCCCCAGGTCACCAGGTCATCAATGTTGTCGCTCTGAATTGTGTATTGATATTGCGCGTTGCTCTGCCGACCGCCGATGCGCACGTCCTGCCCCGCTTGCAGGAAGACGGTCGCGCCCGGCAAGGAAATCAGCTTGGGGCGCAGGCGATCAATCACCTGGCTGGAACTAATCTTGCGTTGGTCGAGGGGCTTTAGCGCAAGATACACAAATCCGGTGTTAACGGCGCCAGTGCCGCCCGTGAATGCACCGACGTTTTCCACCGCTGGGTCGGTCTTAATAATGTCTACGAAGCGCAGCGTGAGATTTTGCATCGCCTGGAAGGAAATATCCTGAGCGCCCTGGATGCCGCCGAAAACGGTGCCGTTGTCCTGCTGCGGGAAGAAGCCCTTGGGCACGATCCAGAATAGGAAAACATTCAGCCCGATGGTGACGAACAAAACAAAAAGGGTGATCGCCGAGTGGTGCAGAACCCACTTCAGGGTGCGTTCGTAAAAGCCCAGCACGGCGGTAAAAACGTTTTCACTGGCTTGGAATATTCTCCCGTGCTTCTCTTCGTGGGGGTTCTTGAGCAGCCGGGAGCACATCATGGGAGTGGTGGTCAAAGAAATGGCGAGCGAAACGAGAATCGCCACGGACAGCGTGACCGCGAATTCGCGGAACAAGCGCCCGATGATTCCGCCCATCAACAGTATGGGAATGAAAACCGCAACCAGGGAGATGCTGATGGAAAGAACCGTGAAACCGATCTCCTGCGCTCCCTTCAGCGCGGATTCCATGGGGCTCATGCCCTGCTCGAGATAGCGCGAAATGTTTTCGATCACCACGATGGCGTCGTCCACCACGAAGCCTGTAGCGATGGTCAGCGCCATCAAGGACAGGTTGTCTATGCTGTAGTGGCACAGGTACATGACGCCGAACGTGCCGATCAGTGAGACGGGAACAGCGACGCTGGGAATCAGGGTGGCGCGCACATTCCGGAGGAAGAGGAAGACGACCAGGATCACCAGCGCGATGGAGATGGCCAGAGTCCGTTCGACATCGGCCACCGAAGCGCGGATCGTGGTGGTGCGATCCAGCACGATGGTGAAGTCAATGGCCGAGGGCACCGAAGCCTTCAACGAAGGGATGGCGTCGCGGATGCGGTCAACCGTGTCAATAATATTGGCGCCGGGCTGGCGAAAGACGATAAGCAGTATGCAAGGCTTGCCATTCAAGAATCCTGTCGCCCGTATGTTTTCAACAGAGTCTTGAACGTCCGCGACATCGGAGAGTTTTACGGCCGCGCCGTTGTGATAGCCAACCACCAGATCCTTGTAGTAATTGGCCTTTAGCAGCTGATCGTTCGCGACGATATCGGAGGTGGTTTGACCGTCGGTGATTTGCCCCTTCGCGACGTTGGCGTTCTGGGTGCTGAGCATGGAGTTGATGTCCTGCAAGCCCAACCCATAGCTGTTGAGTTGCATCGGGTTCAGCTCCACGCGCACAGCGGGCAGCGAGCTTCCGCCCACGCTGACCTGTCCTACGCCCTGAATCTGCGAAAGCCTCTGCTGCACGATGGTGGACGCCGCGTCGTACATCGGCCCGCGATCGTAAACTTTGGACGTCAGGCCCAGGATCATGATGGGCGCGTCGGCTGGGTTTACCTTGCGATAGGTGGGATTGGCGGGCAAGTTCACAGGCAAATAACTTCGCGCGGCGTTGATCGAAGCTTCCACGTCGCGCGCTGCCCCATCAATATTCCGGTTCAGATCGAATTGCAGGGTGATGCTGGTGGTGCCCAGGAAACTGGAAGACGTCATTTCGGTGACGCCGGCGATGCGGCCGAACTGGCGCTCCAACGGCGTGGCCACCGAAGAAGCCATGATTTCGGGGCTGGCTCCCGGCAAGCTGGCCGCGATAGAGATGGTGGGAAAATCGATTTGCGGAAGCGCAGACACCGGCAGCACCTGGAAAGCGACGGCGCCGGCCAATGCAATGGCAATCGTCAAAAGCGTGGTAGCGACAGGCCGATGAATGAATGGCGAGGAGATACTCATGGGCTAATCCGCTGGGACCGACTCCGTGCTGCCATGGCCAGAACGAGACGCCGCAAATTTCTTGGCCAGGTCGTCAAAGAAGATGTAAATCACCGGCGTGGTGTAGAGGGTAAGCACTTGGCTGAGCAGCAGGCCGCCCACCATGGCAATGCCCAAGGGCTTGCGCAGTTCCGAGCCAATGCCGCTGCCGAGTGCGAGCGGCAGACCGCCGAGGAGCGCGGCCATAGTGGTCATCATGATGGGACGAAAACGGAGCAGGCAGGCTTCGTAGATCGCGTCCTCGGAGCTCATGCCATGCTTTCGTTCGGCTTCCAGCGCGAAGTCAATCATCATGATCCCGTTCTTCTTCACGATGCCGATAAGCAAGATGATGCCTATCAGCGCGACGACGCTGAGTTCCTGGCCGCAGAGCAGCAACGCCAGGATCGCTCCTACACCGGCGGAAGGCAGCGTGGAAAGAATCGTGATGGGATGGATGTAACTTTCGTATAGAACGCCCAGCACGATGTAAACGGTGACCAGCGCGGCCAGAATCAAGATCGGCTCGTTGGCCAGCGAAAGCTGGAACGACGCGGCCGTGCCCTGAAAGGCCGCCTGAACGCTGAGCGGCATTCCGATCTCCTGCTGCGCTTTATCAATCGCTTTCGTGGCTTCGCCGAGCGAGGCGCCAGGGGCTAGATTGAACGAAATCGTGACCACCGGGAACTGTCCCTGGTGATTTACGGATAGCGGCGCGGTTCGATTTTCGAAATGAGTAAACGCGCTGAGTGGCACGGCTGCGCCGTTCACGTTGGACACCGCCGAGGGATTTGCCGAGCCGGAACTTGGTCCCGACTTGGTAGATGCTGGGCTCGGAGATGAGTTGGAGTTGCCGCTCGCGGTGCTGGAAGTGATCACCGTGCTGGAAGTGGCCGGACCGGTGGTCAATGAGTTAGAAGCGAGCGCCGAACGCACGTAGATGTCCTGCAGCTTCGTGGGATTTTTCTGGAAGTCCGGCATGGTTTCCAGAATCACGTGATACTGATTCAGCTGCGTGTAAAGAGTGGTTACCTGGCGCTGCCCGAATCCGTCGTAGAGAGTCTGATCGATTGCCGAGGGCGTGATGCCCATGCGCGAAGCTGTCACGCGATCGATCACGAGTGCTGCGGCCAATCCGCCGTTCTGCTGGTCGGTCGCCACGTCGCGCAGTTCGGGAATCTGTTTCAGTTTGTCGATCAGCTTCGCGGTCCAAAGGTTCAGCTCGTTCAAATCCGGATCTTCCAGCGTGTATTGATATTGCGTGCGGCTCACGCGGTCTTCTACCGTCAAATCCTGCACTGGCTGCATGTACAGAGTGATGCCATCCACTTTTTCCAGTTCCGGCTGCAGGCGGCGGATCACTTCGGAGGCGTTGATGCCGCGATCTTCGAGCGGCTTCAGGTTGATCAGAATGCGTCCGCTGTTGAGCGTCGTATTGGTGCCGTCAATTCCTATGAACGATGAAAGGCTGTCCACGGCGGGATCTTTCAGGATGATGGCGCTGAGCTGCTGCTGCCTCTGGGCCATCAGGGGGAACGAAATGGACTCGGTGGCCTCTGAAATGCCCTGGATGATGCCCGTATCCTGCACGGGGAAGAAACCCTTGGGGACGTAGATATAGAGGACGATGGTAAGAACGAGCGTGGCCACCGCAACGATCAGCGTGGCCACCTGGTGCTTCAAAACCCACTTCAGCGTGCGCCCGTAAAAATCAATCACGCTCTGAAAGGCGCGCTCGGACATTTTGTAGAAAGGCTTGTTCTGCGCTTCTGGGTCGTGCTTCAGCAGGCGCGAGCACATCATCGGAGTCAGTGTGAGCGAAACGACGGCGGAGACGAGTATCGTCACGCTGAGGGTGATGGCAAATTCGCGGAACAGGCGGCCGACGATGTCGCCCATGAAAAGCAGCGGAATCAATACGGCAATCAAGGAAATGGTTAGAGAAACGATGGTGAATCCGATTTGCTCAGAGCCTAGCAGCGAGGCGCGCAGCGGATCATCGCCCTCTTCAATGTAACGGACGATGTTCTCGATCATCACGATGGCGTCGTCCACGACGAAACCGGTGGAAATCGTCAGGGCCATGAGCGTGAGGTTATTCAGGCTGTAGCCCGCCAGATACATCACGCCGAAGGTGCCCACCAACGAAAGCGGAACGGCGACGCTGGGAATGATGGTGGCGCGCACGTTGCGCAGAAACAGGAAGATGACCATGACCACCAGCGCCACGGTGAGCAGCAATTCAAACTCGACGTCCTTCACCGATGCGCGAATGGTGATGGTGCGGTCCGTCAGCACGGTGACGTGCACGGCGGCGGGCAAATTGCTTTGCAGCAGCGGCAGCAGAGCCTTGACGCGATCCACTACTTGAATAATGTTCGCGCCTGGTTGCCGCTGGATGTTGACGATCACCGCCGGAGTTTCATTCATCCAGGCGGCTTGCCTGACGTTTTCCACGTCGTCCACCACGCGCGCGACGTCCGAGAGGCGCACGGGCGAGCCGTTATGGTAAGCAACGACGACGTTGGCGAATTCCTTGCTCGTCAACAACTGATCGTTGGCGTTGATTTGATAATCCTGATGCGGGCCGTCGAAATTTCCCAGCGCGGAGTTCAAGCTGGTGGATTGCAGCGCAGTGCGGACGTCCTCCAGGTTGATCCCGTAGGAAGATAGCGCGGTGGGATTCACTTGCACGCGCACTGCGGGCTTCTGGCCGCCGCTGATGCTCACCAGGCCCACACCGGGCAGCTGCGCTATTTTTTGCGCCAGGCGCGTGTCCGCCAGGTCTTCCACTTGTGAGAGCGGAATCGTCGTGGAGGTAAGAGCCAGCGTTATGATCGGCGTGTCCGCGGGGTTGGTCTTGCTATAAATCGGCGGCGTAGGTAAATCCGCTGGCAGGAACGTCTGCGCGGCATTGATGGCCGCCTGGACTTCCTGCTCGGCGACGTCAATATTCAGCTCCAACGAGAACTGCAGAACGATCACCGAGCTTCCGTCGGAGCTGGTGGAGGTCATCTGGCTGAGGCCGGGAACCTGACCGAATTGCCGCTCGAGTGGCGCCGTGACCGCGGACGCCACTACGTCAGGATTGGCGCCGGGATAGAACGTAACCACCTGGATGGTAGGGTAATCCACCTCGGGCAACGCCGAGACGGGCAATTGCGTGAAACCCACGAATCCGGCGAGAAGAATCGCGGCCATCAGCAGCGAAGTGGCGACCGGCCGGATAATAAATGGGCGAGACGGATTCACGGACGATTTCCCCCGTCGCTCGTCGCTTGGGCGGTTGAACTATTGCTTCCTGCGCTCTTGCCATTTCCGCTGCCGGAAGTGGCGTTCGCGGGACTGCTGTTGTCGGCTGGCGATTTTTGGATGGATACTTTGGCGCCATCCTGAAGTTTGTCGAATCCGGTGATAGCAACCGCATCGCCGGGATTCACGCCCTGCACGGCAGCTACGCCTCCGTCGGTGGTGCCGATCGTGACGGACTGCATCGCGGCCTGGTTGGACTTCACCACATAAACGAACGCCCCCTGGGGATTGCGTTGAATGGCGGCCGTGGGAACCAGCGTGGCGTTCTGCTGCGTATCCACCAGCAGCCGCGCGTTCACAAACTGGTTGGGGAACAGAGAAACATCGGTGTTCGGGAAGATGGCCTTGAGCTTGACGGTGCCCGTGGTGGTATCAATCTGATTATCCAGGGTGAGCAGCGCGCCGGCAGCCAGCTTGGTTTGCTGGTTACGATCGAACGCATCCACCGTCATCTTGTGGCCCTGGTGCATCTGTTTTTGAATTTGCGGCAGATAATCTTCGGCCACGCTGAAAATCACAGTGATCGGCTGCAGCTGCGTGATCACTACCAGAGGTGTGCTGCTGGCGGCGGTGACGATATTTCCGGGATCCACCAGGCGCAGCCCGACGCGGCCATCAATCGGCGCTTTAATCGTGGCGTAGTCAACATTGGTGGTGGCGGCGGCAAGCGTGCCCTGGTCATTCTTGACCGTGCCTTCGTCTTGCTTCACGGTCTGGATCTGATCGTCGAGCTGCTGCTTGGGAATGGCATTGCGATTGAAGGCCAGCTGGTAACGGTCCAGGTCAATGCGCGCTTCGGCGAGCAGGGCTTCGTCGTGCGCCAGCGTGCCTTCGGCCTGGGTCTGCGCCGCTTGATAGGGGCGCGGATCGATCTGCACCAGCACGTCGCCCTTGTGAACCATTTGACCTTCGACGTAATTGACACTGACGATCAGCCCATCGACGCGCGTGGTCATGGTGGCGGTGTAAACAGAAGTGACGGTGCCCAGCGCGTTGATGTAAATGCCGATGGGACCGGTAGTCACCGGCGCGGTGGTTATCGGAACGCTGCGATTTGCCATCGCTGCCTTGGTTTTTGCGGCGGCTTCCGCTGCTTGCTGCTTGCGGTAGTAAACCAGCCCGCCGATTCCCAGAACCAGGATAACCACAATCCAGATCCATACATGACTGCGGCTTTGGGCGATGTATTCAGGCGCAGGCGGATGCGGTTTCGCGGCGGACCCGGTCGAGGGTGCGGCGGTATTGGTCGTTGACTCTTTGTCGGAGCTTCCGATCTTCGAGATATTATCCGGCACTTTGTTCCCTCATTTCGATAATTCCACCTTGCGCGCGACTTGCCTTCTTACGTTTACGATATCGGCTAAAAGGAAGCCTGCACTTAACCAGCGGTTAATTCAGACTCGCGTGGACAGCTTCCAGAAGCGGACCCACCTAACGTAAATTTAACACGCATTATGTTCCGACGAATCAACGGCGACTTTGGTTTCAAACTGTTTCGCCGATGCGTCGCAGGTGTTATTCCGGACGATTGTTTGAGCCCACGAAACTTATTGCGTACAAGGGATTTAGGGCTTTTCTAGCGATGTGCTGGGTTGGAACGCGCCAGGCTCAGCGTTGCCCCAGTACAGGGTTCGGTGCGAGCGGCGGTGCGAGCCACAGTGCCGCAGCCCCCGCTAGGGCTGACTGGGCGCCGTAGCGCGCATTCAGAATCGGAATCCGGCGCGCCCCCGGATTGATGGCCCAGGTTTCTAGGGTTCGCCGCATCCGCGCGCGGGAAGAAATCATCACGCGCCCGATTCCCCCTCCCACGATAATCACCTCCGGCTCCAGCAGGTCAATGATATTGCCCAGCCAGATCGTCAGGTGATCGGAGGCTTCTTCCAGAACTTGTCTGGCAAGTTTATCGCCGCTGCGTGCGGCTTTGTTTACGGTTTCTGCGGTCACATCGGAAACTTTTCCGCCGGCCATTTTTAGCATTCGCGATTGTTTGTTCCGGCTGCTGCCGAGCAGGCTGCGGGCCCTCCGGGAAATTGCGGTGCCCGAGGCGTACATCTCTATGCATCCGCGCTTGCCGCAGCCGCACAGCGGGCCGCTGAAATTAACGGTCATGTGGCCGCCTTCGCACCCGCCGCCGGCTCGTCCGTGGTAAATCCCTCCGTCGCGTACGATCGCCGTGCCAATGCCGGTTCCCAAGCTCACGTAAAAGATGCTTTCGTGGCCGGCGCCTGCACCCCATTTCGCTTCGGCCAACGCCGCAGCGCTCGCGTCATTGGTGAGCCGCGTGGGCAAGCCGTAATGTTTTTCGATCTTTCGCGCCAAGGGATAATTGCGCCAGCAAGGCAAATTCGTAGCGCTGAGAAGAATTCCTTTTTCGCTTTCCACCCACCCTGGAGCGCACACACCAATTGCTCGCACATCCGCTGCGCGCGCTTCAGGCATCACACCATCGATCGCGTGCAGCACGGCGCGAAATCCCTCTTCGGCGGTGTCGCGCGCAGCCATCGGAGCGCGCCCGGCATGGCGAATCTGGCCTCGTGAGCTCACCAGGCCCACGGCGACTTTCGTGCCGCCGATATCAACACCCAGAACAAGATTGCGGGAGCTGTCGGCGCGGAGGTGATTTGTCAAAGATTTATATCCTCGATGCGATGGATGCACGCAGCCTAGATAATACAAAACGGCCCGGATGAAAGGCAGGCCTAAATGTTTAGATGAACAGCAGGCATGGTGCATCTGCCGTCACCAGGATGCTTATGATTTGTTGCCGCGATATCCGTTTCCGCGAAATTTGCTGGCTCGCGCGCGCATTCCATGGCGCCGCGGGATTTTCAGTGGCTTGTGCGTCCGTGATGTGAGATATTGCGCGGATATCGTTATGTTACGAAATATAGCTTTTTACTTCTTTTTGTAATCCGGGGGAACCATGGTGCCAGCGCCCTTCGCCAAGCGAGACCGGTTGCGGTCTATCCTGCGCTCCACGAGTGTGTTGCTCGCTGCTGCAGTCCTGCTCTGCGCGATCGGTTGCGGAAAAGAAGCGACGGTAAACGCTCCGCCCGCCAAAGCGAGGGAATCGCAGGTGCAGGTGAGCGCGACCGCGAACGCGGTGCTGGTGGACACTCCCGCTGCGGAATTCGCCATCGCCCCGAACGGGTACGTCGCCGCGAGCCTGCTAAGCGGCGGCCGAAAACTTTCACTCGATGACGCCGCAAGCGATTCCGGCATCCAGGTGACGACCGCTGGCAAGGATTTGCCGCCCGCGATCTTTGACGTTGCGCATCCCCAGATTTCAGCGCCTCATGGACGGCTCGGAACAAAAGGAAAACGCATCGAGTTGACCGGCAAAAATACTGCGGCTGATCTGGAACAGACGCTGGTGGTGGAAGTGTACGATGAATATCCGAGCGTCGCGCTGGTGTCCGTTTCGGTCCGCAATTCCGGCAAGAATGCAATGAAACTGGACGCGCTTGACGTGGATCGCCACCGCTTCAACGCTTCTGTCGCTGATCCCGCGGCCGCGCCTAACGATATGTGGTCCTTCCACGGCGCGAGCATCCAGTGGGGGAAAGACAACATATTCGAAGTCCCTCGGAACTTTTCGCAACAAAATCAGATGGGCTCCATGGTGGAAGTGAAAGGTGACCTGGGCCGCGTGGGCGGAGGAATACCGGTCGTCGCGTTCTGGACGAAAACAGTGGGCGAAGCGATTGGCCACGTCGAAACCCTGCCGCTGGTGCTCGCGATTCCAGTGAAAACTGAATCCGACGGCCACGTGGATGCCAGCGTTCAGCTCACGCCGGAAAACGCGCTGCAACCTGGCGAAGTTTATTCCACCCCCGAGACGTTCATCGCAGTGTACGCAGGCGACTATTACGAGCCGCTGCGAATTTATTCCGACGTGATTGACGGCGAAGGCCTGAAGAAACCCACGAACAACAGCGAAGACTACGCCGTGGCCTGGTGCGGCTGGGGCTATCTGGCCGATGTCACTCCCGCGCAAATGCTAGGAACAATTCCCAAGCTCAAGGAATTTGGAATTCACTGGGCCACTCTGGACGACCGCTGGTTCAACAACTACGGCGACTGGCAGCCGCGCAAAGACACGTTTCCGGACGGCGAAATTCAGAAGATGGTTCAACAATTTCACCAGCAGGGCGTGAAAGTGCAACTGTGGTGGCTGCCGCTGGCCGTAGAAGATGGCGGCCCGGGATACGAATCACATGCTTACGGCGTCTCGGACGTTGTGAAAGAGCATTCCGACTGGCTGGTGCTGGACAAGAACGGCAAGCCAGCGCGCATGACGCGGAATTTGGCGACGCTGTGTCCGGCCGTGCCGGAAGTTCGCGCCTACTACAAGCAGCTGACCGAAAAATTCATCAAGGACTGGGATTTCGACGGGCACAAGCTCGACAACATCTATAGCGTGCCAGCCTGCTACAACCCAGCACACCATCACAAATCGCCGTACGATTCGGTTTACGCGATGGGCGACATTTACAAGACAATTTTCGAAACCACGCGCGCGCTGAAGCCCGATAGCGTGACGCAGAGCTGCCCCTGCGGCACGCCGCCGAGCATTGCGTGGCTGCGCTACATTGATCAGGCGGTGACGGCTGATCCCGTAGGCTCCGTGCAGGTGCGGCAGCGCGTGAAAATGTATAAAGCGCTGCTGGGTCCGAACTCCGCGATATACGGCGATCATGTGGAGCTCACGCGCATCGCGAATCCCAACGGAAATGAAAAGGATCTGGGATCTGATTTTGCTTCCACGGTCGGCACGGGCGGCGTGGTGGGCACGAAATTCGCGTGGCCGAACTACGGACCGAAACTGGCGGACGTATATCTGACGCCGCAAAAAGAAGAGTACTGGAAAAAGTGGATCGGTCTGTACAACGAAAATATGCTCTCGCGCGGCACGTTCCGCAATCTTTACGTTTATGGCTACGATTTTCCGGAGGGTTACGCGATCGAAAAAGACGGCGCGATGTACTACGCGTTTTTCGCGCTGGCGCCGGCTGCAGGAGCTGCTAAGGGCGCGCAGTCAGCGTGGTCCGGAGAAATCGAACTGCGCGGGCTTGCTGCGGGAAAGTACCGCGTGTTGGATTACGTCAACGGCAAGGATTTGGGCGAAGTGACCGCGCCAGACGCAAAACTGAACGCAAGCTTTTCGGACCACCTGCTCATAAAAGCCACGAAGGAGTAACGCGCTGCGACGGGCTGCAACCGAATCATGCTCGAGGCGACGTTAAGTGCTCGCGAAAAAATTGCTCGACCTTGCTGCGGTCTTTAAAAGCTTCGGTCCCGCCTTCGCACGTGGTTGAAAATGCTCCGGCAACGTCTGCGTAATCGAGACATTCCTGCGGCGTCCCTCCCTGCAGCAAGCGATGAATGAAACCGGCGTCGAAACTGTCGCCGGCGCCGACCGGATCCACCGATGCGACTCGCATACCAGCGCGACGCCACTCTTCGGAGCCTTTCCGCGCCACGGCTCCGCGCATACCGAGTTTTACGACAACGAATTGACAAAGCCGCGCCAGCCGATCGATCGCTTGCTGCAAATCATCCGTACCGGCCACTTTTTTTGCTTCGCGCTCGTTCGGAAAGAATATGTCAACGAACGGCAGCACGTTCAGCAGATCGGCTCCCCACTTGCCTTCCGGATCATCGTTGGTGTCCAGTGAAGTAGAGAGCCCCTTGGCTTTGGCCTCACGAAATAAATCAGCAATGCGCGGGCGAAGGGCACGGTGCAAAAAGTACGACGAGAGGTGCAGGTGACGCGCGGAAAAAATGTAGTCGAGATCCAGATCGGCGTGGCGGAATTCAAACATTGTGCCGGGGTATGTGAGGATAAAGCGATGTCCTGGCTGGGCAAGAATCACGGAGAGGCCGGTCGTGGGGCCGCCCGAAGCCACGCGCACACGCGTCAGATCCACACCGGCGTCCGCCAGCCAATCTGAAGCCATCTTGCCGAAAGAATCCGCGCCGATTTTTGAAACCAAGCCGACGCGCGTGCCCAGCACCGCAAGATTGTGCGCGAAAATCGCGGACGAACTTCCTAGCGTCAGCCGGAATCCGTTGATCAGGGCTTCTTCTTCCGGCTTTAGTTCGGGAGGCACGCCGTAAAGAATCAAGTCCGGATTGAGCTCACCGACCACGCAGACATCCAGCGACATTCTGGCGGCCCCTGTTATTTCGTTTCCAGCATTACCACGCGGGACAAGTTTCTAGGTTCGTCTGGATTCAAACCCTTTTTGATTCCGGTATAAAACCCGAGCAGTTGGCCCGGAATCACGCTGGCAGCCACACGCGCCGTTTCGGGCACGTCGAGCGATAATTCCACGGAGTAATCCGCCGAGCGGCGAATGGTGGAGTCAGAAACATTGGAAATCGCGAGCGTGGTGCCACCCAGTTTCTTGATTTCCTCGAGAACCTGCACTTCCGCAGCAAATCCCGATTCGCTGATGATGAAAGTAATCAACGTCTCCGGGCTGACAATCGCTTTCGGACCGTGCCGGAACTCGAGCGTGTGAAAGCTCTGCGCATAAGAGCAGGACATCTCTTTTACCTTCAGCATGGATTCCTGCGCGATGCCGAAAAATGGGCCCTGCCCCAGAAATACGTAGTCCGCAAAGGTCCGCGATTCCGCCAGCGACTTAATCGTGCTGTGAATCGTGTTCAAACGGCCCGCGACTTGATCGGGCAGTTTGCCCAGCGCCTCTAGAAGTTCGCCGCGCTTTCCGCGAATTGCGGCGAGCGACTGCAGCGTGATCAGCATCGAGGTGAAAGAACGCGTCATCACCGTGCTTTTTTCATCCGCTGCGGCCAGCTTGATGCAATCTGACGCGATTTTTTCAATGGGAGTACCCGTGCCGCAGGTAATCGCCAGAGTTTGCAGATGGAGCTTCGTTTCTAGATATTCGGCGGCTTGCAACACCTCGGAAGTGTAGCCGGAGCGAGTGATCAGCACGGGCTGGCACGCGCCTAAAAATAATTGTGGGAATAGCGTGATCTCGGATGCGGGAACTGCGCGCGATTTCTCGCCTGTCAAAATAGACCAGCTGGCCGCCGCGGCCTGCGCCAGATAAAAACTCGAGCCGCAGCCGATGAACACCCATTCGACGTTTCGGGGCAGCTTTTCATTCAGCGATCGTAGCTCGCCCGACTGTTCCATCGCCTTCAGGCACGATCTCCAGGTGCCAGGCTCCGAAAGAATTTCCGCGATCGTGTTAGCTCCCACTCCTGCTTTTAAATCAACCAACTGTTCCTCCGAATGATTGCAAAGTGAAAATTTAAACTACGATCACCTTAATGTGCGCCGCGCGCAACCCGCGAAGATGCCGCGCGGAAATTTTGCCGTCCGTGATGGTGTGATGGACGGCCGAAGTGGGCGCGATAAACGAAAGGCTGCGCCGGCCGAATTTGCTGGAATCGCAGACGATGATCGTGGTCTTGGCGTTTTCCATCATCACGCGATTAGCGCGCGCTTCCAGCAGATTGGGCGTGGTGAGCCCGTATGCCACATCGAAGCCGTCCACGGCAAGGAACAGCAGATCGGCGGTGACGTGCCGCAACGAATCTTCGGTGAGCGGCCCCACCAGCGAAAACGAATTCCTTCGCAGCACGCCGCCCGTTAGAATAACTTCGACGTCCGTGCCGGCCAGCTCCGCGGCAATGTTCACGGCGTTGGTAATCACAGTGAGGTCGCGAACGTGGTGGATCGCACGCGCGATGGCCGTGGTGGTCGTGCCCGAATCCAGAATCACCACGTGTCCCGGGCGAACCAGCCGCGCGGCCGCCGCGGCAATTCTAAGTTTTTCGCGCCGGTGCAGCTGCTCTTTTTCGTGTAGCGTGGGGTCGCGCAGCGCCGAGGCGTCCAGGGGCAGCGCGCCGCCATGCGCGCGTTGCAAGCGGCCCATCTGATGGAGCGATTCCAAATCCTTGCGAATAGTAATCAGCGAAGTGGAAAAACGGCGCGCCAGGTCTTTCACGACCACCCGGCCGTCGCGCTGCGTCAGTTCCAGGATTTTTCGCCGCCGCTCTTCCGCGAGCATAGGTAACTGCCTACTTTCGATTTATTACTTTTTGTTACCATTTTGTATCTGAGAGTGATAGCTTGGCACAAATGCCAGCCAGGAGCAAGGGTTTATGCCCGGTCCCACGATCGTTTGCGTGAGCGCCAATCCGGCGATGGATCGCCGCTTATTCGTGGAATCCGTGACCGTGGGCGAAAGCAATCGCGCAAAAAGCACGCAGGGTCTTGCGGGCGGCAAGGCTGCTCACGTCGCCATGGCTACACGTGCGCTCGAAGCCCAGCCGGTGTGGGTCGGATTTCTCGGCGGAGCGATCGGCCAGGAATGTGCGCGCCAAATGGAATCGTTGGGAATTCGCGTGGTTGCCATTTCCACGAAATCCAGCACGCGCGTGAATTTGGAAATTATTGATGCGGCGGGCCAAGTCACGGAAATTCTTGAGCCAGGAGCGGAACCCACTGCGCAGGAGCGCGACGAATTTCTGCAGATGTGCGCTCGTGCAGTTCGCGGGGAGTGGCAGCCCGCGGTACTGGTGATTTCCGGCAGCTTGCCCGCGGGCATCGGTCCCGATTTTTATGTTTCGCTGATCGAAGCCGCGAGTGCCGCAGGCGCCCGAGTTTTTGTGGATTCCAGTGGCGAGGCTTTGCGCGCGAGCGCGAATGCTCGTCCGAATTTTGTGAAAGTTAACCGCGCCGAAGCGGAGGTGCTGGTGGGGCGGCCGCTCGCGACCACCCAGGAAATAGCGTACGCCGCCGCGCAGATTGTAGAACGCGGTGCCGGCAGTGCCGCGATTACGCTGGGACGCCAAGGTTTGCTCTGGCTCGAGCGCAAGAATGGTCCGGCGTGGAAAGCCGTGCCGCCGCGCATGAATGTAATCTCTGCGGTCGGCTCCGGCGACGCCACGCTGGGAGGTTTTGCATACGCCGCCGCGCAGGGAATCGCCGGCGAAGAGGCGTTGCGCCTGGCTGCAGCTTGCGGCGCTGCGAATTGCGTGGCGCCCTCTCCGGGCAGGATCGAACTCGCGACGGTGCGCGCGCTGCTGCCGCAAATCGAAATCCAGCAAATAAATTTCTAGAAGCAGTGGACGCCGTCCGGGCTTGCTCGCGGCCTGACTACTTCGGGGAGGCCGCGATCCCAGGAATCCACCGGACGGCGTTATCGTGAAAGATGCGGCGCAGAACGGGCTCGGGCAGATTCAGCCCCTCGATTTCGCGCCCTCTGAGCTGCAGCTTCTGATCCGTTGCCAAAAACTTCCAGTCTCTCGCGTAGGTTTCTTGCCAATCCTTCAAAGCGTCAGGCGTGGCTTCGCCATTGAGGAATTCGAGGTCGGTTCCATACAGCACGCGATCCTGATATTTGATCAGGAAGTTCCGCACTTTTTCCCGCGGTGCGAGCATTAGATATTCCATGCGCGCCGCCGTATCCACGGCGAAATTCGGGTAGAGAACAAAGCGCTTGGCGATTTCATCCACGTCGGTTTCCATGCTTCCCAGGTGCGCGCCGACTACTCGCAGTTGCGGATTTTCCGCGAGCAGGTGATCGCGCGCGGCCAGGATGGTTTCCTTGCGCGGGTGGTCCGGGTGAAGGTACATGTACCACTCCGGATTTTCCTTGTAGTAATCGTAATCGGGACTGTTCGGATCAGGCGGCTGCCAGCAGGACGAGGGTTCAGCGACGTGCGCGACGAGCGTTTTATTCTCCGCCGCTATTTCGCGATAGACGGGTTCGAACGCCGGATCGTCGGGCATCACGTACTTGCCGTCCGCAGACTTCAATTCCATGCCGATATTCTTCCAGATTTTTACCGCAATGGCGCCTTCGGCAAATTGCTGGTGGAGTTGCTTGACGGTATTCTCAGCAAAATCTTTCTGCTGGAACGTGAACGGATCAAACGTGACGCACACCCGGGCGTGGCCGGAACTCGCCGCAACGAAATCCTTAGCACGCGCGAGTTCGATTGCCAATTTACTGTAGATCCCGTGGGTATCAGCCACACAAATATCCAGCACGTGCAGTTGAAGACGCGCCATCAGGTCCGTGAACGCAGGATCGGTCTGGAACGCGTGAACATGCGTGTCTATCGGATCCATCGCCGCAAACGCCTGGAGTTCGGCGCTAGCAGCAGGCAATGGTTCAGACGCCGCAGCGGCAAACAGCGGAGCGGCCAAGGTCCGGCTAATTTCAAATCCGGCGGCGGCCACCCCAGCCATCAGCAACGCTACGAAGAGCAGTCTCTTTGGGCGCGTGCACGTGTTCTCGATCAATGCTTGGCCCCTCCAGAACGCGTGCGGCCTCTTGCTGATTCATTCCTGTCCGTCTCGACGGACGCTTCACGCACATCGGCAATGATCAGCTCCACGCCGGCTTCGCGCAGTGGCCGCAAATGCTGCGGGTCGGTGCCAGAATCGGTCACCAGGATGTCAATGTCGGTAGTGGGCCCCACGTAAGCAAAACCCTGATTGCCGAATTTGCTGTGATCCGCCAGGGCGATGCTCACGCGCGCGGATTTCAGAATCATTTTCTTGATCTGCGCTTCGGCTTGGCTCGCGGTGGAAATTCCGTATGCGGGATCAATCGCGCTGACTCCCAACACGGCTTTGTCCACGCGAATTTCCGAAAGAGCACGCTGCGCCCAGACTCCGGAAAGATAAAACAGGTCCTTCTGCAGTTCTCCTCCCGTGGAAATCACGGAGACGTGCTGGCTGCGCTGAAATTCAGCCACGATCGGCGGAGAATTGGTGATCACCGTCAGGCGATTGCGATGCAGCAAGCGCCGCGCGAGTTCATATACTGAAGTGCTGGCTTCCAGGAAAACTGTTTCGCCATCGAGTATCAGCCGTTCTGCTTCGCGCGCTATCGCTTGTTTTTCCGCGCGATTGTTGCGCCCCAGCGTTTCATAGGAAGGTCGAGAATTCGTGGCCGAAGTGCGCGACACTGCGCCGCCGTGCGAACGCACCAGCACTCCTTCCTTCTCCAGCGCTTCAAGATCGCGGCGAATAGTGGCGGCGGTGACGCCGAGAGTGCGAATCAGTTCGGAGGCGGTAACGGTTCGTTCGCGGGATAGAAGCTCGCGGATGCGGAATCTCCGTTCCTCGGCCAGCAGGCTCATCGAAACTTCTCCGTCCCGGTGCAGTTTCCAAAAGCAGCCGATTGTGCCACAAATCGGTTAGAAGTGTTCACAATAATACAAAATGAATCACATTCGATAAAAAAAGTTGACAAACGTGCATAATAGGACTAATTACGTGAGCGATTAAGGCCGATTTCTCGTCGCCCTGCGGCGTGGGGTGCTCCGCAGCTAGCCCAGATTCGAGAGACTTGGTCCCAACTTTGTGGGGGGTGTATCGGTGAGTAAACTCGCGCGCTGCTTTCTATCCGGTTGGGCAAGTCCCTCGAATCGACTGGAACATTCTGACAGCAGAACAACCACGAGCTTGCGCGTCGCCTGGTTCCTCCTGGCGCTTTTGCTTTCCTGCGGAAGCGCTTGGGCACAGAAGGACACCGGCGTGATCGCGGGCACTGTAAAGGATGCCTCGGGCGCGATCGTGGTGGGCGCGAAAGTCAGCGTGATTGATGCCGACCGCGGAACCGAGTTCGACATCACCACGGACGGCAACGGAGAATATGTCACCGGCCCGCTGAAAGTTGGCCGCTACACCGTCACCGTCGAGAAGGCTGGCTTTAAGACTGCGGTGGCGGGCCCGGTTCAGCTGGACGTACAGGACCGCCTCGAAGCCAATATGAAGCTGGAAGTTGGGCAGGTTTCGCAGAAGGTGGAGGTAACCGTCCAGAACCCGCTGCTGGAAACCGAGACCAGCACCATGGGCGAAGTGATGGATAAGATGCGCATCGAAACGCTGCCGCTGAACGGGCGGAATTTCGCGCAGCTCGCGCAACTCGGCGCCGGCGTCGTGCCCAGCGAACCGGGTTCGCGCGTGAGTGGCAATTTTGGATTCAGTGTGGACGGCGCGCGCTCGCTGCAAAACAATTTTCTGTTGGACGGGATTGACAACAATTCGAACCTGGGCGACGCGTTCAATGAAGCGTCGTATGTGATTCAGCCTCCCATTGACGCCATTGAGGAATTCAAAGTTCAAACCAACGACTACAGCGCGGAATTTGGCAGAGGCAATGGTGCGATTCTAAACGCCGTGATCAAATCGGGCACCAACGCGTTCCATGGGGATGTTTTCGAATATTTTCGCAACGATGTCCTGGACGCTTCGCCTTTCTTTATCGTTGATCAGAAGCCAGCCTACAAGCAAAACCAGTTCGGCGGCACATTCGGTGGCCCAATTAAAAAGGATAAGACCTTCTTCTTCGCCGATTACGAGGGATTCCGCTTGCGGCAAGGCGTTCCGCAGACCGCGACGATTCCTGATCAGAGCATGGTGAACGGCGACTTTTCCGAGCTGCTGACGAACACGCCGGCGATGGCCATCGACCCGAACAGCGGCAATCCGACGGGGGCGGTGGCGCTGGATTGCAGTGGCAATCAGACCTTCAATGGGGAAATCTTCAACGCCAGGCAAACCAGGGTAGTTCCAACAACACTCGCCAATCCCAGTGGGCTGTGCGGAGTGCCGATTGGCGTGGGCCCTGGAGGCGTTCCGACGAACGTGTTCCCCACGGGCTCAACTGACCCACTGGCTTCCCGGCTAGCGGCGCTGATTCCCGCACCGAACTCCACCAATCCGGCTTTCAATTTCATCGCCGTGCCTACCCGCAGCGAAACGCGCAACAATTTTGACGTGCGCATAGACCACACGATTTCGAACAAGGATTCTCTGTTCGGCAGGTTCAGCTACGAAAACCAGCCCAGTTTTATTCCCTCGCCGTTCAATAACGTGCTGGATGGCGGCGGATTTTTCGACGGCAACGAGGATTTTTCCTATCGCAGCGTCGCGCTGAGCGAAACTCACGTTTTCGATTCCACTCACGTGAACGAATTCCGTTTCGGCTACAACCGGATCAACGCGCATCGCTTTCAAAACAATTTCGACACAAATGTCTCGGCTAACCTGGATTATCCCGGCGTTCCTTTCCAGCCGGGCACGTTTAACGGCGGCCTTCCTGCGTTGACGTTCAGCGACGGCTCAGCGCCGGAGCTTGGCAGCTCCACGTTTCTGCCTTCGATCGAGAAACAGAACAGCTACGTCATCACCGACAATTTCACCTGGGTGCACGGCCGCCATTCGCTGAAGATTGGCACGGAGCTGCGCTTCGAACAATTCACGCTGTTTCAACCTTCGGCCTCGCGCGGCACTGCCGATTTCAGCTCAGCATTCACGGACAATCCCGCCGCGCCAGGATCCGGCGGCAACGGCTTTGCCAGCTTTCTGCTGGGCATCTCCGACGGCGGCTCGATCGTAAACCTGCACAACGTTGATTATCACCGGGAAATCTACGCCGGGTTCATTCAGGATGATTTCAAGGCAACATCGCGACTGACCCTGAATCTTGGCCTGCGCTACGAATACTATTCACCGGTGAAAGCCGCGGGCAACGAGCAAGCCAATTTTAATTTCGACTGCGGGTGCCTGATTGTACCGACGGGGCAAACCGCCGAGCTGACTCCCACACTCGCCACGCAAATTTCCATTGAACGGACGGGATCGACCGGACTGGTCAACCCGGATTATCACAACTTTGCGCCGCGCGTCGGCCTGGCCTACAAAATCACCGACAAACTGGTGCTGCGTTCTTCCTACGGGATTTTTTATGGCGGCCAGGAAAACGGTCCGTACTCCAATCCAAGTCCGGGATTCAATCCGCCATTCTTCGTGACGCAGTCGTTCAACCAGCCCTGCTTGACGAATTCCGCGAACCCCAATCCCGGGCAAATAGACTGTTCGATCCCCGGATTCAACTCGGTGCAGCAAGGGTTCCCTGCGAATTCACTGATTGATCCGAATACTCCGTTACTTTTTTCCGTCAACCCCAATATCACCACGCCCTTCATGCAGCAATGGTTCCTCGGTTTCCAGTACGCGATGCCGTCGAACATGGTGGCTCAGATTTCCTACGTCGGCTCGCACGGCGCGAATCTGTTTGGCATATTCAATGGAAACCAGGCTGTCCCCACGTCGGATCCCACCATTCCGACCGCCCCGCGCCGCCCCGATCCCAATATTGACGCGGGGATTGAAACCCTGCGTTCGAATTTATTTTCAAACTACAACGGATTGCAACTTCGCCTGGAAAAGCGCTTTTCCAATGGCCTGCAATTTGAGGCGGCCTACACCTACAGCCACGCGCTCGATGACGCGTCTTCGGCCAGTCTCGGCTCGCAGAATCAGGGCGACTTCCGGCTGCAAACGGAGCCGTTCTTGGAATATGGCAACGCCGATTTCGACGTGCGCCACAGATTCGTCGTCAACTTTGTCTATGATTTGCCGTTCGGGAACGGCCAGCACTTCGGCTCGAATCTCACGGGCGTTGCCAACCAGCTCGTCGCCAACTGGCAGATCACCGGAATTGTCTCGGCGCAGACCGGCAATTGGTTCACGGCGACCGACGACCTGGTGAACATCTCCAATTCTGATTGCGGCGGCGAGGTCTTCAATTGCGCGCGTCCTAACGTGGTGGGAAATCCGAACGGGGCGCATTGCTTGCCGGGAACGCTGTTTAATACTTGCGCGTTTGTGCCCAACACGCAGCTGGGCACATTCGGAAACGCGGGACGAAACACCATCCTTGGACCGGGCCTGCAAAATTGGGATCTGTCCTTCATCAAGCAGTTTCCAGTCAAAGAACAAATGCATTTCGAGTTCCGCGCCGAGTTCTTCAACATCTGGAACCATCCGAACCTGCAGTTCGCTGATCCCACGACGACCAATGAAAACTTTTCCACTGAACGCGGAACTTCGCAATTTGGATTTGCCACTGCGTCGCTGGCTCCGCGGCTGGTCCAGTTTGCATTGAAATTTTACTTCTGATGCAGCGGATGGAAACGACCCGGCGGTTCAGATTGCAAGCTGCAGACTAGACGCGCTCGGCGGGCGCTTTCTGCAGCGTGAGTTCGATCGTCTGACGTCCTAGACGAGGATGCTTGGCAGTGAGCCGCACGGTTCCCGGCTCTTCTTTTGCGCGAATCCAGATCGCGCCAGTGCCGCCGGTCAGCGCGAATGGATTGTCCCCGATGATTTCCGCGGGGCCTTCTAGACTCATTGCGATGGGATCGTTCGCATAAGGCCGAATCGCGCCAAATTCATCTGTAACCCGGAACACGACGCGCGTGCTGTCAGCTCCATCAGCGCTCAGCTCCGTATCATCGGCACGCACTGAGAATTTCTGATCCACACCGCGGCCGGAATACGTCTTCGAGACGACCTGCCGACCTTTCAGATAGCCATCAATCCGCAGATCGCCCCATTCGTGCTGCGCCTTGGTGAGATCAATGCTGAACGGCGCGTAACGCAAATGCGCGAACTGCACGCGATCGGGATCAGCTTCGGCGAGCAAATCCCAATCGCTTTTGCCTTTCTCGTAGAGTTTCAAGTGGTCGCAGTTCGAACAAATCATCGCCACCGTAAACCGCAGCGCTTCATCACCCGCCGCCCAATGGAACGCCGGCTCCAGCACAATTTCTTCTTCCGGGTCGCACTGCGATTTATAGAAACCAGCTGCGGGCTTCGGTTCGCGAAACATATCCACCACACCGTGATAACAGATGCGATCTCCAGCGCCGAAATCGGAGTGCGTGTTGTAATCGAACGCGCACCAGCCGATGCCCCCGGCGTATTGCGCGTTGGACGCAAGCTGATCATGTACGCGCGCGTGGCGAATGGTGTGTTCGCGGTGGCGCACGTTGTCGTCAATCGTCTTCACCGGATAGGTGTGGCCCACAAATTCGGTGTTCAGGTAGCGCGGATGATTCGGCGGCTTCAGCGGCCAGCCAAAATCGTTCATGGTGAAGACATCCTCCAGAAACTCGGACTCCTGAAAATTGCGGATGCCTCCGGTCTGGCGCGTCGGATCCAGCTTGTGTGCCACGGCATTCGTGCGCGTGTAGAAATCGTGGTTGTCTCTGGATTCATTGATGCGCACGCCCCACAGCACAATCGAAGGATGATTCCAGTCGCGGCGAATCATGCGGCTCACATTGTCAACGGAGAGATCTTGCCACGCTTGATCGCCAATGTATTGCCAGCCGGGAATTTCTTCCAGCACGAGCAATCCGAATTCATCGCAAGCATTCAGAAAATGCCGCGATTGCGGATAGTGCGAGGTGCGCACGATGTTGCAATGCAATTGTTTGCGCAGAATGTAGGCGTCCTGGCGCTGCACGCGAGCCGGCATCGCCTGGCCGACAAACGGAAAAGTTTGGTGACGATCGAGACCGCGCAGCTTGATCACCTTGCCGTTCAGCTCGAAGCCGTGATCCGTGAATTGCGCTTCGCGAAAGCCGATGCGGCGCGTCGCTTCATCAAGGACGCGTCCGTCAACGAGCAAACGCGCGCGCACGGAGTAAAGATGTGGATTCGCAATGTCCCAAAGCTGAATGTTGGAAAGCGGAGCGAACTCCAACGTGTAGCTCACCGGCTCGCCGGTCGCGCTCGACGGCGGAACTTCCTGCGTGGTCTCGGCTATCTTGTTCGCGCCATCCAGGAGCACGGATTCCAGCGTGAGACCGAACTGGAACGGCTCGAGGCGCTGCACGAAGCACTGCACACCGAGCGATGGATGCTCACTCAAAACGTTCTTGGGCTGCGCGAAAATATTTTCGATGTAAATGGCCGGCACAATCCGCAGCGATACTTCGCGATAGATTCCGCCGAAGGTAAGGTAGTCAATGCGGTTGCCGAAGGGCGGAATATCCGGGCGCTCGGAAGAATCCACGTCCACCGCGAGAAGGTTTTCTCCGTCGAAATTCAGATGAGGCGTCAGCTCAAAAGAAAACGGCGTGTAGCCGCCCTTGTACTCGCCCAGGCGCTGGCCGTTGATCCACACAGTTGACGCGGTCATCACTCCTTCGAAATCCACGAACACGCGCTGCCCGCGCGCCTCTGGCGGCAGCTTGAATCGCCTGCGATACAGCGAGACGAATTCATAGGTCTTGTCGTCAAATCCGTGCCACGGTAGCGCGACGTTCGTATGCGGAACCACCACGCGCGCGAATTCAGAATCGTCAAAGTCAATCTCGTGGCCGCTTTCGACGAACGATGGGCTGTAGCGCCAGCCGCGATTCATTGGCAGCACCATGCGCGCGCGATTTTCCGCGCCCGAAGCTTGCGCAAAATCAGTTCGCTGCAGCGCTGCACTAGCGAGCAGCGTGGTTGCCGCCTTCATAAAATCGCGCCGGTCCATAAGTCCTCCCAAGCGGACAAACTGGAAAATCTCGCGCCTGCACGCGCCGGTAGCTAATTAAACCGCCGAGGCAAGGCCGCATTATATGCAATGCACCGCGTGAATCGTCCGGAAGTTTTCAGCCCGCGCCACGAATTTGCGCCAAAAAACTCCTGCTGCTACTGTTGCTCACGTGAGTCTCCCGCCACAATCCTCGCCGAAAGGTGTTCCGCCGCGCGTGCGCACCACCCTGCGCCACAATTATTTGTCTTTCATCGAGGATACGGCGCTCACCCTCGGCGTCATGGCGCCCACCGGCACCTGCGGCATCGTTCTGCCGCTGCTAATCGCCAAGGGCGGCAACGCCACCTGGCTGATCTTCCTGCTCACGCTAGTCGCCTTCTCACTGATCATGTACAGCGTGCATCGTTTTTCCGCGCAGTGCGCTTCCGCCGGCTCGCTGGCTGATTTCGCGGCGGCGGGCCTGGGCCGCGCGGCCTGCGTGGTCACTGGGTGGGTTTACGTCGCCGCGATGGCGTTCGGAGCGGCCGGCACCGCGCCATCTTCCGCATACTACGCCGATCTTTTCTACCGCCAGGTCACCGGCGCGCCTGCATCTTTTCTGCGCGCCGCCGGTATCACCGCGATCGTGGTGATCGTTTCATGGGTCATCGCTCACCGCGACATCAAGCTCTCCACCGAAGTGATGCTCGCGATCGAGCTGAGTTCGCTCGCCGTCATCATCGTCATCATCGCGCTGGCAATGCGTCACAATTCCGCGTGGCTCGACCGCCCGCAGCTCCATCTGGAAGGCGCAAAATTATCCGGTTTTCAATTCGCCATGGTTTTCGGATTCATGACGCTCGCCGGATTCGAAAGCGTCACCACTCTTGGCGAAGAAGCCTCGCACGCGCGCCGCACTATTCCCGGCGTGATCGTGAGCTGCCTGATTCCCGTGGGCATTCTTTATCTTGTGATGCTTTATTGCCTCACCGCGCTCGCGCGGAAAAATGGCTTGGCGCTCGACCAGCTCAACGCGCCCTTCGACTCCATTGCGCGCTCCATGAATCTCCCCAGCTTCGGTTACGTCAGCTCCATCGGCATCGCGCTCAGTTATTTCGCCTGCACGCTGGGCTCGCTCAACGCCGGCGCGCGTATCCTTTATTACCTCGCGCAAAATCGTCTCTTCGCGCCCAGCTTCGGCTCGGCGCACCCCGTGAACAAAACGCCTCACCGCGCCATCGCTCTAATCGCGGTCATCGCCATCGCCTGTCCCGTGGCGCTGCTGCTTGCAAAGGTTCTGCTCCCCGACTGCATCAACTATCTGACCCAGCTCGCCTCCTACGGCTTCATCGGCGCTTATTTCCTGGTCTGCCTGGCCATGCCCTTCTTCCTGCTCCGTCGCAAAATCCTCCGCGGTTTGGACGTCGCCGTCAGCGCCGCCGCGCTGCTGATTCTCGCCGCAGTCCTAGCACTAAGCGTCTTCCCGATTCCGGATGCGCCGTGGCGCTACCTTCCATACTTGTTCCTGGCCGCAGTCCTCACCGGCATCGCCATCTCTTTTGCATATTCGCGCCGCAGGGACTCACAGCCCGCGCCAGATACGTCTGACGCCCATAGCTAGCGGCGCAACGCGACAGACGCGGTCCGTTTGATTCTTCCGCCCTGCGTCCGCTTCTTCGTGCGCAACGCCGCACGCGCAGAGCGCACTTCAAAGCGGACTCCCTCGGCGTCCTGCAAGTAGGCCACGATTTCAAACAGGTTGCGTGCCTGCGGATTGCCGTTGGGGCCGAGCATCCGCATCAGACTCTTCGCCGATCGATGGGTGACGTTACTCAGTTCCGTAAATCCAACCGTAGCGTTGATGAAATCGCGCAGGATGATCTTGCCGGTCTCCACGTCACCGGAAAGAAAGTTCTCGATGCCTTCCCGCAGCAATGCTCTGCGGAAACCGGGATCGCGCTTTACGCGCGCCCGGATTGTCTCTTTGAAATCTCGTGTCAAGGCCATACGACTCACCTCCTGCGCTTTTTCGCTGCTTGTAGTCTTGCCATCGCCCCAGCGCCGTTTGAAGGTCTTGCTGCTGCCGCTTTTTCGCCCCGCCACCAACAAGGATCACCATTCGGTCACCGTCTTTACCGAAGTAAATTCTGTAGCCGGGTCCGAAATCAATCCGCTATTCATATACTCCGGCTCCGACGCCTTTGGCGTTGGACAAATTGCCCTGTTGCATGCGCGCCAGAGCTGCTGCCACTTTCACCGCCGCTTCTCTATTCGGCCGCTCGAACCAAGCGGCGTACGGACTGCGCCCACCTGCGTTCAGGTATTCGCGCACTTCGATCATGCTAAATGGTAACACATACGGTACCGATGTCGGATGTTGACGCTGAGCAGGCGCCATCGTTGCGGAACAGCTCAGTTTCGCGGAAGTCGCTCGTAGGTCGCGTTAACGCGGATTTCATGACGCAAAAAAAAGTGAGCGGCTCGTGTTTTTTTCACGAACCGCTCACCTGGAGTGCAGAAATTGGCCCGGCGAGACCTTTACGTCATCGCGGAGGTCGGATTATTTGGGTTTCTCTTCGCTGGGACGCGCTGCTTCGGCCTTTGGCGCAGGTGCGGCCTTCGGCGCGGCTTCCCGTTTGGGCGCAGCTTGATGCTGTTGCGGTGCGGCCTGGTGCGGTTGCGGAGCGGCCTGGCGTTGCGGGGCTGCAGCTTTGGGCGCGCTTTCTGTGCGCGCAGGAGCAGGCTGACGTGCTGGCTTTGCAGCCGGAGCCGGCTTCTCGGCTACAGGCTTAACTTCCGGGCGAGGCGTCTCTGATTTTGCGGCTGGCTGAGCAGGACGTGCCGCGGTATGTTCGGCCGTTGTCGGTTTTGCGGCTGGCTTGTTCTCCGCCGCCTTGTTCTCGCTTGCACGACTCGCCGCAGCGTTGTCCGCTTTCGTTTTGTTCGCCGTTCCGCGACTCGCAGCTGCCTTGTTCTCCGTCGCTTTGTTCTCGGCAGCTTTGTTCTCGGTGGCCTTGCTCTCAGCTGCCTTATTCGCTTCGGCCTTGTTTTCACTCGCCTTGCTCGCAGCGGCTCTGTTCTCGGTAGCCTTCGACTCAGCGGCCTTATTCGTTTCCGCCTTATTTGCCGTCGCTTTGTTCTCAGCCGTGCGATTCTCGGCAGCTTTATTTTCAGCGGCCTTGTTCTCGGTCGCCTTCGTACCAGCTGCCTTATTCGCTTCCGCTTTATTTGTAGTCGCTTTGTTCTCGGCCGTCCGATTCGCAGCTGCTTTATTCTCAGCCGCCTTGTTCTCGGTCGCCTTGGTTTCGACAGTTCTGTTCGCCGCTGTAGCCCCGCGCGCCGCTACTACGCCCTTGCCGGAAAATTCGCCCGGCTTGGCCGTCGCCGCGACAGCCGGACGCCCGTGATTCACCGACGCGAGCATTTCGTGATTCCCACCCGCCGCCTGCTGGTGGCTTGTTTGCATGGCGGTCGCCGGAGTGTGCGACGCGCGAGCGAATGTTTCTTGCGCCGCAGTAGGCCGTGCGCTGATGCCGCCGCGTCCTCCGTTGAAGCTGACGTGGCTTGACGTGCTGACGCTCACCGGCTTGCTATAAGTGTTGCTGAAATTCCTGCCGCCGAAATTGTTCACCGAGCGGTTGTAGCTGAAATGATTGTCGCGCCAGTAGCCGCCCTGGTATCCGGAGCCGCCGTAGCCGTATCCATAATTCACGCCGCCGTAGAAGCCGACTTCATTGCCCCAGTACCCGCCATTCCAGGCGTACGCGTCGTTGTTCCATCCCCAATATCCCGGAGTCCACAACAGGCCTTCGCTGGGTGGCTCAACCCATGTGCCCGGCACCCAGAAGTAGCCCTCGTCGCCGTAGGCCCAGTAGCCCGGCGTCCAGAGATAGCCTTCCTGCGGGCAAATCGGTTGCGAATAAACGACCAGTGCTGGCGGCGCGATTGTAATGGACGCGCTGAACTGCGCGCGAGACGTCGCGGGGACCGCCAAAATTACCAGTGCGAGGACAAAATATTGGATCGAGCGGAGCGTACGCATTTTTCCTGACCTTTCCTGATCATCCTTCGTTTGCCCGGTCTGACTTGGTTGCTGCGGGTTGCGCGGATGGTTGGATAGCTTGACTTGCGAATGATGACGCAGGAGCGCTTCCAGAAACTGTGCAATATGAGTCACTTCCAGCAGATTTTCCAAAACGCGCGCACCTGTGGAAACCGCGAATCAGGCTTTGGAAATGTGCCGATGCGGAACAAGGCTGCGCGAGGGGCGGCAGGGGCTTGCAACTTCAAAATCGTCCTATGTCAACAATAATTGAGTCGGCACGGCAAGATATTGTAAGCTCTCGCCATGGTCATCAGCGAAAGGCTGAAGCGGCTCCGCGAAGCGCAAAACCTCTCGCAAGGCGATATCCAGGAACGCACCGGCCTGTTTCGCTGTTACCTTTCGCGCCTGGAAAATGGCCGCACGGTCCCTTCCATTGAGACCCTGGAAAAACTGGCGCGCGCCCTGGAAGTCCCGCTACACCAGCTCTTCACCGACGACGAAACTCCCGTTAAAAAACTGCGCGTCTCCAAAGAGCAACTCGCCACAATCTGGGGCCTCGACAAAAAAACCACGCGCCAGCTGCGCCTCTTCGCCAAACAATTTGCCCGCATGGACGGCAAACAACGCTGGCTGATCCTGCGCGCCGCCGCCAAAATCAACAAGGACGGCCGCATCTAATTGCAGAATTGTCCCGCTTTGCACCCTAGCCTTTAGTCTCTGCAACCTTGGGTTGCCACAATTCGATCGGATTTCCCTCGGGGTCATGCAGGCGGGCGAACCGGCCGTAGGGATAAGACTCCGGGTCAACTTTCACTTCGATTCCCGCAGCTTGTAGCTGGGCCGCCATTTTCTCGAGATCCCGCACGCGAAAGTTCAACATCCAAACTTTCTGCGGATCCCCGAAATATTTGCTCGTCTCTGGGAAGGGAGTGAAAGCGGTCGATCCTGCCTCTTGCTGCCACGGGGTTTCGCCCTCGTTTGTTGGTGTCGTCGAAACCCCCAGGTGTTGCTGGTACCAAAGCGTCAACGCTTTCGGATCTTTGGCTCGAAAGAAGAATCCTCCGATTCCGGTCACTTTTTCCATTTCCGTTCCTCCAGCAATCCCATCATGAACAGCGGCCCCAGCAGAGGGAGGGGAGACCTTTGGCTGTGTGGGTGTCTGCGCAGCCATGCCGAGTTGGTTCCGTCCCAAGATGAAGCTTGACCCGAAAGCAAATGACAGGGTTTGAAGCAGTTGGCGTCTTAGGAAAAGCATCCTATCCTCCGTCCGAGAAGAGCGCGGCCCGCGCTACGATACCTGTGCAAACGTGGTTCTGTGAAGCGCAAAAATGCAGTGCGGCCCGTGATCGGGAGGAACTGTTGTCGGTATCTATGACCGTCGCTACAGCGGAAGAGACCGAAACGGCCGAAAAACTAGCGATTAGAATGGGTTGCTGTTATTTGTTTTCAGTCATTTGCGTCGGTTTTTAATATTTGGGTGACTAGCGATTAGAAAAGCGTGATTGGTGAACAGTGATTGGTGAGTGATGAACCCCGACCCGTGTCCCGCGACTGGTGAATCGTGATTCTGGGGGCGCAAAACGCGTGAAAAACGCGCGCTGCAAATCGCTGTTTTGAGCCGATTAGAAAAATTCAACGCATTGTTTTCAGGGGGGTTGCGGGTGTTTCTAATCCTGCTTCGCGGGATTAGAAAATGGCGGGTGGGGAGTGGGGCTGGCGCGCTGGCTGTTGAGGCGCGAGCAGCGTGGACCATGTAGCCCCCTTGTGGTGACGAGATTGGCGCACGACTGATGATAACACAGTCGTTACGGTAATTCCAGTGCAAACCAAGGGGTGGGGGCTCGCGGGGCCGGGTCGTACTAGGTGGGGCGCGAGCAACTCGAAAACACGCGGGAAAGGCACCCGCGAAAGGTATGGCGCTTCGCGCCGTCTTTTTGCCCAACGCTTCCGCGCTGGGCTAGCTTATGGTTTAGACCGGGGAGATGGCTGACAGATTGAACCGGGCGCATTCCTGACACTGCGATCGCTGGGGCGTGTACAAGAGCGGCATGCCCTGGAAAGCGAGCAGTGTGGTGAACGAGAGGATGCGGTGTGTGTGGGAGCAGGAAAGCGGCTTGCACAGCATGACGGAGTTGTGTGCGGTCTATATCCGTGGCACCGTTGCGCATTTCAATCCATTGAAGACGAACGAAACCAGCAGCGAGAAAAGACATAAAGACGGCAGCTTTGGTCCAACGCAGCGTCGCCCGTTCGAAGCCGGTCATTTGCTTTTCGATTTCTGTGAGTTGATCGGCGGCAGGTGGCTGTGGCGTAGGGGCGTTTATCGGCCCGGAGATGTTTCGATCGTCCATTGTTGCGAAGAGACTGTGACACAATGGTAAGTTGTTGCGATGATCGCTTCATTTTGCTCTCGGATCAGCGGATCAGAATGGGCGGGTGGGCCGGCGGTCGGCATCCGCGCGATAGAACGCGGCGGCGCTGCTACAGCGGGCACGGCATGCCGTGCCCCTACGGATTCGTCGGAATGCTTTGCAGCTTCCACTGCAAAATACGTTCGGTCGGCGATTCGCTGCGGAATCTATCCGGTCATAGCAACTCAACGCGCGCGCGGCTGCCTGTTCTGGCCAGGGCGCGGTCGCGCGTGAGCAGCGGAGCATCGAGGGCTTCGGCAAGAGCCAGGTAGGCGGAGTCATACGCCGTGAGGTTGTGACGCATTTGCCAGACGCGCGGGAGCAGAACGAAATGGGGATAGCGAGTGAGCGGAAGATCGAGGAAATCGGCGAGAGCTTCGGCGCCGCGTTCGGCGGAGATGCTGGCTGAACGCACGTAGCGCCGCAAAACCTGAGCGATCTCCAGGTCAAGCAGATGGGGGACATGCAGCGTCTGGCTGGGGGCAAAGAGGACGCGGCTGACACGGCGAGCTGCAGGCGTCTGGAGCAGAACCTCCAGAATCGCGGAAGCGTCCACAACGATCAGCGGCTATTCCTTGCGGCGCGCACCGCGGCTGCCGGCGCGGGACGCGGCTGCACAGGCTGGCGCCGCGAAAGCCGTTTGCGCATTTCGTCGAGAGTGGGGCGGTCGAGCGCGTGGCGCAGCTGGCGCAGGAGGTAATCCGAGAGGGACATGCCTTCCAGCGCGGCGCGGGACTTGAGTTCGCGATGCAGATCGGAAGGCACATTGCGGATCTGAACCATGATGGACATGCGATCAGCATACTTACATGTGGAGCGCATGTCAACGCGGGTCGCTATTAGTGATTGGTGATGAGTGATTAGTGACCCGCGGAAGACGCGGCTTGTTTGCTAATTCGCGCTTTTCAGGGCGGGGTGGCGGCTAGTATAAGGTGGGCATGACTACTTCACTGGATTACGCGGGGATGCTGGGCGTGGCGCTGCAGGAAGCGCGTGCGGGGCTGGCCGAGGGCGGCATCCCGATCGGGGCGGCTATTTTTGACGCGACGGGAAAGCTGGTGGGCGCGGGGCACAACCGGCGGGTGCAGCAGGGGGATCCTTCGGCGCACGGGGAGACGGACGCGTTCCGCAAGGCGGGGAGGCAGCGGAGTTATCGCAACCTTATTATGGTGACGACGCTGGCGCCTTGCTGGTATTGCAGCGGGTTGGTGCGGCAGTTTGGGTTTGGCACGGTGGTGGTGGGGGAGAGCCGGAATTTTCAGGGAGGGATGGAGTGGCTGCGGTCGCTGGGGATTACGCTGATTGATCTGGATTCGGCGGAATGTGTGGCGCTTTTGGGGGAGTATATTCGTGGGCATTTGGCGGTTTGGAATGAGGATATTGGGGAGGAGTAGTGGGGGCTATGGCGCAGTAGAGTGCGCCGCCACAACGGCAAAGTCAAAGGCGCCCACCTAAAGGTGGCCGCTACAGAATCAAAACCTTGGCGCGCGGGGCGATGCGCTACGCGAGGCGCGTTCCTATCGCTTTTGCGTATGCGAGCAGGCGCGCGTCTGCATTGCGCGGAGCGATCAGCTGCACGCCGGCGCCGGTGGTGGTGGGCAGCGTGACGACTGGCGCGCCTGCGAGGCTCATCGGTGTGGTGTAACGCAGGATGGGGCGGCGCGATTCTGTGTGATCGGCGCCGGCTGCGAGCTGGTGCAGCGCGGCGCAGGGCGCTAGGAAGAAATGGAATTGGCTCAGTTGCGATTCGGCGCGCTCGCGGAAACGGGCGTGGCGGGCGCGGAAGAGGGCAATCTCGCCTGATGATATGGAGGCGCCCCACGTGAGGCGCTGGGCGATCGGCGCGGGAAAGTGCGAAAAATCTCCGCCGGATTTTACGGTGTGAATCGCCGCGGCTTCGTGCGCGGTGATCGCGGCGTAGATTTCAAGAGTTTCGTCCCAGTAAGCCGTGTCCGACGGAATGATGGTGGCGCCGGTGTCGGTGAGTTTTTTCGTCCACTCCGCGAAGCCGGCTAGCGCCTGCGGGTCGCAATCGCGGAGAAAGTCGTCGCTGACGCAGCCGATCCTTGGGCGCGGTTCGGTTGCGTCCGGTGAGTGCAGGCCAAAGAGCGCTTCGGCGAGCAGCGGCGCGTCGCGCAGATCCTGGAAGAGCCAGCCGAGCGTGTCGAAAGTGGGCGCCAGGTGCACGCCGCCGCGCCACAACTTTGTCTGATGGGCCTGCTCAAGCGACGCGCGATATCCGGCTGCGCCGCAGAGCGCGGCGGGCAGACGTATCGAGCCGCCGGTATCCGTTCCGATTGCCGCCAGCGCTGAATGTTCCTGCACGCTGGCCGCGGCGCCGCTGGAGGAGCCGCCGGTGAGGCGTTGCGCGTCGCTTGGCTGCACGCAATCGCCGTAGTCCGGATTTTCTCCGGTAATGCCGTAGGCCAGGGGGTGCATGTGCGTCTTGCCGATGATGAGCGCGCCTTGCTCGCGCAGGCGGGCGGCCACGGCGGAATCTTCGCGGGCAGTGCCGTTGCGTTCGGCGTAGAAGCGCGAACCTAAAGTGGTGGGGAAACCGGCGACGTCGAAGCAGTCTTTGATGGAAACAGGGACGCCGTAGAGAGGCGGCTTGGCTGCGGGCGGAAATCGCTGGGGCAACGTGTCGGCTTCCTGGCGAACTCGTTCGCTATCGAGCGCGATATAGACGTTGCGGCTCGCGTTGCTGTTGGCGCGGGCGAGAGCTGCTTCGGCTGCGGCGAGGGGCGTGATATCTCCGCGAGCGATTTGCTCGGCGAGCTGTTGTAGGGGACCGCGCGCGGGGAGTGGGGGCATGGACCGCATTTTAACCGCATCGCGCTGCACCGCAACCGGCGGAATTTCGCGCGCCATACATCTTGTGGCGTTGACGGCGGCGCACGTGCGGCCTATAGTTGCGCACTTTTAGGCTGGGAGAAGCATTTTGCTCGAGCGCGTATTCCACCTCACCGAAAATAAAACTACCGTGCGCCGCGAGTTGCTGGCTGGGCTGACGACGTTCATGACCATGGCGTACGTGGTGGTGGTGAATCCGCGAATTTTGACGGAGGGCGGCATGCCGGTGGAAGGCGTGCTGTTTGCGACGTGCATTTCGGCCGCGCTGGCGACGCTGGTGATGGGATTGTGGGCGAATTATCCGATCGCTCTGGCGCCGGGAATGTCGTTGAACGCGTACTTCACGTACTCGATTGTGATCGGACGCGGAGTGCCGTGGCAGACGGCGCTGGGAGTGGTTTTCTTGTCTGGGCTTTTGTTCCTGCTGCTGACGTTGACGAAAGTGCGCGAGCACATTGTGAACGGCATTCCGGATTGTTTGAAGCATGGGACGGCGGCGGGGATTGGGTTGTTCATAGCGTTTGTGGGATTGCGGAACGCGAAGATTATTGTGGCGAATCCGGCGACGTTCGTGGCGTTCGGAAAAACTTCTGATCCCCAAGTGCTGCTGGCGGCGGCTGGCGTGATATTGATTGCGATTTTAATGATCCGGCGCGTGGGCAGCGCGATTTTGCTGGGAATTGTGGCTATCGCGCTGGCGGGGATTCCGCTGGGGCTTGACCACTGGCCCGCGCAATTATTTTCCTGGCCGCATCCGGCAGGGACATTTTTGAAACTGGATTTGCGTTCCGCGGCGCGGCTGGGCCTGGGCGAATTGATCTTTGTGTTTTTCTTCGTGGATTTGTTCGATAACGTTGGGACTTTGGTGGGCGTGTGCGAGCAGGGCGGATTTCTGCGCGATGGGAAATTGCCGCGCGCTAGCCGTGCTTTGCTGGCGGATGCGTTTGGAACGATCGTTGGAGCGCTGACCGGGACGTCCACGGTGACGAGTTACATCGAGAGTGCTGCGGGTGTGGCAGCTGGTGCGCGGACGGGATTGGGCAATCTGGTTATCGCGGGGCTATTTGTCGTGGCGATGTTCTGCGCGCCGCTGGTGGCCGCGATTCCTACGTACGCTACGGCTCCCGCGCTGATTCTGGTGGGCGCGCTGATGTGCGGGTCGATTGCAAAGGTTCGCTGGGATGATTTCAGCGAGGCCTTCCCGGCGTTCCTGACGCTGGTGGCGACGCCGCTGACGTTCAGCATCGCGACGGGACTGAGTCTGGGCCTGCTTTCTTTCACTTGCCTGAAGATTGGCGCGGGAAAATACCGGGACATCAGCCCGCTGATCTGGGTGTTATCGGGAATTTTTCTGCTGCGCTTCGCATTTCTTGGTTCCGAATAATACGGGTGCGCGACATTTCCCGTAGCGGCTGCCGAAATACAGTTTAGAAAGCAAACAATCACTTTTCATCTGCGGCTAGGGCGCGTTAAGCTGACCATCCTCGAGCCCTCAGCTCGGGCATTCGAAAAATGAATCACGCTGCCGCCACACTCGCGCAAAGCCACTGGATTCCCATCGCGATCTTTCTGGCCACATACATTTTGATCGCGGTGGAAAGCGGGCGCGGGAGCCATTTGGATCGCACGGCTGCGGCGTTTTGCGGCGCCGTGGCGATGCTATTGGTGGGCGCGGTGCCTCTGACAGAGGCGTACCAGACGATTGATTGGAACACGCTGATTTTCCTGCTGGGCATCATGATCCTGGTGGCACATTTTCAGATTTCGGGATTTTTCGACTGGATCGCGGTGCACGTGGCGGCGGTGGCGCGCACGCGATTTCAGTTGCTGGTGGTGCTGGTGTTCGCCACGGGAATTCTGGCGGCATTTTTCGTGAACGATACGATTTGCCTGATTTTCACACCGATCGTGCTGGTGGTGACGCAAAGGCTGGAAGTTCCGCCGATTCCATACGTGATCGCGGTGGCCACGTCCGCGAATATTGGGTCGGTGATGTCCGTTACGGGAAATCCGCAGAACGCGGTAATCGGTGTTTCGGCGCATTTTTCGTTTCTGGGATTTCTGGCGCATCTGGCGCCTGTTGCGCTGGTGGGGATGGTGATCGACGTTGCGGTGCTGGCGCTCTTCTTCCATCGCGAGATTTTTCACCACCGATTGAAACGGCACCCGCCATCACTACCGGTGAAGATGAAACGCACCCTGCTGATCAAGTGCTGCATCGCGGCCGCGCTAGTGATTGTGCTGTGGATTCTGGGGTACTCGTTTCCGCTGGTGGCCATTTCGGTAGGTGCGTTCATACTGATCATCGGGCGGGTGAAGGCGGAAAACGTTTATCAGCGGCTGGATTGGGAGCTGCTGCTGTTTTTTGCGTCGCTATTCGTGGTGATCAAGGGGTTCGAGGCTTCGGGCGCGCTGCAACACTTGATCGGATATTTTCAGGCCGGACTGCAGGGCGGAATGATTTCGCAATTATTCGCGGTGAGCGGCGTGATGCTGATTCTTTCGAACCTGGTGAGCAATCTGCCGGCAGTGCTGCTGTTTCGTCCGCTGGTGCCCGCGATTTCGAATACGCATTACATCTGGTTGGCTGTGGCCAGCACCAGCACGCTGGCGGGGAATGCGACGCCATTCAGTTCGGTGGCAAATTTGATTGTGCTGCAGCAGGCGGGCAAGAAAGTGAAGATTACGTTCTGGGAATTCGCGCGGGTGGGATTAATCGTGACGCTGATCACGACGCTGGCGGCGATTGCGATTCTGGCGATGGAGCATTGGTTGTTGCCGAGACTGTGATGAAGGCAAAAGCAACTACGCCCGCCTAAAGGCGGCCGCTACAAAAGCAACGCACGCGATCGAAAGTTTGCAGGGACGGATGTGACATCCGCCCCTGCAAATCGCGATGTGATTGAATATTGATTTACTTCTTGGCGTGGGCGAAATTTTCTTCTACTTGTGCCCAGTTGATAGTGTTCCACCAGGCCTCGAGGTAATCGGGGCGGCGGTTCTGATACTTCAAGTAGTAGGCGTGTTCCCAGACGTCCACACCGAAGACGGCTTTGCCGCCATCCATGATGGGGTTGTCCTGGTTCGCTGAGGATTCGATCACGAGTTTTCCGTCGCGGAACAGAAGCCAGGCCCAGCCGGAGCCGAAGCGCTTGGCGCCCGCGTCGTTGATCTTGGCTTTGAAATCCGCGAAGCTGCCGAACGCGGAGCTGATGGCTTTGCCGAATTCGCCGCCGGGTTCGCCGCCGCCGCCTTTCTTCATGATTTTCCAGAACATGGAATGGTTCAGGTGGCCGCCGCCGTTGTTGCGCACGGCGGGGCGAATCGCTTCGGGCACTTTATTGATTTGCGCCAGAAGTTCTTCGATGGAAAGCTTTTGCAGGTCGGCGTGGCCTTCGAGCGCTTTATTAAGGTTAGTGACGTAGGCGCCGTGGTGTTTGTCGTGATGGATTTCCATGGTTTTAGCATCAATGTGGGGTTCCAGAGCGTCGAACGCATACGGCAAAGGCGGAAGTGTAAAAGTCATCTGAGGAGCGGCTCCTTGTCCTGTAGAAGTTGCGGTCATAATGTACCTCCTGATTTGAAGATCCTGCCCCATAATTATACGCGCCTGCCGGGGGAGAGGGGTACGGGCAGCTGGAAATATTGGATCAGGAAAGGGAGTCGAGGATGCCATCCGTCGAACATGTGGAAAAACATTTCACCGCGACTGCCGCGGTGCGCGACATCGTTATTGGAATGTCGGACGGGTTGACTGTGCCGTTTGCGCTGGCCGCTGGATTGACGGGAGCGGTGGCGTCCACTGGGATCGTGGTGACTGCGGGCCTCGCGGAAATTGCGGCTGGTTCGATTGCGATGGGATTGGGCGGGTATCTGGCTGCAAAGACGGATACGGAACATTACGCTTCGGAACTGGACCGGGAATATCGCGAGACAGTGGAATTGCCGGAAATTGAAACGGAAGAAGTGGCGAAAGTGTTTCGCGATTATGGGCTGACGGAACAGCAAATGGCGCCGATTGTTTCGACGATTACGGCGAATCAAAAAAAGTGGGTGGATTTCATGATGCGGTTTGAGCTGGGATTGGAGCCGCCGGATCCGGCGCGGGCTACGCGGAGCGCGGCGACGATTGCGGCGTCTTATATCGCTGGAGGATTGGTGCCGCTGGCGCCGTATATGATCATTCACCACGATCTGCATCTGGCGCTGATTTATTCCATTGTGGTTACGCTGCTGGCGCTTTTTGGATTTGGCGCGGTCAAAGGGCATTTCACTGGAGTGAAACCATTGCGCGGCGGAATGCAGACGGTTTTGGTGGGCGGATTGGCTGCGGCCGCGGCATTTGCGATTGCGCGATTGATTAGTTAGGCCGGGTAACGCGGGCGTGTTCTTGAAAAGGGGCGCGGCCCTTCGAACCGGTCCCGCGAAGCGGGTCCGGTTCGAAGGATGAATCGCTCCCGCGCTGCGGGAGCGATTCAGAAGCAGCGCCCCTACCTCAGTGAGAAGCACGCTACTCAAACGGACCCGAAAAATACAAACCGCAACCCCGCCCGGGATGTTGAGTAGTTACGGATTTGCAGGCGGCGTCCCCAGGTTGCCGAAAGGCCAGAGACCGAACGCCTTCAGAATGCCGTCCTGGTGTTTGTCCACTAGCATCTGAGCGGTTTTTTCCTGCGGCCAGGGACTGGCGAGTCGCTCGGGGCGGTCGGCGATCCAGAACGCCGCGAGAGCCATCACCGTCGCGTTCCGATCCAGCACATCTGCTTTCACTTTATCGAAAGTGTCCACGGCGGAGTGGTGCGTGTATTTGTAATCCGAGGTGTCCTGATTGAGGTTGATGGCGGGAAGGCCCGCGAGGGTGAACGGACCCGTATCGGTTCCGAATTCCACTTCATCGTCCACTTCCAGGTCGCCGAACGCCTGCAACGACGCAGCGAATTTCTGCACAGCGGGAATCAGGTCGTCGCGGCCGCCGAGTTGGAAGCCGATCACCGCGCCTTGTCCGGCGTCCAGAATCAGGGCCGCGACGTAATTGGGCATTTCGCTCTGATGCGCCTTCACGTAGGCGAGCGAGCCGAGCAAACCTTCTTCTTCGCCGGTGAACAAGACGAAGCGGATGGTGCGGCGCGGCTTGAATCCTGATTTGATGATGGCTTCTGCCGCGCCAAGGGTTACCGCGGTACCGCAGCCATTGTCCGTGGTGCCGGAAGCGAGATCCCAGGAATCCAAGTGCCCGCCGACAACGATGATCTGCTCGGGATTTTGCGTACCGCGAATTTCGCCGACGACATTTGCGGAATCCACAGGTCCGTCGGTGGCGCGATTCTGCACATTGATTTTCAGGCGCACGAACACGCCGCGATCCAGGTAGCGCTCGAGCTGTTCCTGATCTTCCGCAGCCATGCTGACGACGGGAATATCATAGTAAGTATCGAAGCCGAGAGCACCGGTGTGGGTGAGGTGCATGCCGACACTTTTGCGGCCACCCTGGCCGCCGATGATGGCGATGGCGCCGGCTTGATGCGCGGCGACCAGAAAATTGCCGAACTGGGCGAAAGCGCTCATGCGATCTTTCGGTGGCTGTCCTTTCTGGACGATGAGCAGAATTTTTCCGCGCCAGTTGCCGGAATTATTTTTCAACTCGTCCTGCAGCTGGTAGCCATTCACGGCAACGAGGTCAGCCTCAGCGCCTGCGGGCGGCGTGGAACCAACCCAGCCGAGCGAATCAACCATCAGTTTGCGGTGAATGGGGGCGACGAGTTCGGCTTCGGCGGAAATGCGCGTCCAGCCGCGGGAAATTTTCCAGGGTTCGGTGTGGATGTTCTCCAGGCCGATGGCTTTCATTTTTACGACGCCCCAGGCGATGGCGCGAGCGGCGTCTGGCGAGCCGGTGACGCGCGCGCCGATGTCGTCACTTAGTTCTTCGAGGTCCTGGTAGGCGTGCGACTCCATATCGCCGGCTCCGGCGATGGCGACGAGGGCTTTCATGGTGCCTTCGTCCGTCGCAGCTGCGGGAGTTTGCTTTTGTTCACCTGGAGCGGAAATTGCGGGCCGCGCTGCGAGCAACAGCAACGCTGTGCTGCATACGAGCGCGAGGATTTTTCGAGTCATGCCAAAGCTCCTTTTCTGGTGTCGGGAAAATCCCGGGAAAGAAAAATCGGCAACTGCGCTGCGGCCACGTCCTGGTGCGCCCCTGATGGCGCACTAAGATACAACAAGCCACTTAGGATACCAGAGCCGCAGCTTTAGACGAACGACGAACAGAATCGCTCAGAGAACCCCAAACTCATTCTTTGCATCTATATACCGGGGAGAGAACCAGACTTCCCTCGCGAATGGCGGGAACACTTATTTGCGGATGTTACGTCAAATACCATATTCGCTGTAGCGCCAACGTAGCGCTTCTCGCGATATAATTGAAACCTCACACAGGACGATATTAAGGAGAGACAGCTATGGAACGCAGTAGTTTCAGTATTCGCCGCTGGGTCGCCACCGTCGTGGTGTTCGCGGCATTTGCGGGAGGAGCCCTCCTCTCGCAAGGGTTCCGGGACTGGGCGGGTCACACCGTTCTGGGCTCGCCACGAGAGCCCATCGCCATCGCGCAAAACGCGCTGCCGGTAAGCCTGGGAAATTTCGCAAACGGATTTTCCGCGGTGATCAAGCCGGCGCTGCCGGCGGTGGTGAACATTCGCACATCAAAAATGGTGAAGTCGCAGGGAAACCAGATGTCGCCATTTTTCAACGATCCAACATTCCGCCAGTTTTTCGGCGATCAGTTCGGCGGGGGCAAACCGCACCAGGAGCGCGAGCAAGCTCTGGGTTCGGGAGTAATCGTGACGCCGGACGGAACGATTCTGACGAACAATCACGTGATTGACGGCGCTTCCGACATCAAAGTGCAGCTGAGCGATAAGCGCGAATTCAAGGCGAAGCTGGTGGGCGCCGATCCCAAGACGGATATCGCAGTGTTGAAGATCGAAGCGAGCGGCTTGCCAACTCTTCCGTTGGGCGATTCCTCACAGCTCAACGTGGGAGATTTGATTTTCGCGATTGGCGATCCATTTGGAATTGGCGAGACGGCCACGATGGGAATCGTCAGCGCCACGGGCCGCGGGCAACTGGGAATTGAGGATTACGAGAACTTCATCCAGACCGATGCAGCGATCAATCCGGGAAATTCCGGCGGAGCGATGATTGATATCCACGGCAACCTGGTGGGCGTCAACACCGCGATTCTGTCGCACGGTTCGGGCGGCAACGAAGGCGTGGGTTTTGCGATACCGATGAGCATGGCCAAACCGGTGATGGATCAGATTCTGGCGCACGGCAAGGTGGTGCGTGGATACCTGGGCGTGCACATACAGGATCTGTCGCCGGAAATCGCCAAGGCTTTCAACTACAACATGAGCGGCGGCGCGCTGATTGGCGACGTCTCTCCGAACACGCCGGCATCGAAGGCCGGATTGCAGAAGGGCGATGTGATTGTGAAGCTCAACGGCCAGGCGGTTAGCGACTACGTGGACCTGCGACTGCGAATTTCGCAGATGGCGCCGGGCACGTCGGTGAATCTGGACGTATGGCGCGACGGAAAGACGAAGGACTACACCGTGGCGCTGGGAGAGTTGCCGGAAAAGACGGAAGCTGCGGATGACACCGGCACCCAGAGCAGCGGCGGACTCGAGGGAGTGGAAGTGGATGAACTGACTCCGGAGATTGCGCAGCAGCTTAGTCTGGGTGCGGGAGTTCACGGCGTGGTAGTCACAGCCGTGGATCCTTCGAGTCCGGCAGCGGCGGCGCAGCCTCCGATTGGCCGCGGCGATGTGATCCAGGAAATCAATCACAAGCCGATCCGGAACGTAAGCGATTACCGGCAGGCGATCGCCGGGGCAGGCAGTCAGCCAGTGTTGTTGCTGGTGAATCATGGCGGCGTGACGGGATATTCGGTCGTCCAGCCGCACTAAGCAGTAGCAGTTCGGTGAAAAAACAGTAAGTTCAGGGGGCATGGCCGGCCACGGCCGTGCCCCTTCACTTACGTCACATCAACGATTAAATTCCGCAACTGATCCGTCCAGCCGGGTTAGATTAGTACATGGGAGCATCCATGTGGGTGGAGTTTCCGCAACGTAACCATCGAAGGGCTAACCTTCCAGGTACCCCCAGCACTTGGGTTATCGCTTTCAACACGACTGGGGGTAGAATAGTACTCGAGTCCTATTCTTCCCAGCCCCTCGTTCTAGTACTAATTGAGTGTCAGCCGCAATTTTGTCTCGACGCAGCTTAATTTCTTGATCCAAGGATTCTGGTGATCGTTATGGCACGAAGCACAAATCGAGCTGTCTTTAATGCATCGTTGCTGCCAGAGGCGGAACCTCGCTGGGATCTGTTCAGCGCCGGGTTTGGGCTGCAGATCGCGGCGGTAACCGCACTGGTCGTAATACCCCTGCTGCTGCCGCAAAAGCTTGATATTGTACAGCGTTATTGGACGACGCCGGTGGAGGCGCCGCCGATCGTGGCCTGGAAGCCGCAGCCGGTGCAGCCAGCACCGAAACCTGTTCCGGTGAAGCACGAAGTGGTGAAGGAAATGCCCAAGCCAAAGCCGGAACCGGTGGTGGAATTGCCGAAACCGAAGATCTACACGCCGGTAGTGGCCGCGCCCATCGTTAAGAAGCCGGCTGTGCACAAGGATACGCCGCCGGACATGACCCAGGTGGCGAAAGCGTTCCCGGATCAGAATCCGCCGATGTCCATGGGCAGCTCAGCGATTCCCACATTGAAGAAGCCTCGCGAAGCCGTGCAGACGGGCGGATTCGGCGATCCCAACGGCGTGCCAACCAACGGTAAGACGAACAAGGCGGCGAACATCAATATTCAAGGCGCGTACGACATGCCGACAGGGCCTGGCAGCGGCAACGGGACAGGCGGCGCGAAGGGAGCAAAGGGCGTAATCGCGAGCACCGGGTTTGGTAACGGTGTTGCAGTAGGAGGCCCAGGCGGCCCACCACATGCGGCCGTGCAACAGGGCGGTTTCGGCGACGAGAACGTCGCAGTGGCAGCGCCAAAAATCAAGCAAACGGCGAACGTCGCGGCAAAAACAACGCCGGTAGAGATTCTGTTCAAGCCAAAGCCAGTTTACTCAGACGAGGCCAGGGTCAAGAAGATCGAAGGCGAGGTACTTTTGCAGGTGGTATTCACGGCGTCGGGGGACGTCAAAGTTCAGCGGGTAGTGCAAGGGCTGGGGTACGGGCTGGAAGAGTCCGCGCAAGCGGCAGCCCGGCAGATACGTTTCAAACCGGCACAACAGGACGGCCAACCAGTGGATTCGACCGCCATCATCCACATCGTATTCCAATTGGCGTACTGAAAGGGGAATGGAGATGCGCACGTGCAAGAGCTTCGGTTTGGGAATAATTCTGGCCAGTTGCCTGGCCTGGTCAGTGTCCGCACAGACCACGCAAACGGCTGATCAAACCCAGCCGCAGGCGGGAGCGAACACTTCGGCGCCCGTGGCGACCGTGGATCAGGCGATCGATCATTTGATCGCGCGCGAGCACGACGAAGTGGCGACGATCCGGCGTTTCAGCCCGTTGATTGAAACCTATATTCAGGACATGAAAACGGACAAGGAGATGGGCGCCATCCCGGTGAAGGACCATTATTTTCTGGGACAGGCTGACCTTTCCAAAGGCATCGTCGACAATTCGATGCTGGGCGCGCGAAAAGGGAAGTTCGATGCATTCAATCCTATTTCGCACATGAGCGGCCTGTTCACTTCTTCCTACGTGCCGGAAGGTTTCCTGCAGATGATTTACATTGATACCGGCGGATTCGATCGCCAGCACTATCAGTTTGATTATGTGCGACGCGAATTCCTGGGCGAAGTGCGCTGCGTGGTGTTCGACATCACACCGCTGCCGAAATCCGGGAAGGGCCGATTCAAGGGCCGCGTGTGGGCCGACGATCAGACTTTCACGATTGTGCGTTTTAACGGCGTGTACACGCCCATCGCGGGCATCAATTCGTTCAACCTGCATTTCGATAGCTGGCGGTTGAACGTGCAGCCGGGACTTTGGCTGCCGGCATACATCTATAGCCAGGAATCGGATCTGCGCGACTTCTTCGGCGGCGACATTCGCTTCAAAGCGCAGACGCGCCTGTGGGGCTACAACCTGAAGAACGTGGGACGCCAGGAAGAATTCAGCGAGATGACCATTGAGTCGCCGACGATTCAGGACCAGGCGGCCCAGTCGCAGGACCGCTCACCGATCGAAGCACAGCGCGAATGGCAACATGTGGCGGAAATCAATGTGCTGGATCGCCTGCAGCGCATCGGACTGCTCGCGCCTCCAGGAGAAGTGGATAAGGTGCTGGAAACCGTCGTGAATAACCTGGAAGTGACGAACAATCTGGATGTGCAGCCGGAAGTCCACTGCCGGGTGCTGCTGACCGGAACCTTGGAAATGTTTTCGATCGGGCACACCATCGTGCTGAGCCGCGGATTGCTGGACGTGCTGCCGGACGAAGCCAGCCTGGCGACGATGCTGGCACAGGAATTGGCCGACATCATCGTGACCAAGCCTTCCACCGATCAGTGGGGATTTAACGACACGACCAACGTAACCACCACGGAAGCGCTGGCCCATTTTTCGTTCAAGGACAGCCCGGCGCAGATTCAGATGGCCAATGACAAGGCTCTGGAATTGCTGAAAAATTCTCCCTACAAGGACAAGCTCGCGAGCGCGGGACTTTTCCTGAAACAACTGGATGCACAATCGAAGAATTTGCCGGCGCTGATTAATCCGCACCTGGGTAATCGCGTATCGCTGAGCTCAGCGCTGTTGAACGCCGCTCCGACGCTCGATCCCACGAAGATTGATCAGATCTCCGCGCTTCCGGTGGGCGCGCGCATCAAGCTGGACCCCTGGAACGATCACGTTGAACTGGTGAAGGCGAAACCGATTCCGCTGCTTTCGGCACGCGAGAAGATGCCGTTCGAAGTCACGCCGTTCATGCCGTTCCTGACGCACTTTCAGAAGCCTGGGACGGGCATCTCGGCGGACCCGACGAAAGCGGACTTGGCGAAAAAAGATCCGCAAGCGCCGCAACAACAACAGCAACAGTAAACGAGTTTTCTCCCTCTGAGTGCCGGCGGTTGGAGGCCATCCAACCGCCGGTTTTTTTTTGCGCCTGTAAAATTCGGCTACTTTGCCCGGCGGAGAGCGACGCGAGAAATTTCTAGTTATTGAGCGGAAGGCGCAGACGAGCTTCGGAGCCACGATGCGTGGGGCAATTCTCCAGAGTAAGCGAGCCGCCGTGAGCTTCGGCGATCTGCCGGCTCAGAACCAAGCCGATTCCCGAGCCACCCTGCTTAGTGGTGAAAAACGGCACAAAAAGATTCGCGGCGCTGGGAATTCCCGGGCCGTCGTCCTGCACCCACACTTCGATGCTGCCGTTCTGGTGTTCCCAGCCGACGCGCACGCCGCCGCCTGTCTCCAGCGCGGCATCCACGGCGTTGTGCAGCAGATTGATCAATAGCTGTTCGAGCTGATCGGGATCGGCTTGAATTTCGGTATCCGGGCCGGCCTGCAGCTGCACGGGCAGGCGCCGCTCCAGGCCCACGACGCGGCGAACCCACACTCCAACGCTCATCGGCTGAAAAACCGGGGGGGGCAGCTTGGCCAAGCGCGCGTAGGCGTTCATGAAACGCGCCAGGCCATCGGTGCGCGCGGCAATGACGTTCAGGCCGCTGCGCATGTCTTCCTGCCAATCGGGAGCGCGGTCTTCGCGACCGAGCATGCTGCCCAAATTTTCGGCGACGGATTTAATCGGCGCGAGGGAATTGTTCAATTCGTGACCGAGTACTCGGATCAGGCGCTGCCAAGCCTGGCGCTCTTCGTCACGCAGGGCGCGGCTTAGATCGGTGATGACCAGCAGCTGGTGCGGCAGGCCGGCTTCGCGAAAACTTCCGCGGTGAATTTCCCAGCGTCCGGATTTTCCGGGGAAGGCGATCTGCGCAATGCGCGGCGTATCACCTTCGAGACATTCCAAGAGGCCCAGCTCGAGCGCGGTGTGCCCCAGAATGCGATCTTCTGGCTGGCTGAGAATGCGTTCGCCCGCGCGATTCACCAGGCGCAGGCAGCCGGCGCCATCGAACGCAAAAACTGCGACGTCAATTTCCTCCATCACCTTGCGCAGCAGCGCCGTGGCTTCCAGCGCACCGAGCCTTTGCTTGCGCAGCGTTTCGCCCAGCGCGTTCACTTCCCACAAAACTTCGCCGAGGACGTCTTCGCGGTTCGCGCCACGCGCGCGGATGGAAAAATCTCCTTCGCGCAATGCAGCAAGCAGGTTTGAAAGCGTGCGTAGGGGAAACATGACGCGGCTTTGCGCGGAAAATGCAAAGCTGAGCCAGGCGATGACCATCACTACCGTGAGAGTCCACTGCAGCTTGGAGGAAAAACTTCCCGTCCACAGGAGAATCAAAGCTACAGCGGTGCCGCCCAGCCCCGCGGCGAGGGCCAGCAGCAAGATTCGGCGTTCATAGAGCAGAGGTGTCAAAGGCTATATTTCTGCAAGCGGCGATAGAGCGCGCTGCGGCTCAAGCCCAGCGCTTTGCTGGCGTGGCTGACGTTGCCGCCAAAACGCGCGAGCGCTTTCTGGATTAGTACGCGTTCGACGTCTTCAATGCTCATTTCGTCCAGGCGCAGCGAGGCTTCGCGCGCGGGGCGCAGACCCAGATCGCTGGCGCGGACGGCTGAACCTTCGGCCATCAGCACGGCGCGCTCGACGGAATGGTCCAGCTCGCGAATATTTCCGGGCCAGGGATGATCCAGCAGAATCTGCAACGCAACTGGCTCGAATCCTTCCAGTTGCTTGCGGTAACGCTGCGCGGATTGCCGCAGGAAATGGTGCGCCAGCAGCGGAATATCTTCCTTGCGCTCGCGCAATGGCGGCAGATGGATTTCAATGGTGTTCAAGCGAAACAGCAAATCCTCGCGGAAACGTCCGCCGCTAACTTCGTTTTGCACGTCCGCGTTGGTCGCCGAAATAATGCGGACGTCCACGCGGCGCGTGGTGGAAGAACCAACGCGCTCTAGCTCGCCGGTTTCCAGCGCGCGCAGCAGCTTGGCCTGCAAGTTCATCGGTACGTTGGCAATTTCATCGAGGAACAGCGTGCCGCCGTCGGCCAGTTCGAAGCGGCCCACGCGATCGGCTTTCGCATCGGTAAATGCGCCCTTCACGTGGCCGAACAATTCGCTTTCGAAAACGCCTTCGGGCAATCCGCCCGCGTTCACGGTCACGAGCGGCCGACCCGAGCGCGAAGAAAGCGCGTAAAGCGTGCGCGCGACGACTTCCTTTCCGCTGCCGTGCTCGCCCGTGATTAACACGTTGGCATCCGAAGGGCCCACACGCGCGATCAGGTCCATCACCGGACGCATGGACGCGGATTCGGCGATCATCACCGGGCGGCCATCCGCACGCAACAGACGATTTTCGGCTTCGAGACGCTGGCCTTTGCGCAAGGCTTGCGAAAGTTCGATCTGCGTTTTCAAGATGGCCAGCAAGCGCGCGTTTTCCCAGGGCTTCTGCACGAAATCTTTCGCGCCGCGGCGCATCGCTTCGACCGCGAGTTCCAGGCTGCCCCAGGCGGTCATGACGATGATGGGCAGCGTGCTGTCTTTCGCGCGAATATTCGAAAGCAGGTCGAGGCCTTCCTGGCCGGACGTGGTGTCGCGCGCGTAATTCAGATCCATCAGAAGCGCGTCGAACTCGCGCGCCTCCAGCGCAGACATCACCGCGGCCGGAGAAGCGACCGTTTCCGTTTCAAATTTCTCGCCTTTCAGGAGCAGGCGCAAAGCCTCGCGAATATCCGGCTGATCGTCGGCTACGAGGATTCTGGTTCGAGGTGCGTTGGCTGGCATCATGGTGCGAAGGGTTTCTCCCTGGATTTTACCGCCGGTCTCGTTCGTTGAAACATCGGATGCGTAGGTCATGTGGTTTCCTCATTCATAGCGCAGTGCCACCAGTGGATCCACTTTCGTGGCGCGGCGCGCTGGAAAATAGCAGGCGGCGAGCGCTACGAGGGCGAGGCCGGCGGCTACACCGATGAAGGTGAGCGGATCGCGGGCCTTGACGCCGTAGAGCTGGCTTTCGAGATATTTCATCAGCAGCAGCGAAGCGGTGAGACCGATGGCCAAACCCAGGAGCGCGAGTTTCATGCCGTCGCCGACGATCATCCGGAGCACGTCGCCGGGCTCGGCGCCGAGGGCCATGCGAATGCCGATTTCATGGGAGCGCTGCGTGACGGCGTAGCCCATCACGCCATATATGCCGATGGCGGCGAGCAACGCGGCGACTATCGCGAAAAAAGCCAGCAGCGACATATTCAGGCGTCGCTGCGAGAAAGCCACGGCGAGATAATCTTCCATCGTCTTCACATCGGTGATGGGCTGATCGGGATCAACGCTCTCAATAGCGCGGCGTAGGGCTCCGGTTAATTGCGCGCGATCGACGCGAGAACGCACCATCAGACTCATGAGCCGCGAAGGATTTTGCGTTTGCAGCAAATAAAGCTGCCCGGACTTTGGTTCGGACCAGGCCCAATCCCTGATGTCGCCAACGACTCCCACGATGGTGAGCCAGCCCTGGTGCGGGATGGCGTCCCAAGGAGTCTTGGTCGGGTTAAAGATCAGGCGGATCTGCTGGCCGACGGGATCCGCGTTCGGCCAATAGCGGCGCGCGAGGACTTCGTTGACCAGCGCGACGGCCTGGGAATCTGGCCCGTCGGCAGACGTGAAGTCGCGGCCTTCTTTCACCGGGACGCCCATTGTGGACAAGTAGCGCCAGTCCGCGACGCGGTATTCAGACGTAAAATGTTCACCGGAGCGCGGAGACGCGCGGCCGGCTATATCGAAATCGCAAAAGTGCGTCCAATGGGTCAGAGGCAAAAAATTGGCGGCGCTTGCGGAGTTCACGCCGGGAATCGCGTTGACGCGCTCGACAACGGACTGATAGAAATTCGAGATGCGCGGGCCGTCCGGGTAGTGCGCATCGGGAAGGAGCAACTGGGCGGTCAACAAGTTTTCGGGGTCGAACCCCAACGGCTCGGCCAACATCAGCGCAAAGCTGCGCACTAGCAAGCCTGCTCCCACCAGGAGCATGAGTGAGAAAGCCACTTCGGAAACGACCAGCACCGAACGCGCCAGCTGGCTGTGGCGTCCGGCCGTGGAGCCGCGGCTTCCTTCCTTGAGAGATTCGAACAACGCCGAGCGCGAAATCTGGATCGCCGGGGCAAAGCCAAAAAGTATTCCCGTAGCCAGGGCAACCAGGAACGTGAAGCCGAGCACGGTGGGGTCAATGGTGATCCATTCCGGGTGAGGGATCCGCGAGCCTTGTCCGGAGACGACGGCATCGCGCAGAATGTGAATGCCGCCGTAAGCGAACAGGATTCCGATCGCCGCGCCGATGAGGGACAGGAGCGCGCTTTCCGTGAGAAGTTGCCGGAAAATTCGCTTCCGGCCCGCGCCCAGAGAAACGCGCAGAGCGATTTCGCGTTCACGGACGGCGGCGCGGGCGAGCATCAGGTTCGCGACATTCGCGCAAGCGATCAGCAGAACGAAGGCCACAGCGGCCACGAGAAGCAGCAGGCCGGGCCGGAGCGTGCTGACGAGTTCGTCGTGGAAGCCCACCACGCGCATTCCGTTCTTCTGGTCGAAGGCCGGATACTGTTTTTTGAGCTGCTCCTGAATGGTTATCATTTCGGCGTTGGCCTGGGAAATAGGCACGCCGTCTTTGAGCCGCCCGAAAATCACGAGTTCGTGATCCTCGCGATCGAGTTGGGTGCGATTAAATGCGAAGGGCTTCCACAGTTCGAACTCCGGCAGCGTGCCGTAGAGAGAGAAGCTGCGCGGCAAGACTCCAATCACGGTGAACGACTCTTCATTCAGCAGAATCGTCTTGCCGAGAATTCCAGTATCGCTGCCGTAACGGCTCTGCCACAAGCCGTAACTCAAGATGACCACGTGTTCATGGCCGATTTGTTCGTCTTCCGGCGTGAAATCCCGGCCAAGCATCGGAGTGACGCGCAACGTGCGAAAAAAATTGCCCGACACTTGCGACCCCCACACGCGCTCTGGCTCTCCGCCGCCGGTGATGGTGAAGTACAAAGCGCGCCAGCCGGAAAGTTCCTGGAAGACGTGATTCATGTCGCGCCAGTCCAGGAATTCCGCAGCGGAGGCGGTGCCGCGCGTAACGTTGCGGTTCGCGTCCGTCTCCCAGATAGTGACGACACGGTGGGAATCCGGAAACGGCAGCGGCTTCAGCAAAATTCCGTTGACCACGCTGAAAATCACGATATTCGCGCCAATGCCGATCGCCAAAGTCAAAATGGCGACGGCCGCGAAACCGGGGTTTCGCCGCAGCATGCGCACGCCGTAACGCAGATCCTGCCAAAGTGTGTCCATAATTTTCGTCCCTAAGAAGCGCCGAAGTGACAGGCTATCTTACTGCTTCGTCACTTGATGTCCACCTCTTAGGCCAATCCATTCCAATGCTGATTCGTGCCGCTCACTCGTAACGCAGCGCAATCATCGGGTCAACACGCGAAGCGCGACGCGCGGGGAAATAAGTCGCGAGCAACGCCACCGCGCTGAGCAGCACCGCGACCGACACAATCGCCGCGGGATCCCAGGGCTTCACGCCATACAGCAGGCTGGCCATCAATCGCGTGAGCGCAAGAGCGGCCGCGAGGCCCAGAAAAACGCCAATCAACGCGAGGCGCATGCCCTGCTTGACGACCATGCTGCGCACGTCTTGCGGCCCCGCTCCCAAAGCCATGCGAATGCCGATTTCTTGGGTGCGCAGTTGCACGGAATACGCCATCAGGCCGTAGATTCCGATGGCGGCCAGAAGCAACGCGACGCCGGCAAAAATCACCAGCAGCGTCATATTGAAATCAGTTCGCTGCGTAGATTCCGAACGCACTTGATCCATGGAGCGGATATGCGAGACGGGCAAGCCGCCGCTCGCGGTGCGAAGTTGCTCCTGAATTTCCGTGCTGAGTGAAAATGGCTCGACCTTGGTGCGCACGATCCAGGTGATTGGAATGATGCGGTTGTTGAGCGCGGTCTGGCCATTGGTCATTTGCGCCACGGGGACGTACATGATTTCGTCGGGGTCGCTGTCGAGGCCGCCGTTTCTTACGTCTCCCACAATTCCAACGATTTCGCGTGCAGGTTCTTCGAACTCGGGGCCCACGCCTTTGCCAATGGTGATGCGCTGGCCCACGGGATTCGCGTCCTGCCAGTATTTCTTAGCCATGCCCTCGTTGATCAGGACGACTAGTTCCGAGCCGCTATCATCGTGGTCCGTCAACATCCGGCCGCGCAGCAGCGGAATTTTGAATACGTCAAAATAACGCGGTGACAACGGGCGATAACCGGCGCCGCCATGAGCTGGGCCGTCGGTGAGCGGACGCCCTTCGATGATGAATGGCAGGCCAAAGCCGCCTTCGAGAGGAAGGCAGCAGGTGGAGGCAAACGCGACAACGCCGGGCAAGCTTTCCACCCGGCGCTGTGCATCGCGCACGAGCTGATTTACGGTTGCGGAGGTTTCGTAGCGCGATCCGGTGAGGGACATTTCCATGGTGAGAATCTTGTCCGTAGAGAAACCGGGATCCACACCGCGCAGCGCTGCAAAAGTGCGGATGAGCAAAGCCGCGCCGACCAGCAGCACGAGAGCGAGCGCGACTTCGGTGACGATAAGAGTCGCGCGAGCCTTGTTCTGGCCCAGGCTGCTGCCGGAGCGCGAGCCGCTTCCTTTGAGGGTGAGGCCAAGATCGGCGTGCGAGGCGCTGAACGCAGGTATCAGCCCGAACAAGATTCCGGTGGCTAGCGAGACGAGCAAAGTAAACGCGAGCACGCGCCAATCGAGAGTGATGGCAGCGCCTTGTTCGCCGATGCGGGGAATGTTGCCGGGGTTGATCGTCAGCAGCGCGCGCACGCCGAAATAACCAAGCGCGAGACCGAGCACGCCGCCGCTGAGAGACAGCAGGACGCTTTCGGTGAGCAGTTGGCGGACGATGCGTCCGCGCCCCGCGCCCATAGCGGCGCGAATGGCGATTTCGCGTTTGCGCATGGTGGCGCGCACCAGGAGCAAATTAGCCACGTTGGCGCAGGCGGTCAACAGCACCATGCCAACCGCGCCCAGCAGAATCAGCAGCGATTTGCGAACATCGCCAATCACCGAGTCGCGCAGCGGTTCGGCGGTGAAGCTATCTTGCGGGCCCATGGCGATGTTACCGGGAAATTTCCGCTTATATTCTTCTGCGGCGAGTTTCATCGCGGCCTGCGCTTGCGCCAGCGTGACTCCGGGTTTCATGCGCGCCGCAGAGCGCAAGTAATGGGCCTGGTCGGTGCTGTTCGGGTCCGCTTGCAGCGGGATGTAAATATCCGCGGGGGGATCGGAGGTGAAAGTGGCGGCGAGCACACCCGTCACTAAATAAGGCTCGCCACCGAGCTCAATGTTCCTGCCGATTATGTTGGGATCCGCCGCGAATCGCCGACGCCACAACCCATTGCCGAGCACCACCAATCGAGCGCCACCAGGACGATCCTCGTCGTCAAAAAACGCACGGCCGGCCGCCATGCTCGCGCCGAATAACGGGAAAAAACTGGCCGAGACGCGCACGCCCTTGAGCTGCTCCGGGCGATCACCACCGGTGAGATTTACGCCAGGACCATTTGCATCGTAGGCTGCCACATCCTGAAAGACCTGCGTCTGTTCACGCCAGATCGCGTACTTCGGAATCGAAGTGACGTTTGCATTTCCTTCAGCGCTGCTTAGCTCCAGTTGCACCAAGCGATCGGGCCTAGGATAGGCGAGCGGTTGCAGCAGCACTGTATTAACGACGGTGAAAATCGCGGTGTTCGCGCCGATGCCTAGCGCCAGCGCGGCAATGGCCGTCGCGGTAAAGCCGGGGCTGCGGCGCAGCATGCGTATCGCGTAGCGTATATCCTGCAGCAAATTTTCAAAGAACTGCTTGCTTCGCACCTTGGACTCCCCGTGCAACGCGCCGCGCACAATGCGCGATTGCACACTCAGCGGCTGGCCGCAGCTCCACCCGCTACAGGCTGACCATCCACGATCCAACCGTCGGCGAGTTGAATGATGCGATTACCGTAGGCAGCCCACTCGTTGTTGTGGGTCACTTGAATGATGGTGGTGCCGTCGTCATTCAATTTCTTCAACATGTCCATGATCATTTTTCCCTGGCTGGAATGCAGGCTGCCGGTGGGCTCGTCCGCAAGGATCAGCTTGGGCCTGCCAATCACCGCGCGCGCGACGGCCACCAGCTGCTGTTGTCCGCCGGAAAGTTGATTGGGGAAGAGCGCTTTTTTGCCGACAATTTGGAAGCGATCGAGAGCGTCCGCGACCATGCCTTCGCGCTCGGTTTTCTTGATGTCGCGATAGGAAAGCGGCAAATCCAGATTTTCGGCGACAGTGAGATTATCGAGCAAGTGGTACTGCTGAAAAACGAAGCCGATGTATTTTTTGTGCAGCTCGACGCGGCGGCGATTGTCGAGTTTGTGCACCGGATTATCGAGCAGGTGATATTCGCCCTTCCAAGCGCCATCGAGCATGCCGATAATGCCCATCAAAGTGGACTTGCCCGCGCCAGATGGACCCATCACGGTGATGAAATCACCTTCGTGGATTTCCAGGTTGATGCGGCGCAGCACCCACGTCTTGCCCGCGCCGGATTCGTAAAATTTTTCGACGTCAATCAGTTTAATCACGATGGTTTGCTCCTCGGTGCGAACTTCTGATGCCAGACATTCGACGCCACCGATCGCCGGCGCCTTCACCCGCCATGATTATTCCACGGCAATGACGATGAGAGTGGCGTCGTCGTGCCAATGGCCGTGGCAGAACTCGCCCGCGGCTTGCAAAACGATTTTCTGCAAATCTTCGGCGCTTGCATCGCGATTTTTTTCGAGTAGCTCGAGCAGACGCGCTTCGCCGAACTCTTCGCCTTCCGGAACGTGCGCTTCCGTCACACCGTCGGTAAAAAGCAGCACGCGGTCACCGGATGCCAGGTCGCAGGTGCCGGTGGAAAACTCCTGGATGGGAAACACGCCGAGAATGCCACCGCCTTCCAGCAGCCGGTCGTGCGTACCGTCGCCATGGAACACGATTGGCGCATTGTGCCCGGCGTTGGTGTAACGCAGCTGGCGTGCCGCGCCGTCCAGCAGGGCGTAGAAAAATGTGATGAAGCGGTCGGTAGCGATATTGCGGCAGATGAGTGAATTCAACCTGCTGCACAGATGTTCTGGAGCGAGCGACGGTGAAGCGAAGCCGCGAAAAGCCGCCTGCAGGTTAGACATCAGCAACGCTGCTGGCATGCCTTTTCCGGCAACGTCGCCGATGCAAATGCCCAGTGTTTCTTGCTCGAACGGAAGGACGTCGTAGTAGTCGCCGCCCACTACGCGCGCTGGTTGCCATGCGCCGGCTATTTCAAATCCGTGCAGTTGCGGAATCTCCTTCGGCAGGAAGCCTTGCTGAATGGCGCGCGCTTCGGCAATCTCGCGGTCCTGGGCGTGAAGCTGCGAGGCGATTTCGGTCTGCGCGATGGTGTGGGCCGCGGCTTTTTGCCGAGCTTCGCGGCGCTCGCGGCCAATCTGAACTTGTTTCTGCAGAATCTCAAGCAAGCGGGTGTTCACCCAGGGCTTTTCTACGAAATCGCCCACGCCCTGCTGCATCGCTTCGACCGCCAACCCGACGGTGGCCCAGCCCGTCATCACGACGATCGGAGGAGCGTTTTCGGTGGCTTTCAGTCGCGCGAGTAGGTCTATGCCCTCGCGGCCGGAAGTGGTGTCGCGAGCATAGTTAAGGTCCATCAAAATAAGGTCAAATCCGTTTTGGGAAATGGCGGCGAACAAGGCTGCGGGCGACGTGACCGACTCGGTGGCGTAACCGTGTCCTTTTAACAACAGCCGTAGCGCTTCCAGGATGTCGGGCTGGTCGTCCGCGATAAGGACTCGCGGCTGCGTTGCGGGATTTTCGGTAGTGGATTCGAGCGTCATGCCGTTTATCATTCGAGCGCCGCTGAGCTGGTTGCGGAGAGTTCCCTGGTTCGGTTCCTCCCGAATATGGGCAGGTGTGGTTCCAGGCTCATATTAATATAAGGTTCGCGTTTACAGTACATTAGAGCCTAGGTAGAGGCCGTGGACGACGCCGCCTGACCAGTTGCGGGAATGCACGTTGCGATTTCGGACAGTAGCCGCACGTGGGATGCAGATATCCTTTATAGGCGAGCGCCACCGCCTGCTCAGTTAGGCACCCGTGGCAGTTATTCGTAGCGCAGGGCGACCATCGGGTCCACGCGCATGGCCCGCCGAGCCGGGACGTAGCAAGCGACGATCACAACCACTAGTAACAGAGTCACCACAGCGAGGTAAGAAATCGGGTCGGCTGTGCTGACGCCAAAGAGCATGCTGGATAGAAAATGCGTCAGCACGAAGGCAGCGGCCAGACCGATGCCGACTCCGAAGATCGCGAGACGCAGACCTTGGCCCACGATGAGGCGCAGCATGTCTCGCGGTCGACCGCCCAGGGCCATGCGGATGCCGAGCTCATGGGTGCGTTGAGCCACGGAGTAAGCGATCAGACCGTAGAGGCCAACCGCCGTGAGCAGCATCGCCAAGGCCGCAAAAATTCCCAGCAGATAGGTATTGAAGCGTGGCTGCGCAATGGTGCCGTTCAGATATTCTTCGACGGTCTTGGGCGCGTAAGCGGGCAGGTCCTTGTCGAGCGACCGCACGGTCTCGGCGATTGGCTTGGCGAGGCTATGAGCGTTTTGAGAAGTGCGCACCACCAGAGTCAAAGAGCCGAACGATATTTGCGCGGAAGGGACGTAGGATTCGGGCGCCCACTCGTCGCTCAAATCACGAAACTTTACATTTCCCACGACGCCGACGACTTCGCGCATCACCGGCTCGCTTGCTCCCTGGCCAACTTCGGGCATGATGTGTTTTCCAATCGGATTTTCGCCAGGGAAGGCCTGGTGCGCGAGCGCCTCGTTGATGATGACTACTGGCGTGGATGCGATTTCATCCTGCGCCCTGAAATCGCGGCCCTGGAGAATGGGGATACGCATCGTTGCAAAATAATCCGGGGTGATGTCTCGCAGAGAGGTGTGCGGCTCTTCGCTCTTGGCGACGGGATGCCCATCAACTTGAAAGCTGGTACGAATTTCGTCGCCGCCCATGGGCAGCGGATAAATGCCCGCGGCGGACTGCACCCCTGGCAGCGCGTTGAGCTGCGGCATCAGATCCTTGAAATATTGAGCTTTCTTGGCGTCGGTATATTTTGCGTCCGGCAAATCCACGTTGGAGGTCATCACGTTGTGCGGATCGAATCCCGGATTCACGTTCTGCAAATGCACGAGGCTGCGAATCAGCAGCCCGCTGGCGACCAGCAGCACGAGCGCCATCGCCATTTGCACGATGACCAGAGAGCTACGCAAGGCGTGACGTCCGCGCCCTGCGGTAGCGCTGAGCGCGCCTTCCTTCAAAGCGTCCACGATATTGGCGTGCGACACCTGCAGAGCAGGCGCGAGGCCGAAAAGCATCCCGGTGGCGAGCGACAGTCCCATGGTGAAGGCCAGCACCCAGCCGTCCATTTGAATTTCAGCGATGCGCGGCAAATTGGCAGGGCTGAAGCGCACCAGGGCGGCGCTGCCCCACAATGCCAGGAGCAGGCCAAGCGCGCCGGCCATGAGCGCCAGCAGAAAACTTTCCGTGAGGAGCTGGCGAACCACGCGCTGGCGTCCGGCACCCAGCGCCGAACGGATGGCGATCTCACGCGTGCGCGAGGTGGCGCGCGCCAGCAACAGATTGGCCACGTTTACGCAGGCGATCAACAGCACCAATCCGACGGCTACCATCATGACGAACAGCGCCGGACGGATACTTTGCGTCAATTCTTCCTGCTCGGAAACCACATGCACGCCGAAATACTTATTGGTGTCGGGATATTGCTTGGCCAGCGAGGCGGCGATCACGTCCATGTTGGCTTGCGCCTCCGCGAGCGTGACGCCGGGCTTCATTCGCGCGATCGCTCTCAAGAAATGTGCGTCGCGCTGGTCGGACATCGAGGGTGAGTCCGTAGTGGATTCCCGCAGAGGACTGAAGCTGGACCACAGCGCCGGCGTTTCGCGTTGCAGCAGATACTGAAAGCTCGCCGGCATTACGCCCACCACGGTGTAGGCGCTGTTATCGAGCGTGATCACCCGGCCGATGATCTGCGGATCGCCGCCGAAGCGTTCTTTCCACAGCCGATGGCTGAGTATGACGACGTGATGGTGCGGTTCATCGTCCTCCGGTGAAAATCCGCGGCCCAATTCCGGCGAGACACCCAGCAGATCGAACATACTGGCGGAAACAGTTGCTGCCGCCAGGTGCGCGGGTTGCTCGATGCCGGTAAGAGCGAAGCTGGAGTCCACGTACGCGGCCATATTCTGGAAGACATGATTTTGCGAGCGCCAGTCCGCGAAATCGGGATACGAAACGGAGCCGCTGACAGTATGGACTCTCGCGTTGGCGGAGGCCACGCGCACCAACTGGCTGGGCTCGCGGAAGGGCAGCGGACGCAGAAGTTCGGCATTGACGACGGAGAATATCGCGGTGTTCGCACCGATTCCCAAAGCCAGAGTGAGGACCGCGATGGCGGTGAACCCGGGATTTTTCGCCAGCATGCGAATACCGTAGCGAATATCTTGCAGCAGCGTTTCCATTCTCGAACTCCTAGAAAACTTCTGGCTAGAGGAAGCGTTTTCGGTGGCTTTGCGCCCTCAGCACGAAAACGCGCGCCTTTCGCTCGCCACTCATTACTCTTCACTCATAGCGAAGGGCGACCATGGGATCTACGCGCGAAGCACGGCGCGCTGGAATGTAGCAGGCCGCCATGGCGACGAGTGCGAGCAGGATGGAGACTCCCGCGAAGGTGTACGGATCGCTGGCGCTGACGCCGAACAGCAGCGCGTGCAGCAATCGGGTGAGAGTGAAAGCGGCGACGAGACCAAGGCCCACACCGATGGCGGTGAGGCGGGAGCCTTCGCTAAGAACCAGCCGCAACACGTCTTGCTGCTGCGCGCCAAGCGCCATGCGCACGCCGATTTCGTGCGTACGTTGCGTCACGACGTAGGCCATCACTCCATAAATTCCCACGGACGCAAGCAGGAGGGCGAGGCCGGCAAAAATTCCGAGCAGCATGGTTTGTTCGCTGGTGTCCTGCATGGCGTCGGCGACCACGTCATCCATGGTGCGCGGGCGGAATACGGCCAGGCCGTCATCCAGCGCATGAAAGTCGCCGCGAATCGCCGCCAAAACGCTGCGTGGAGCGACGTTCGTTTTCACGGTTAGTTGCATGCCAAATCCTGCACTATCGAGAGCCGCGGTGAGCGGGAAATACGCTTGCGGCGGCACATCCTGGCGTATGTCCCACTCTTTCACATCGCCAACCACGCCGACGACAGTGACCGGAATGCCGCCAGCCTGGAACACTTTGGCGACGGCGTTCTGCCTTGGCCAATATAATTCCGCCATCTTGCGATTGATGACCGCGACAAATTGGATATCCGACGGCAGGGTTTTCAGGTTCGGATCGTTCTTATAAAGGTCGCCCAGTTTCAGATTCACAACAGCGGTACGTTCCACTTCTTCGGGGGTGAAAACGCGGCCCTGCAAAACGGGTACCCCGTACGCGCGAAAATAATCAGGGGTGATGTTGTTCCATTCGACGAGTTGAGTCGCCAGCGCCGGGTTGTCCTGGCCGGCCACGATGATGTAACCGTTGTTGCCGCCTTCCAACGGAATTTCCGTCGAGACACTGGCCGCCTGGACGCCCGGTTCGCGCTCGATGCGCTCGATCAGCTGATCGAAGAACTGGCGGCGCGCCGCGAGCGTCTGGTATTTGGCCGTCGGCAGATTAATGCCCATGGTGATTACGTTTTCTGTTTGCACTCCGATCCCGGAATTGCGCAAGCGCGAGAAGCTGCGCAGCAGCAAGCCCGCGCCGATCAGCAACGCTAGCGATGCGGCAATTTCGCCGACGACCAGCGCATCGCGCAACAAGCGGCGCGTTCCGGAAGGACTGACGACAGCCTGCGCGCTGGATTTGAGCTCCTCGCTGAGATTGAGGCGGAAAGATTGCATCGCCGGCACCAGGCCAAACAGCGTGCCCACCAAGATGCTGACGCCGATAGTGAAAAGCAGAACGGTCACGTCAATCTGAATGGGATTGGCGCGGGGAATCGGCAGGGTCTCGGCCGACTGCAGAAAAGATACCGCCCAGAACGCCCCCAAGAGTCCCAGTGCGGCGCCCAGCAGAGAAAGCAAAATACTTTCGGTGAGCAGTTGCCGCGCCAAGCGCCACCGTCCGGCGCCCATCGCGGCGCGCACGGCGATTTCGCGCTGGCGATTGCTGGCGCGCGCGAGCATCAAATTCGCCACGTTGGCGCAGGCCACTAGCAGCACCAGCGCGACAGCGCCGAGCAAAATGAAAAGACTCTCGCGGGAGCTTCCGGTTAGCTCCTGCGTCAGAGGGACGACGATCGCTCCGTTGTATTTATCGGTATCTCCATTTTGTTTTGCCACCTGCTTGATGATGTTGTTTAGCTCCGCTTGCGACTGAGCCACGCTGACGTTTGCTTTGAGTCTGGCGATGGCGCGATAGGCGTGCGTACCGCGCGGCCCCAGTGCCTGGCGCGTCATGTCCATGGGCGTCCAGATTTCCGTGGCGCGCTGAAAATTGAACCAGGCGGGCAGCACGCCGACAACGGTATAAGGTTCGTCATTCAGTTCGATCGTCTTGCCCAAGACATCGGAGCGGCCGCCGAATTTCCTGCGCCAGAAGGCGTTGCTCAGAATCGCTATGTGATTTTTTCCGGCCTGGTCTTCACCGGGATCGAAGGCGCGCCCGATTTGCGGTTGCACGCCGAGCAGGCTGAAAAAATTGGCCTGCGTGCGGAGTGTAGAAGCGGCTTCGGGCTCACCGGTGCCGCTGGCGTTGGCCGAGCGTTCCCAGGAATACAGGCTGGTAGCTTCGAGGGTGCGGCTCTGCGCTTCCCAGTCCAGATAATCCGGCCCTGTGAGCGGAAAATTTCCGGGCGCGCTTTCGGTTTGCCACAGCGCCACCAGGCGTCCGGGCTCGTGAAATGGCAGCGGCCGCAGGACGACGGAATTGATCACGGAAAAGATGGCGGTGTTCGCGCCGATGCCCAGCGCCAAAGTGATGACGGCTAGCGCGGTGAATCCGGGGCTTTTCGCAAGCATGCGGATTCCATAGCGAATGTCCTGCAGTAAAGTTCCCATCGCACCTCCTAAAGATGTGATGAGTGACGAGTGATAAGAAACGGCCAACGTTCGCCGTCAGCGCGCGTCGCGAACCACTTGGCACACGTCAGTTATCACTTATCACTCATCACTCGTATCGCAGGGCGACCATTGGATCCACGCGCATCGCGCGCCGGGCGGGAATAAAACATGCGCTCAGCGCCACGATCAGCAGTATCGCCGTCACGATTGCGTACGTCACCGGATCGCGAGGGCTGACCGTGAGAAAGCTGCCAACCACTTGCCCGGCAGCCAGCGCGCCGCCAATGCCCACCAGCAGTCCCACTCCGACGATCAGCAATCCTTCGCGGAAGACCATTTTCAGAATGTCCGCGGGCTGAGCTCCCAACGCCATGCGCACGCCGATTTCGTGGGTCTTCTGAGTGGCGGCGTAGGAAACCACGCCGTAAACTCCGACGATGGCCAGCACCAATCCCAACATTCCGAGCAGCGCCGCCAGCACCGCGCCAATTTTGTAGAAGAGCAGACCATTCAGCGTGTTGAGCGCCTGGGTCATCGTCTGCACATCGAAGACCGGAAGCTGCGGCGCGAGGGATTCGATGGCGTGCTCGATTTCCGGAATCATCGTTTCCGGCGCGCCTGCTGTGCGCAGTTGCAGAGCCTGCAGCGAATTTCCGTTCTGGTGCTGCAGGTAAGGCGCGTAGAACATCGGACTGAAGGGACCGGTGAGGCCGTTGAAGCGAATGTCCTTGGCTACGCCGACAATCACCAGCGAGTGCTTGGGGTCCGTAGTCATTTGAAATTGGCGGCCGATGGGATCTTTGTCGGGCCAAAACTGCTTGGCCATCGCTTCACTCACGATGGCGACATACTGGCCACTCTCGTCATCAGCTTCCGTGAAGTTTCTGCCGCGCAACAGCGAAACTCCCATCGTCGGAAAATAGTCCGTGGAAATCGTGTTGTAGAGGGAGGCCGGAGCGGGCTGGCCCGGAGGCGGCTGGTATCCCTCAATGGCGAGCGAATCGAAATTGTTGTAGTAGCCCATGGGAGTGGCATTCGCGGTGGAGGCAGAGACAACTCCGGGAAGCGCGCGAACACGCTGCAACAGATTTTTGTAGAAGTCGCGCGTTTGCGACTGGTTGTAACCGATTTCGTTCGGATCCATGATCAGGTTCAGGACGTGATCGGGTTTGAAGCCGAGCTCGGTGCGTTGCGCCTGCGCAAGGCTGCGCGTGAATAGTCCGGCGATGATCAGCAGCATCAACGATCCCGCCACTTGGACCACCACCAGCGCGCTGCGCAGACGGTTCTTGCCGCCCACCACGCCGCGGCCGCCTTCATGCAAAATCGCGCTCAAATTTCCGCGCGATGCGCGCACCGCCGGCACGATGCCCACGATGATTCCGGTGAGCAATGCCGCCGCAGAGGCGAATCCAAATACGCGCCAATCGAAACCGAAATCAAAATGAACGGGAAGGTCGGTCTGAACGTTGACCGAGCTGAGCGCGGAACTGCCCCAATAACCCAGCAGAACGCCGGCCACACCGCCCAACAGCGCGAGCAGAACGCTTTCGGTAAGCAGTTGCCGGATCATGCGAATTCTCGCCGCACCCAGAGCCGCGCGGATCGCCATTTCGCGTTCGCGCACCGTGGATCTGACGAGCAAAATATTGGCCACGTTGACGCACGCGAGCAACAGCACCATCACAGCCAGGCCGAGAAAAAGGCCGCCCACTACGAATACGGTGTGATTCGGATCGGGATTGGGCCGTGCCTCCAGTTCACGAAACGCTTGCACGTTGAGGTCTTTGTGTCCTTCCGGATATTCCTGAGCCAGCCTTTGAGATATGACGGCCAACGCGGCTTCCGCCTGCGGCATACTCGCGCCGGCGCGCCGCCGCGCCAGGATCGGCACATTGCGAAGTTGGCGATTAGTCATGAAGTCGCTGGGATTGCCCGCAATGGTCGCCATGCCCATCGGCAAATATCCTTGCACGCTCAAAATCGGATACACGCCAACAAAATCTTTGGGGGCAATGCCGACGATGGTGATTGGCTGGCCATCCAGGGAAACTTTTCGCCCGATAATTCCCGGATCGCCGCCGAAGCGAGTTTGCCAGTAGGAAAAACCGAGGACCATGACGGGATCCGCGCCCGGCACATCGCCTTCGGAGGGCAAAATCAAACGGCCCAGCGCCGGTTTCAGGCCCAGGGCGGAAAAATAATTGCCGGTGACGTAGTTGGTCATGACGCGGTCGGCTTTGCCGTCCACGCTCAGGCCATCCAAGCCGAACTGGTACGCGAAGACGTCGGAAAACACGCCGGTGGATTGATCGCGGATGTCGCGATAATCCGCGAGCGAGAATTGCGTCAAGAAATTTCCCTGTTTCTGCTGGAATGCCAGAACCGTGATTTGCGCGGGATCTTTCACCGGAAGCGGGCGCAGCAGAAAAGCGTCCACCATGCTGAAGATGGCGGTGTTAGCGCCGATGCCGAGGGCCAGGGTGATCACGGCGACGATCAGAAAGCCGGGATTCTTCATCAGCATGCGCGCGCCGTAGCGAATGTCTTGGAGTAGTGTTTCCATTTAAAGCTCCGTGATTCGTGAGTAGTGATTGGTGACTAGTGATCGGTAACACCCGGCAATGGCGCTACCGCCATCAGCCGTCGATTCCGAGCGATTCGTCCTCACTCGTACCGCAGCGCCACGATGGGATCTACGCGCATGGCGCGGCGGGCCGGGATGTAACAGGCGACCATCGCGAGGAACGTCAACAAAATGGCGACACCCGCGAACGTGAGCGGATCGACGGCGCGCACGCCGAAAATCATTTGGGTCAGCAAGCGCGTCAATCCCAGGGCGGCTACGATTCCCACGACCACTCCCAGCAGCGCCACTCTTAATCCTTCGCCCAGCACCATGCGCATCACATCCCTCCGTTGCGCGCCCAGGGCCAAGCGAATGCCAATTTCATGCGTGCGCTGGCCCACCAGATACGAAATCACACCGTAAATTCCAACCGACGACAGCACCAGTGCCAGTCCCGAAAATATTTCCAGCAGAATCATCGTGAATCTCTGCGTGGCGATGGAGTCGGAAACGATTTTGGTCATCGGCGTAAAGTCGTAAACCACCTGCCCGCTATCGAATTTCGTGGACGCCTGGCGGATGGCGCTGGTGAACGCTTCCGGATTGCCGGAGGTGCGCACCACCATGCCGATGCCACCGGCCGCAAGCGGCAGCACCTGGTCGGGCAGCTGCACGATGGATGAATAAAACTCGGCTTGCAGATTTTGGTGCCCTTTGTCGCCGAGTCCCCAGTGCTTGACGTGCCCCACCACGCCTACTATTTCTGCGATGCCATTGATCAGGCCAAGATTGATTCGTTTCCCAATGGGATCTTCATTTGGAAAGTATTCCCGCGCGAAATTTTGATCGATCACGATGACGGCCGGCGACTTTTCCGAGTCTTGAGCGGAGATGAAGCGGCCGCGGATCAGTGGCGTGCCCATCGCTTGCAAATACTGCGGCTGCACCGGATACCAGAGCGCGAAATTCATTTCGCCGTCGGTGGCGGGGCGCGGCTGGCCCTCACGCCAGAAGGGCAGCTCGGAATCGCCCTGCATGGGAAGGCTGCCTCCAAATGCCGACGCTGCTTCCACGCCAGGAACGGACGCAAAACTTGCGGTGGCATCGCGCAGGGCGGCGCGAATTTTTGCGGGAGTGGAAGTTCTGGCGGGCGACAAGCCCAGCGCGAAGGTGGACACGTTCTGCGGATCAAATCCGGGATTGACGCTGCCGAGCGCGGCGAGCGTGCGAATCATCAGCCCCGCGCCGACCAGCAACACCAGCGAGAGCGCCATTTCGATCACGACAAAAACATTTTGCATCCGGTGGCGCGTGCCGCTCCCGCCTCGCCCACCCTCTTTGAGTGTTCCGGCGAGATTCGGGCGCGCCGTTCGCAGCGCGGGAGCCAGACCGAAAATCGTTCCGGCCAGCACCGACATTCCCAGCGTGAACAGCAGCACGCCAGCATCAAGATGAATGTTGTCGGCGCGCGGCAGCGCAGCGGGTAGCGCCGCCAGCACGGCGCTGGTTCCCCATTTCGCCAGGAGCAGGCCAAGCGCTCCGCCCGCAATACCGAGCAGCACGCTTTCCGTCAACAGTTGGCGGATCACGCGAAATTGGCTCGCGCCCATCGCCGCGCGAATGGCAAACTCGCGCGCACGGCCCGCCGAACGCGCCAGCAGCAGATTGGCGACGTTGGCACAAGCGATCAGCAACACAAAACCCACCGCGCCCAAAAGGATGAGCAGCGCCGGCTGGACGTCGCCGACAATATCCTGTTTCAGCGGGTTCAGAGTGATGCCGGTGCCCTTGTCGGCATCGGGATACGTCGCGGCAAGATTGCGGGCGACGGAATCCATATCCGCGCCAGCTTGCTGGAAAGTGACGCCGCTCTTCAGTTTTCCCACGCTTTGCGTGCCCATGCCGATCTTGCGGTCGCGGAAAGTGGGGTCGGCCCATTGCCCGATCGGGACGTAAACATCCATCACGGTGGGATCGAACATCGGCGTGCGGCCGGTGATCACGCCAACCACGGTGTACGCGGTGTCATTCAGCGTGAGGAGCTTGCCAATCACTTGCGGTGAAGATGCGAACTTGCTCTTCCAGAAGCCTTCGCCGAGCAGCGCAACCGGAGCCGCGCCCACTTGATCTTCCTCGCGGCGAAACATCCTGCCCAGAATCGGCTGCACACCGAGAATCGGGAAGAAGTCGGCGGAAATCTGCTGCCCGTGCAATCGTTGCGGATCGCCGTAACCAGTGAGGCTGAAGTCCATTTCGCGATAGGCGGCCATCGCTTCGAAGCTTCGATTGTCCCTTTGCCAATCCAGGAAATTCGGGTAAGTAATCGAGGCTTGCTCGAACTGGGGCGTCTTCCAATGGATCGCCGCCAGCCTGCTGGGACTGGCAAACGGCAGAGGATTGAGCAGGACCCCGTTCACGACGGAAAATAGCGCGGTATTTGCCCCGATGCCCAGAGCTAGCGTCAGAATCGCGATCAGCGCGAAGCCTGGATTCTTAACCAGCATCCGCAAGGCGTATTTTACGTCCTGCACGAATGTTCCCATGCTCGCACCTCTGCAACAGATACGTCATTTCGCGCGCGTAAGTTCCATCCGGGGTCTTACTCGTGCCGCAACGCCACTATCGGGTCCACACGCATCGCGCGGCGCGCCGGGATATAACAGGCCGCGAGCGCAACGAGGGTCAAAAGAACCGCCACGCTGAAGAATGTGGCCGGATCGGTGGCGCTGACGCCATAAAGTAAATTGGCCATAAGACGTGTAAGTGCGAGCGCGGCTGCGATTCCGATTCCCACGCCGATCAGCGCCATGCGCGCGCCTGCGCCGAGCACGCCGCGCAATACGTCGCTTTGCTGCGCGCCGAGGGCTACGCGAATCCCGATCTCGTGCGTCCGCTGGACCACGATGTAAGAAACCACGCCGTAAATTCCGACGCTTGCGAGCAGTAACGCCACGATCGCAAACGCAGCCAACAGAGTCATCGAGAAGCGCTGCGCCAACATTGACTGGTTGTAAACGATATCGTCCATCGATTTTGGGCTGAACATCACCTGTTCGCTGTTCATTTGCTGGATCTCATGACGGATGTTATCGGTGATGGAGAGCGGGGCAACCGTCGTACGCACCACCAGCGTAGTGCTGCGGCTTGCGCGCGACATGTATTTGTCCGGAATCTGCCTGAAGGGAAGATAAAACTCGGCATGCATCGCGAGTTTGTCGTCCAGGCCCCATTGCTTCACATGGCCTACGACGCCGACAATTGTGGCCGAGCCCACGTAATCGTCCACAAACGCTTTTCCGACGGGATCCTCGCCGGGGAAAAACTTCCGCGCGAAATCTTCATCGACCACCGCAACACGCGGTGAACTCTCGGTGTCTTGCGGAGTGAAAAAGCGGCCACGCACCAGCGGGATTCCCATAACGTTCAAGTAATCGGGCTCAACTTCGGACCAGATGGACCAATATTTATCGTTGTCACTGAGAGGCTTGGGACGGCCTGCAATCCAGAATGGATCCTCGGAATCGTCCCACATGGGCAGCGAACCGCGCAGCAGCGAGACCGACTGAACTCCTGGAGTCGATGCAAGCTTGTCATGAAGTTGCAGAAGCGATGCCCGCGTCGAGGCCGGCGTTGCCGAGTCCATCGAAGGCGCAAGAGCCACGTAGAACATCAACACGTGATGAGGGTCGAATCCGGGATTGACGCTCCAGAGCCCCGCTAAGCTTCGCAGCATGAGCCCCGCGCCGACCAGAAGCACCAGCGCCATGGCCATTTCTGCTACGACAAAAATACGTTGCGCTCGGTGGCGCGAGCCACTCGTGCCGCGCCCACCCTCTTTCAGTGTGGATTGCACGTTGAGTTGCGCCGCTCTCAGTGCCGGGGCAAATCCGAAGAGAATTCCCGAAAGCAGCGAAATCCCGAGCGTGAAGAAAAGCACGCGCGCGTCAACCCCCACCTCTTGAGCGCGAGGAAGCGTGTCCGAAACGAGACCGAGAATAGCCTGCGTTCCCCAGGCCGCTACCAACAATCCCAGCGCCCCACCAGCCAGAGCGATCAGCGTGCTTTCGGTCAAAAGTTGCCGCAGCACCCGTCCTCTGCTTGCGCCCAGAGCGGACCGGATCGCGAATTCCCGAGCGCGGCCAGTGGAGCGGGCGAGGACCAGATTGGCGACGTTTACGCAGGCGATGAGCAGGACGAAGCCGACAGCTCCGAGCAGTACGAAAAGAAATGGCGCGATCTCGCCCACCATGCTTTGCTTGAGCGACATCACGGTGATGCCTGAGTCCTTATCGGCCTCCGGATAAGCCGCAGCGAGCCGGTTCGCAATGGAATTCATTTCGCCGCGAGCCTGCTCAACCGTAATGCCAGGCTTTAACCTGCCAATTACTTTCATGCCCAGGCCAGCTGATCGATCTTGGAAAATCACGTCGGTCCATTGGCCGATCGGAACATAGGCGTCACTATTTTCCGCGAAACCTGACAATCGCAGGCGGAAGCTGGCCGGGACCACTCCAATGACGGTGTACTCGGTACCGTTGAGCGTGATTCTCTGGCCGACGACATTCGGTGAGGCGCCGAATTTACGCGCCCACAAACCTGCACTTATCAACGCGACCGGCGCGCCGCCAATGCGGTCCTCATCTGTGGTGAAAAAGCGGCCTTGCGCCAGTTTCACGCCCAGCGCCGCAAAGAAATCGGCTGAGACCATCTCGCCGCGAATATGTTCGGCTTCGCCGGCGCCGGTAAGATTGAAATCGTCCTGGCGAAACGCGGCCATCGAAGTGAAACTGCGGTTGTCTCTTTGCCAATCGAGAAAATTCGGATAGGAAATCGACGCGCGCTGGAAGCTAACCCGGTTTGCGTACAGGGCCACCAGCTGGTTGGGAGCCGGAAAAGGGAGCGGGTTCAAAAGGACGCCATTGGCCACGGAGAAAAGCGCCGTATTCGCGCCAATTCCCAGCGCCAGCGTCAACACCGCAACGATTGTGAAGCTGCGATTTTTTGCGAGCATCCGGAGAGCGTATTTCACGTCTTGTAGCAGCGTTTCCATCTGTGTACCTCGGCGTGAGCCTCATCACCGGCGAAACAACATTTTCGCGGGCGGCGCGTTCACATTTTTTGCAGCTACGCGTCACGAATTATTCGTAACGCAGCGCAACCATGGGATCCACATTTGCGGCTTTGCGCGATGGCAACCATCCGGCCAGCAGCGCGACTGCCGCGAGCAAGACCGCAGCGAGGACGAAGACGGCCGGGTCGCTGGCTTTCACTCCAAACAACAGCGATTCGACCACTTTGCCGATTCCATATGCGGCGATGAGCCCGACGCAGAGGCCCGCCGCCAACATCCCTAAAATTTCGCGCAAGATCATCCAGGCTACGTTTTGCTGCGTCGCGCCCAGCGCCATGCGAATCCCGATTTCGCGCGTGCGCCGCGCCACCACGTAGGCCATCACGCCGTACAGTCCCACAGCCGCAAGCAGCGAAGCCAGCAAGCCGAGACACAGCGAAAAAATCGTAACCAGGCGGTCGGTGAACATGATCTCGTCCACTTGCGCCGTCAAAGTTTTTACGCCATAGACTGGCAAGTTGGCGTCGAACCCTGCAATCAGGTTGCGGACCGTGGCCGTCAGCGCGACGGGATCCTGATTCGTGCGCACGTAAAATGTCGCGTTTCCGGCGTGCTCGCTCTGCGAATACGGCAAGAAGGCGAATGGGTGAGCCGCCTGCTTCACATCGGTGTTCTTGCTGTCCTTAACGATGCCTACAATTTCCGTGTCGAGCTTGACGTCTTTGCCGCCGCCGAATCCGAAGCGCAGTCCAATCGGATTACGTCCCGCGAAGAAACGGCGCGCCATCGCTTCGTTGATGATGGCAACTTTCGGCGATGTGCCGGAATCGGCCTCGGAAAATTCCCGCCCATTCAGTAGCGGAATTCCCATGGTGGCCAGGAAGTTTGGACCCACGAAGTTCTGATCCACGTTCATATCTTCGTCTTCCTGCGCGTTGTATCCCTGGACGGTAACGTTGCTGGACGAATTGCTATTCGCGAGCATCGGTATTTCGGATTCACTGGCCGAGCGCACGCCAGGCAGCAGCCCCATGCTTTTTCGGATGCGGTCCGCAAGCGCTATCGTCTGCGGCGGCGTGTAACGATTCAATTCCGGCGAGATCGAAAATTCCAGCACGTGGGCCGGACGGACGCCCAGATCCTGCGTCTTCAGGTTCAGCAAACTGTGCGCGAACAAGCCGGCTGCAGAGAGCAGTACCGCGGTCAGTGCAATTTGCGAGGTCAACAAGAACTTGCGTACTCGTACATTGGTTCTACCGCCTGATACGTTCACGCCCTGATCTTTCAAGACGCTTTGCAAATCGGTGTGAGTCGCTCGAATCGCGGGCACCAGTCCAAACAACACCCCCGTGACCACCGAAACCACGCAGGCAAATATCAGCACGCGATAATCAAGCTGAGATGTGAGCCCAGAAGCGCCTTGGTCCTCCGGAATCGAATTCACGATCACGCTCAGTGTCCAGGAAGCCAGCGCGAGGCCCGCCGCTCCGCCCGCCAGCGCAAGTATCAAACTTTCGGTCATCAGTTGGCGCACCAGCCGCACGCGGCCTGCGCCTAACGCCAGGCGCAATGCGATTTCGCGCTGCCGCCCTTCGCCGCGCGCGATCAGCAGGCCGGCCAGATTGGCGCACGCGATCAAGAGCACCAGCCCCACCATCGCCATCAGCACGAGCAACGGTTGCCCCGCGTCATGCTGCAGCACGGGCCGGCCATGCGAGCCCGTGCCGAGAACCAGTTTGCGATTCACGAATTCCTGCTGGTCTCGTGCCGAAAGTTTCAGAGCGGTCGCGTCGCCTTCCATGAGCGCGCGATACACGGGCGCCAGCCCGGCTTGCGCTTTTTCTGCGGACACTCCCGGCTTCAACCGGCCGAGCATCGTCACCCAATGGTCGTTACGATCGGCGAGCCCATCCCAATTCGGAGTCATCTGCGCTTTCATGGTGATCGGGATGAACAGGTCGGGGATTTGGCCCACTTGAACGCCCGCAAAACCGGGACGCGCGACGCCCACGACCGTCAGTGAATTTCCATTCACCGCGAGTTGCTTATTCAAGATGTTCGGATCGCTGCCGAAGTGCCGCGTCCAATATCCGTAGCTCAGGACCGTCACGGGATTCGCGCCGGGCGCGGTTTCGTCTTGCACCGTGAGAACTCGTCCCAGAAATGGCCGCACACCCAGCACCTGAAAATAATTTCCAGTGACGAGTTCGCCTTCCGCGAGCTGCGACTGCCCTTCTCCGGCCACGTTCACTTGCAGGTGATAACGCGCCAGAAGTCCTGTGAATACTTCGTTGCGATCGCGCAGATCCTTGTACATCGGATAGGAAAAAGATGGGCCGCCTTCGATATCGCTCCAAATGCGCCCGTGGCCTACTCCCGGTGAGCTGAGTACGACGAGTTCGCGCGGACGCTCGACGGGAAGCAGGCGCAGCAGAACCTGATCGGTGAGCGAGAAGATCGCGGCGTTCGCGCCGATGCCGAGCGCCAGAGTCAGAATCGCGACCAGCGTGAACCCCGGATTTTTTCCCAGCGTTCGCAGCCCGAATCGAATGTCCTGCAGCAGGTTTTCCATTTCAGCCCCTAAAGGAGTGATAAGTGACGAGTGATGAGAAACGGCAGACCTTGCGCTCGTCACTTATCACTGGTCACGCGTCACAGGTCACTCGTATCTAAGCGCTACCATTGGGTCCACGCGCATCGCGCGGCGCGCTGGAATGTAACAGGCCGTGAGCGCGACGCCCGTTAGCACCAGGCCTACGCCGCAAAAGGTGATCGGATCGGTGGCGCTGACGCCAAAGAGCATGCTCGCGATCAGCTGCGTCAGGCCGAACGCCGCGGCCATCCCAATCGCGACGCCCACCAGCGCCATTTTCATTCCTTCTCCCAGCATCAGCCGCAAGACGTGGCTGGGTTGCGCGCCCAGCGCCATGCGGATGCCGATCTCGTGAGTGCGCTGGCCGACCACGTACGAAATCACGCCGTAAATTCCGATGCTGGAGAGCAGCAGCGCGAGCGCCGCGAAGACGCCGAGCAAAATCATCGAGAAGCGGCGAGCCGCCAACGACTCCGCCAGGATTTGTTCCAGCGGTTTTGTCTCATACATCACGTTCTCGCCGTTCATTTTCTCGATGGCGTCGCGAATCGCGGGCACGAGGCCGGCCGGAGACCCTTTGGTCCGGACCACGACTTCTGACTGCGGCGGCCCAGTCCAGAGCACGTCGGGAAGTTGCATCAACGGCATGTAGGTTTGCGCCATGATCGGGTGTTTGGCATCGCCGTCGGTGTCCAGGCCCCAATGCTTCACGTGGCCGACAACTCCGACAATCTCCGGCTCCGTGTCAATAATGCCGATGTTGATGCGCTTGCCGATGGGATCCTGATTCGGAAAATATTCGCGCGCGAAACTTTCATCAATCACGATCACCGGCGGCGAATGTTCGTTATCGTTCTGGGTGAAAAAGCGCCCACGGTGCAGCGGAATTCCCATCGCGCGCAAATAATCCGGCCCGGCGAAATAGAAAAGCGACTGCTTCATGTCATTCTGACTGGCGGGCTTGGGTTGGCCGCCGAGCCAAAAAGGAAATTCATTGTCGCCCGTCATGGGCAAGGAGCCGCCGGTGGACGAAACGCTCTCGACTCCGGGAATGTGCTTCAATCGTTCATCCATTTCGCGAATGGCGTTGCGGCTGGTAGTCGCGTTTGTTCCCAGAGAAGGTGAGAGTGAGACGGCGAAAGTCAAGACTCCCTGCGGACTGAAGCCGGGATTCACATTCCAAAGATCCAGCAAGCTGCGAATCATCAGTCCGGCGCCGATCAGCAGCACCAGAGCCATGGCCATTTCCACCACGACGAATATGCCCTGCGCCCGGTGCCGCGTGCCGCTTGCGCCGCGGCCGCTCTCTTTCAATGTTTCCTGCAGATTCGGCCGCGCTATCTTCAGCGCGGGCGCCAAACCAAAAAGAACTCCCGCCACAATCGAAGCAACAAGCGTAAAAATTAGCACGCGTCCGTCCAGACCGACGTCCTGCGCTCGCGGCAAAGTCTCCGGCAGCACTTTCAGAGCCGCCTGAGTTCCCCACGCGGCCAGCACCAAGCCCAGTGCACCGCCCGCCAGCCCGAGCAGTACGCTTTCCGTGAGCAATTGGCGAATTACGCGCGACTGGCTTGCGCCCAACGCGGACCGAATCGCAAATTCGCGCGCGCGGGTAGTGGCGCGGGCCAGTTGCAGGTTCGCAACGTTTACGCAGGCAATGAGCAATACAAATCCGACGGCTCCGAGCAGCACCCACAGGAACGGCTGAACGTCGCCAACGATATCTTTCTTCAGCGGAACCAGGCTGACGCCCGCGCCTTTATCTGCGTCGGGATACGAGAGGGCGAGATTATTGGCGATTTGTTCCATGTCTGCCTGCGCCGCCGCGAGCGTCACACCCGGCTTCAAGCGACCGAGCGCGCGTATTCCCGGGTGGACGTCACGATTGCGGAACAGCGGATCCTTATTTTCGCCGATGGGAACAAAAACATCCTTTATGCCAAAATTCGTGGACTCCAGTTGAAAACTCCCGGGCATCACGCCTATGACCGTGTAGCCGCCGCCATTCATGGTGATTCTTTTTCCGACGATGTCCGGCGCGGAGCCGAATTTGCGCTGCCATAATCCCGCGGTGATCAATGCCACGGCCGCGGAGCCCAGGCGATCATCGTCCGCGGTGAACAGCCGTCCGCGAGCCGGGTTCACTCCCAGGACTTGGAAGAAGTCCGCGGAAACCCAGCCCACACGCACGCGCTCCGCTTCCCCGCTACCCGTGATGCTGAAATCGTCACTGCGATAGGCCGCGATGGACGTGAAACTGGAATTGCGGCGCTGCCAGTCCAAGAAATTAGGATAAGAAATAGAAAAGCTTTCGAAATTCGCTGACTTCTCGGAGAGAACCACCAATTCACTGGGCCGCGAGAATGGCAGTGGCCGCAGCAGCACGCCGTTCACCACCGAAAATAGCGCGGTGTTTGCGCCGATTCCCAGCGCCAGCGTCAGCACCGCAATCGCTACGAAGCCCGGGCTCTTGAGCAGTACCCGCGCCGCATACTTCAGATCTTGAATCAGGGTTTCCATTTCTGCGTGCCTCCAGACACACACGTCCAGCTGCGTCGAAGAACTCATTTCAGACGCTGTAATGGCTGGGTTGTCAGATTCCGTCTAGACGCTCGCGGTGCGCGTGCCTAGAGTTTCTTCGACGATGCGTCCGTCGAACAGGTGAATGGTGCGGTCCGCGATGCTGGCGTAGCGCGGGTCGTGCGTCACCATGCAGATGGTGGCGCCTTCGCGGTGCAATTGGCGAAGCAGATCCACCACCGCTTCGCTGTTTTTGGAGTCCAAGTTACCGGTCGGTTCGTCCGCCAGTAGGATGGAAGGAGAGCCCACCAGAGCGCGCGCCACGGCGACGCGCTGTTGCTGACCGCCGGAGAGTTGCGATGGGTAATGCTTCATGCGGTGCGCCATGCCCACGCGCTCCAGCACTTCCTGCACGCGCTTCTTGCGCTCTGCCGCGGCCATGCTGCGGTAAGTGAGCGGCAGCTCGACGTTTTCGTACACCGTGAGATCGCCAATCAGGTTGAACGCCTGGAAGATGAAGCCGATCTCGCGGTTGCGAATGCGCGTGCGGTCTGAAAGCGAAAGATTCGCCACCGCCTGCGTATTGATCCAGTAGTTGCCTTCGGTGGGCGAATCCAGCAAGCCCAAGATCGAAAGCAGCGTGGATTTTCCGCATCCGGAAGGTCCGGCGATGGAGAGAAATTCTCCATTCTTGATTTCGAGATGGACGCCGCTGAGCGCGTGCGTCTCCACTTCATCGGTGTAGAAAACTTTGGTGACGCCGTCGAGGCGAATCAGCCCTTGTTCCGCAGCAGTAGTCATTCTTCGCTCCTTCGAATCTCAGTCCCAAGAGTAGGTACGAGCCTTACGCCTGAAAAAGTTCCCTGCATTACAGCAATCTCTACTTCAATTGCACGCGATCGTAATTGTCCCAAGCCGACATATCCGACAGAATCACTTTGTCGCCAATTTCCAAGCCCTTCACGATTTCCACGGTGTTCACCGAAGTGCGGCCCAGCTGCACCTGCACGCGCGTGGCTTCCTTGCCGTCATCCACCACTTTGAAGATTCCCACGGTGCTGTTGGCTTCGCCATGGACTGGACGTTCGACGAACAGCACATCCGCAAGGCGCTCGATCTCGACAGTTCCTTCCACGCTCAAATCCGGCCGCGCGCCTGTGGGCAACGGGCCATCGAGACCAACGTCCACGGTAACGGTTCCGTTCACGACAGCGGGATCAATGCGCGTGACGTGGCCGGGAATTATTCCGTTGTGGGTATCCACCGTCGCCTTCTGCCCGATCAGAATATCTTTCGCCTGGGTCTCGGCAATCTTCAGTTGCGCCTTCAAATGAGTGGGCTGCGCCACGCGCGCCAACACCGTGCCCATGGTCACCTTCTGCCCCACTTCCACATCGAGTTCCTGCAACATGCCGTCAATTCCCGGCCGGATGTGCAGCTGGTCCATTTGCGATTTCTTCAGCTCGTACATCGCGCGCTTCTGATTTACGGTGGCTTCCTGCACGGCGAGCTGCGAGGCAATGGAGTCGTCGAATGTCTGCACTTCTTTCTGCGCCAGGTCATTTTCCTTGGCCAATTCCTCCGCCTGCACTTGCGCGGTTTTCACGTCCAGTTGCGGCGCCAGGCCGTTCGCGCCCAGTTCTTCTTTCGTCTGCCGGACCATTTCGGCGGTGCGATATTGCGAAGAAACGCTGGCAGCCAAAGTGCGCTTGTCCATCAGCTGATTTTGCAGCTGGGCCTTGGTCTGCTCGTAGGCTGCTTGCGCACCCTTCAATTGATACTCGGCGTCGAGGGTTTCTTGCTGCAGCTGGGGATTGACCAGGTCAAAAATCAAGGTGTTCGCTTTGACGGGGGTCCCGGGAAGAAGGTAGCGCGTCTGCACCTGCCCATCGGTCACGGCGGGGATCAGGCGAATGGTTTCGGGCACCAGCGTGCCCAAGCCGCGAACGTCGCGGAGCATCGGCCCTCGCTTCACGGTGCCGGTCCAAACGGTGCCGGAGTCAACGCTGGGCGCCGCGGGCTTCAGGCGCGAAAGCGCGTAGGTCACTAACGGAATCAGGACCACCGCAGCGGCGATGTAGCCGATGCGGCGCATCTTTTTCTTGTGCTTAATTTCTGGTCTTACGATGTCCACGGATACCAACCTCGCATATATACATCGCAAATCGAATTCCGGTGTTACATCTGATATAAGTTGTTTATATTGTGCTATATAGAGGCCGATTGCAAGGGTGAAGCAGGGCCATTTTGCCCGCTCATGGGAATCGTTCGTCCCGCTATCGGACAGATTTACTAGGGTTCCAAACCGGGAGATTTGGGCCTTTTGGGCCGCCGCAGTCTCCGTTTTAGACGACCGGACAGGAGAAAAAGCTAGGCAGATTCCGTGCTGGCGCGTATCTCCTGCCAGCGCTTGGGGCGCTTTTTGGCGTCGAGCACTTTTTTGCGCAGGCGAATGGATTTCGGCGTGACCTCGACGAACTCATCGTCCGCAATGAACTCGATGGCTTTTTCCAGCGTCATGTCGCGCGGCGGAATCAAACGGATGGCTTCGTCGGCCGAGGACGAGCGCATGTTGGTTTGCTTTTTTTCCTTGGTGACGTTCACGTTCATGTCGTCTTCGCGCGCGTTCTCACCCAGGATCATTCCTTCATATACTTCGATTGCGGGTCCCACGAACATTTCGCCGCGTTCCTGGATGCCCCAGATCGCGTACGCGGTGGAAACCCCGCCGCGATCGGACACCAGCGCGCCGGTAAGGCGCATGGCCATGTCGCCCGCATATTCCGTCCAGCCCTCGAGCAGCGAATGGATGAGGGCGGTGCCGCGCGTATCGGTCATCAGTTGGCTGCGCAATCCAATCAGCCCGCGCGAAGGAATGCTGAATTCCATGCGCACTCGGCCAGAATTGTGGTTCACCATTTTTTTCATTTCGCCGCGGCGGTTGCCCAGCAACTCCATCACGATGCCGATGAAATTTTCGGGGCAGTCAACGATCAGCAATTCCAGCGGCTCGAGGCGGCGGCCGTTTTCGGTGCGCACCACGATTTCCGGCTTGCCGACCATCAGCTCGTAACCTTCGCGGCGCATGGTCTCGATCAGAATCGCCAGCTGCAATTCGCCGCGGCCCAGCACGCGAAACGCGTCGGTGGTTCCGGTGTCTTCCACGCGCAGCGAAACGTTGGTGAGCAATTCCTTTTCGAGGCGCGCGCGCAGGTCGCGCGATGTCACGTACTGTCCTTCGCGGCCAGCGAAAGGAGACGTATTGATCGTAAACACCATAGTCAGCGTGGGTTCGTCAATGGTGAGCGGCTCTAGAGGCGCTGGGTTGGCTAAATCCGTGATGCTTTCGCCGATTTGGATGCCTTCCACGCCCGCGATGGCGACGATATCTCCCGCACTCACCTGCTCGGCCTCATCGCGTTCCAGCCCGCGAAACGTGAAAAGCTTGGTGATCTTCGTCGGCTGAATTTTTCCATCCAGCTTGACGATGCCAACTTCGGTGCCGCGCACCAAAGTTCCGCCAAACACGCGCGCGATCGCCACTCGTCCAAGAAAGTCGCTGTAATCGAGGTTGGTCACCTGAATCTGCAGCGCAGCGGCGGGATCGCCGGCAGGCGGAGGGATAGACTTGACGATTTGCTCGAAGAGCGGCTGCAAAGTCGTTGAATCGTCGCCCACTTTCAAATGAGCGACGCCCAATTTCGCGTTGGTATAAATCACTGGGAAATCGAGCTGGTCTTCTGTCGCGTCCAGGTCAATAAAGAGGTCGTAGATTTCATCCAGCACGGCTGCAGCGCGCGCGTCCGGGCGGTCAATCTTATTGAGCACCATGATGGGCGGCAGCTTCGCTGCCAGCGCCTTCTGCAACACGTAGCGCGTCTGCGGCAACGGGCCTTCGCTGGCGTCCACTAGAACCAGGACGCCATCCACCATGCGCAGCGCGCGTTCCACTTCGCCGCCGAAATCGCTGTGGCCCGGCGTATCTACGATGTTGATTTTGGTGCCTTGATACTCGATCTCGGTATTCTTCGCGAGAATGGTGATGCCGCGCTCGCGCTCCAGATCGTTCGAATCCATCACGCGCTCCACCAGTTCCTGGTTGGCGCGGAAAATTCCACTTTGGCGCAGCATGGCGTCCACGAGAGTGGTCTTGCCATGGTCCACGTGCGCAATGATAGCGATATTACGAATGCTCTTGGTCATTGGTTAACTGCCAAAAAAGGTCTACGAGCGCGGTCTTTGCATCCCTGATCGAATCCTTGCAGACCGTTCCAGAAGGGGTATCCAGGAGCAACAAACGCACCTTTATATTATCATGCGGAGCGCCAACCCGCTATGCGACAGTGCGGCGATAGGTCAACATTCGTTAACGTATCCTGCGCTTAAGCCTTGATATATTTCGCGCTTTCTTCGCGTATCAGAGGTGACCAACACCAACCTATGGATGCCATCGTTCTCGAAAACGTCACCAAAGCCTATGACTCTGTGATCGCGGTGAATGCGGTCAGCCTGAAAGTCCGCGCCGGCGCCATTCTGGGGCTGCTGGGGCCGAACGGCGCAGGCAAGACCACCACTATCCGGATGATCATGAACATCCTGGTCCCGGATTCAGGCTCGATCCACGTCCTCGGTGAGCCGGTGAGCGATAGCACCCGCGACAAGATCGGCTACCTGCCGGAGGAGCGCGGGCTCTATCCGCGGATGAAAGTTCTGGAGATCATCGTATTCCTTGCGGCGCTGCACGGGCTTACGCAGGTTGAAGCCGCACGCCGCGGCAAGGAATGGCTCGACCGCTTGGGTCTTTCCGAATGGTCGGACAAGAAGCTGGTGGACCTCTCCAAAGGCATGCAGCAAAAAGTGCAGTTCATCACTTCAGTGATTCACCGCCCGCCCTTGATGATTCTTGACGAGCCTTTCTCCGGCCTCGATCCTGTGAACGCCGCTACGATTCAGGAAATCATGCTGGATATGCGCAAGCAGGTTTCCACCATCGTCCTTTCCACTCATCGCATGGAGCAGGTGGAGCGCCTCTGCGATTCCATCTGCCTGATTGACAAGGGCTGCAACGTGCTCGACGGTGAGCTGCGCGCCGTCAAGCAGTCCTACGGCAAGAACACGCTGCACGTGGAATTCACCGGCAACGACGCTTTCCTGAATCATCCCGCAATCGGCCAGACCACGCGGCTGATCACTGGCATCGAAGCCAAGCTGAAGCCCGGCGCTGATCCGCAGGAAATTCTGAAAGCCGCGGTGAATTCGGACGCACGCATCACGCGCTTCGAGCTTCTGGAGCCCTCGCTGAGCGAAATTTTCATTGATCGGACGACTCATGCGTAAAATTCTGCTGATCATCAAGCGCGAATATCTCACGCGCGTCCGGACGAAGGGCTTCATCATTGGCACGGTCATCGTGCCGCTGCTCGGGGTGGGCTCGATTTTGCTGGTCGTTTTCCTGGTGGGCCACACGGCCACGCAAACTTCGCGGATCGTGATTGTCGATAATTCCGGCCAGCTCGGTCCGGCGGTTGCCCACGGCCTCGATGGAAAGCTCGCCGACGGCCAGCCGCAATTCGCCGTGGAAGAAACCGTGTTGCGTCCGGCATCGCCTGACGCCCTGCAGGAGGACCTGCGCGCGCGCATCAACAGCGAAACGCTCGACGCCTACCTTTGGATTCCGCAAGACCTGGACCAACCGTTCGAGCTGCACATGCGCAATCCTGACAATATCGGCCTCATCGGCCCGCTATCGCGCTCCGTGGATCAGGCGCTGATTTCCAGCCGCTTCGAGCATCGCGGTGTGCACCTTGACGATCTTCAGACGATTCTCAAAGGCACTGACCTGAAGCTGCTGAAAGTCAGCGAGGCCGGTGAATCCGTGGAAAAGGGCCAGGGCATTGCCATCGCCATCGCGCTGGTGGTGCTGCTCTACACTTCCCTGCTGATGTACGGAATCATCACCATGCGTTCGGTGATCGAGGAAAAGACGACGCGCACCATGGAAGTGCTGATCTCTTGGGTGCGGCCGTTTGAGTTGCTGGCGGGAAAAATACTGGGCGTGGCGGCTGTGGCATTCACGCAGTTTGCCATCTGGATGACTACCACCGCGCTGCTTTTTTCCTACGGCGTTCTCGCTTCCTGGGGCATGACGCGCAACTCGCCGCTCGCCGGTGTGCACGTTCCGATTTCGCTGGTGCTCTACGGCGGCCTCTTTTTCATCGGCGGTTATTTTATGTACGCGTCGATGTTCGCCGCCATTGGCTCGGCGTGCTCGAACGAACAGGACGCCCAGCAGTTGCAATGGCTGGCGATGGCGCCGCTGGTTTTCTGCATGATCATCTACGGCGTAGTCCTGAACGAACCCGCGTCCCGCACCGCCGTGATTCTGTCCGAGATCCCGTTCTTCGCGCCGGTCTTGATGTCTCTGCGCATTTCGCTGCAGACTCCGCCCGCATGGCAGATTGCGCTCTCCCTGACGCTCCTGGTCCTCACCACTATCGCCGTGATGTGCGCCTCGGCAAAAATCTATCGCATCGGCGTGCTGATGTACGGCAAGCGCCCGTCGCTCGTCGAACTGGTGCGCTGGCTCCGCTACACCTAGGCGCCGCCGCAGCGCGCCTTCACGATTTTTGTTGTGTTATTCTCCGGCGTGCGGGCAACGTGAAACGCGCCGCGAAGAGAGGGAACCATGGGCGTCAGCGTAAATCCGAATATGGTTACAACTGCATTTGATCTGCCCGGGTATCGAGTGGTTAAAAGTTTCGGGCTGGTGCGCGGCGTCACGGTGCGCTCGCGCAGCATTCTGGGCACGCTGGGCGCTTCGCTGGAAACTCTGGTGGGCGGCAATATCACGCTCTTCGAAGAAATGTGCGAAAAGACCCGCGAGGAGTCGCTGGAATTAATGATGGAGCATGCCAGCCAGCACGGCGCGAACGCCGTGATCGGCATGCGTTACGACGCCACCGAAGTGATGCAGGGCGTCACCGAAGTTCTTGCGTACGGCACCGCCGTTCAGGTAGAACGCATCGCGCCCTAGCCCCGGCGGTTTGCGGGGACGAACCTTAGGTCCACCGGCACATCCAAGCCCCGGCGGAGGATCGGCATCAGCTCGATAGCAGATGGCGCGGACGCGCGCGCGGGCTTACAATAAGCCGTTTGCTTCAATGGGAGGCACCTCAGCATGAACCGTTCGCTCAAGTTCGTTTCCGCGATGCTCGCTTTCGGATTGATTGCCGCGGTGCAGGTGGTCCGCGCGCAAACGCCGAAAACGCAAACCGTGGAATTCCCAAGCGGCAAAGAAAAAGCGAGCGGGTTCCTGGTGGTGCCAGACAAACCGGGCCCATATTCCGCTCTGATTGTTGTCCACGAATGGTGGGGATTGAACGATTGGGTCAAGGAGCAGTCCGAAAAGCTGGCCGAACAGGGTTATCTGGTTCTGGCCGTTGATCTGTACCGCGGCAAGACCGCTGCGGATCCCTCCGAAGCTCATGAGCTGATGCGCGGCCTGCCGCAGGACCGCGCGATCCGCGACATGCAGGGGGCCTACGATTATTTGGCGGCGCGCAAAGACGTGAAGCCCGGCCACATCGCCGCAGTCGGCTGGTGCATGGGCGGCGGCCTTGCGCTGCAACTCGCGATCCATCAGCCGCGCCTCGGCGCCGTGGTGGTGAATTACGGTGCGCTGCCCACTGATCCCAATGACATGCAGCAGATCGGCGCGGCAGTTCTGGGGAATTTTGGCGCGGATGATAAAGGCATCACGCCCGCGGACGTGCAAGCGTTCGAAAAAACCATGCGGGGAATGAACCGCCGCGTTGACGTGAAAATTTATCCGGGCGCCGGCCACGCCTTTGAGAACCCGAACAACACCACTGGCTATCGTCCGGAAGCCGCCGCCGACGCGTGGAAGCGCACCTTGTTGTTCCTGCACTACATGCTAGGGTAAGCCCAGTCGCCGGCTGACGCGCACTACGCGCTGGAGGTACCGGCACACGCCTCACGGTGAATCTGCGATGGAACCGAATGCCTGCGAGAATCATCAAACCGGGAAGATAAATCCGCCGACTGCGGCAATTACCGAGAAAGGAGAATTACAAATGAAGAATAAAACCAACCAGAAGAACCCACCGGCCAGCCTACTGGCCGAGGGCACCGAACTCGCCCGACCCATTTTGCATCAGCACGCCAGCGAGATTCAGCCCTACGGCAAAATTGCCAAGCTGCCGATCGCGCTGGATCAGCAGGTTTGCGCGGCGGATGTCGAACTGCTGAATCAGATCCTCGCGGATACCATGACTTTGCGCGACATGTACAAAAAACATCATTGGCAAGTCGCCGGGCACACCTTCTATCAGCTGCATCTGCTCTTTGACAAACATTTCGAGGAGCAGTCCGAGCTGGTGGACGCGATCGCGGAGCGCATCCAACTTCTGGGCGGCATCAGCATCGCCATGGCGCCCGACGTCGCCGAAACTACTTTCATTCCTCGTCCGCCGCGCGGCCGCGAAGAAGCTCCGGTGCAAATCTCCCGCTTGCTGGAAGCTCACGAAATCATTTTGAAGGAAGCCCGCACCGTGGCCAAGCAAGCCGCGAACGCGGGAGACGACGGCACCAACGATCTGCTGGTGAGCCAGGTGATTCGCACCAACGAACTGCAGGTGTGGTTCCTGGCCGAGCATCTGGTGGACGTTCCCGTGATGCGCGCTGACAACGCCAAAGCAGCCGCATCCGGATCTTAAGCACACTCATATCCAGCCCACTCTCGAAGGAGGGATGCACATGCCAGAATGCACGCACTTAAATCAGATTCGCCCGGTCAAGCCGCGTACGAATGGATGTGAGGAATGTTTGAAAATGGGCGACACTTGGGTTCACCTGCGGCTGTGCCTGGAGTGCGGCCATGTGGGCTGCTGCGATTCATCTAAAAATAAGCATGCCACGAAACATTTCCATTCCACCAAACACCCCATCATGAAATCAATCGAGCCAGGCGAGACTTGGGGCTGGTGCTACATTGACGAGGTGGAGCTGGATTTCGCGTGATGAGGGGAATGGTAGGCCCGTGCGGGCTCGAACCGCAGACCTCCACCGTGTCAAGGTGGCGCTCTAGCCAACTGAGCTACGGGCCTATCAACTGCTCACAATCTTAACACAGCGGCAGTGCGCTGCTCTCCGGGCGCGGCTACTGGTTCTTAATCACTTCGCCGCCCTTCATCACGAAGTGCACGTTCTCCAACACGTGTACATCCGCTAACGGGTCGCCCTGCACGGCGACGATGTCCGCAAACTTTCCCGGCTCGAGCGTCCCTACGCGATCGGACCATCCGATCAAATCCGCCGCATTCACCGTTGCCGCCTGAATGGATTGCAGCGGCGTCAGCCCCATCGAAACCATTTTACCGAACTCGTGCGCATTCAAACCGTGCGGGTACACTGCGGCGTCCGTGCCAAACGCCACTTTCACTCCTTCCTTAAAGGCGTGGGAAATATTTTTTTGCGCGATCGGCAAAACAATCTTGGCCTTCTCGATCATGCTCGGCGTCAATCCCAGAGTCTGCAGATTCTCCGTGAGCCAATCTTCCAGATACACGGTCGGGACCAGGTACGTCCCGCGCTGCTTCATCAATTGAATATCCTCATCATTGATGTAACTGCCGTGCTCGATCGAATCCACGCCCGCCAGCACCGCATATTTGATACCGACTGCGCCGTGGGCGTGCGCCGCCACTTTGCGGCCCAATCCGTGTGCGGTATCCACGATCGCTTTCATTTCTTCGGGGCTGTACTGCGCGAGCGCCGGATTGTCGCCTTCAGAAAGCACGCCGCCTGTCGCCATGAACTTGATGACGTCCGCGCCGTACTTGATGTCCTGGCGCACTTTCAACGTGACGCCATCTATGCCGTCAGCAACCCCGTCATCCGACCAATGAAATTGCGGCGCGAGAAAATTGTTGTCTGCGTGGCCTCCCGTGATTCCCAACGGCGGTCCGGATACCAACATGCGCGGCCCCGGCACATCGCCAGCTTTGATCGCATCGCGCAATGCAATGTCGGAATATCCGCTGGCACCCACGTTGCGCACGGTAGTGAATCCAGCCTCGAGCGTCACGCGAGCGTTGCGCGCGCCCGTCAGCGCCTGCCGCGGATAAGACGCGTGCAAACCCGCCGGGCCGGAATCGTAAGGCGTCATGGTCAAGTGCGTGTGGCAATCGATCAGCCCGGGCAGCACCGTCGCATTCGAAAGGTCAATCATCTTCGTGCCGGCCGGCACCTGGCTGGAAATATCCGCAGTCTTTCCGATGGCCTTGATCCGGTCGCCCTCAATCCAGATGGTCTGATCGCTCAAATAATTTCCGGTGCGCACATCCAGCACTTTTCCGGCATGGATGGCGATTTCAGCGGGTGCCGTGCTCTTCGCTGTTTGCGCAGCGCAGACCCACGCCATGCTCGAAATCATAAAAGCCAGAATTCCCAGACGCTTCATCTTCTACCTCCTGGTTTCATCGCGGACTCTACAGGCGGGAGGGATTGTATCCCTCTCGCCCGCATATTTCCGGCAATATTTTATTTCTTGCGGTCCGTCGCTGCAGCAATCGGTCGCGCTGGAAATCTTCTGCAATTATTTTCGCGCAACGCTTGACACGCGCGGCAGATGCTGTATGATTATGCAGTGTTATGCATAAATGTGCATAAGCAAACATGGGCGCTCATAAAAAATTCCGGCAAGGCCAGATCCTGAAGCTCCTCACCGGCGAAGCAGTCGCCAGTCAGGACGATCTGCGCCGCCAGCTCATCCACCTGGGTGTGCGCGTCACCCAAGCCACGCTCTCGCGCGACCTGCGCGAGCTGCGCCTGGTGAAAACCGTGGACGGCTATAAGCCGCTCGCGACCGCGAAAGCCGACGATGCACCGCCGGTTCCCGCGCTCGCCCGCGCTTTGAAAGAGTTTTTGCTCGATATCCGCCCCGCACAGAATATGCTCGTGCTGAAAACTCCCCCCGGAGGCGCGCAGCCTCTTGCCGCCGCGGTGGACTCCGAGCGTTGGAAGGAAGTCGCCGGCACGCTTGCGGGCGACGATACTGTGCTCATCATCACGCCGTCGCGCAGCGCTCGTGCTGCCATTCAAAAACGCGTGGAGGAAATGCTGCGATGACAGACCCGCTACGGGTCGCCGTCGTCGGAGCAACGGGCTACGCGGGATTTGAGCTAGCCCGACTCCTTCTGCGGCACCCAAAAATCGAAAAGCCGATTTTTTATTTGCGCGAATGCCACGCCGCGGTTCGCTGCCTTACAGAGCTGTACCCACAGCTGCGCGGATGGGGCGAAGCGCCCTGCAAACCACTTTCGGTGGAAGCCATCGCGAGCAGCGGCGCGCAGGTGGTGTTTCTTTCGACGCCTCACGAAGCGTCGCTCGAACTCGTGCCCGCGCTGCTCGCCGCGAATCCCGCTTTGCGCATCGTGGACCTCAGCGGGGCGTACCGCTTTCGCGCGCCGGAAACTTTTGCTCACTGGTACAAGCTGGCCGCGCCGGATTGTGCAACGCTCGCCGCAGCTGTTTACGGTTTGCCGGAACTATACGCAGACGCGCTGCCCGGGGCGCGCCTCGTCGCCAATCCCGGCTGCTATCCCACCTCAGTAATCTTGGGGCTGCGGCCTCTCGTCGAAGCGGGCTGGATCAACACGGCGCGCGGAATCGTCTGCGATTGCAAATCTGGCGTCAGCGGCGCAGGCAAGGAACCTAAGCGCGAGACTCACTTCGTCGAAGTGAATGAAAATTTTCGCGCCTATGGATTATTCACGCATCGGCACACGCCGGAAATCACCGAACACAGCGGCGTCACGGCGGAAAATCTCATTTTCACCACGCATTTGCTGCCCGTCGAGCGCGGGATTCTTTCAACCTTATATATGTGGCTTCATCCCGCGCGCCGGGCGGATGAAATCGAAGCGCTCTATCGCGAATACTTCGCCGGCCGACCGCTGGTGCGGATTCTGCCGCACGGGCGTTTGCCGGAATTGCAGCACGTAACTCACACGAATTTCTGCGACATCGGATTCGCGCTCGACCCCGCGGGCGAACGGCTCGTCGTCGTCTGCTGCCTGGACAATCTGGGCAAAGGCGCCGCGGGCCAGGCAGTACAGAACATGAACCGGATGTGGGGATACCCGGAAACGGCAGGTTTACTATGAGACTGGTAATTAAAATCGCGGGAGCGCTGCTCGAAGGCGACGAAACCGTGCAGACCATCGCGCGGCAGATCACCGAGCTTGCACGCGCCGGCCATGAATTGCTGGTGATTCACGGCGGCGGAAAAATTTTTACCGCAACCCTGGCGCGCATGGGCATCACCAGCCGCTTCGTCAGCGGCCTGCGCGTCACCGATCGTGAAACGCGCGACGCGGCCGTGATGGTTTTCGGCGGCCTGCTCAACAAGCGTCTGGCGGGCGCGATTTCCCTGGCCGGTCAGCCCGCCGTGGGCATCAGCGCTTCCGATGCGGCATGTTTTCTCGCTGAGCCTATGCAGCTCGATGAACGCGAGGGCAGCCTCGGCTTCGTCGGTTATCTCACCGAAGTGAATGTGGACTTTCTTCGCTCGCTGTGGCGCGCGGGTATCGTTCCGGTCGCTTCCTGCCTGGGTCTCGGTGCTGATGGCGAGCTCTACAACATCAACGCGGACCATATGGCCGCGGCTGCTGCGGAATTCATCCGCGCTGATCGGCTGATTTTTCTCACCGACGTCGCCGGCGTGCTCGACGGCGAAAAAGTTCTGCGCGCCGTACGCGGCGGCGAAATCGAACAGCTTATCCGCCAGAACAAAGTTTCCGGGGGCATGATCTTGAAACTCGAAGCAGCTAAACGCGCACTCGCTGGCGGGGTCGCCGAAGTGCGCATCGTTGGCGGCACCGTTTCTCGCGCACTGCTTTCTGCCGTACATGGCGCGCGTTGCCCCGGCACGCGCGTGCTGCCCATCGTTCATGAGGCCGCGAAAGCCGCGCACGGAGCCCCGTGTTGAGAAAATTGAAAATGGCACGCAAGAAAAATACGGCGAAAGCGAAGCCGCTCTCTCCCGCGCAAATTCGCGGAGCGGAAGCGCGCTACCTGATGAACACCTACCGTCGTCCTCCGGTAGTGTTCACGCACGGGCGCGGCTGCCGCCTCTACGATTCGCAAGGCCGCGAATATCTTGATTTTCTCGGCGGCATTGCCGTCAATGCGCTCGGCCACGCTCATCCGCGGCTGGTGCGCGTGATTCGCTGCGAAGCCGGCCGCGCCATCCATCTTTCCAATCTCTTTCAGAATCCGTATCAAGCGCCGCTGGCGCGCAAGCTCGTCGAATGGTCCGGCCTCGACCGCGTTTTCTTCACCAATAGCGGCACTGAAGCGATTGACGGCGCGCTGAAGCTCGCGCGCGCCTACGCTCACGCTAAAGCCACGACCAGCGGGGCTTCCCCGAAAACGCGCATCCTTGCGCTGGAAAATTCTTTTCACGGCCGCACGTTTGGCGCGCTTTCCATCACTCATCCTGCAAAGTATCGCGAGCCATTCGCGCCTCTGGTTCCCGGCGTTGAGTTCGTGCGCTTCAACGATGTCGCCGATCTCGAAGCTAAATTCGACAACACCGTCGGTGCGCTGGTGCTTGAAACCATCCAAGGCGAAGGCGGCATTTTCCCCGTCAGCGAAGCGTTCTGGCAACGTGCACGCGCCCTTGCAACCCAGCACGACGCCGCGCTAATCGCCGATGAAATCCAATGCGGCCTGGGACGCACCGGCCGCCACTTCGCCTACCAGAAATTTTCGTCGCGTCCGGATGTTCTCGCCGTGGCCAAACCTCTTGCCGGGGGCTTGCCGCTCGGCGCCATCATCGCCAACGAGAAATTCGCGGCGGCGTTCGTTCCCGGACTGCACGGCACCACTTTCGGCGGCGGCCCGCTCATCTGCGCCACCGCGCTGGAATTCCTCAACGTTATCGAAGACGCCGGCTTGCTGGCGAACATTCGCGAGCGCGGCGCGGAGCTGCGCCAGGGAATTGAAAAGCTCGCCACTAAGTTCGATTTCATCCGCGAAGTCCGGGGCGAAGGCCTGATTCTCGGCGTTGATCTCGCGATTGACGGCGCGCCCATCGTCACTGAAGCTCTGCGCGGCGGTTTGCTCATCAATTGCACGCACGAACATATCCTGCGCCTGCTGCCGCCTTTCATCATCCGGCGCAAAGACGTCGTCGAATTCCTCTCCAAGTTCGAAAAGGCCCTGAAACAGGCAACAAAATCCAGCTCGACCCAAAACGCAAAACCGAAAGCGCAGCCGATCGCTTTGGCTGCCGCGAGGTAAAGGCGAACATGAACACCACAGCTACGGCCGCATCCGTCTCTCTGACCAACGATCTGCTCACCGGAATGGAGTGGAGTCCCACGCAAGTCCGGGAATTCCTGCATCTCGCCGCCGACGTGAAAGCGCATCCCGACCGTTACCGCGGCGCGCTTGCGGGACGATTCTTCGCGCTGATTTTCGAAAAGCCCTCGCTGCGCACGCGCGTTACTTTCGAAGTCGGCATTGCAAGCCTGGGCGGCTCATCCGTATTTCTCGATCACACCGTGACGCATCTGGGCGAGCGCGAATCCATTCCGGACGTCGCCAAAAGCTTGGAACGCTGGGTCACTGGCATCATCGCTCGCGTCTTCAAACAGGAGTCGCTCGACCAGCTCGCCGCTAACGCCGGAGTTCCGGTGATCAACGCGCTTTCCGATCTCTATCATCCCTGCCAGGCGTTCGCCGACTTCTTCACGCTCGAGGAGCGCTTCGGAAATCTGCGCGGCCTGAAAGTCGCTTACGTCGGCGATGGCAATAACACTTGCCACTCGCTGCTCAGCATCGGCGCGCGCGCCGGAGCGCACGTTCGCGTGGCCACGCCCGCGGGCTACGAGCCTGATCCGAATATCGTCGCGGAAGCCAAACGCGTGGTGCGCGAAACGCGCGGCAAAATCGAAATCCTGCGCTCGCCCGCCGAAGCAGTCGCCGGCGCGCAGGCCATCTACACGGATACCTGGGTCAGTATGGGCCAGGAACAGGAAGCAGCAGCGCGGGACGCCGCGTTCGCCGGCTATCAGGTGAATGACGCGCTCTTCGCCCATGCCGCACCGGATGCCATCTTCATGCACTGTCTTCCGGCGCACCGCGGCTCGGAAGTCAGCGAAGCTGTGATGGATTCACCACGCTCCATCGTTTTTGAACAAGCCGAAAATCGCCTGCACGCGCAGAAAGCGATTCTGCTGACGCTGCTCAATTAATTTCGGCCGCAAATCAGGAGAACGCATTGCCCAAGAAAATTGTGCTCGCATATTCAGGGGGTCTGGACACCTCCATCATCATTCCCTGGCTCAAGGAGACTTATCCGGGCTGCGAAGTGATCGCCATGATTGGCGACCTGGGCCAGCAGGAAGATCTGGAAGCAGCACGAAAAAAAGCTTTGGCCACCGGCGCAAGCTCCGCTTACGTGGAAGATCTTCGCGAGGAATTCATCACCGGCTACATCTGGCCCACGCTACGCGCCGGAGCCGTGTACGAACACAAGTATCTGCTCGGCACATCCTTCGCGCGCCCGCTTCTGGCGCAGCGCCAAGTGCAGCTTGCCAAAGAACTCGGCGCCGACGCCGTCGCGCACGGCTGCACGGGTAAGGGCAACGATCAAGTCCGCTTCGAGTTGGCCGCTAAAGCCTTGGCGCCGGAACTGCAAATCATCGCCCCCTGGCGCGAATGGAATATCGTCTCGCGCGAAGAAGCCATCGCCTACGCGCAAGCGCATAATATTCCCGTGGAGCAGACCAAGAAAAATATCTACAGCCGCGATCGCAATATCTGGCACCTCAGCCACGAAGGCGGCGTGCTGGAAGATCCCGCAAACGCGCCCGACGAAGCTATGTGGCAATGGATCACTTCGCCCGCGAATGCGCCCGCGCAACCCACCACCGTGGAAATCGGCTTCGCAGGCGGCACTCCCGTCTCCGTTAACGGCAAAAACCTCGCGCCGGTTGCGTTGCTCGATCAACTCAACGAAATCGCAGCGGCCAATGGAGTAGGCCGCATGGACATCGTCGAAAATCGCCTGGTCGGAATTAAATCGCGCGGCGCGTATGAAACTCCTGGTGGCACGTTGCTCGTCACTGCGCACCGCGAACTCGAATCTCTCGCGCTCGACCGTGAAACCGCGCACTACCAGCAGCTTCTCTCCTTGCGTTACGCCGAGATGGTTTATTACGGCATGTGGTTCACGCCACTGCGCGAAGCGCTCGACGCATTTTTCACGAGCGCCCAGCGCCGTGTCACCGGTTCGGTCTCGCTCACGCTCTGCAAGGGCATCGTGAATGTCACCTCGCGTCACTCGCCGTATTCGCTGTATCGCACCAATCTCGCGAGTTTCACCATGACCGGTTACAACCCCAAAGACGCCGAAGGCTTCATCAATCTATTCGCGTTGCCCATCACCGTGCCGCAGGAACCAGACGTCACCGCTGCGCCAAAGAAAATTCCGCAGAAGGCCAACGCCTGATGACTGCTCCGCGCGAACAGAAGATGTGGGGCGGTCGTTTCGAGCGCGGCCCCGACGCATCGTTTTACGAATTCGAGCGCTCCTGGAGCTTCGATCGCCGCATGCTGCCGCAGGAGCTGGCGCTCGATCGCGCCTGGGCGCGGGCAATTGTCGCCGCGGGAGTCCTCACCGAGGAAGAAGGCCAGAAGATCGCTGCTGCGCTCGGCGAAATCGCATTGCGTTCGCAGTCCGATGCTGCGTGGCTGAACGCTTCACCTGCTGAGGACGTTCATCATTTCGTCGAATCGGCGCTGATTGAAAAGCTCGGCGCGCTCGGTGCGAAGCTGCACACCGGCCGCAGCCGTAACGAAATGGTCGCCACGGAATTTCGCATGTATGTGCGCGAAGCCGCGCGAGATCTTCGCCGTGCGCTCGCGACTCTGGAACGCGCCATCGCCGCACAGACCGAAAGAAATCTGCAAACTCCCATGCCGGGCACCACGCACATGCAGCACGCGCAGCCGATCCTGCTTTCGCACTGGCTGCTGGCGCATGGCGAAGCGTTCCATCGCGACGCCGAACGCCTCGCTTTGGCCTCTGCGCGCGCCGATGATTGCCCGCTCGGTTCCGGCGCTCTTGCCGGCTGCGCTTTTCCGCTCGACCGCAATGCCCTCGCGCGCGATCTGGGATTTTCGCGCACGACGGCCAATAGCCTAGATGCCGTCAGCGATCGCGACTTCGCACTCGAATTTCTTTTCGCGCTTTCCACCCTCGCGATGCATCTGTCTCGCCTCGCCGAAGATTTTGTTCTTTTTGCCTCGCCCGAATTCGCTTTCATCGAGCTGCCGGACGAATTCTCCACTGGCAGCAGCCTGATGCCGCAGAAAAAAAATCCCGACGCCTGGGAATTGATTCGCGGCAAGACCGGCCGCATCTATGGCTCGCTCGTCGCGCTGCTCACTACCTGCAAGGGCCTGCCTTCCAGCTATCAGCGCGATCTGCAGGAAGATAAAGAACCGCTCTTCAGCGCCCACGATCAGGCGCTTTCCATGGTCCAGATCGCGGCTGCAACGCTCGCAGCCACGCGTTTCCGCACGGACCGTCTTTGCGAGGCGGCGCAAGATCCTGCGCTCGTCGCCACAGAAGTCGCGGATTATCTGGTCACTTTTGGCGTGCCCTTTCGCGAAGCGCACGAAATCGTGGGAAAAGTGCTGCGCGCCGCCGAGCAGGAAGGAATTTCCATCCGCGAAATCCCGCTCGAACGCTTGCGGGAATTTTCCCCCGCGTTTGGACCCAGCTTGGCTACTGCGCTCACGCTCGAATCTGCTCTTGCGCGTCGCGCCACGCGCGGCGGCACTGCCCCTGGCGCGGTCCGTTCCGCTCTGCAGGATTTCAAGGCACGCCTCGCCAAGCTCGAGGAGAATCCGTGAGAACGCGTCGCGCGAAAATTTCTGACGCCCCTGCGATTCACTCGCTCGTAGCGCATTATGCCGCGGAGGGCTTGCTGCTTCCCCGCACCGCGGAAGAAATTCGCGCCAATATTGGCCACTTTATCGTTCAGGAAGAAAACCGCAAGGTCGTCAGTTGCCTTTCGCTGGAAAGTTACGGTGCCGACCTCGCTGAAATCCGCTCCATCGCGGTGGACCCCGAAAATCGCGGCCAGGGATTCGGTGCGCGCCTGATCGCCTCCGCCCTCTCGGAAGCCCGCCGCCGCGGCATCGCGCGTGTTTTCGCAGTCACGCACGCTCCACAATTCTTCGAACGCCAGGGTTTTGCCACAAGCGCGCGCCAATCGCTCAGCGAAAAAATCGAACGAGATTGCCGCGCCTGCTCCCAGCAGCGCACTTGCAAACTCGTCGCGGTGATCGCCACGGTAATTCCCGATCGGGTCGTGTTGCCCATCTTTTCCGATTCCGTAGCCCCGGCTCCGGCCTGCTAACTGGCAAATCCATGACCACGCGCCTATCCAACGCCGACATCCCGCAAGGTTTCACTTTCGCCGCCACGCACTGCGGCTTAAAAAAGTCCAAACTCGATTTGGCCATACTGATCAGCGAAACACCCGCGTCGGCTGCTGCCGTCTTCACTACCAACCGCGTGAAAGCTGCGCCCGTAATTGCCTCGCAGTTGCATCTGCGGCAGTCGGCGCATCGCATGCACGGCGTGATCGTCAATTCCGGCAACGCCAATTGCTGTACAGGCTCGGAGGGCCTCTCCGCTGCGGCCACCACCGCGCTAAAGCTCGCGCGTGAACTCGGCCGCGTGCATCCCTCGCAAATTCTGGTCTGTTCCACCGGAGTCATTGGCGTTCCGCTGCGCTGGCAAAAAATCGTAAATGCGATCCCGCGGCTGGCACGCGCGCGCCATCGCACCGCCAGCTCCTTCGCGGAATTCACCCGCGCCATCATGACCACGGACACGCGCCCCAAATGGGCCGCGGCCAAATGCCGCATCGCCGGCAAACAAGTTCGCATCCTCGGCTGCACCAAGGGCGCCGGCATGATTCAGCCCAACATGGCCACCATGCTCGGCTTTCTCGCCACCGATGCGGCGGTTTCCCCTGCGATGCTCTCCCGCGCATTGCGAACCGTCGCCGGGCGAACCTTCAATGCGATCACCGTGGATGGCGACACCTCCACGAACGACACGGTCACGCTGCTGGCCAATGGCGCATCGGGCGCGCCAAAAATCACAAAAGTAAATGACGATTGGAAGAAATTCTGCGCGGCGCTGGAACTCGTCTGCCAATCTCTCGCCCTGCAAATCGTCGCCGATGGCGAAGGCGCGCGTCACGTAATCGAAATCGAAGTTCGCGGCGCGCCGACGGATCGCGCCGCAAAGCAGATCGCGCTCACTATTGCGAATTCGCCGCTGGTGAAAACAGCCATCGCCGGCGCCGATCCCAACTGGGGCCGTATTCTGGCAGCCGCCGGCCGCGCTGGTGTCGCCTTCGATTTCCAGCGCGCGGACATTTCCCTCGCGGGCGTAAAAGTCTGCCGCCGCGGCCAAGAAAATCCTTTCGACGAACGCACCGCCCATCGCAAAATGCTCGCAAAGTACGTTCCCATCGTCGTCTCGCTCCATTCCGGCCACGGTCGCGCGCGTGTCTGGACCTGCGACTTCACCGCGGAATACATTCACATCAACGCCAGCTATCGCACTTAGCCCGCGCCGCCCGCCCACTACCCCGCCGTTGTTGACTGCCGCAGCCTATTGCAGCAAGATGCTCCTGAGCAACTGGAGCGCTCGCTTCAGCCGGGTGGGGTCAGGTGGTCGCTGGCCGCGCGGCCGATTTCCTGTCTCTTCAGCCTCGTGTTTTGCGCCGGGGCACTTGCCGGACGCAAAAGGAGAACGACCGTGAAGAAATTGTATGTGGGTAATCTGTCGTTCAAGGCCACGGAAGAGCAGATAGCGGCGCTGTTTTCGGAAATCGGAGTGCAGCCTGATTCGTTAACACTGTTGCGTGATCGTTTCACGGGACAACCGCGCGGTTTCGGTTTCGCTGAAATTGGCAACGACGCCGAAGCGGACAAAGCCATCGAAGCGCTCAACGGCAAGGATTTTCTGGGCCGCGCGCTAGTGGTGAATGAAGCGCGTCCGCAGCGTGAAGGCGGCGGCGCCGGGGGCGGACGCGGCGGTCATGGCGGTGGGGGCGGTGGTGGTGGCCGCGGCGGTCACGGCGGCGGAGGTGGTGGCGGTGGCCGTGGAGGACGCGGCGGCGGCGGTTACGGTGGTGGCGGAGGAGGCGGCCGCGATCGCTAATTCGCGTCGATAGGTTTTCTTTCAGTTACGACGGGCGTGCACGCCTTGCGCGCCCGTTTGTATTTTCGCAGTGCGAAATAAGCGTAAAACGCCTGCCCGCAAATCTAGGCGATCGCCTTACGTTCCTGCGCCAAAGCCCGGCGTATCGGCGTTTCCACTTCTGTGATCTCACCGCCCTTGTACTCATAGCGCATCAGCGTCGCGCCGCGCACTCCCTGCGCCACCAGCGCGCCCACATCCAACTTCGCTTCCGCCTCCGCCAAATCTTCCGCGGAAGCATACAGCGCCGGGTTCTTCGGCAAAAACACCGGGCAGCAATCGTGAAACGGCTCCGACGAAACATCGTAGGTCCCAATCTTTTTCGCTGTCGCCAAAATGTCCATCTTGTCCGCGCCAATCAGTGGGCGGAACACCACCATGCGCGACGCCGCATCCACCGCCACCAGGTTCCTTAGCGTCTGCGACGCAACTTGTCCCAGGCTGTCGCCGGTCAAGAGCGCCAAGCTGCGGTCCCGCTTCGCCAGCGCTTCCGCGATGCGCAGCATCATCCGCCGGTAGAGCAGCACGCGATAATCTTCGGGCGCATAACGCACAATTTCCCGCTGAATCGCTTCGAACGGCACGCGGTAAAGCTTCGCGTGAAATTGATACGGCACCAGTTTGCGCGCCAAGCCACTCGCCACGTGCAGCGAAGATTCTCCAGCCTGCGCACCCGTGCCGTAAAAATGCACGAAGCTCAAATGCGCACCGCGCTTCATCATGTGATACGCCGCCACCGCCGAATCGTAACCGCCGGAGAGCAAGCACATCATCCGCCCCGCGGTGTTCGGCGGAAGGCCTCCTGCGCCGGAAATTTTCCGCGCGTACACCAGCGCCATGCTCTTGGTGATTTCCACGTAACAGGTCATCTCCGGCTGGTTCAAACGCACGCGCACGTTGCGATTTGCCGCGCGCAACTGTTCCAACAGGTGACGTCCGATGATCACTTCCGCCTCGAGGCTCGTCGTCGGGAATCGCTTGTCACTCCGTTTCGCTCGCACTGCGAAACTTTCGAAAGGCAGCGGCTCCATTTCCTGCCAAGCCGCGCGACACAGTGCATCCATGTTCCGTTCTACTGCCCGCGCCACAGCGTAGAAGGCAATTCCCATCACGCGGTCGAGGCGCGCCGTCACTTCCGCGAGCGACGCTCTATCGCCTAGCCAAACCACCATCCGATCGCCGGGCTGCTCGATGCGCTCCACCGGAACGCCCTGCAGCGCGATGCGCAACGCCGTATGCAGCTTGCGCAGAAAAAATCGCCGGTTGCGGCCCTTCAGCCACAGCTCGTGATAGTGGACGACAATGATCGGATTGCTCATGCGAATTTCACGCGGCGCTCATCAATTCCAAGCTTCAGGAAAGTATAACACCCCGTCGCAGGATCCACCGCGCACCACCCCGGCGGTGGGGAAACATGGGTTAATGCCGGCTGCAGACGCGTTTTCGCGGGCTCGTACGCTGGCGCACAATCCGCCGATAACTTTATGGCTACAACCAATGTTCGCAGGCGACTTTCCACTACTTCTGGGGTTACTATCGGCACCGCTCCCGTCCCTGGAGCGGCCCGGCACGGCTCGGACACCCCGAGGTCATGCCGTTAGCGGATGCCCGGTTGGCGCGAATCTTTGTGCTACCCAATCCGCCCGGCGTGCATCCAATTCCAGCATCAGGGCAGCAGGGGAGAAACGCATGTGGAATAGACGAGACTGGGACGACTTCTTCTTGATTGTCCGGAAAAGGTGGAGCGCGCATCGCCCGCCGCGCCCCGTGGATCTTTCGCACCGCAATCGCCTAGTCCCCACGGAAGGCTATAGCCTCGCCGAGCTCGATCAGGCCGGCCTGAGCATCGAGCAAGCGGAATATCTCGGTCTGCCCGTCGACGCCGGCCGCGTCGGCTCCTACGGTCCCAACGTCACCACGCTTCGCGAGTTCTATCGCTCGAGCCGCTCGCGTTTCTAATCGAAGTTTCCTGTCGCGCTTCGAACTATCTAACGTTCAGCTATCTCGCGCCCACCCGCCGCGTCTAATTCCGCTTGAAACGGTTTTGCCCTCGCAGGCGTATCATCCATACGCACCTGACTGATTTTCACCAGGAGACTGCTCGATGAAGAAGGCTGTGCTCGCCCTCGCCATCCTTTTTATTTCGCTCGCATCCGCGTCCGTATCATTCGCGCAATTGCAAGACACCAGGCCGCTGCTGCTGCGCCAACCCACTCTGAGCCGCACGGACATCGCGTTCATGTACGGCAACGACCTGTGGAAAGTCAGCCGCGAAGGTGGCGACGCGATCCGCCTCACCGCCGGACCCGGCATCAAGCGTGGCCCGCATTTTTCACCGGATGGCCAGTGGATCGCTTTCACGGGCGAGTATGACGGCAAGCTGAACGTCTATGTGATCTCCGCGAGCGGTGGCACGCCGCGCCGCGTCACCTACCACGCCGGACCGGACATCGTCGCCGGATGGACCCCGGACGGCAAAAACATTCTGTTCGCATCACAGCGCGATAACTTCGCCAACGGCACCCTGGCTCTCTTCACCGTCCCCGCCGCGGGCGGCTTCCCCACAAAAGTTCCGCTGCCCATCGGCTGGGAAGGCTCCTACTCTCCCGATGGAAAATATCTGGCGTATCGCCCCACCGCGGCCCCGTTTGGCAACTGGAGCCACTACCGCGGCGGCACGTCTCCGCGTATCTGGATCGCGAATCTAGCGGATTCCAGCATCGAAAAACTCCCTCACGAGGATTGGAATGATCAAAATCCACTCTGGGTCGGTGACACGATCTATTTCCTCTCGGATCGCAACGGCGCCTACGCCCTGTTCGCGTACGACACGAAATCCAAGGCCGAAACGCAGCTATTCGAAAATACTGGCCTGCCCATTAAATCCGCCGACGCCGGCCCGGGCGCGATTGTCTACGAACAATTCGGCGCGCTGCACCTGTACGACCTCTCCACGCACCGCCAGCAACCCGTTCAAGTCCATGTCGAATCCGACCTCGTCGAAGTCCGCCCGCATTTCGAAAAAGTCGCAAAGCACATCAATGACGCCGCGATTTCGCCCACTGGCGTGCGCGCTGTCTTCGAAGCCCACGGCGAAATTCTCACTGTCCCGGCGGAAAAGGGCGATATTCGTAACATCACGAATTCTCCGGGCGTCGCCGACCGCGCCCCGGCCTGGTCTCCTGACGGAAAAACCATTGCCTACTTTTCCGACGAGTCCGGCGAATACGCGCTGCACCTGCGCGCGCAGAATGGCTTGGGTGAAGTGCGCAAAATCAATCTCGGTGTTCCGCCGTCCTTTTTCTACGGCATCACCTGGGCGCCGGACAGCAAGAAAATTGCCTACACCGATAAATGGCTCAATCTCTGGTACGTGGATCTCGACAAACCCACTCCCGTGAAAGTGGACACCGATCATTACGATGTCCAGAGCCTTAACCCGGCGTGGTCGCCTGACAATCGTTGGATCACCTACACCAAACAGCTGCCTAGCCATTTCCGCGCTGTCTTTGTGTATTCGCTCGACACCGGAAAATCCACGCAAATCACCGATGGCATGAGCGACGCGCGCTTCGCTGTGTTCGATAAAAACGGCAAATACATTTATTTTGCCGCCAGCACGAATGCGGGCCCTACGATTGGCGGCCTGGACATGTCCAGCGATGGAAAGGAAGTCACGCGCAGCGTGTACGTCGTCGTTCTGCGCAAAGATCTTCCGTCGCCGCTGGCGCCCGAGAGCGATGAAGAAAAACCCGCCACCGACAAAAAAGATGCCGACAATTCCAAGGACGCATCCAAATCCGATCAGGACGCGGATAGTGACAAAACCAAGGACAAGGGGAAGGACAAAGACAAGGATAAAGACAAGGACAAAGATAAGGACAAAGAACCAGTAAAAGTCACGATTGATTTCGACAACCTCAGCCAGCGCATTCTCGCGCTTCCTCTCCCTCCCAAAAATTACGTAGATCTATCTCCCGGCAAGGCCGGCGAGCTTTTCACTCTCGAATTTCCACCCGCGCCGGATTCCCAAGGACCACCGAGCCTGGTCTTCGCGAAATTCGATCTCACCAAGCGCAAATCCGAACAACTCATCGCCGGCATCCAGAACGCCTCTGTCTCTTTCAACGGCGAAAAATTTCTCTACCAACAGGGTGAAGGCTGGTTCATCGCGCCCACCGCGGCGGCCGCCAAGCCCGGCGAAGGCGCGCTCAAGCTTGATCCCATGGAAGTCTGGGTCGAACCACGCGCCGAATGGAAACAAATGTACGACGAAATCTGGCGCATCGAACGCGATTTCTTCTACGACCCGCAGCATCACGGCGTGAATCTGCAGGCCTTGTCCAAGGAATATGAACCCTATCTCGATCGCATCGCCACGCGCGACGATCTGAACTATCTCTTCCAGCAAATGCTTAGCGAGATCAACGTCGGCCACATGTTCGTCGGCGGCGGCGACATCCCCGAAGTGCAACCGCTGCAGGTCGGCCTTCTCGGTGCCGATTACAGTGTCGAAAATGGCCGCTACCGTTTCGCGCGCGTGTATAACGGAGAGAACTGGAATCCCCAACTCCACGCGCCGCTCACGCAGCCCGGCGTCAATGTCGTCGCCGGCGAATATCTGCTCGCCGTCAATGGCCGCGAAGTTCACGCCGATGAGGACGTTTACAGTTATTTTCAGGAAACTGCGGGCAAGCAGACGGTCCTAAAAGTCGGGCCGCACCCCGACGGTTCCGGTTCGCGCGATGTCACGGTCGTTCCCGTCCCAGACGAAACCGGTCTGCGCAATCGCGCCTGGATGGAAGACAATCTCCGCAAAGTTAGCGAACTCAGCGGCGGCAAGCTCGCCTACGTCTATCTTCCCAACACCGGCGCGGGCGGCTTCACGAATTTCAACCGCTATTATTTCGCGCAACTGGGCAAGCAGGGTGCCGTCATTGACGAGCGCTTCAATTCCGGAGGTCAGGCCGCCGATTACATCATCCAGTACATGCAGCGGAAAATTTGGAATTACTGGACCGCGCGTGAAGGCGCGGATTATTCCACACCTCTCAGTGGAATTTACGGGCCGAAGGTGATGATCACCAATGAATTTGCCGGCTCCGGCGGTGACGCGTTGCCGTGGTATTTCCGTCACGTTGGCCTGGGCCAGCTCGTCGGCAAGCGCACCTGGGGCGGCTTGGTGGGCATCGGAGGCTATCCCAGCCTGCTCGATAACGGCTTTGTCACCGCTCCGCGCTTCGCCTTTTTCACCACCGACGGAAACTGGGACGTGGAAAATCACGGCGTCGCGCCCGATATAGAAATCGAGATGGAGCCTGCCGCCTGGCGGCAGGGTCACGACACGCAACTCGAAAAAGCCATCGACGTAGCCATGCAGGAACTGGCAAAAAATCCGCCACCACCGATCAAACACCCGGCCTACCCGGATTATTCAAAATATTCCACCGCGCGGTGAAGGATTGACGCGCCGGTGCGGAGACACTCCGCACCGCGCGTCGCGACCGCCGCAAATTCGGTTGCAGTCCGTCCGCCAACCCTTTAACGTATTACGTCGTCGCATCGCTCAGGAACGTCATCGTGAAAAAGAAAATTGGCGTCGTGCAATATGGCCTCGGCCCCATCGGCTCTTCCATCGTGCGCCTGATGCGCCTAAAAGATTCCCTGGAAATCGTCGGCGCGATTGATAAAGACCCCGCTAAAGCTGGACGCGATCTCGGCGAAGTAGTCGGCGCGTCCGACGCGCCCTGGGGCGTCTTGATTTCGTCGGACGCGACACCCATGCTCGAAAAACCCGTGGATGTAATCGTCCATTCCACTTCCTCCTACCTGACCAGCGTAATGGAACAGCTTCTCGAGTGCATCTCCGCGGGCTGCTGCATCGTTTCCACCTGTGAAGAACTCGCCTATCCATTCCGAAAATATCCCGAGCTTTCGCAAAAATTGGACGCTGCGGCGAAAGAAGAAGGCGTCGCCCTCGTTGGCACCGGCGTGAATCCTGGCTTCGTGATGGACAAGCTCGCTCTGACCCTCAGCGCCGCCGTGCAGCGCATTGATTGGCTCAGCGCCGTACGCATCGTGGACGCTTCCAAGCGCCGCCTGCCTCTGCAGAAAAAAATCGGCGCCGGCATGACGCCCGAGGAATTCCATGCGCAGGTCGCCGCCGGCGTCATCAAACACCACGGCCTGCCGGAATCCATCGCCATGGTGGCCGATGGCTTAGGCTTTGCTCTGGACGATATTTCCGAAACGATCGAACCGGTAATCGCTGAAGAATTTATCAAAACGGAATTTCTGGAAGTCGCGCCGGGCCAAGTCGCCGGCGTGCATCAGGTGGCACGCGGCGTCTCCGCCGGAAAAGAAAAAATCTTCATGGAATTAAAAATGTACGTGGGTGCCCGCCATCCCGCCGATACCGTTGTGCTAAAGGGCGAACCGCATCTCACCCTGACCATCCCCGGCGGCACCCACGGCGACGTCGCCACCGCCGCCGTCGTCGTCAACTCCATTCCCGCAATCCTGGCCGCCAACGCCGGCCTGCGCACTTCGCGCGACCTTCCCCTCACTTTTTTTCCACCTAACGCCAAACCGTAATATTAACGTGTGGCCTTGCTCCAAAAGCGCGCCACAGCCGAATAATCCGGATCATCCTTCGATGCGGCTTTAACCGCGCTGTACGTCCCATACGCGGCAGACGCTGCCGGCAAACTAACGCCCTGCTGCCGCGCCAGCTCGAGCGCCAGCCGCATATCCTTGTGCATCAGCCGCAGCGGAAAACTCGCCGCATATTCATTCTTCAGCATCAGCGGCGCCTTCACATCCAGAACCCCCGCGCGCGCCATGCTCGATTGCATTACCTCCACCAATTTCTCGCCCGGCACACCCGCCGACGTAGCCAGCGCGAGCGCTTCGGCCAACGCCTCCACCTCCAGCGCCAGAATCAAATTCATCGCCAGCTTCACCGTCTGCCCCGCACCGCTAGGCCCCAACGAAAAGAATTTCTTCCCCAACACTTCCAGCACCGGCTTCGCGCGCTCCAGCACTGCTGCTTTTCCGCCAATCATGAACACCAGCTCGCCTTTTTTTGCGCCCCAGTCGCCGCCCGTTACCGGCGCGTCCAGGAAATCCACTCCGCGTTCGCCGCACGCGGCCGCCACGCGCCGCGCGAGTTCCGGCGAAATCGTGCTCGAATCCATATAAAGGCTGCCGCGCCGCAAACCTTCCATCGCCCCTTGCGCGCCCCACAAAACTTCTTGCAGCGCCGGCGGATCGCTCACGATGCTGATCAGCACATCCGCTGCCGCCGCGGTCTCGCGCGGATTCGCCGCAAGCTTCGCGCCCTCGCTCACCAATTCTTCCGCGCGCGCCGCCGTGCGATTCCACACCACCAGCGGAAATCCCGCCTTCAGCAGGTTGCGCCCCATCGGCTTGCCCATCAGGCCCAGTCCAATCAATCCAACCGTCGGTTTCATTTCGTGCCTCCGGAACCAGGACAAAAATATACCTGCACGCGCCGGCAAATGCGAACCAGCCGCGCGATTTCAGGACTCCATAACTGGATTATAAGAACGCGGAGGGAACTTCCCCTGCTGCAACGCTATTTTTTCTTTGTGGGCTTGGGCACTGCCCGAACCTGCGCAGCCTCGTCGCGCACTTCCACCACGCGGATCACGTACGAATAGGGAATTTCCACCCGCATGGTTTTCTCTTTTCCGCCCGACGAAAAACGTTCCTGTACGAAAATCGCTTTGCCAGTATCCGACGCCAGCGTCCCGATCGTCGAAAGCTGCAAATCGCCCGCGCGATAGTGCGCCTCCACGCGCTTGCCCACCAACTCGCTGTATCGTGCCATTCCACCTCAGCCGGCCGACTAACGAACAGCAGCCATCCCACCGACTGCGCAGTATATACGAATCAATAAATAAGTGAGCTTTTGATATTAATGATGTACGTGAGAGGTAACCACTGCGCTCTGCGGCGTGGGGTCGCCGTCGCTCAGTTCCAAATTAGCCACAAACATTAACGTCACCGCAGCCACGACGCTCGCGGCCAGATAGCCAAGAAACACCGGCCACACCCAGCCCAGCGCTCCAGGCTGGCCGGCAAATCGCAACGTAACAATCCACCATGCGATCGCTCCGGCAGCCAACCCTGCAAATGCCGCAAAATTCCGGCTCAGCTCCGAAATCGCCAGCGGGTGCTGGCAGCTCGCGCAAACCAGATCATACGAATACACGGCCACGCTTCCAGCCGGCATCACCGCGCCGCAATTCGGACATTTTCTCACCGCCATCTTTCACCTCCGAAGCTTCAACGATCAGCGCTCGCCAGATCCTCGATCAGCGAAAATTCCACGCGGTGCCGGAAAGGATCAATGCGCTCGGCCCGCACCCGCACGCGATCCCCTAGCCGGAAGGCCCGTCTCGCTCCTCCGGCTCGACGCGAACCGCGATACGGCTCGCAGACAATCGAATGGTCGCGGTCGTGATACGCGCATCGCTGCCCGGTAAATTCCTCCAGCCGGTCGATGCTCACCAAGCCTTCCACGAAAATTTCCACCAGCTCCACAAAAAACCCGAACTTTTGCACCGAAATTATCAGCGCCGAATATTCCTCGCCCAGATGGCTTTCCATGAATTGCGCCGTCTTCCATTCCATTAGCTCGCGCTCCGCCGCATCCGCCCGCCTCTCGGCTTCCGAGCTTTCCGCGGCGATATCCTGCAATTCCACGCGCCGGTACGGCCCGAGCACCGCCACGGTTTCCTCTTTCCCCGTGCGTGCGTTCTCCGCGTGAGCGCGCAGCGGCGCAACGTCCGGATTTTCCAGCGCCCATTTCAGGGCCCGGTGCACGATTAAATCAGGATAGCGCCGGATCGGCGAAGTGAAATGCGTGTATTCCTTCGTCGCCAGCGCAAAATGTCCCAGCACGTCCACCGCGTAGCGGGCCTGCTTCAGCGAACGGAGCATCAGGTAGGAAAGAATCCTCTCTTCCGGCTTGCCCGCGATTTTTTCCGTCAACCGCTGGTAATGCTGCGGCCGTATGTCCACTTCCTCCGCCGCCGGCATCGTCACGCTCATCGGCTGCATGCGTGCCCGTCCGCGCCCGCCTCCGCGCCCTTCGCGCGCTTGCGGACGCGCGCGTCCGTGCCGCACCACTACGCGCCGCTCCGCCAAATCGTCCACACCCAACGAATATCCAAACGCGCGCGCCAACTCTTCGAACTCCAGCACCTTTTTCGGATCGGGCTTCTCATGCACGCGATGCAGCGAAGCCACGCCGCGCTTCTCCAGATATTCAGCTACGGCCTCGTTCGCCGCGAGCATGAACTCCTCGATCAAGCGGTGCGCGATGTTCCGTTCGCTGCGCACAATGCTCAGCATGCGCCCTTCAGCGTCAAACTCGATTACCGCCTCCGGCAAATCAAAGTCAATCGATCCACGCGCGCGCCGCCGTTTGTTCAGCAGCAACGCCAGCTCCTTCATTTTCTGAAAGTCGCTTACCAGCGGCGCATACCGCCGCGTCATTTCTGGGTCGCCTTCGATCACTTTGTTGACGTTCGTGTACGTCATCCGCTCCGTCGAACGGATCACGCCCGGAAAAAATTCCGAGTGCACCAACTTCGCCGCTTCGTCCAGCTCCATCACCACGCTCATCACCAGCCGGTCCACTTTCGGATTCAGCGAACAAATCCCGTTGGAAAGCTCCTCCGGGAGCATCGGCACCGCGCGATTGGGAAAATACACCGACGTTCCGCGCAGCCGCGCCTCGCGATCCAGTCCAGTACCGCGCGCGACGTAATGCGCCACGTCGGCAATATGCACCTGCAATTCGTAGTGGCCGTTCGGCAGCGCCGTCACGTGTACTGCATCGTCGAAATCGCGCGCCGTTTCGCCGTCGATCGTCACGATCGGCAAATTCCGGAAATCGCGCCGTGCGGCTATGTCGCTCTCCGCCACCTGCTTTTGCGTCGCGCGCGCTTCCCCCTGTACTTCGTCCGGAAAAATATTCGGCAGATGATGTTTGCGAATAATGATTTCCACATCTACACCGATGTCGCCGGGCCGTCCCAGAATTTCAATCACGCGACCCGCCGGAGCCAATCCGCCCTTCGGAAAGCGCGTCAGCTCCACATTCACCACCGCGCCATCCAGTTCCGGATAGCGCGTTCGGCTGTTCGGAACGGCCCCGCTGCCGCTCGCAGCCTCGCCCGCCTTTTCCCGCAGCTCAGGCGTCAGCTCCGCGCCGGGGGGAATGATCACTTCATGCAGGATGCGCACGTCGTAAGGCAGCACCACATTTCCGTGCGGCCCATAGCGGAACAATCCCACGATCGTCGGATGTTCGCGCTGCACGATCTGCACCACGCGGCCTTCCGCTCGGCCATCGGCGCGCCGCCTCTCGATGCGCGCCAGCACGCGATCGCCGTGCATCGCGTCCCCCAACCCATCGCGCCCGATGAATAAATCTCCCTCCACGCGCGGCATCGGCGAATCCGGCACCAGAAAAGCGTAACCATCGCGATGCGCTACAATACGTCCCGACACCAGATTGGGATCGCGCCCGCGCCCCGATGTGACGTTTGATTTCGCAGTGGATGCCGCGCGCGTCGCATCGCCGGCTGCTGCATGCCCGCCGCCAACGGCACCCGCATCTGCACTCGGAGTCTCGTGCTCCAGTGACGCGCTGGCCGCCGCAACATTCGCAGCGCGGACCCGTTTTGTAGCAGCAGCTTGCCCGGCCGCTTCCTTCTTCGCGTGTTTCGTCCCCGCCAGCCGGAATCTCCCACCTTGAGTTTCTTCCACTTCGCCATGCTTCTTCAGCTTTTGCAGCACGCGCGGCAAATAGCGTCGCCCGCGATGTTTCAAACCCATGCCGTGTGCGATGTGCCGGGTGCTCGCGGGCTGTGAAAGCGTCGCCAGATGGGCGAGCACCAGCTCCGGAGTAACTTCGTCTGCGCTGGTCGCTTCTCGTGGTTCGTCGGAATGGCGTTGGCTGGGTGTCATACGGTCACGCACAGGCTAACGGATTTGAGCGCGTGTGGCAAAAGTTGCTTTCCTCGGGCCGCACGGTTTTTCCTCAGCGGCCAGGCATGTCACGGTTCGGTGAGCTCATCCCTGCCCAGATCGAGCACCACGATCTTGCCGTCCGCTTCGCGCTCCAACGCCGGCGCGTACTGGCGCAACTCCTCGCGTTTCCACCAATTTCCCGTCTCGTGCTTCGTGCGCATGTCCGTGAACCAGTATTGATAGATCACCGTGCGCACTTCGCGTGGCGGCGCGCTCGCGAACGGATTGCCCGCAAATAGCGCCAGCACATCCGGCTCATTTTTCAGCAAGCGCTCTTCGGTCCACACCACAAAGCGCGATTGCTGCCACGACCCCAGCGACGCGAACCACAAATTCCACTCAAATCGTGGCTGATACGGCGCGTAAATGCCCGGCGCTTTATCAATCGCTTGCGGCTTGTAGCGAAACGGATAGGCGATCCACGTCTTTCCATCGAGCGAGCCCTGAAATTCGATCTCGTAGCGCTCGTGCGTCATTACCGCAAACAATCCATAAGAATTGGCGATGCGAAACGGTTCCAGCGCCTGCACGGGCGCCTGTGGCAGCGGCAGCCCAGGCATGAACATCCACAGCAGCAGCGCCGTCGTGGAGTAAAAAACCAGTCCAAGGCACGCTCCCGCAAACAACCTGCGCAGCGGCGTGAATCTTTCGCGCCACTCCGCCCGAGCGCTCGTGGGTTTCGGCGCTCCTGCTGTCGTTCCAGTCGCACCAGCCGCAGCCACCAAGCTCTTTCCGTGGATCCACTCGCGGAAGCGCAACGGCAAAATCCAATCCAGAAACCGGTCATCCAACAGCAGAACCCCCAGCAGCAGCACCAGATAATTCAGAAACGTATAATTCGCCGTTGCAATAATCGAAATCTCAAACGGCGTCACAATAAAAAAGCAGGCAATACGAAACCGCCTCGGAAGAAACAGCATCCACACGATCAGCAATTCCACCACTAATGTGTAAACCGTCGCCCCTGCGTGAAACCAGTGCGGCAGGTGCTGCACGTACCATCCGATCCACGTCGGCAGTGGCCCGTTCTGGTAGTAATCGTCCATCGCGGTGAATGGCCACCGCCATGCAAGATCCCCACTGCCGATTTTCGCCACACCCGATTCAAAATAAATCCTAAACCACTCCCACTGCAGCAGGAAAAGGCTCGCCCGCGAAGGCGGATTCAGCTCCCCCAGTCCGGGCCGCAAGCCGGGCGGCGCGAAAAATAGCGCAATAAATCCCGCCTCCAGCAACATCCCATCCGATTGGTATCCCGAAAAATCCCGCGCCACGCTCACAAACGAAACAAAGCACAAGAAGCAAACCAGCAGCGACGCCCGCGGCCACAAATTCAGCGTCACCAGCAGCGACGCAGCCAGACCCGCCCAACACAGCGTCATCAACGCACCGTTGCTCGCTCCAAACCACAGCAAAGTCGGCACGGTCCAGTAGCTCTGCAAATGCAAAGCCCCGTTTACAGCCTGCAGATAATCGGCCGCCGGCAGGATTCCGTTCGGCCCAATCAGTCCCTTGATCTGGAATAGCAGCGAATAAAACGCGGAAAAGTAAATCAGCCCCAGCACGCGCAGAAAAATCCACCGCGGCCACAGATGCCCCGGCCGCTTTTCGGTAATTGGCTCCGGCCCCAGCAGCCAATTCACCGCGCCCTGAAGAATTCCTTCGTCCATGGCCTGTGATTATACGGCGAAAGTTTGCAGCACTCCGGAAAGTTCCGCGCGCAAGGCAAGATAACTTCGAAGCAACTACAGGCTATACAGAGGAAACGCTTTTATCTCGCAGCGCCAGCTTCAAAAAACTCGGCGGCCGCGGCACTTCGCGAATCGTCTCTCGCCCCTCCGCGAATCCAATCAAAAATTCCTGCGCATTAAATCGAAATCCGTTCCGCGAATGCAGCGCCGACCCCGCCTCTCCCGCGCGCACGTACCGCCCATCCGCCAACAATATTCTCGTCTTCTCCGTATCCGCCAGATAAGGCTCGATCACCTGGCCAAACACCTGCTTGCACAATTCCACGTCGCGTATATGGAACATCACCTCCACGCGCTCATAAATGTTCCGGTGCATCCAATCCGCGCTGCCAAGATACAGTTCGGTCTTCCCGCCGTTTCCAAACACAAAGATCCGGCTGTGCTCCAAAAATCGCCCCACAACGCTGCGCACCCGAATCCTGCTGCTGATCCCGCGCACTCCCGGACGCAACGCGCACGCCCCGCGCACGACGAGCTCAATGTTCACACCCGCCTGCGAAGCGCGATACAGCGCCTGAATCGTCTTCTCATCCAGCAGCGCATTCACTTTCGCGAATATAAATGCGGGCCGGCCGGCCTTCGCATGCGCCGTCTCGCGCTCGATCAATTTCAAGCAGCTCTTCCCCAGGTTCAACGGCGCCACAAATAGCGGCTCATAATTCGGTCGCTCCGAATAAGCCGTCAAGTAATTGAACACGTGATGCACGGCATGAGTGATATGCGCATCGCTCGTCAGCAAGCTCAGATCGGTATAATAACGCGCCGTCGAAGGATTGTAATTCCCCGTTCCCAGATGCGCGTAACGCCGGATCTGCCCGTCGCTTTCACGCCGCGCAATCAAAGCAAGTTTGCAATGCGTCTTCAACCCCGACACTCCGTAGAACACTTGCACGCCCGCTTCCTGCAGATTCCGCGCCCAGCGAATGTTTGAAGCTTCATCAAAGCGCGCCTTCAACTCCACCACCACGGCCACTTCCTTCTTGGCGGCGGCCTCAATAAGCGCCCGCACGATCGGCGAATTCTCGCTCGTGCGATACAGCGTCTGCTTGATCGAAAGCACGTCCGGATCTTTCGCCGCGCTCTCGATCAACCGCACCACCGCCGAATACGAATCGTACGGATGATGCAGCAGCAAATCGCGTTTGCGAATCAAATCGAACAGCGAAGTCGCGCCGGGCTTCAGCGCCAGCTCCCGCGGCACAAACGGCTGAAACTTCAAATCAGGCCGCGGCGCCTGGTCGTACAAATACGAAATGCGCGCCAGATTCGGCGGCCCGTCCACGCGAACAATCTGCCACGGCGCCAGCCGAAAATTCGCCAATAGGCGATCAATAATTTCCTGATTGGCGCTGGCCTCAATTTCCAGCCGCACCGCTTCGCCCTTGCGACGCCGGTGCAGTTGCGCGTCCACCGTGTCCATAATGCTGCGCGATTCTTCCTCCTCCAGATACAAATTGCTGTTGCGCGTCACGCGAAACGCCGCAGCCGAAAGCACTTCGTAGCCGTGATACAAGCGATTCGCAAACGCCTGGATCACATCGGATAAAAACACATATTCGACCGTCCCGTCTTTCGCAGGCAGCAGCACCAGCCGCGGCAGCGCGCGCGGAACCGTCACCACCCCCAAATAAATCTGCCCGCCTCGCCGTTTGCGCTTCAGCAGAAATGCCAGGCACAGCGCTTTGTTCAACACGTGCGGAAACGGATGCGTCGGGTCCACGGTTACAGGCGTCAGCAGCGGTTCCACCGACTTGATGTAATAATTTTCAATGTACAAACGCGCTGCGGGACCCAGTTTCTTCCAGCTCACCACGCGGACCGATTCCGCCGCGAGCGCCGGCAGCAATTCTTCGCGCCAGCAGTCGTATTGCGCCTTCACGAAGCTGTGAATTTTCTCCGCCAACTCTTTCAGCACTTCCGCCGGCGCGCGCCCATCCGGACCGGGCTCGATATTGCCGTGCTCCACCTGCTGCAGGATGCCCGCCACGCGCACCTCGACGAACTCATCCAGATTGCTCGCGGTGATTGCCAGAAACTTCACGCGCTCCAGCAGCGGATTCTTTTCGTCGCGCGCCTCTTCCAGCACTCGCTGGTTGAATTGCATCCACGAATGGTGCCGGTTGAAGATGTATTGTGGGTGCGCTACATCGTTGTTTTTCATGACATCCTTGCAGCCAAAAATCATATCGCAATCGTGTTACAGCCGTGTTACCAACTTCGCGCGGCGATTCGGTCGGCTCAATTTCCGCGCCCGAAGGTCCCGCGAGCCAAACGAGATAGGCTCCCGGGCCCTACTTTGTCTGTTTCATGTTAGGATTTTTCGCCCGACTGATTCCCGCGTCCTTATAAGAGGTAAAAAGATTTTGACGTTTGTCGCATACGCATTCCTGGCCCTCGCCGCCATCCCCTTCATCTATTATTTGCTCTCTCTTTACAGCACCGTGCGTTATTTCCGCACCTCGCGCGGCGAGGTCGCTCCGAATACTGACTTCACTCCTCCGATCAGCTGCCTGAAACCGGTGAAAGGCCTCGACCCGGAAGCCTACGAAAATTACGCCTCTTACTGCCGCCAGGATTATCCTGATTACGAAATAGTTTTTTGTGTGGATCCTGGCGATCCGACGCTCCCGCTTCTCGAAAAACTGATCCGAGATTTTCCCCAGCGCCGCATCCGCTTACTGTTCGGCTCCGGTCGCGATGCGGTGAACGACAAAGTCGCGCGCCTCACTCGCCTGGTCGCAGAGGCGCAGCACGAATACTTCGTTATCACCGACAGCGACGTGCGCGTCCGGCCTGATTATCTGCGCACTGTCATCTCACCCTTCCGCGATCCGCACGTAGGCGCGGCCACCTGCCTGTACTCTTCCACCGAGGAAAGAAATCTCACCGAGCGGCTGCAGTCCATCGGCATGATTTCCGATTTTTTCGCCGGCGTGATGGTTGCCTGGCAGCTCGACGGCATCAAATTCACCTTCGGACAAAGCATCATCACCACGCGCAAAGCAATCGCAGGCTACGGCGGTTACCCAACGATTGAAGATCGCCCCGCGGACGATGTTTATGCCGGCCGCCTGGTCGCCGAGCAAGGCTACGAAGTAAAACTCCTGCCCTACGTCGTGCACTCCGTGGCGGATTTCGATTCCCTTCGCGAATTTCTCTACAAACGCCTGCGCTGGATGACCGTCATGCGTTTGATGCGCCCCTGGGGCCATCTCGGCCTCATCTTTACGTGGGGATTGCCGTGGTCGCTCGTCGCCATCGCGATTCATCCGTCGCTAGCAGTGGCCGCCATATATTTCGGCACTTATTTATTCCTGCGCCTCGTCATGACCTGGCTCATCGGCATCTGGGGAATGAAGCAACCGCGCGTTTGGAAAAAAATGCCGCTGATCCCGCTGTGGGACGCCATGGCCTTCGTCATCTGGCTGGCCAGTTTCACCCGCCACACCATCCGCTGGCGCGGCATCAATTATTATTTGCGCGAAGGCAAACTCACTGCCGTCGCACCTCGCAAAACGCCAAGTGTTTCGCGCTGAAAAGCATTTCCCGTTTAACGCCCCAGCGGCAGTCTCGTTGTTTTCTGGCCACTAGTCACTCATCACTAGCCACTGCCTCTATGAATCGAGTAAAATAATTTGCATACCATGACAATAAAGCTGCATCCATTCACAATGTTCGCATCGCATCTCCGCGTCTGGCGCACCGGACGGCCGCGCACCGCATGACGTCATCCGGCGGCTTGCACCTGAAAACTTTCATCCTGATATTTTTCATGATCCTGTTCGGCCCGCTCGGCAATGTTTCTCTCAGCAAAGGCATGAAAACCATCGGCGCCATTTCATTGCATCAACCCGCGGACCTGCTCCACGTCGGCGTGCAAATTGTACAGTCGCCGTTCATCTGGCTCGGCATCCTGCTCCAGCTGATGTTTTTCGTATGCTATTTGCTGGTTTTATCCTGGGCCGATTACAGTTTTGTTCAACCGGCTGGCTCCATCGCCTACGCCGTCGTCGCCCTGCAGGCGCACTTCATCCTGCAAGAACCGATTTCGCCACTTCGTTGGGCCGGCGTATGCGTTATTTGCCTGGGCGTGCTGATCGTGGGCCACACCTCTCCGCGCACCACGGAGCAAATATAATGGCTTGGGAAAGTGTGCTGCTGGTTCTGATCGTCTTCGCCGGCACCTCCGGCGAACTCTGCGTCAGTCGCGCTATGAAAACCATCGGCGAAGTGCACGACTTTCGCCCCAGCTCGCTGCTGCGTGTGATGGTGCGCGCCGTCCAAGTTCCCTGGATGTGGCTCGGCGTCGCGCTGATGGCGGTTGCCTTCTTCTCGTTGCTCGGCGCGCTGTCCATGGAAAACGTCAGCTTCGTCGTGCCGGTCACCGCGTTGAGCTACGCCGCAGGCGCCCTGGGAGGCCAGGTTTTTCTCGGCGAACGCGTTTCTCGCAGGCGCTGGCTCGGCGTTCTCCTCGTCTGCATCGGCGTAACGCTTGTGTTCCTCGGCAGAAAATAGCGGCTCGGTTGTCGTCCGCGCCAAACCTGCAACTGCTCCGGCGCATCTATAATGTGGACGGTGCGATAAACTCTCGCTACGATTGATGGAACCCAAACACCGAGGAGTGCTGGAATTTGTGCGGCATCGCCGGTTTCACGCAGAAAAATTGGTCGCCCGATTCGGACCGTATCCGGCGCGCCGCGGCGACCCTCGTCCATCGCGGCCCGGACCAGCAAGGCGTGTTCCAATCCGAGATCTGCTCGCTCGGCGCCACCCGCCTGAAAATTATTGACCTCGAAGGCGGGGATCAGCCGATCTTTTCGCCGAATGGGGACGCCGTAATCGTCTTCAACGGCGAAATCTACAATCACCTGGAATTGCGCGCCGAACTGGAAAAGCTCGGCCATCGTTTCAAATCACACTCCGACACCGAAACTGTTCTCCATGCCTTTCTCGAGTGGGACACGCAATGCTTCTCCCGCCTGCGCGGCATGTTCGCCATCGCTCTCTGGACCGAATCCTCTCGCCGCCTGGTAATCGCCCGCGATCGCCTGGGCATTAAACCGCTCTACATCGCGCAACTCGGCCAGGATTTACTGTTCGGCTCGGAGCTGAAGGCGCTTTTCATCCATCCCGAACTCGCCCGCCGCCTCAGCCTCGACGGCCTCGATTGCTACTTGTCCCTCAACTACGTCCCGTGCCCCTGGACACTCGTGGACGGAATCGAAAAACTCGCGCCCGGAAACTGGCTCGAGTGGCGCGCCGGAAAAATCCGCTCGGACAGTTATTGGAAGCTGCCGCTCGAAAATCCGCGCGACTGGACTCTCGACTCCGCAAAAGAAGAGCTCGATTCGCTGCTCCAACAATCCACGCGCGAGCATCTGCTCTCCGATGTGCCACTCGGCGTCTGGCTCAGCGGCGGCGTGGATTCCTCCACCATCCTGCACTACGCCGCGCAAGTATCCACGTCGCGCCTGAAAACTTTCTCTATCTCATTCCGCGGCCGCAGTTTCGATGAAAGCTCGTACATCCGCCAGGTCGTGGACCATTACCAAACGGAACACGAGGAGTTGGATCTCACTCCGGACGAAGATCTAGCTGGCGCCATCGCTGAATTCGCATACTACTCCGACGAACCCTCCGCCGATGCCGGCGCCCTCCCCGTCTGGTTCCTCTCCAAAATGTGCAAGCGCCGCACCACCGTCGCGCTCAGTGGCGAAGGCGCCGACGAATTATTCGGCGGCTACCTCACCTATCGCGCCAATGCTCTCGCGCGCACCGCCAGACACCTGCCCGCATCCGTCCTGCGCCTAGCGCTCCAGGCGATCAGCCACTGGCCCGTCTCGGACGACAAAATCAGCTTCGAATACAAACTGAAGCGCTTCCTCGAAGGCTGCACGATGTCGCCCGAACGCGCCCACGTTTTCTGGAACGGCACCTTTTCCGATAAAGAGAAGCAGGCGCTTCTGAAAACCCAGCTGCCTAACGCGCTGGACGGAATCCTCGGTGAGCTGCGGGGAAAGTTCAACTCACCCGATCCACTCGCGCCCTTCCTCTGGTTCGATCAAAAATATTATCTTCCCGGCGACATCCTCACCAAAGTTGACCGCATGAGCATGGCGCATTCCGTCGAGGTCCGCCCGCCGTTCCTCGATCATCGCATCGTGGAATTCGCTGCCACGCTGCCCGCGTCCCTGAAAATCCAAGGTTCGCGTCAGAAATTCATTCTCAAAGAATTGATGAAAAATAAATTGCCGCCCGCTGTGCTCCAGCGCAAGAAAGTCGGCTTCGATATCCCCGCGCACGAATGGCTGCGCGGCCCTCTGCGCGGTTTACTGACAGACACGCTCAACGCCGGCCTCGCCGAGCATCCCGGCCTTTTCCAACCGAAAGTTGTGCAGACTCTTTTGCAAGCCCACATGGACAGGCGCGCCAATCTGGGTTATCACCTGTGGGGCTTGCTGATTCTTTTCCTATGGATGAAAGAATGGCGGATTCAGGCAGCACCCTCTCCGGCCAGCCATTATTCGGCCCCGGAAAGAACTGGTATCTCTACTTAATCGTTTTACTTTTTGCCGGAGCGATTTATGTGGGTTGCATCGTTTCTCCGCCGTCTCTCATGGACGACGTTGACTCCGTGCAGGCGCAAATCGCACGCAACATGCTCGTCTCCGGTGATTGGGTAACCGCTCGCCTCGACGGGGTCCCTTATCTCGAAAAGCCTCCGCTCATCTACTGGACCATCGCACTCTCCTACAAAGTTTTCGGCGTGCACGATTGGTCCGCGCGCATTCCCATGGCGCTTTCCGCGTTAGCTCTTTGCTGGGTCACTGCGGCTTTCGGGGTGTGGGCTTTCGGCAAACGTGCGGGCTTCTACGCGGGTTTATGCATGGGCACTTGCGTCGGCCTGTTTCTCTTCACGCGCGTTCTGATTCCAGATGTCATGCTCACGTTCACGACCGCATTAGCCATGTGGGCCTTTTTGCGCGCCATTGACGCCGAAGAATCTCGCCCGCGCCTCTGGGCTTTTCTATTCGCCGCAAGCCTAGGCGCCGGCCTGCTGCTGAAAAGTTTAATTGCGGTTGTATTTCCAGTCGGCGCCGCGATCGTCTATTTACTTCTCACGCGCCAGCTTTTTTCCTGGAATGTCTGGAAGCGTCTGCATCCCGTCAGCGGCGCGCTCGTCATTCTGCTGATCGCCGCGCCCTGGCACATCCTCGCCACGCTGCGCAATCCACCGTATTTCGTATTTACGCTGCGCAGCGGCCCCAATTCCTACCACGGATTTCTCTGGTTCTTTTTCATCAACGAGCAGCTGCTCCGGTTTCTCAATATGCGTTACCCGCGCGACTACAATACCGTTCCGCGCCTCTACTTTTGGCTATTCCATTTGATCTGGCTATTCCCATGGAGCGTTTACATCCCGGCCGTCGCCAAACTTTCCTTCAAGCCGATTGATAGCGCCGGCCGTGCCCGCCTACTCTCTCTCTGCTGGCTCGGCTTCGTGCTGATCTTCTTCACGTTTTCCACCACGCAGGAATATTATTCGATGCCGTGCTACCCGGCGCTTGCGTTGCTAATCGGCTCTGCCATGGCCACGGAAAATGCTTGGGTCCGCCGTGGCACTCGCACGCTAGCCGTCATCGCCGCCTGCGCCGCCATCGCGGCCTTTGCCATTTACTGGAACGTGCGCAATCTGCCCGCTCCCGGCGATATTTCCTCCGCGTTGTCCAGCAATCCGAAATCTTACAGCCTATCCCTCGGACATATGCTCGACCTCACGCTCCCGTCCTTCGCCTATCTGCGAATTCCACTGCTCCTGGCATCCATCGCCTTCCTCGTCGGCGCGCTGGGAAATCTTCGCGCTACCGGTCAGCGCGCTTTTCTGGCGTCCGCGCTCATGATGGTGCTCTTTTTCCATGCGGCTCGCATAGCCATGGTTGTATTCGATCCGTATCTATCCTCGCGCCCCCTCGCGGAAGTGCTGCTGAAATCGCCCGAAGGCGCCCTGATCGTCGAACGCCACTATTACCCGACATCCTCCATCTTTTTCTACACGGATCGCACCGCGCTGCTCTTGAACGGCCGCGTCCTGAATCTCGAGTACGGCTCGAACGCTCCCGGCGCCGCCGACGTCTTCATCAACGACGCAAAATTCGCAACCCTCTGGATCACGCAACCGCGCTTCTATCTGGTCTGCGCGCAAACCAGCCTCCCCCGCCTGCAAACTCTCGTGGGTGCCTCAAACCTCGAGGTAGTCGCCCAAAGCGGCGGCAAGCTCCTGCTCACAAATCATCCCCTGCCCACTTCCGGCGCGCCCGCACCGCAATCGGGTTTGTGAATCTTTGCCTTCGGCCTCTGTTGTAGCAACGTGAAAATGTCACCCCTGAGAGATTATCCATGGGAGTGGTGAAGCCTGGTTTCCCCGTAATAGATTGAAACTTGGCTTTCCAGTGATTCATAGAGCTGTACTTTAGCCCCGGCGAAGCGGAAGCGTTTTGGTTGGGGCGGAATTTGGAAGCAGCGACCATCCCATTGCACGACGTTGTCGTTGCTGACCGACCGTTCGTGAAGAAAGCAGCAGATGCGCTCCAGGTTGGCAGGAGCGGGTCGCCAAGCTTTTTGGGGCTCGCGAGGAGCGCGGCCGAAGCGTCGGTTGTAGTCGGGCAGGAAACGGCGCAGGACTTGGTTGGCGGCCGGAAGCTCAGCGGCTCTAGCCAGACGCAGTTCGCTGGAAAGACGATCCTGAAAGGTGCCCCAGAGGCGTTCGATGCGGCCCTTGGCCTGGGGAGAGTGGGCGGCGATGTAGGTAACACCCAGTTGCGCAAGCGCGCGGCCGAACTGGGTAGGTTGTCTTTTACCCGAGAGCTGTTCTTCCACCGACCAGTGCTCATCGTTGCGCACGAAGACGCCGTGACGATCGCCGTAGAAGCTGAGCGGGACGCCATAGCGACGCAGCAAGCGGCGCAGCAGGCGAAAATAGCCGCGGGCATCATCGCTGAGGAAGAACTCGGCGACGAGAACTTTACGAGTGGCGTCATCCAGGAAGCCGAGCAGGGTCAGCTGCGGGCCCCGATCTTCCAACCAGTGATGAAGACTGGCATCCAGAAGCAACCTCTCGCCTTCCCGAGCGCGCGCCAGGCGGCGCTGGCGATGCCTGGGGGTACGACGTTTGCGCGGGGAGCCGATTCCGGCGGAGCGCAACAGCCGACGGAGAGTCTCGCGACCGAGAGAAAAGCCTTCCAATTCACAGAGCTTCTCGCAGAGATGGCGATCGTTGAAGCCCGCATAACGAGTTCGTGCCAGCTGCAGGACGCGAGCACGCGTGCGTACGGGCAAACGACGTGGGCTGGACCGGCCGCGGCTGACGTGTGCCAGAGCGGCTGCGCTGCCTTGCCGATAGCGAGCTTTGAGACGCTTGATATGCCGGCGTAAGATCGACCAGCTCCGCCGCTCTGGCACACGTCAGGTCTCCCTTGACGCAAGATGAAATCACGGCCACTCGTTGCAGCTCCTTCTGACTCAATGCAAATGTCTCCTGTTTCATAGGGTGACATTTTCATCGGGCCACTAACGGGTGACAGAATTATTGGGGCAAGACACTTTGCCTTCGGCCTCTCGCCATCTGCCACCAAGAACGGTAAGATATAAAGCTGTTCGGCCGCAGCAATTCGTAGCAGCCAACAGCGCCCGTCGAGCATCAAACGGCAGCGCTCAAGCTCAAACGGACGTTGGAACCGCACGCGGAGGAAGTATGAAGATTGCAGTCCTAGGTGGAGACGGATACTGCGGTTGGGCAACCGCCCTATACTTGTCCAAGCAAGGCCATGAAGTAGCCATCGTGGACAACTTCGTCCGCCGCCAATGGGACCACGAGCTGGGCGCGCAAACCCTCACTCCCATTCGCCCGCTCTCCGACCGCCTTAGCGTCTGGCACCGCCTCACCGGCCGCACCATCGAATCCTACGTTGGCGATATCTGCGACTACGAATTCCTCAGCAACGTCATCAAAGATTTCGAGCCCGAGTCCGTCGTTCATTTCGCCGAGCAACGCTCTGCCCCGTACTCGATGATTGACCGCGGCCACGCCGTCTACACCCAAGTCAACAACGTAGTCGGCACGCTGAATCTTCTTTTCGCCCTGCGCGAACTGCAGCCCGATTGCCACCTCGTCAAACTCGGAACCATGGGCGAGTATGGCACGCCCAACATTGACATCGAAGAAGGCTACATCGCCATTGAACACAACGGCCGCAAAGACGTGCTGCCATTTCCCAAGCAGCCCGGCTCCTTCTACCATCTCTCCAAAGTGCACGACAGCCACAACATCATGTTCGCCTGCAAAATCTGGGGCTTGCGCGCCACCGACCTGAATCAAGGCGTGGTGTACGGCACCATCACCGACGAAGTCGCGCTCGATGAAGCGCTCATCAATCGCTTTGATTACGACGAAGTTTTCGGCACCGTTCTCAATCGCTTCTGCGTTGAAGCCGTCATCGGACATCCCCTAACCGTGTACGGCAAAGGCGGCCAGCGCCGCGGCTTCCTCGATATTCGCGACACTGTGCGCTGCATCGAAATCGCCTGCCAGAATCCCGCCACGCGCCACGAGTGCCGCGTTTACAATCAATTCACCGAAAGCTTTTCCATCATGGATATCGCCGGAATCGTCCAGGCCGCCGCGAAGAAAATTAACTTGTCCGTCGAGATCAGCCACCTGCCCGATCCGCGCGTCGAAGCCGAAGATCACTACTACAACGCCAAACACTCCAAGCTGATTGACCTCGGCTTGCAGCCGCACCTGCTGTCGGACGCTATGCTCGACTCGCTCCTAAAGGTCGCCGTGAAATACCGCGACCGCATTGACACATCCCTAATCCTCCCCAGTGTCAACTGGCGCAGCGCCCGCAACAATTACCGCGAGCGCGCCAAGTCCTCCACCACCGCTAAGCCAAGCGCTTCGCAACTCAAGAAAGTAGGAGTCTCTTCGGACTAGCACCAGAAAACGGGGGGACGAGCGGAAACACCACTACCAAAACGGGAGTCCCTCTTATTTATATGGTGCCCGAGAGAGGACTCGAACCTCCACTCCCTTGCGAGAACTAGCTCCTGAAGCTAGCGCGTCTGCCAATTCCGCCACTCGGGCCTTACTGATGTGTGGCAAAACAAAACTACGAGGCTCACCCATATTGACGCGTGCCCCGTGGTTTGTCAACGCAGCACACCACCATCGGGAACTCTTGACCCGCCTCCACGATCGCACTACATTGAATCGCTGGGCTCGCGGCGAACAGGAGACGAAAACATGGCTACCACCCGCGCGATGATAGAGCGCCGCCGCTCGTCGCGCGTTTTTATTCGCATCCCGGTGCAACTCTTCAGCAATGGCATGGACGGTGAGCCGCTCGTCACTCTGGCCGAAGCCATCGCCGTCAGCCGCTGCGGCGCTCTGGTTCGCGCTTCGCTGGAGCCGGGCCTCGGCTCGCGCATCGAGCTGCTCAACGGAATTTCCCAGGAAACTCAGGAATTTCGCGTCATCCGCGTCAGTCACACCAAAGATCCCGGCGTCTTCGAACTCGGCCTCGAGATGCTTTATCCCGCCCGCAAGTTCTGGGGCATCCAGTTCCCAGATGAACGCGTTTCTGCTTGAATCCGCCGTAATTCTGCTTCGCGTAACTCTAAAGTCCGCACGCAGCCTCTGAGGGCCGGCCTTCCCCGCAAGATTTATCGACAATAGAGGGATTATTCGTAGCGCAAAGCTTCGACGGGGTTGAGTCGCGCGGCTTTAGTGGCGGGCCACACGCCGAAGATGAGGCCGATGCTGACGGAGACGGTGAAGCCGATGATGATGGCCCAGGCGGGCACGACCGCTTTCAGCGGGCTAACCAACGGAATCAGAAAGACGATGGCGCTGCCGACGATAATCCCGATGATGCCGCCGGTTCCGGTAAGGGTCATGGCTTCGAAGAGGAATTGCCAGGTGATATCGCGACTGCGCGCGCCGATGGCTTTGCGCACACCAATCTCGCGGGTGCGCTCGGTGACGGACACCAACATGATATTCATCACGCCCATGCCGCCGATGAGCAAACCGATGGAACTGAGCACAATGACGACGAGCACAACGCCGCCAATGATGTCGTTGAATTTCTGCACCACTTCCACCTGCGTCTGAATCGAGAAATTATCCGGCTTGTCGTAGGGAACTTCGCGGCGGCGACGCAGGACTTCGCGGATCTGATCCACGGCGGCATCGAGCTTGCCGGAATATGCCAGGAAGCGATAACCGAGTTCGTAGCTGCTGGGATAGAGCTTCATGAAAGTGTAGTAGGGGATCACGGTGCGGCGATCTTCGTCGTCGGTGCCGAAACCGTTGGGTGGCTTTTCGAACACTCCCACCACCAGGTAGGTCGAACCATCCACCAGAATTTCCTTACCCATGGCATCTTCAACGGTGGGAAAGAAAGTGGTGGCTACATTTTCGCCGATGACCACAACATTTTCGCGATGCTCGTTTTCGGCTTCGGTGAAGAAGCGCCCGGCTTTCATGGTCGCGTTGGAATAGACCGTGAGATACGCGGGAAAAGTACCGCGAAAATCGGTGCCCTCAATTGTCATGCCCTGGTAACGCGCAGTGTGGGACAGTTGCCACTGAAAAGCGGAGACGGCAATTTCTTTGATCGCGGGACAGAGCTGGCGGACGGCCATAGCGTCTTCCAAAGTGAGCGGCTTGCGCAGCTTCTCGTCCTTGGGACGGCGGCCATTTTGCGGGCCCTGATCGAAGCGGGAAACGAAAGCGGTGTCAATTCCTTCGGAAACGATTTCGTCCTGGATGGTCTGGCGAAAGCCTTGCACCAGGCCGACGACGAGGATGATGAGCGCAACGCCGATCATCACGCCAAGGATGGCGAGGAAGCTGCGCAGCTTGTGCTCGCGAACCGTATCGAGCGCGAGATGGAGATTTTCGCGAAAGTCACTTTGCATGGGCTGGTCCTAGGTCTCCGCTCGCAGAGCTTCGATCGGGTCAAGCCTCGCGGCGCGCATCGCCGGATAAATGCCGAAAAACAGGCCGACGGCGGTGGAAAGAAACAGCGCAACAAGTATCGAAAAGAGCGGGGTGGACGTTGGGACCGAAAAAACCGCGCGCACCAACTGGCTGATAATCACGGCTGCGACCACGCCGAGAAATCCGCCCAGTCCCGCGAGGACCGATGATTCGACCAGGAATTGCAAGATAATGTGACGGCGGCGCGCGCCCAGCGATTTGCGCAGGCCGATTTCGCGGGTGCGTTCGGTAACGCTGGCGAGCATGATGTTCATGATCACCACGCCGCCGACCACCAGGAATACCGAAGTGATCCAGATGGCGATGCCGAAAGCATTGCCGGTGATGCGATTCCACAAACCCATGATGGAGGTGGGGGCTATGATGGCGAAATTATCCTCGGTCTCATACGCCAGATGGTGGCGCGAGCGTAGGATCATGCGGGCTTCGTCCGTCGCGGCATCCATAAATTCCGGGCCGCGCGCCTGAACGAAAAACGTAATGGAGTCCTGCGCCGTCAGCAATTCCTTGCGATACGTGCCCAAGGGAATCATTACAAAATTGTCCTGCGGCTGGCCCAGCACGTTGCCTTTCGGCGTGGCCACGCCGACGATCGTGTACTGTCCTTGACCCGCGCGAATTTCTTTTCCTACCGGATCCGTCCCTGGAAATAATTTGTTGGCGACGTCTGCTCCGATGACGCAAACGCCGGCGCGATGATCTTCGTCAATATCGGTCAGCAGGCGGCCGTTGGAGACGTCGATATCGCGGATGGAAGCGAACGTGGGCGTGGCGCCTATGATCATTACGTCTTCGCTCAGGTCGTTGCCGTAGCGCACGTCGGCAAAAGTTCTCATTTGACCGGCGATGGTATCAGCCAGCTTCATGCCATTGCGCAATGCTTCCAGATCCTCCATGCCGAGCGTCGGACGTTTGCGAGCTTTGTACCATTCCTGCTGGTTGGTGACGATACCGATGCGGTCAATCACGAAAGCGTTGGCGCCCAGGTTGGCCACTTTGTCAGCGACGTAAACGTTGAGGCCGTTCAGAACGGAGATGACGGCCACTAGGGTGGTGACGGCGAGGATCACGCCTAGTAATGTCAAGAAAGTGCGCAGCTTATGCGCGCGCAGGGTATCCAGCGCGATCCAGATCGTTTCGCGCAGAGCGCCGAGCGTCTGCCGGGCTTTGGATAGGGAATTGGGGGGCTTCATCGCTGCTACCATATTAGACGGATATGAGGCTGGAAAAACTTCAGTTTACAGAAAAATTCTTTGGCGCTTGGAATCCGGAGCAGAAATCAGAGGCTGTACGTGCGGCCAGGGGTTTCGGCGGAGGATTCGGGTAGAATTGCGGTTGCAGCAAATCTAGTGGCGCCAAGCATCTCATTCACGGGCAATTTGAATATGACAAAAGGACTTACGGCATCGGGTCTGGTCGCGGCGCTCGCGCTGGCGACCTTGGCGGGGGCGTCGAACCGATTGGGTACGCGCCATGCCGGTGATTCGGCGTCATCACGTCCAGCCGTCGCCGGTAACCAAGCGGAGAGCCAATCCGAGACGACCAGGCCTCCTACGGACGCAGAAATCGCGGCCCGCGCGAAAGTGCTGGTGGAGCACCAGCACGCCAATGACGAAGCGCTGGAACAATACGAGCGAGTAGAGCATCACGTGGATCGCACCGGAGGCGCGACGCCGCGAGTGCTCGACGATAAAACTTATCGCGTGGTGCCCACGGGCACCGGAACGATGAAACTGCTGCTGAAGGATGGTGATCGGCCAGTAGATCCGGCGGAATATCGCAAGCAACTGGTGTCGTGGGAAGAGTTGCTAGAACTGATGCTGAAGCCCGAAGATTCCAGAACCAAAGCGGCGTATGCGAAATGGCAGAAGAGGAAGGAGGACCGCAAGGAACTGCTGGATGCGACGCACGAGGCTTTCGTGAAGACATGGGCAGGGCAAGAGACTTGCAACGGGCGCTTGTGCGATGTCTACAACGTGCAACCGAATCCAAATTTTCATCCGCGCACGCTGGTACAGGATGTGCTGACGCGCGTGACGGCGAAGATCTGGGTGGACCGCGAGGCGAATCAACTGGTGCACGGGGAAGCGCAGGTGATGCGCGATATCTCTTTCGGCGGCGGGATTCTGGGGAAACTCTATCGTGGCGGAGTGTTTTTTATGCAGCAAGAGGAGGTCGCTCCGGGAATCTGGCTGCCCACGCGGTATCAATACGATTTCACAGCGCGTAAATTCCTCTTCACTTACGAACAGCACCAATATGTCGAAGCGCGCCAGTATCGCCGCGTGGGGCCGCCCAAGCAGGCCCTGGCAATGGCGAAAAACGAACTGGCCAGCGGCAAAGCGACCTACGGCGACCCGTAACTTTTCGGTCCATCCCCGACCCATCCCGAGTCCAACCTAATAGCAATCGGCGCACAATAGTCCTATTGCGGCCCTGCACCCTTCCGTCCAATTGATCGTCGGCGTCTGAGGAGTTTGCTGCGCGGAACTTTCAGGTCACTCGCGGGTCGCTTACACCTAAGTCGAGGAGGCGTCATGAATAGGCAAACGCTGCTGTTTGTAGCAACCCTGGCCCTGGCAACGGCTGTTTTTGCGCCGGGACTGGCGCGTGCGCAAGGTAGTTCCGCGGGCCAGACGGCTCCGGCGGGCGACGCAGCCGCGCCAGCTCAAACCAACTCGACAAGCTCAGCGGACGCCACGACTTCTACGACGCCATCGGCAACAGCGCCCGCGAAAAAAGTGTGGACCAACGAAGATATGAGGGAAGTGCATCGCGACAACGCGATTTCGACGTTTTCAGCAACAAACAAGAAGCCGGCAAACGCCAAGCCTGCCGCGACCGCCAAAGCTAACAAGGACGCGAAGCAGTATCAGGATCGGATCTTGGCACTGCAGGCCAAGCTGCCGCCGCTGGACGAGCAGATCGCGCAACTGCAGGCAGCGCTGAATGGCGATACGGTAAATTCCACGCGCCACGTCGGGGGCGCGAAGATTGATGACTGGCGCGATGAATTAGTCCGCGCGCAACAGCAGCGCGAGGACATCGTGGCAAAGGTCAGCGCGCTGCAGGACGAAGCACGGCGCAACGGCGTGCCGCCGAATCAAATTCCCCAGTAGGCGTGGCAGGATTCGAAAGCAAAGGGCGGGCCCCGATGCTGCAACCGGAACCCACCCCGATAAACCGGTTGCTCTAACGCGCGGCGACGGCGACTTCTTTTTCGATGGGAGCGCCCACGAGATTGCCCCACTCGGTCCAGGAACCATCGTAATTCTTCACATTGCCGAACCCGAGTAGATACTTCAGCACGAACCAGGTGTGCGAGCTGCGTTCTCCGATGCGGCAGTAGGCAATCACTTCTTCTGTGCCGTCAATTCCCTTCTTGCCGTATAGTTCCTTCAAAGCGTCCGCGGATTTGAACGTGCCGTCTTCATTGGCGGCTTGCGCCCAGGGAATGCTGGCCGCGCCCGGGATGTGGCCGGCGCGCTGCGCGGTTTCAGAAAGTCCCGGAGGCGCGAGGATCTTTCCAGTAAATTCGTCCGGGGAACGGACGTCCACCAGTTGCGCGGCCTTCTTCTTATCGAGGAAGGCGTAAACATCTTCCTTGCGTGCGCGGATGGATTCATCTGGGCCGGTCGCGTGGTAGGTGGCGGAGGCGATTTTCGGCGCGTCGGTGGTGAGCGGGCGCTTTTCTTCTACCCACTTCTTGCGGCCGCCGTTGATCAGGCGCACGTCCTTGTGGCCGTAATACTTCACTTGCCAGAAGGCGTAGGCGGCGAACCAGTTGTTGTTGTCGCCGTAAAGCAGGATGGTGGTGTCGTTGGAAATTCCAGAAGCGCCGAGCAGCTTTTCCAACGCGGACTTGTCAATCAGGTCGCGGCGAATATTGTCCTGCAGCTGCGATTGCCAGTTCCAGCCCACCGCGCCGGGAATGTGGCCCTGGTCGTATGCAGTGGTGTCCACGTCCACCTCGACCAGGCGGACTTTCGGATCGTTCAAATGGTCGGCGGCCCACTGGGTGGTCACCAGAACTTCAGGGTGCTTGTAGTCAGTCATCGGCTGTCTCCTCGTTGTTAGTCGTTCTTCGTAATTAGACGCTCTGCTGCGGAACCGTCGCAAAAAATCCGGGCATAAAGCAAAAAAACCCACCTGCCTTGGAGACTTCCGGCGGTGGGTGGGGAATTTCTGGGCTAGATTGCGTTTCTTAGCTGCCTAGCCTCCCTGCGCCAGAAGACACACCTGCGCAACACATACAACAGCAGCAACATGCGCAGTACTGGCAGCAGATTTGCATGCACCGAGGTTACACCCGAACCACAGGGATGGCAAACGATTCTGAGTGAGCACGGCCGGTAAGATTCTGCTAACCCGACTACAGAGAAGGGGCCGCCGATTGTGTCAATTAGACACTTTCCTGTTCGGCTAGCTTGACCTGACGGCAGGTTGCGATACAGTCGAATTCCCTTCCGAAATCCGGCGCTTCGCTGCGGGATGCTTCCTTTTGACCCCCAGGGTCGTGTCCGGAAACGAGTCCCCTTCCCAGACTGGTGTTAGATGACGACAAGGTTTTTATTGAGCCATGGCGCGCGGCGCGCGTGCGCGTCCGCCATTTCGGAACTGCTCGTGGTGCGTGCGATATTAAATCCACGCGGGTTCGGCTGCGCCATGGAACGATGTGCCGGCGTGATTGTCGTGTATAAATCGGCCGCAAAGCAGTTTTCATCAATTCGTTGGAGTGCAGCCGGATAATGGAACAGCTTTCAAAAATCGGGGTTGAGCCGGCCGCGAGCGACCCTGCCGAGAAACGTCGCCATCCCCGTTTCCCTTTTTCCACCGGGGGCGAAGCGTTCGATCCGCAAGCCAATGTTCGAGTAACCGGCCGGCTGTCTGACATCAGCCGTAGCGGCTGCTACATGGACACAATCAGCCCGTTTGCGGTAAACGCCGCAATCACTTTGACGGTCACACGCGAGGGCCGAACATTCAAGACCAAGGCCAGAGTGGTGTATTCACTGAACGGGATGGGCATGGGCATGATGTTTACAACCACGGAGCCCGACCAGGCCCGCGTCCTGGACGGGTGGCTGGCCGAACTCGGCGGCTTGATACATCTGGCACCGGACAAAGCTACGCTCAATGCGGCCACGCCGGAGGTGCTGGTGGAAGCTGCGCCCGTGGTTGATCAGGAGTTGCGGGATATCGTCCGCGAACTGATCGTGGTGCTGAGCCGCAAGAGCATCGTGGGCGATGTGGAAGCGATGGCTATGATGCGGAAACTTTCGAAGTAACTCCGTTTGGCTCAAGCCGCATTCGCTTGGATTCCTGTTGTGATTTCCTCTACGTGATCGGCTTCAGCGCGCCGTCGCTGGTTTCGAATTCGATGCGCAACAGCCAGTCGAAATGGAATTTTTCCGCGGCGAGCCACTTCTCCAGTTGTTCGCGGCCTGGGGCGTCGAACTCCACCAGCATTTTCCCTTCCTGCATGTTGACGAGCACGCGGCGCGCGGTGACTTCCTTGGCGGCATGCACGCGGCGCGCCAGCTCTTCGGCGCCTTGGCGCGTGAGGCAGGCCAGCGTGTGTTGCGAGAGGTAACGAGGCATTCCGGCTCCTGTTCCGCTAAAATGAGCGGCCACCAAAACAACCGAACCAATATAACGCGAGCGGAGAAAAATCAAATGCCTGAGATGCGCACGGCTCATCCCTATTACGTTTACGAAGCGATTCGCGCGCAGCCGGAATTGATCGAGCGCGTGCTCGCTGAGCGCGCGGAAATCGAGCGAGCGGCGGATGCCGTGGCGCGGAAGGAGCGCATCACCTTCGTGGGCATCGGCACTTCGTTGCACGCGGCGCGCGTGGCGGAGAGTTGGACGCGCGAATTCACGGGCGGGCGCTTCCTGGCGCACTGCGAACAGTCTTTTGAGCTGGTGCACCACCCGCTTGCGTTTGGGGCGGGCGACGCGGTGATTGTGATTACGCACACCGGCACCACCACCGCGTCGCTCGAAGCGTTGCGGATGGCGCGGGCGGCGGGGGCGCTGACGGTAGTGATCACGGGCCAGGTGCCTGATCAGATGAGTGGCCAGGCGAGCGGCGATGGAGTGCGCGGCGCTGATTTTCACATTCAGACCTGCGGGCAGGAAGTGGCTTTTGCCTACACGAAAAGTTACACCACGGCGCTGGCGGTGCTGGCGCTGCTAATCGCGCGCGTGGTCCAGAGAAAAAATTTGCTTGTGGGACCGCCCCCAGTTGCGGTGCTGGAGCGTGTGCCTGGTTTGTTGCGCGACGCGCTGCAGCTCGAACCCGCTGCGCGCGAACTGGCGAAGCGTGTGGCGGCACTGGCGCGCATCGAGATCTTTGGCTCAGGCACCGCGTGGGCCACCGCGAGCGAGGCGGCGCTGAAAATTAAAGAAGCGTGCTACATCGCCGCGGAGGGATTTGAAACGGAGGAAATTCTGCACGGGCCGTTTTCGGAGACCGATGCGCGCGGGTCGCTCGTCGGATTATTCACCGGCGGCGCGACGGATGAGCGCGGGCGCCAGATTTTGCGCGCGGCTGGCGAATTGAAAATGCCGCGCGCGGCGATTGTGGTCCCATCAGCGAATCACGATTTGTCCGCGGAGCAAATTCTGCAGGTTCCGGAGGCGCCGGAATGGCTGGCGGCGTTCGTGCATCTGATTCCGCTGCAGCTGCTGACGTATTTTCTGGCGCTGGAGCGTGGCGTCAGCCCCGATAGCGGGCGCATGGAGCAGCCTGCGCACGCGGCCGCGAGCAAACACTACAAATATTGAGCTGCAGTCGCCCCTATATTCGCCTGCCCGCGCGAACAGGAGTTCCTCTTCGACTACACCTGTGCTGCGCGCGTCTGCGCAGTCCGGAATAGAGCCGTAAAATCGCATGTAGAGCCATTCAGGAGTGCTCCATGAGACGCGATTTTCTCATTTTGCTCTGCATTGCGATGTTGGCGTTTGCCACCGCCGCGCACGACGACGGAGGAATGGGAACGCTGGCCGGAACGGTGATCGGTAGTAACGGCAAGCCGGTCATAGGCGCGCGGGTTACATCTCAGAATGCGGGCGGCGACCATCCTCAGCTGACCACCACCAACCAGCAAGGACGATTTTTCTTTCCGGATCTGCTGCACGGCTACTACGATGCGCGCGCGTACCATGACGGCGCGTGGAGCGAGTGGAAACACAACGTGGAAGTGAACACCGGCAAGCAAACGGAACTCGTACTGCGATTGTCCGCGAAATCCTCGTCGTCGAAATAATCTCAGGCGTTCGCCTGTCCGCGCGAACAGGAGTTCCTAATCGAGTACATTGCGCCGGAACATCGCGAAGTCGCGAGAATGGCCCGCGTAAAATTACAGTCAGCAACATCCTGGGGTGCACTATGAAACGAAGTGTCCTGGTTATGACGGCATTGACGTCGCTGGCCATGCTGATGTCGCTGACGTTCGGCGCTGCAACGGCTCACGCGCAATTCGCGAGAGGCTTGGGAACGGTGCAAGGAACCGTGCTGGACGCGCACGGCACGCCGGTAGCCCAGGCGAGCGTGACGATTCAGACTTCCGACGGGCTGAAGCCGCACGCCACGCATACTGACGCCAGCGGGCATTACGAATTCACGCGGTATGATGCAGGGCAATACGACCTGCGCGCGTACTCGAAGGGGCAATTTTCAGACTGGAGCAAGCACATCGTCATCCGGCCGAAGAAAACCACTGACGTGACGCTGCGCATGCCGCCAGAAAGCGCAGAGAAAGTGACCGTCACCAGCAATCCGTAAAACGCGGCTGGCTCTCTGCGGCCGCTTGGGTGTGAGGTGCGGCCGCTAGTTTTAAAATCCTCGGGGCTGCTTCATTCGTGCCGCAACGCGACCATTGGGTCCACACGCATCGCGCGGCGGGCGGGAATGTAGCACGCCAGGATCGCGACGCCGGTTAAGACCGCCGAGACCGCGATGAACGTTGCTGGATCGCCGGCGCCAACGCCGTAGAGCAGATGCGAGAAACTCGACAGCAGCCGGGCGAGAATGAATGCGGCCGCGGCGCCGATCGCGACCCCAGCCAGAGCCAGCCGCAGACCCTGCCCGATCACCATGCGAAAAATGTCGCGCCTCTCTGCGCCCAGCGCCATGCGAATGCTAATTTCGTGCACACGCTGGATCACCGAATAGGAAATCACGCCATAGATTCCGATGGATGCCAGCAGCAACGCCAGGCCCGCGAACACGCCCAACAGGATCATGGGAAATCGTTGCGATGACAAGGACTGCGCAAGAGTCTGCTGCAGTACTTGCACTCCATAAATCGTCTGGTCGTCGCTGGCGCCATAAACCGCCGCTTTGATTGCAGGCATCACAGTTGCCGCGTCGAGCCGCGTGCTAACGACAATGGTCAGTCTTCTATAGAAGATCGGCGCCCAATCGCCCGTTAATTGGTTCAGCGAAGCGTAGATCTGATTTTGGGTGTACGCGTCGCGTTCATCCAGTCCCCAGTGGCTCACGTGACCTACTACGCCGATGATCCGGACAGGTCCCCAATGCGGAATGGTCATGGCCTGACCAACGGGATCTTTGTCCGCGAAATAAGCGTGCGCCAGCGCGCTATCTATCAAGACGACTGGCTGGGAACTGGCGGTGTCTGCCGCGGTGAAATAGCGGCCTTGCAGCAACGGTATTTCCATGGTGCGGAGGTAGTTCGGCCCCGTCCAATAGAAAAGCGCTCGCGGCGCCTGCGCGCTGGACGCGGGTTCTTGCGGGCCGACCCAGAAGGGTCCAATATTTTGGTGCTCACTTAACGGAAACAGGAGAGTAAGTTCCGCCGCCGTTACGCCGGGAATATTGCGGATGCATTCGATCAACGGCAGATAGGCATTGCGCATACCTGCGACATTTTTATTGGCCGAAGGCGATAGACCCACGTTGAAAGCGATGAGGTGCCGCGCGTCGAAGCCGGGATTCACTTCCCACAGCCGTCGGATGGTGCGGAAAAGCAGGCCTGCGCCAACCAGCAACACCAGAGTTAGCGCGACCTGGACGATCACCAGACTGCTTTGCGCGCGATGATGCGGGCTGGTCGAGCCGCGGCCTCCTGCCTTCAGCGAAGCTTGCAGGTCAGCGTGCGAACTCTTCAGCGCGGGTGCGAGGCCAAACAGGATTCCAACCACGACGGAAACAACCAGCGCGAATAAAAGCACGGCGAGATTCACACCGATATTTTCGCTGCGCGGCAGGCTGGCTGGCAGCGCCGCGAGCACGGGACGGACTCCCCATTTTGCCAACAGCAGGCCCAGAGTTCCACCCGCGAGCGAAAGCAACACGCTTTCCGTCAGCAATTGCCGGACGATGCGCGCGCCGCCGGCGCCCAGCGCCGTGCGAATGGCAAACTCGCGGGTGCGCGCTGCCGAGCGGGCGAGCAAGAGGTTCGCGACGTTCGCGCAGGCGATGAGCAGCACAATTCCCACCGCTCCCAGCAGCAACAGAAGCGTTGCGCTCACATCTGCGACGAATTCGTGCTTGAGGGGCCTGACGCTCGCGCCCAGGCCGCGATCCGCGGAAGGATAGAGCTGATCCAAGTGCGCCTGAATCGCGCCGATTTCCGCTTCGGATTGCGCGATGGTGGTTCCGGATTTCAGGCGGGCAACACAGAGGATCGGATGGATTGTACGATCGCCGTAGATCAGTGGATCGCCCTGTCCGATCGGCGTGTAAACCTCTGCATCATCTCCGAAAACGCGAAAGCTTGCGGGGAGCACTCCGGCAACCGTGTAGTCCACTCCGTCCAGAGTTACGGACTTGCCCAGAGCCTCGATGCTGCCGGCGAAACGATTTCGCCATAGACGATCGCTAATCAGGACGACCGGTGCGGCGCCCTGCTTGTCTTCTTCCGGCGAAAATTCGCGGCCGAGGATTGGCTTTATCCCCAGAGTGCTCAGAAAACCTGAGGAAATTTCCTCGCCGTCGAGGTGCTCAGGCGTTCCGGGAGCTGTTAGATTGCGGTCTTGCGAATCGAACGCTGCCATTTGTTGCAAGGAGCGAGCGTCGCGTTGCCAATCGAGAAAGTCAGGGTATGAGACGGAGATCGGATGCTTCAGCGTCAAATTGTATTGCCACACCAGGACCAGGCGGTCCGGCTCGCTGTATGGCAACGGCGCCAGCAGAACGCCTTGCACCACGCTGAAGATGGCTGCATTTGCGCCGATGCCGAGAGCGAGCGTGAGAATCGCGATGATGGTGAAGCCGGGATTTTTGCTCAGAATTCGGAGGGCGTAACGCACGTCTACATAGAATGATTCGAGCCAGAAACCACGGCGTTCTTCGCGGCAGTTTTCTTTTACGCCCTCCAGCGCGCCGAGCTGCAGCACGGCTTGGCGGCGGGCTTCTTCGAGCGGCAAGCCTGCGGCAATATTCGCAGCGGTTTGACGCTCAATGTGGGAACGCAACTCGTCTTCCATGTTCTGATCCCACATTTTCTTGCGCGAAATCCAACGCCGCCAGAGATTCATCGCTCGCGCCTCCTACACGCGCTGCAAAATCAGCGCAACCGCCGTGGACATTTGTTTCCAGTCCGCCAATTCCCTTTCGAGTTGCTGGCGGCCCGTTTTCGTCAAAGTGTAGAACTTGGCGCGGCGATTATTTTCGGAAGCGCCCCATTCCGCGCGGATCCATTTCTTGCGCTCCAGGCGATACAGTGCCGGGTACAACGAGCCTTGCTGGATTTGCAGGATGTCGCGTGAGACTTGCTGGATGCGCTGGGCGATGCCCCAGCCGTGCATGGGTTCCAGGGCGAGGGTTTTCAGGATCAGTAGATCGAGCGTGCCTTGCAGGATTTCCACGGACGGAGACATACGTTCTTCCCCTAGACGAGCTACAGGTGTAATATTAGCCTGGTCTTGTAGATTGTCAAAGGGAAGGCGCCATCGGCAGGCACGTTTGCAGATTTCCTGCGGCGGGTCTTGCAGGCCTGTTGCGCTGCCTTCATTATGTGACATGGCACTCTCCGACAACGCGCCGCTGTGGAGCGCGGACGATCAGTACGACCGGCTGGAAGAACTCGCGGCGGGCACGGGCGACGATACCAAGGAAATTCCGCTGCGGCGCGACGTGCGCTCGCTGGGAATGTTGCTGGGAAATGTGCTGGTGGAGCAGGCGGGCGAACCGCTGCTGGAAGTGGTAGAGCAGCTCCGCCGCCTGTTGATTCAGCAGCGCGAGCAATTGCCTGAAGCGGCCGCGGCGACTACGGAACCATCCCCACATGAAAATGCGCTGCTGGCGCAAGCTCGCGAGAAAATCGCGCGCCTGGAAGTGGAAGACGCCTACCGCGTGACCAAAGCGTTCGCCATTTATTTTGAGCTGATCAACCTGGCGGAGACCAATCATCGCAAGCGGCGGCGGCGCGCGGCCAAGCTGCATAGCGAACAGCCGGCACTCGCGGGATCGTTTCGCGGAACTCTGTTGCGCATGCGCGCGGCGGGAATTTCCGCGGGCGACGCGCTGGCGGCGTTGCGCAAAGTCAGAATCGTGCCGGTATTCACCGCGCATCCCACGGAGGTAGCGCGCCGCACCGTGCTGCTGAAGAGGCGGCGCATCGCGCAATACCTGGAACATCTGGACCAGCTGCCGCTGACGGCGGCAGACGCCGCGGAATACGAAACGTCAATTCTCGCCGAGATCACTTCGCTGTGGCAGTCGGATGAAGTGCGCATGAAAAAACCGGGTGTGATTGACGAGGTGCGCATGGGACTGGATTTTTATCCGATGACGCTTTTCGAAACGCTGCCGCGGCTGTATGCCGAGCTGGCCGGATCATTTGCGGATGTTTACGGCCGCGCGTTGAATGATGAAGAGCTTCCCGAGTTGCTGCATTTCGGTTCGTGGATCGGCGGCGATCGCGACGGCAACCCGCTGATCAAGCCGGATTGCACTGCGGATGCGCTGGCGCTGGCGCGGAACGTCATCCTGGAACATTACGGTCTGGAGATCCAGCGGCTGATTGACGAACTAAGCTCTTCGCTGCGCCAGACGGGCGCTTCGGAGGAGCTGCGCGCCGCGGTGAAAGCGTACCAAGCGAAGATGGGCGCGGAGCCTTCGCGTGGAAAATGGATTTCCGAGCCGGAGCTCAACCGGCATTTTCTGGATTTTGTACGGATTCGCATGAGATTGATGCGCGACGACCCGCGACATGCCCATGCGTACGCCGGCGCGCAGGAGCTTGAGCGTGATCTTTTGCTGCTGCGCGCGAGCCTGATTGCAAACCGCGGGCAGCGACTGGCCGAATTATTGATTGACCCGTTGCTGCGCAAGCTTCGGACTTTCGGTTTTCATCTGCACACGCTGGATATCCGGCAGCACGCGCAGGTACACGCGCGAGCCCTTGCCGAGCTGAAAGCCGCCGGGATTTCCGATGCCGCAAGTATTACGAGCACGCGAAGAGAAATTCCCGCGGAGCTATCCGCGGAAACCACCGAACTGCTCGACACACTGCGCACCATCGCACAACTGAAAAAGACCTACGCGCCGGAAGCGATTCGCGCCTACGTGGTCAGTGGAACGGAATCCGAGCGCGATGTCTTCACATTGCTGCGCCTCGCGGAAATCAGCGGCGTGAGTGTGGCGGGCTCCGCCAATGATCCCGGACTTCTGCCTGTTCCGTTGTTCGAATCAATCTTGTCGCTTCGTGCCGCGGCGGAAACGATGCGGCGCGTCTGGACCGCCCGGGAGTATCAACGCTTGCTCGACTCCTGGGGACGGCGCCAGGAAGTGATGCTGGGCTATTCCGATTCGAATAAAGATGGCGGGATGCTGACCAGCACGTGGGAATTGCACAAAGCCCATCGCGCGCTGCACGCCATCGCGCGGGAGTGCGGCGTGAATTTGCGGCTCTTCCATGGACGCGGCGGCACAGTGGGACGCGGCGGCGGCCCCACCCACCGCGCGATTCTGGCGCAACCGGTGGGCGATTTTTCAGGCGAAATGCGCATCACCGAACAGGGCGAAGTGCTGAACTGGAAATATTCCGATCCAGTGCTCGCCGAATGGAATCTGGAATTGATGATTGCGGCGTCTCTGGAAGCGCTCACGCGGCCAGACGGTCCCGCGGCAGGCGCGGATCGCCAGTGGGACGCTGCGATGGAAGAAATTTCGCAGGATGCGTATGCGTACTACCGGCGGCACATCGCGGAAAATGCCAACGTGCTTGAATATTTCGAGCAAGCCACCCCTGTGAACGAACTGGAGCACGCACGGATGGGCTCGCGTCCGGCGCGCCGCACGGAAAGCCGCCGCTTGGAGGATTTGCGCGCGATTCCCTGGGTTTTTGGTTGGATGCAGAGCCGCCACGCGGTGCCGGCGTGGTTCGGAGTGGGCTACGCGTTGCAGCGATTCGCGGCGAAGGGTCCTGAACAGGAAAGACGTCTGCACGAAATGATGCTCCAGTTCACTCTGTTTTCGGATTTGGTGCGCAACGTGGAAATCGCTATGGCCAAGGCGGATCTGAACATCGCGCGCTTGTATGCCAGCACGCTGGTCGAGGACGCCGGCCTGCGCGAAAGTGTTTTCAGCGTACTGGCGGAGGAGTTTCAGCGCACGCGGCGGATGCTGCTGGCGGTGACCGGCCAGAGCGGACTGCTGGAAGGCAACCTGGTGCTCTCGCAATCAATCCGGCTGCGCAATCCGTACGTGGACCCGATGAGTTTGATTCAGGTGGAGCTGTTGCGCCGGAAGAGGGCTGAAGCCCCGAGCGAAGGGCTGAATTACGCCCTGGGCGCGACGATCAATGGTATTGCGGCGGGCTTGCACAACACTGGTTAAGAGTGGGTTCGGCCCCGGAGCGAAATCATCGCAGTGCGTCGGTATGCGAACCCGCGCGGGGCACGCCATACCTTGAGCTTGCTACCGCTTCTGCTAAGTGCCTATATGACATGTGGTTAGAGACGAACCAGCAAGCCATCGTTTACCTAGTACCAAAACCCGCGTACTGAAATTTTTGAACCGGACGCGCCATTGGTTCTAGCTGGCGAACTGGCGAAAATGGATGTGCGGGTTGGAAGCTGCGATTGCGGGGACGACGGTTCCACAAAAAAAAGGAGCCGGGGCATCTATCCAACCCGTCCAAGCCCTCCTGCTCGCGTCCCTTCCACAAAATTCCGTTGGCAGGCAGGGCAGCATTTGCACACCTTCGCTCGCGAATCCAGCCTGCGATAATCCCAACATGGAACTTCGGCATCTTTTGGCCGCTGGCGTGCCTCTCATCAATTGGGGTATTGCGTATCTCCAGTGATGTCTTCACGGCAGATGCCAGAGTTACAGGACATGTGATGGCTAAGACCTGCAGGCACGCAAGGCATGCGCTGGCGCTAATTTTCGCGGCGTGTCTTGCACTTCCCGCACCGGCCAACGCCGCGGACCTGCAGCCGCAGACCGCGCAAGCCTACGACCGATATATCGAGTTGACGACGGCGCAGGTGGATTCCGAGCTGGCGCGACAGGGACCTTATCTGTGGGTCGAGCGTTTGCCGCCTGCGCAACTCGCGGAAGACCAGCAACAACTGCGCACCGGCGGATTGGTAATCGAGCGGCTGGAAACTTTGAATTCCGGCAAGCCGATAGCCACGCCGGGAGGAATTATCCATCACTGGATCGGGACGGTGTTCGTGCCGGGAGCGACGCTCGCGCAGACGCTTTCGTTCATGCAGGATTACGATCACAAAGTGGAATATTTCAAGCCGGACATCGTGCGCTCGAAAATTCTGCGGCACGAAGGCGACGATTATTTTGTGCTGCTGCGCTTCTACAAGAAAAAAATCATCACGACGGTGATTGATACCGACCAGGAAGTTCACTATCACGTCGTGGACAGCACACATGCCTACAGCCGCTCGCGTACCACGCGCGTGCAGGAAGTGGAGAACGCGGGAAAATCCGACGAAAAGCTGGAAGCGGAAGGGCACGACCGCGGTTTTATGTGGCGCATGAATACCTACTGGCGATTCGAAGAGAAAGACGGCGGCACGTACGTCGAGTGCCAGGCCATTTCACTGACTCGCGACATTCCCATGGGATTGGGCTGGATGGTGGGATCGTTTGTGACCAGCGTGCCGCGGGAATCGCTCACGTTCACTCTCACCACCGCGCGCGCAGCCTTGCTGCAAAGAAATGCAGCGCAGCCCGCAAAATAAATCCCCGCTTCTCGCGAAAATCCGCGCTAAACCACAGCACTAGAAGGTCGTCGTGCCGAGGAAAACATCTTCGAAGCCATTCGTATCGCGCGCGACCAGATTGCTCGCAGTCGAAAGGAAGCTGACTGTATGCCCGTCAGCACTGATCGAAGGGACCAGGCTCGAGCCATTCGCGGGAGATGCGCCAGTACCGGTGGAAATGCTGGCGAGCACCACGCCGGTGGTGCAGGTGGGAATCACACCGAGGCAGGTGTTGCGCACGAAGACGTTCTCGACGCCGTTCACGGTGCCACCCAGATTCGACGCAAACGATGAGAACGCAATAAACTGACCGGTAGAGCTAGCGCTGGGGTGCTCGCTCAAACCGTTGGCGGGCGTGATGCCGTCGGGAGTTGACACCAGCGTAGTGGAAGGCGTGCATTGCGCGACGACGATGGTCACGCCGAGGCAGGTGTCGCGAATGTAGATCTGTTGCGGCAGCGACGCACTAATGCCTGCCACCATATTCGATGCCGTGGATGCGAAGGCCACGAAACGGCCGTTGGCAACCGTGGTATCGGTGCATACGCTGCTGATGGTGGTGGTTACGCTGCCGCAGGCGGAGAGCGTTGATTGCCCGCTGGGGCCGTCGGCGGGAGTGGTGCCATCCGGAGTGGAAATCAGCGTGGTAACCGAAACGCAGGTGTTGGTAGTGCTGGTGATCGTGGTAATGCAAGTGCCGCGCTCGAATACTTCGGGCAAGCCGTTGGGATTCGGCGCAGTCGAGCCCAGATTTGTCGCGGCGGAGGTGAAAGAAACGAAAAGGCCGGTCTCGGAAATGGAAGGATTCGAGCTGGCTCCATTGCCGAAAGTGACGCCGTCAGGCGTGGAAACCAGGAAAGTGGTGGGTACGCAGGTGTCCGTGGGAGCGACGGTGACGATCGTCGCGATGTCGCAGGTATCGCGGATGTAAACCTGTGGGGTGATGCCGTCCGCTGTAATGTTGGTGACGAGATTGGTCGCCAGCGAAACGAACGCGACGTATTCGCCATCCGGGCTGATGACCGGATTATAGCTAGGTCCGTTCCCGGCGGTTTGGCCGTCGGCGGAAATGGAAACGAGCTGCGTGTCGAAACTGGAGCTCGGCGAAATCGCGCACGGAGTGGTGGAGGTGGGCATGCAGACCGGGCGCCAATACACCTGGCTCGTGCCGTTCTGTACCGGGACGGTCGTTACCAAATTTGTTGCCAGCGATGTAAAGGCAGCGTGCGTTCCGGCGGAATCGGTCGTCGGCTCGGAGCTTGGACCGTTGGCGGCGTTGCCATTGACGTCTGAGCTGACCAGAGCCGTGATCGGTACGCAGGTGGCGAGCGACAAACAGGTGTTGCGGACATAAACGTCGGAATTGGTATTCAAGTCCGTCAGCACCAGATTATGCGATACCGAAGCAAATGCCACGAATTGGCCGGAGCTGCTGCTGGACGGTCCAGAAGTAGTCGTCGTGAGGCCCAGGGCGCCACTCGCACAATTGCCCGCGCCGTCGCAAATTCCATTGAGTGCCTGCGAGCCGTCTGCCGCGAGATCCACCAGCACCGGCAAGCCGAGCAGATGGGTCGGATTGATGGCGTAAGTGACGATGCTGGAGTTCCCGCCGCCGGGCGGCTTGTTTACAACCACAATTTGATTGACGCCCGCGGACACCAGATCGCCGGCAGTGAGCGCGGCCGATGCCGCGGTGCTGCTGGTGATCGTCGTCGTCACCGGCTGGCTGTTCATGGTGATGTAAGAAAACTGATTCAGGAAACCGGTGCCTGTGATGGAGAGGGTCGCGGAAACCGCTCCAGCCAGGGCGCTCGTGGGGGTGAGGGCAGTAATCGTCGGAACAGCAGTGACGACGTTTAACGAGATAGGCGTAGAACCGCCGCCACCGGGCAAAGGATTTACGACCCGAATTGACACAGGGCCAGGAGTGAGAAGATCTGATGAATCCAGGTCCACGTCAAGCGACGTGGAACTGAGGAAGGTGGTCGTGCGGCTGTTATTGTTCACAAACACCGTGGACTGCGTCACAAAATTACGCCCGGTCAAATTCAGCAGCAAGCCTGCGGTGCCGGCGGTAGCGGTGCTGGGATTCATGCTCGTAACGACTGGCACCCCGCTGGCAACCGGCGTAATCGTGAATATCGTTCCGGCTGGGGGTGCTTGGTTTTGCGCCGGAAATGTTCCGCCGCCCGGCTGCGGCGTAGTGACGCTGATGAAGAGAGTGTTGGGATTCTGCAGCACGCTGGCAGGCAGCGTGACGATCATTTCATTTGTGCTGATAAATTGATTGAGCGCGAGCCCCGTGGGGGCGCCGCCCGCGGTAAGCGAAAATCCCGCCTGGGTCTCTTGAATCAGGTTGGTACCCCTGATGGTGAGGAACGATTGCGCGCTGCCCGCCGAAATCGAGTTTACACAGCCCGTCGTGGTCGTCTGCGAAGGGCAAATACCCACCAACGTAATCGTCGGCGCAGGAAAATTGATCTGTTCCTGGCACGCCGACATCGCGATCATCGAAAACAGCAGCAGCCAAAAACCTAGACGGAATCGTTGCCGCAAATTGCTCACTCCTGTGCCTGTAGGTCGAGCCCCATACGGTAAGCGCAATCCTAGAGACTACTAAAGATGGCCCCAGGGGGCAATCAGGATGCCTGCCCTGCGACCGATTGTCCAGTCGGGACGAACCGCCGTGTCAGTAGCACATGATATGTCCGGTTGAGATAGCAAGTGATATGTCCGCTTTTCGGGCGGTGGTAGGGGACCATGCCAAGCATGAACTCCTACACAC
>Ga0209221_1000005_pt1 | contig 149295 bp, 136 predicted proteins | sample BlaSpr_A8_Ref_O2_FD_187989 | JGI IMG/M metagenome (GOLD analysis project Ga0209221, IMG submission 187989) | Forest soil microbial communities from Thunder Bay, Ontario, Canada - Black Spruce, Ontario site 2_A8_Ref_O2 (SPAdes) (version 2) | ecosystem: Environmental > Terrestrial > Soil >...
TGGAGACTCGAGTGCTCGAACCGCTGGAAAATCCCTTCGGCCCCAAAGTGTTACCCATGTCTTAGGTACATTGTGTAACCCATGTCTCCGGGCTGGACCCCAGCGAAGGATGGCGCGCCCGGGCGGATTCGAACCGTCGACCTTGTGCTTCGGAGGCACACGCTCTATCCATCTGAGCTACGGGCGCAATCGGGAAATTAATTCGTCGAGAGACGATTGTATTACGTTCTGTTGGTGAGTCGCAATGAATTGACGTAGTGGACAGACGGGCGGCGCTTCACCACGGCCTTATGAATTTCAGATCAACGTAGAGCGTGTGAATTGAGTCGTCCTGAGCCATAAACTCTAATTCCGCTCTTCCGTCTCGGTCATATCCCATTAGCATTATAGGTCTGCCGATCCTGGCAGATATCGCGCGTTGCTCGTCTTCCGGAAGATCGTCGAGGAATCCCGGCGGCAACGCCTTCAACACCACTTTGTCGCCCGGCTTAGGTTTTCATACACGTTTTTTCCGGCGAACGGCCACGGTGTCACCAAGAGTGTCTCCGAAGTAATTACGGTCAAGAACCCACGGGGCTAGCTGTGCCCGCCGCCGAGTTCGTGGACTATGGAATTTACGAAGGATTTGGCGTCGCCGAAGAGCATCAGGGTTTTGTCCAGGTAGTACAGCGGATTATCGATGCCGGCGAAGCCTGGGTTCATGCTGCGTTTGATGACCATTACGGTGCGCGCTTTGTCAACATCGAGGATGGGCATGCCGTAGATGGGGCTTGCGTGATCGTTGCGCGCGGCGGGGTTGGTGACGTCGTTTGCGCCGATCACCAGGGCTACCTCGGCTTGCGGGAAATCGTCGTTCACTTCTTCCATGTCGAGAAGCTTGTCGTAGGGAATATCGGCTTCGGCTAACAGGACGTTCATGTGACCGGGCATGCGTCCGGCGACGGGATGGATGGCGAATTTTACGTCCACGCCGCGTTTGCTGAGCGCGTCGTAAAGTTCGCGGACTTTGTGCTGAGCTTGCGCGACGGCCATGCCGTAGCCGGGGACGATGATGACTTTGCTCGCGGCAGCGAGGAGCGCGGCGGCTTCTTCGGGCGTCGCGCTGTGCACGGGACGAGCCTGTTCGGCGGAGGCGCTCGCGACTTGTTCCTGGCCGAACGCGCCGAAGAGCACGTTGGTGAAGGAGCGATTCATCGCTTTGGACATGTTTACGGAGAGGATGAAGCCGGAGGCGCCGTCGAGCGCGCCGGCGATGATGAGCAGTTTGCTATCGAGAACGAAACCCATGGCTGCGGCGGAAAGTCCCGCGTAGGAATTCAGCAGCGAGATCACGGTGGGCATATCGGCGCCGCCAATGGGGATGATCATCAGCACGCCGAAGATCAGGGGAATAATGAGCATCAGCGGAAACAGATGGACGTGGCTGGGATCGTGAACGAGAAATGCAGCGATGCCGATGGCGACGGCGAGGAACAAGAGATTGACGACGTTCTGACCTTTATAGGTGATGGGGCGCTGCGGGAGGATTTCTTGCAATTTTCCCGCGGCCATCAGGCTGCCTGTGAACGTCAGCGCGCCGAGAATTACTTCCATGGAGAGCACGGACATCATGAAGGGCGGCACGTTGGGCGCGCGCAGATAGAATTCGGCGGTGCCGACGAGTGTGACGCAGAAGGCGCCGAAGGCGTGGCTGAGCGCGGTTCGCTGCGGGACGGCGGTCATGTGGACCATGCCGAGAGGCACGCCGATGATGGAGCCGAGGACCAGAGCGATGGCGATCCATTTGTATTCGATGATGTTGTGATTGAGCAGCGTGCCGGCGATGGCGAGCAACATGCCGAGTTCGCCTGAGCGGACGCCGCGCCGGGCGGTGGCGGGCGTGCGCATCCACACCAGGGCGAGGATGAAGAGCGCCGTGGCGATCAGGTAGATAATTTCGATGAAGGTGTCTGTGCCGAGCCAGGGGATCATTATTTTTTCGGGGCGCTGGTCTTGAACATTTTCAGCATGCGATCGGTGATTAGGAAACCGCCGACGACGTTGCTGGTGGCGGCGACGATGGCAAGCGCGCCAAGAATGGTTGAGAGCGTGCTGCGATGTTCGCCGGTGAGGATGATGGCGCCGACCACGGCGATGGCGTCGAGCGCGTTCGTGAGGGACATGAGCGGAGTATGCAGCAGCGGTGTTATCTGGCGAATGACTTCAAAACCTATGAAAGCGGCGAGCATGAAAACGTAAAGGCTGGTGAGCAGGTCCATCTTCATGATTATTTTTTCTCCTGAGAGGCGGCGACTAAGGGCGGGAGTTTGTAAAATTCGCGCAGACGTTTGTTGACGATTTCACCGCCGGTGGTGAGCAGCGTGTCTCTGATAATTTCGTCGGTGCTAGCTTCTTGGCCGACGTCGAGGCGGAGTTTGCCGTCCTTTACGATGTGGAGGAGGAACGCGGAGACATTGCGGGCGTACATCTGGCTGGCGTGATATGGAACGGTACTGGCGAGATTGTACCAGCCGATGATGGTAACGCCGTGGGCGACGATTTTTTCTCCGGGTTGAGTTAGCTCGCAATTTCCGCCGCGTTCGGAGGCGAGATCAACGATCACGGAGCCGGGAGACATGCCTTTGACCATGTCCGCGGTGACGAGGAGCGGCGATTTCGCTCCGGGGACAACGGCGGCGGTGATGACCACGTCGCTTTCGGCGACTACTTTGCCGAGGAGTTGGCGCTGGCGGCGGTAGAAGTCTTCATCTTGAGCACGGGCGTAGCCGCGGGCGTCTTCCGCATCTTTGGCTTCGATGGGCAATTCGACGAAACGGCCGCCGAGGCTTTGGACTTGTTCTTTGGCCGCGGGGCGCATGTCGTAGGCTGAAGCTACGGCGCCTAGACGGCGGGCGGTGGCGACGGCTTGCAGTCCGGCTACGCCCGCGCCGATTACGAAGACGCGGGCTGGTGTGATGGTTCCGGCGGCGGTGGTGAGCATGGGGAAAATTCTGGGTAGCGTGTCTGCCGCGATCACCAGTGCTTTGTAGCCGCAGATGGTGGCCATGCTCGAGAGCACGTCCATGCTTTGCGCGCGGGTGGTGCGGGGCATTAGTTCGACGGAAAATGCGGTGACGTTGCGGGCGGCGATTTGCTGAATTGTGGTTACTCCGCCGAGTGGGCGGAGAAAACCTACGAGGACTTGATCTTTGTGGAGTAATGGCAGGTCGGCGTCGCCGGTTTTGTCGTTGGAGCCGTAGCAGAGGACCTGCGCGATGATGTCGGCGGTGCGAAAAACGTCGGCGCGGTCGGGGATGATTTTCGCGCCTTTGGCGATATAGGTGGCGTCGGGATAGCCGGCTTCCATTCCGGCGTTGGCTTCGACGATTACTTCCAGGCCCCCTTTTGCGAGGGCGGGGATTATGGATGGGACGAGGGCCACGCGGCGTTCACCTGGATAGCTTTCGCGTGGCACGCCGACGATCATGAAACTTCCTCCGTGTTGAGACGCATGAGTTGCCGCTGCAGTTGCAGGAAAAGCTTGCGGCGAAGGGAGCTGGAGAAAATCCCGAGGCTGCAGGAGCTGCGGCACGCCTTTGTGAAACTGGAAATCATACACCAGGCGGGAGGGTGTTGGGGTGGCTTCGTTGGGGAGCGATTGGCTAGCTGCAAATTCAAAAGCAAATTCAACGACGCCCGCGTACAACAGCAGGCTAAGCTAAACACAGCGTCATGGCGCTTGCGATCCGAGTCATCGTGATGCGTGCCAACGAGGTCGAGATATGAAGATAGCGGTTGTTGGAGCGACGGGTGCGACGGGACGCCGAGTAGTGAAGCATGCACTTGCACAAGGACACCTCGTTACGGCCGTTGCTCGCCATCCCGAGCGACTGTCATTTGCCGACCGGCTGTCCTTCGTCCCAGGAGATGTCCTTTCCCCAGGGGGCCTGACAGGTGCTCTTGATGGCGTGGAGGCCGTCATTAGCTGCATCGGACCAGAAAAGAACCTGTCGCCAGGAACGCTCATGTCAGTCGGTGTCGCCAGCATTCTCACCGAATGTAAACGTGCAAACGTCCGACGATTCATTTTGCAAAGTGGTATCGGCTTAAGCGATGGACGCGAACTCTCCTGGCCCAATCGTTTTGTCGTCCGCGTATCAGGCCGGATATTCACTGCTGCAGTTGCTGACAAGGCGGTCGCCGAGCGGTTGACGCAGAAAATAGACATGGAGTGGGTCATCGTTCGCCCGGTTGTATTGGCAGATAAGCCGGCGAAGGGAAGCTATTCGGCAGGTCCGTTAGCAAGAGTCGCGCCACTCGTTCCGCTTTCCTTTGACGATTGCGCTGACTGCCTGCTCCGTGCAGCGATAAATGAACCAAACTGGATCGGAAAAATTGTGAACGTGGGTTCCTGACACCGGGGTGAGTCTCATGAGTCCAGCAGAACTCCCTCCGATGCGCAATCACCCATCACGCTGTGTTTAGCCGCGGGCGAGGTTTTTTATTTGTCTGGCTAGCTTTTCTACTTGTTCGGCTTTGCCCACCATCGATAGCGAGAGCACGTTTGCGGAATCTGTTTTCTCGACTTGGTCCTTGAGCTCGGAGGCGAGAGTGTAGAGTTTTTCGACGTCGTCGTGGATCTGATCTTGATTCTGTTTCAGCATCTGTTTGGGATCGGGCTTGGCGACACCGCCGGAGGGATCGTTGTTGCCGCCGTACCCCGGCGGGATGCCTGTGGGGAGCTTAGGGCCGGTACTTTGTGCGACTGCGGCGCGGATGGCGAGCAGCGCGAGTGGGGCAGCGAATGCCCAGGAAAATAGTTGGGTGATGAAATTACGCTTTTTCGGGTCCATAATGCGTGCTCCCGTTCGCGGAATGTGCTTTGGGGCTGCGGCTGGCCGCAAGGGATAAGGCGGCTAGCCGGGTGGTATAATTCCGCTCCCTCTATTTTATGACTGATTCGTTCTCACGGTGGATGGAAATTGCAGCAAAGACCGGCTTGCGCCTGGCCGTGATCCTGGTGTTTGCGATCCTGCTGACGCGCATGCTGAAGGCCGTGACGGCGCGCCTGGTGCATCTGGCCAAATCGTCGTCGCGCGCGGGGCAGATGCGCGAACAGCAGACGCGCACGCTCGCGGGGCTGCTGTATAGCATTGGTTCGGCGATCATCGGGTTGATCGCGGTGCTGATGGCGTTCGAAGTGCTGGGCTTCGATATCGCTCCGGCGATGGCGACGGCGGGAGTGGCGAGCATTGCGATTGCGTTTGGCGCGCAGAGCCTGCTGAAGGATTTCATCAACGGATTTTTCATCGTGTTTGAGGATCAGTACGTGGTGGGGGATTTGATTCAACTCAACGGCGAGACGGGGCGAGTAGAGCACCTGACTTTGCGGCGCACGGTGATACGCAATCCGGCGGGCGCAATGGTGACGGTGCCGAACAGCCTGGTGGGGCAGGTGGCGAATCTGAGCCGCGATTGGTCGCAGGCGTTTGTGGACGTGACGGTGCCGGCGGCAGAGATGGTGGGACGGGCGCTGGCGACGCTGGAGAGAATCGCGGGAGATTTTCGGAATGATGCGGATTGGTCCGCGGCATTGATTGACGGGCCGCGCGTGCTGGGAGTCGAGTCGCTGTCTCTAGATGGCACGGTGATTCGACTGCAGGCGCGCACCATACTGAATCGCAAGGAAGATGTGGCGCGAGAATTGCGCCGCCGGATCAAGCTGGGATTCGAGCAGGCGAAGATTCCGCTGAGCCACACCCATCAAGTGATGCTGCAAGGCGAAACGCCGCAGAACGATACGTAGCGTTGGGCGAGTAGCGCTGGGCGCAGGGCGTCGGGCGCGTGATTTCTACCAAACATCTTTACCCGAATAGCTTTGCACGTATTGCTTCAATCGAAAACGGAGGAGGATGCGATGGGAGAAGTGACGCACGAGCAGGTGAATCTGATGTTGCGGCTGTACGACATACGGCGCGAGCCGCGTTTGCGCGAGGCGCGGGATTGGTACATCCGGAACTTCAGGCCGACGTCGCTCGAAGACGTGACGAATCTGGCGGCGCCGAATTCGGAGGAAAGCGCGTTCATGCGCATGGTGCTGAGTTACTGGGACATGGCGGCGAATATCGTGAACCGCGGGCTGATTGATGAGGAATTTTTCTTCGAGAGCACGGGCGAGCAGTGGATCGTGTGGGAACGGGTGAAACCGATCGTGGCGGCGTGGCGGACCATGTTCAAGAACCCGATGGCTTTCGCGCGACTGGAGGAACACGTGAAGCGGCTGGAGGCTTGGCGCGAGAGAAATTCGCCGGGCAGCACGGAGGCAATGCGCGCGATGATGGCGACGATAGCAGCGCGCGACCGGAAGTCCTGAAAGCGGCACGGTTGCATTGAAGCAGGGCGCCATGGCCGCGAACGAGCTGGCGCGGATGGCGCCGCCCGCCAGAGCTCAGAAAATTGCTATGAGGCGCGAGGGAGTTATGGTAATTTCCTGCCCGACCCCCGCGATTGGTGTGTTCCCCGAGGATTACAAAGCACCGGGAAGTTCTGACCTGAGAACGCAAGAGCAGGAGAATGCCCCGGGGAGGTAAGCGAAATATGAAGGTCCGCAATCCATTCATGTGTCTGACCGCGCTGCTGATCTGCGTGCTGCTGGCGATTCCGGCGGACGTCGCGGCCCAGGCAGGTCAAGCGACGCAACCGCAGCATGCTGGGAAACTCACCGCTGTGCTGCCGGTGGTGAACGTGATTCGCGGGCCGCAGCAGACGCCTGCTTCAACGGCTGAAGCGATTTATTGGGGCGATGTGATCAATACCGGGCATCTGGCACGGGCGCGCGTGGCGCTAGATGATGGCTCGGTGCTGAGCGTGGGATCGGATTCGAATCTGACAGTGACGAAACATGACGGCGGAGCACAGCAGACGGAACTGGATCTGAATTACGGGCGGGTGCGCGCCAAAGCCGTGAAACAGGTGAAGCCCAACGCCAACTTTCAAATTCGCACGCCCACCGGAGTTGCCGGCGTCGTGGGAACCGATTTCGCGCTGGATTCCGAAGGCGACACGACCCGCATCGTGGTGTACGAAGGTCGGGTAAATTTCTGCGCCTATAAGGCCGAGAAGAAAGAAGAACCGGGAGGCGCGCCGGCCGGTGAGGAGCAGAAAAAAGATAAGAATGGCCGGATGCTGGGGCCATGCGTGATTGTGGGCGCGGGGGAGACGTCGAGTGTGCAATTTAACGCTGCTCCGACTCCGCCGGTGCCGGCGACGCCCGTGACGGTGACGGAAATGAGCAGCACGACGAGCGTCGGAGGAGCAGGCGGTGCCGCGGGCGGGCTGGGAGTTGCAGGCGCGACGGCGGTGGGAGTTGGCGCAGCGGTGGCAGTGACGGTGGCGGCTATCGTGATTCGTGCGGCAAGCAAGACGAACACCTGTTCGTCGCCAGCGGCGGCGGCGCATGTGGTACCCACGGCGAACTGCACGGCGATTAATAATGCGGGGGTTGGGAAAGTGAATGGGCAGCGGCCGTAAACCGTCCGTAGGGATTCAGGGACAAGAGAGCACAGCAAATTCAGAGACAAAGACAAATTCAGCTACGCCCGTCCCGCCCCGCGGGACGCCCGAACAAAAGCAAAAGCCTCGACGTCAAAATCCTCAGAGTCAAATCCCACAGAGTAAAGCCTAGAAAATCAAAAGCTGGAACGGGATTGCTGCGCGGGATTTTACTGCGCGGATAGAAATTCCGTGATGGCGCGATTTGCGATCGCGGGCTGGTCGGTTTCGAAAATGTGGCTGGCGTGGGGAATGAGGACGAGTTGCGCGTGCGGCATACGTTCGGCGATCAGTTTGGCGTTCGCGACGGGAATCAGCTGGTCCGTTTCGCCGTGAATGATTAACGTTGGAGCTTTGATCTGCGCGATGCGGCTGTAGGCCTCCCAGGCGAGAATGCCTTGTAGTTGGCCGAGGTAGCCTTGCGGAGTTGGATACCATTTCATGCGGATGGCCATGTCCTCGTCGATGCGGGCGCGCGGGGTGGCAGCGTCATAGATGTAGGGGATGATGGCTTCTTTGGCTTCTTCCGGCGTCATGCCCTGGCGCATGAGGAGCTGCAGGACTTCTGCGGCGGCGCGCACGGCGTGGGGGCCTCCGGCGTTGGTGCAACCCAAGATTAAAGAGCGGACGCGTTGGGGATATTGCAGCGTGAATTCTTGCGCGATCATGCCGCCCATGGAGACGCCGAATACGTGGGCGCTCGAGACATTTGCGGCATCGAGAACGGCGGCTGCGTCGGAAGCCATCTGCGCGATGGGATAGACGCCTGGGGGAACGTCGCTTTGGCCGATGCCGCGATTATCAAAAGCGATGGTGCGAAAATTTTGCGCGAGAAGCGGGCGAGTGCGATGCCACATGTAGGAGGGATAGCTGAGGCCCATGATGAGGAGCAGAGGTTCGCCGGAGCCTTGTTCATCCCAATAAATTTTGGCAGCTTGATTTTCAGTGAAGGGCATGGGGCCTCGGAGTGCGGGGGTTGGTCAGGGTTTGTTGCCGACTGGCGCGGGGCATGGAATGAGATAGTCGCACACAGATGAAGGTTACTAACACGGGCGCTATTGTATATAATCCCGCTCACCATGCCAAACCAAGAAACGCTGTACGAAGTGGCCAAGCGGGTGGCCACGATCACACTGAATCGTCCCGACAAATTGAACGCCTGGACCGCGGTGATGGAGCAGGAAGTGCGCGCGGCGATGGCGGAGGCGGAGGGTGACGAAAATGTTCGCGTGATTGCGCTGACCGGCGCGGGCAGGGGATTTTGCGCGGGCGCGGATATGTCTCTGCTCAGCACCGTCGCGACGAAGGGGCTGGATGCGGCGCAGCGGGCGCAGGCGGTGCAGGCTGACGCGGGTTCTGGCTCGGGCTCCGGAGGCGGCAGCGCGCGGGCGGATTTTCAGAAGAAGTATTCGTACTTCCCGGCGATGAGCAAGCCGGTGATTGGGGCGATCAACGGTCCGGCGGTGGGATTGGGACTGGTGATCGCGCTGTATTGCGATTTGCGTTTTGCTTCGGATGCGGCGCGATTCAGCACTGCGTTCGCGCGGCGTGGATTAATTGCCGAGTACGGAATGGCGTGGATGCTGCCGCGGTTGGTGGGACATGCGAACGCGTTGGATTTATTATTTTCCGCGCGATTGATTGACGCAGCGGAGGCGTTTCGCATGGGGCTGGCGAATCAGGTGTTTCCGCAAGACGTGTTTCAGGAAAAGGTGCGGGAATACGCGGCGGAGCTGGCTGCGAATGTGAGCCCGCGGTCATTGCGCGTGATCAAGCGGCAGGTGTATGACGCGATGTTCCAGCCGCTGGGCGAGGCGTTCGAAGTCGCGGAGCGGGAAATGCTGGCGAGTTTGCAATGCGAGGATTTCAAAGAGGGCGTAGCGCATTTTATGGAAAAGCGCGCGCCGGTTTTCACCGGAAAATAGCCGAGACCTATGAACATTGAGCCGAGTGCGAAGACGAAGGAGCTGCAGCAGCGGTTGCAGAAGTTCATGGACGCGCACGTGTACCCGAACGAGCACCGATTCGAGGAGGAAACGGCGCGCGAACCGTGGAAGCCAACGCGGATCGTCGAAGAGTTGAAGGTGAAGGCGCGCAACGAGGGATTGTGGAACTTATTCTTGCCGGAGGATCCGGGCGGGGCCGGGTTGAGCAACCTGGAATATGCGCCGCTGTGCGAAATCATGGGCCGCAGCCACATGGCGGCGGAGGTTTTTAATTGTTCAGCGCCGGATACGGGGAATATGGAGGTGCTGGCGCGTTATGGCACGGCGGAGCAGAAGGATAAGTGGTTGAAGCCGCTGCTGGCGGGGGAAATTCGCTCGTGTTTTTCGATGACGGAACCGGATGTGGCGTCTTCGGATGCGACGAACATTGCGGCGAGCATTGTGCGTCGCGAGGACGAGTACGTTATTAATGGACGGAAATGGTGGTCGTCCGGTGCCGGCGATCCGCGCTGCAAAATCGCGATTTTCATGGGCAAGAGCGATCCCGCGGCGGCGGCGCACAAACAGCAATCCATGATTCTGGTGCCGCTGGATACGCCTGGCGTGAAGATCGTGCGGTTGTTGAAAGTATTTGGCTACGACCACGCGCCACACGGACATGCCGAAATAAATTTTGAGAATGTGCGCGTGCCGGCGGCGAATATGCTGCTGGGTGAAGGGCGCGGCTTTGAGATTGCGCAGGGGCGGCTCGGGCCGGGGCGAATTCATCATTGCATGCGTTGTATCGGAGTGGCGGAGCGGGCGCTGGAAGCGATGTGCAAGCGCGTGCAGGCGAGAGTGGCGTTTGGGAAAGCGCTGGCCGAACAGGGCACGATTCGCGCGGGGATTGCGGAATCGCGGATGGAGATCGAGCAGGCGCGGCTGCTGACGTTGCAAGCGGCATACATGATGGATACGGTGGGAAACAAGGCGGCGCGCGCGGAGATTGCGATGATCAAAGTGGTGGCGCCGAACGTGACTTTGCGTGTGCTGGATCGCGCGATACAGGCGCACGGAGGCGCGGGAGTTTCGCAAGATACCTTTCTGGCTAGCGCGTGGGCCGCGGTGCGGACTTTGCGATTGGCAGACGGGCCGGATGAGGTGCACATCGAATCGATCGCGAAGTGGGAGTTGGCGAAGGGCGGTAAACCGGCTGGGACTTCGGCGGGACGTTAATTTTCTGCTGGGCGTGAACGCGTGAGATTTGTGTAGGAGCGCGAATGGAAGATCATTGATGCCGCTTGTTCTGAAAAATCCCCAGGCGCTGCAGGAATTTGTAGGAAAGGAAATTGGCGTGACGGAATGGTTTCTTGTCACGCAAGAGCGCATCATGCAATTCGCGGAGGCTACCGAGGACAGGCAGTGGATTCATGTGGATGCGGCGCGGGCTGGCCGCGAGTCGCCTTATGGAGCGACGATCGCGCATGGGTTTTTGACGCTTTCGTTGATCAGCCATCTGGCCCACGAGGTGATGCGGATTGAAGGCGTGCGACTGGCGGTGAATTATGGGTTGAATCGTGTGCGGTTCCCGGCCGCGGTGCGAGCGGAATCGCGCATTCGGGCGCGCGTGGGACTTTTGGCGTTGAAACAAATTGCGGATTCGCTGGAAGCGATTTTTAGTGTTGCGGTGGAGATTGAGGGGACTGAGAAGCCCGGTTGCGTGGCGGAGTGGATTGTTCGGTACTACGTTTGATTGGGCCGCGTTTCTGCAGACTGCAGTTCCCTTCCCCAGGTGCTCGCGCTCGACGTGACCGCGAGGCTAGGCCGGGACCGTGGCTTCACGGAGGAAGCGGGCAGCTTCTTCCGGCGGCGTGGGATTGATGTAAAAGCCTGTTCCCCATTCGAAGCCGGCGACTTTGGTTAGCTTGGGCATCATTTCGATGTGCCAGTGGTAGTGGTCGTTGATTTCTTCGCCGATGGGCGAGGTGTGGATCACGTAATTGTAAGAAGGAAAGGCCAGCGCGGCGTCCAGGCGGCCGAGAAAATCGCGCAGCACGCGGGCGAGATGCGCGTAGTAGGGCGCGGGCATATTTTCGAATGAAGAACTGTGCTGGCGCGGAAGGATCCAGGTCTCGAAAGGGAAGCGCGGGGCGTAGGGCGCGAGGGCGATGAAATGATCGCTTTCGATAATCATGCGCGAGCCGGTTTCGATTTCCTGGCGGATCATGTCGCAGAAAATGCAGCGCTCTTTTTGTTCGTAGTAGTGTTTGGCGCTGTCCACTTCATCGCGCACGCGATTGGGAACGATGGGCAGCGCGATGAGCTGCGAGTGAGTATGTTCGACGGTGGCGCCGGCCGGCTCGCCGTGATTTTTGAAAAGTAGTATGTAGCGGAAGCGGCGGTCGTTTTTCAGATCGAGCATGCGATCGCGATACGCCCACAGAACTTCTTCCACGCCTTTTTCGTTGAGCGCCGCAAGAGTTTTCTGGTGGTCCGGCGATTCGATGATTACTTCGTGCGCGCCGACGCCGTTCATGCGATCGAACAGGCCTTCGCCTTCGCGGTCTAGTCCGCCTTCAATGCCCAGAGCGGGGAATTTGTTGGGAACCACGCGGACCGTCCATCCCGGAGTATCTTTGCCGCTGCCGTTGCGTCCGTAGGCAAGGATTTCTTTCGGAGTTTTGCCTTCGTTGCCCGGGCAGAAGGGACAGATCGCCGGGTTGCCTTTGATTTGCACGCTCTCGCGCACGAAATCCATGGGGCGCTTGCCGCGGTCGGTAGAAATGATGACCCAGCGTCCGGTGATGGGGTCTTTGCGAAGCTCGGGCAACTTTCCTCCTGGGTGTTGCGCTTGGATATTCTACTACGGCCGATGCTGTTGCTGGGTCGCGTTGAATGCGCCTTTGTGCAGACGGACTACCGGCTTTTGGCCGGGGCGCGTGTCGATGGCCAGGACGTCGCAACGGCACGGTGCGGTTTCGATGTGGCGCGCGCGCAGAAATTGGCGGGCCATGCGCGAAAGGTTGCGGCGCTTTTCCCAGTTCACGGCTTCGTCGGGCGTGAGCGGCGCGGGCCGAGCCGACGATTGCGACGGTAGCGCGGGGTCGACGGCCGTGCGCGTTTTTACCTCGACGAAAGCGAGCGTCGGGCCGTCGTATCCGACCATATCAATTTCGCCTTTGATGCCAGGCGAGGTGAAATTGCGGGCGACGAGGACGTAGCCGTGGCGGCGGTACCAGTAGGCGTAAGTTTCGCCGCGGATGCCGGTTTGGCGCGCGCGGTGTTTGGCGGGATCCCCAGCGGCGCCGGTGGGTATGTGCGCAGATGGAGTTGCGCCCAGGCCCTGGCGGGCGGCGAAGTCGATCACTGCGAACATGAAACGGGCTAGCACTGATGGAAAACCTACTTCACTACCTCGAGTTCCCATTCGACTGTCTTGCCGCGAATGACGAAGCACAAATAATACTCCCAGAACTTGCGGTACCAGCGGAAATGATTTATCAGGAACTGAAAACCGAGCGCGCGCCAGATGCGCAACAGGGTGACGTGCACGCGGCGCTCGCGGAATTGCGCGGGAGCGTAGTAATCGTACTCGGCAGGTTTGTCACTGAAAAACCACAGCGAAAAACTGGAAAGATGCCAGCGGTGCGCGGGGCTGCAGTAAGAGGCGTGATCGGTGTAGTGCGGCGTCATGATCACGACGCGAGCGCCGGGCTTCGCGACGCGATGCGCTTCCGCGAGCACTTTAAAAATGTCGTCCACTTCTTCGATCATGTGGATCAGGCGGACTTCGTCGAAGGTGCCGTCGGCGAAAGGAGTGCGCGTCCAATCGCAGAGCACATCGGCTTGGCCGGCGGCGCTCATATCAATGCCGATCGAGCCGGGATATTTTTTTCTGCCGCAGCCGACGTCGAGGATGCGTGGCTTGGTGCTGGTTCGCATGGTCGGGCGTGCCTGGGTAGTTTGTGTGGATTGCGCGCTCATTTCTTGCGGCCTCCGATCCACATCATCGGTGTCCATTCGCCCGCGGTGTCGAGAACTTCGAGTCCCACCGTTTCACATTGTTGCACGGCTTCGTCGGGACGGATGGAGCGCCCTTGCCACGTATCGAGATAACGGAGGCGGACGAACGGGATTTTGAATTTGGGCGATTTTTTATCGCGATCGCTATAGCGTTCCGGGAATCCGGCTTCGAGCATCAGACGGCCCAGGGGCAGCGTCCAGAGACCCTTCATGTGCAGGCGAAAAATCCCTCCGGGACGCAGGACGCGGGCGGCCTCCTGGAAATAATTAAAAATGGCGCGCTTGTCCGGGACGTGTTGGAACACGGCGAAGGACCAGACGAAGTCCACGCTTTCATTCGGGATGCCGGCCAGGTCACCGCCGGAGACGGCCTGAAATTGGGCGCGCGTCAAATTGTAGCTGGATGCTTTGCGAATCATTTCGGGGGAGACGTCCACGCCGACGTACTGCGCGAAGTCCTGGGCCATCCAGCGGGCGATGCGTCCGATGCCGCAGCCGATTTCGAGCGCGGTTTTTCCGCGCGGATCGAAAGACATTTTTTTCAGGAAGGGAGTGACGTAGAGATCGTAGTCCATCTTGCCAGAGGCGAAGAAGGCGTCTTCTTCGTTGGGGACGTCGGGCCAATTGATGTAGGCGCGTGCATTTTCACGCGCCCTAGTGTCCCAATCGCGGCGGATGGCATCGAGCCAGGATTTTTCGGTGTTGGGAGATGCGTTGGTCATGCAGCGTTCCAGGTTTTTCTTGGCGGCGCGAGCGGCGAGATCACTTGATGACCTCGAAGGTGAACTCCATTAATTTTCCACGGATTACGAAGCTCAGGTAATGCTCCCAGAATTGGCGGAAGAAACGGCTGCGGTTCACGAGGAATTCGAAGCCGAGCGTGCGCCAGAGATTCAACAATCGCAGGTTGAGCTTGACCTCGCGCATACGGACTTTCGTGTACCACATATCGCGGCCGTGCATTCCGCCGGGATAAAAATACAGAAACGAATACGTGTTCAAGTGCCAGCGATGCGTGGGATCGCGGAAGGAACTGTAATCGGTGTAGTGCGGCGTGGCGATGAAAATGGTGCCGCCGGGTTTAGTGACGCGATGAAATTCTTCCATCGTCGCGATGATGTCCGCGACGTGTTCGATGATGTGTTCGGCGCGGAGCTGGTCGAAGGAATTGTCGCGGAAGGGCAAGCCGCCATGGTCGAGATGGCAGAGGACATCGGCGGCGGTGGATGGATTCATATCGAGGCCGATGGAGCCGGGATATTTTGTCGGCCCGCAGCCTACGTCGAGAATGCGCGGCAAAGCAGCTCCTACTGTGGATTTGGCAGGCAATTTTCAGTTTCTTAACGACGCGAAAAATGATGCGGTAAACAAAATAGCACAGGCCCGCGCCTGCGAGTCTGTGCTATTTGCGAAACGCTTGAGCGCCCGCCAAACTGCGGCGCGAGAGATTCTTCGGTCGGCTTGAAGCAAGGGCGCCGGCCTCCCTTCGCAAAATCACTCAGGGCAGGCAGGACGACGATGCTCGCCGCATCGTCACATGGAGCGTTCGATCTCCGTGATGCACGCGTCCACGGTGCGCACTGCGAATTCGGCCTGCTCTTCGTCAATGATGAGCGGAGGGCAGAAACGCAGCGTGGTGTCGCCCGAACCCAAAATGAGCAAGCCCTTGTGGAAGGCCATCTGCACGAGGCGATTGCGCAGATCGGGAGCGCGTTCTTTAGTTTTTTGATCGCGCACGATTTCAATGCCGATCATCAGGCCTTTGCCGCGGACTTCGCCGACGATCTTGTGGCGCGTGGACCAATCGGCGGTCAAGCCGCGGATGAATTCGCCCATTTGCGCCGCGTTCGAAATGTAATGGCGTTCGAGCAGGCCGATCGTCGCAAGCGATGCGGCGATGCAGACGGGATTGCCGCCGAAGGTGGAAGCGTGCGCGCCGGGAGTCCAATTCATGACGCTGGCGCGGGCGATGATGGCGCTGAGCGGCATACCTGAAGCAATACCCTTCGCGGTGCAGATGATATCGGGTTCGATGCCGGCGTGATCGGAAGCCCACCACTTGCCGCTGCGCCCCATGCCGGATTGCACTTCATCGGCGACGAGCAGGATGCCGTGCTTGCGGCAGATACGTTGCAGGCCCTGCAGAAATTCCGCGGGCGCGGGCAGATAGCCGCCTTCACCCTGAATCGGCTCGATAAAAATTCCGGCGACTTCATCGGGATCCACGCGGCGGCGGAACAGTTCGTTCTCGAGATACGAGAGGCAATCGGCGGAGGCAGTTTCGGGACGAACTCCGTAGGTGCCGCGATAGGTGTCTGGAAAAGGCATGTGAAAAACGCCGGAGAGCAGCGTGCCGAAACCTTTGCGCTGGACGGCGCGGCTGGCCGTCAAGGAGAGCGCGCCCATGGTGCGGCCGTGGAACGAGCCGTGGAAGGCGATGAGCTTGTCGCGCTTGGTGTGAAATTTCACCAGCTTGATCGCTGCTTCGATCGCTTCGGCGCCGGAATTGCCGAAGTAAACGCGCTTGGCTTCCTTGCCGGGAGCGATTGACGCCAATTTCTCGGCGAGTTCAACCATGCTGGGATAGTAGAAATCCGTGCCGGACATGTGAATCAGCTCGCCAGCCTGCTTTTGGATAGCAGCGACAACTTCGGGATGGCAATGGCCGGTAGCAACGACAGCGATGCCGGCGGCGAAATCGAGGAAAGTGTTGCCATCAATGTCTTCCACGGTGGCGCCCCGGCCGAACTTCGCGACCAGCGGATAATCGCGGGTATAGGACGGCGAGACGACGTGATGGTCACGCTCGACGAGTTGCTTGGCCTTGGGGCCGGGCAATTCGGTAATGAGGTGCGGCAATTTCGAATCAACTTTAATGTCCGTCGCGTGCATAACTTCCTCCAGAAGAGAATTTTGGGATTCAGCGCGCACACCGGTTTCCGCCGGGTGCAACGTGAGAACGGGAGAAGAGGAAAGCTTACTTAATCAACGCCGAAGAGATTGGGGCGCTCGTGCGAGGGCTGGCTGTGCAGCGAGAGATCGAGTTTGGCGGAGATGGTCATTTGTATTTCCAACGGACAGTGCCGTCACGCGTGTCTTCAACAATGATACCAGAGTTCAGAAGTTCCTGGCGTATTTCATCGGAACGTTTGAAGTCGCGGCGCTTTTTGGCGGCGTTGCGCTCGGCGATGAGCTGTTCGATTTTTTCGGGGGTCCAGCGCGGCGGACCAGAGCCGAAACCGAGTTCGCGAAGTTTTTCGTCGTCATCATCGGCGAGGACGGCGAGGATGGCGTCAAATTTTTCCAAGGTGGCGAGGACTTCGGGCGCGTCCTGCTGCAGGAATTCGCCGCGATCCATGGCGGTGTTTATATCGCGCACCAGATCGAAGATGGCGGCGAGGGAGAAGGCGGTGTTCAAGTCGTCCGCAAGGCCGGCATCGAAATCGGCGAGGGCTGTTGCGGCACGTTTGGCGATCTGAGGGTTGGAGCCGGCGGCGAACTGTTCGGTCTTCAGGCGCGCGACGAAATTGCGCAGACGTTCGACGGAGTTTGCAGCTTGCGTCAGGCTATCGGCGGTGAAATTGAGCTGGCGGCGGTAAGGAACCGAGAGAAGCAAGTAGCGGATCGAGGAAGGCTTGGTGCCTTTCGCGAAGAGATCGCGCAGCGTGAAGAAATTGCCGAGCGATTTCGACATTTTCTCGCCATCCACGATCAAGTGTTCGGCGTGCAGCCAGATTTTCACGAAGGGCTTGCCGGTCGCGGGTTCGCTTTCGGCGATTTCGTTTTCGTGATGCGGGAAGGCGAGGTCAATGCCGCCGGTGTGAATGTCCAGAGTCTCGCCAAGGTACTTCATGGCCATCGCCGCACATTCGATGTGCCAGCCGGGGCGGCCGGGGCCGATGCTTGTCTCCCAAAAATGCTCGCCGGGTTTCGGGGCTTTCCAGAGAGCGAAATCACGGGCGTCGTCTTTTTCGTAGCGATCGTTATCCACGCGGGCGCCCGCTTTCATTCCGCCGATATCGATTTTGGAAAGCTTGCCGTATTCCGGAAATTTGGCGATGCGGTAATAGATGGATCCTTCGCTGGGATACGTTAGACCTTTTTCCTGGAGGCGGGAGATGAGCGCGACCATGTCTTCGATATGGTCGGTGGCGCGCACGGTTTCTTCGGGTTGTTGGAGGTGCAGCGCGCCCATATCTTCGAAGAAAGCCTGGACGTATTTCTCAGTGTACTCGCGGATGGAGACGCCGGCAGCGGCGGCGTTCTGGATGATGCGATCGTCCACGTCAGTGAGGTTCATGACCTGCAGGACGCGAAGGCCGCGGAACAGCAGGAAGCGACGCAGTACGTCCTGAAAGACGAAGGTACGAAAATTGCCGATATGAGCATAATCGTAGACCGTGGGGCCGCAACTGTAGATGCGGACTTCGCCCTGGTGGAGGGGGTGGAGAGGCTCCAGGCGGCCGGAGAGCGTGTTGTGGAGGCGTATGTCGGTCATTTTAAGGGTATTGGCAAGAGCACGATTGTAGCCGAGGCGCGGGTCTGGGGCAAAGGGCGGAATGGAAATGCAATTGCACATAGGTAAAGAGGAAAACAGCCACGGAAGGCGGATGGTACTCACGGTACTTCCGCACAGCATATGAACGGATGCGCTCAACGAGCGCGAAGGGATGAACAAGGGCTCGCGGCCGAGGATCTGGCGCGAGGTTGCAACGGGGAAGATATGAAAAAGACGCTATTTCTGGTAAGTTTCCTGACTCTGGCCGGAGCAGTTCATGCGCAGGTGGTAGCTTCGCCTGGCGGATCTCTCAATGGCGCTGGATCGCTCAATAACGCCAGCAGCGTTGGCAGTGGCGGCGGCAACCTCAACGGCGCCGGAAGCATAAACGGGGCATACGCAGGACCAACGGCGGCAACCCCCAGCGCTCCGGGCGCGGCGTTGGACCGCAGCGTGAACCAAAACTCAAAAAATCCTGGGGAATACGTGCCGTCGCGATTTACGGACTATGGCGACGCGGTGGCGTTGGGAGTGGTGGAATCAGGGATCCGGCCGCTGACGGTGGCCGAAGCGGCGCGGCTGGCGCAAACGCAGAAGAAGAACGCTGAACAGAAGCGTGTGATTGTGCTGGATAAAGACGACGATGGAAAGTTGGTAATCGCGCCGGCATCGAAGAAGTAGGCTGGCTCTAAAGTTAGGGTGAAGGTGCGCGGCGGGCTGTGGGATCTGGGTATTGGGTGTTGCGCGGGGCAGGCGCAACGAATAGCAGGTCCCTCAGTCCCTGCAGTGGGTGCGGGATGGCACGTGGCGCGGTTTTGTGCGCTAGTTACGTTTCGTTTCCTCGATGAATAAGCTCACTTCACGAAACTCCTAAGGCAACAACTGGACGCGGCGGCTGTCGATCGTGCAGTCGCCTTCGCTGAAGGACGTTGCGGTTAGCGGACGAGATTTCAGAAGGAACATGCCTTCGAGCGGGAGGGCGTAGGTCACGTCGAGCACATAGACTTCCACGGGCTTTCCCACCGGCAGAGTAAAGCTGACTTCCACGCCCTTCGCGGGCATCGCGTAAAAATTGTAGGCATACCAGCCGTTTTGATATTGGCGCACTTTTTCGGTTTGCGATTGCAGCGGCTCGTCCGCGGCGACGACGGATTCGATGCGCGAGTCTGGCGGGAACATGAGCAGCGCTTCGGAGGCGCCGCGTTCGGAGCGAAGCAGAGTGCGGTAGCGGCGTTTTGCGGGAAGCTCGGCGGACTCGAGGATGGTGAAGGTGGGAGGCGCGATTTCGACGTGCGGGGCGGCCGCGAAAAATGCGGGCTCCGGGATCCAAGGGAAAGCGCCGGATTCTTGCGCGCGGAAATTGGTGGCCAGGCGAATTGGTTCCGGCAAATGGCCGGAGGCGGGATAGACGACCCATTGCGAATTGCCGGAGTCGGCTTCCTGAACGTATTGCAGGTTTACGTGCTCGGGAGCTTTGGCGGAAAACGCGGGGACGACGATGGCACCGAACGACGCGAGAAGCATCGTGGCGCCGGCAAGCCAGGGCAGCGCGACGAACGAGAGACCGCGGGCGCGTTGCACTTCGGCGCAGAGCGGAGCGAGCGGGCTAAGGAGCAACGCGACCAGAACGGCGATCAAAGGCAACGCGCGGCCACCGAAGGCCTGATAGAGCAAGAGCGCGAGCGGAAATCCCGCGATCGCCGAAACGGCCAGCGGGATGATGACGGCGAGCGCTGATGACTTGGGGTGAAATGCCAGCAGGAATCCAGCGACGGCCGCCGCGCAGGTCGCGACGAGAAAAAAGTAGCTGAGCCCGGGAATTCGCGCGGCGAGAGCGATGGAGAACAACACCCACCAAATCCACGCGCCCGACCACAGGCCGAAAAATCCAGCGCGCGAGCAAAAGCGCAGCACCGTGAAAGAAAGCAACGCAATCGCCAGAGACCAGAAAGCGACTTGTGCGGGATGAGGATGCGCGGTCCAGGGAACGGGCATGGCGCCGGCTTTACGCAAAATGAAACTCAGAAGAAATGCGAAGAAGGCGACGGCGAAGATGGAGACGAGCCACGCAAGAAATCCCCAGAGAAATTCCAGAGCGGTGAGGCGCTTTTTGTAAATGAGCCAGGCGATTTCGAGTAGCAGGAGAAATGCGGCGGACACGGCGATCGCGAGAGCGTGCGTGGCGGGCCAGCGGACGGTCCAGCTGCCGAGGAGATCGAAATAGACAGCTTCGGATTTGGGAGGATTGGAAATGTCGGCGTTGGCGAAGGCCTGGACGGAACTGAGCGCATTGTCGCCGTGATGTTGCAGCGTGGCGGGATCGGCATTTCCGAAATTGTCGAGCGGGGTGTGGTAATGAACGACGTCGCGGATGTTGGCGAAATTGAGGCCTTGATATCCGGCGGCTTTGAAAACTGTGAAGTCAGTGTCGTTGGGGAATTGTTTGTACGCTATGTAAAAAATGGAGCTGGTGACGGGATGCGCGGCGTGTCGCGCGAACAGGCTCACTGCCCATTCATTGGCATCGCCGGTTTCGAACATCAGGCTGGGGCCGGAGGTGCCGCGACTATCAATGTTGACGACAGCGCGGATGTCCTTGGCCCAGAGATGCTGATTGACGAAGACCCGCGCGCCGATCATGCCGGCTTCCTCGCCGTCATCAATGAGAAAAATTATGGAGTGCCGGGGCTGAGGGAGCGATTTGCAAATGCGGGCGATTTCGAGGACGGTTGCGGCGCCGGCGCCGTCGTCAAAAGCGCCGGGACCGGCGGGGACGGAATCGTAGTGCGCTGCGAGCAGAACTGCCGGGCCGGGCTCCGTGCCGTCGAGGCGCGCCAGGACATTTTGGACCGTGCCGCAGTCGCCTTGTTCGTCGCAGGCGAATCCGGTCTGGACTGTTGGCGAGTACCCGGCGGTGGAGAGCTCATCGAGGACGCGGCCGCGGACTACATCGTTTTGCGCGCTTCCGGTGGGATGCGGGACGCCGTCGCCCACGAGGCGATTGAGAATTTCACGGGCGCGCGCGGAGGAAAATTCAGTGGCAGGGACCGTGGCTGGCTTAGGTGCAGGAGGGCGCAAGCCTTCGAATGAAAGAAAAAAGATGGCTGCAAGAATAACCAGTACGGCGAACGCGTGATTGGAAGTTGATCCCGAATCCTGAGGCAACGCTGTCTCCTACTGGGGGGATGCTAGGATGAGGGTGGTTGTAAGTCAATGAAGAAGAAAGTGATTAGTGATTGGTCGTTGGTGATTGGTCATTAGTGATTCGTGGCGTGAGGCTCGGAGGTCGGCCATGGTGCGGGTTACCAGGTTCCGTACATAAGGTAATGGCTAGTGATGAGCGGCTAGCGACTAGAAGCTTCTGGATTTCGTGGTACTCGGGGCTGGGTGCGGTCGGCAATTGGGCACTAGGGAATGTGTAAAAATAGGAAAAGCGGGCTTTACACTGGTGGCGGCGCGTGCTACTTTTTATTCCCGTAACCGCCGTCCCGGAAGCGCCAGGCGGAAGGGCTCTTGATTATTGACCCTCCAGCGTTTTTGTCTCGAAATACCTCCGAAAAAAGATTGATCAATTGAAGCTCCTTCAGCCATCAAGGTGGAGGGAGTAAACTGTGCGAGGAAACTGGTGCTGAAACTACGCAAGGTCGAATTATTTGGGTTTAAGTCCTTCTGCGAGAAGACTCCAATCACTTTTAGTGGCACGGGGATCACTTGCATCGTGGGGCCGAACGGGTGTGGCAAGTCGAATGTGGTGGACGCCATCTCCTGGGTGCTCGGCGAGCAGAGCCACCGGATGCTGCGCGCGGAGCGCATGTCCGACTGCATCTTTAACGGGACGGCGAAGCGGCCGCCGATGGGGCTGTCTGAGGTGATGCTGACCTTGGTGGACCCGGAGCTGGCGAATGCGGTCGTGGCGGTGATGGACGCGCCGGCGGCATCGGAGGAGGCAACAGCGGCGGTGGAAGCAGCGGGGCCTGTGATTGTGGAGGACCAGCCTCAGCCGGAAACGAAGATCGTGGACGGATTTATTGAGATGGCGGACGGGGAGACGCCTGCCCCGGGAGAAATTTCTCTTGAGCGTGTGCCTGCGTCGGACGATAAGGGCAGGCCTTGGAAGAAGCGCGGCGCGGAAAAAGCTGCGCTTACTATGAAGGCTGGGGAGATTGTGGTGGGGCGGCGGCTGTATCGTTCCGGCCAAAGCGAATATTTGATTAATGGGCGCGTGGCCCGCTTGCGCGACGTGCAGGAACTTTTCATGGGCATGGGTTTGGGCCCGGACAGCTACGCCATCATCGAGCAGGGGCGTATCGGACAGATTCTGAATTCGAAGCCTATGGACCGGCGAGCGATTATTGAAGAAGCCGCGGGAATCACGATGTACAAAACCAAGCGGCGACTGGCCGAAGCGAAGTTGGAAGCTTCGAAAGTAAATCTTTCGCGAGTACACGACATTCTGGTGGAAGTGGAAAAACAGTTGGCTTCGTTGAAGCGGCAGGCGTCGAAGGCGCGGCGTTACGCGGAATTGCGCGAGCAGATGCGCGGATTGCTGCGCAGCGTGCTGGCGAGCAAGGCTGAACATCTGGATCAGGAAGCGGTGCGGCTGGAAAAAATGCTGCGCGAGATGGATACCGCGGAAGAGAGCGAGGCGCGTTCGGTGCACGGGTTGGAAACCGAACAAGAGCGATTGAGCGCGCGGACTTACGAGCTGGATGCGGAGTTACGGCAGATTCAGAATTTGCTGGGACAGACGGCGCTGGATCTGGATCGCGCGGAAAACCGGATTACATTCAATCGCGAGCAGACGGCGCAGATTGATGCGCGGGCGGCGCGGCTGGTGCTCGAAGCCGAAATGGCAGAGCGGCAAGTGGGTGAGATGACCACGCGGATGACGGCGCATCGCGAAGCGGTTCTCGCGTTGCGGGAGCAGACGACAAGCGTGGAAGCTTCGTTGCGCGAAACGAGCGAACAATCTGGCGCCAGCATGATCGAGCAGCAGCAGCTGGATGCGCGCATGGAGGAATTGCGCCAGATTGCTGCACGTCTGGTGGAGGAATCGGCGCGCGAGCAGGCGGAATCGGTGCAGGCGGAAGAGGCGGCGGCGCGGCACACGGCGGCGGAGCAGCAGCGGACCACAGCCATGCTCGCGGTGGAAATCGAATGCAGCATGCTGGCCGGCAAAGTCGCAGCGGCGGAAGAGACATTTACTTTGGCGGAAGCGAGCGCCCTGGAATTGGGCGCGATGGTGCGCGAGACGCAAGCGCGGCTGGTAGAACTGCGCCGGGGACAACAGGAAACCGGGCAGCAACTGGAGCGCATGCGCGAAGGGCTTTCCGCGGAACGCGCGCGGCACGCTTCGATCGAGCAGATTTTGAGCGAGCGGGCGTACACGGCGGATGCGGTGCAAAAACTTTTCAATGTGAGCGGCGAGCGCAATGCGGATACTCCTGGCGACGCATTTCGCGCGGTAGGATTGCTGGCGGATTACGCCGAGGTGCACGAAAAGTATGAAGGCGCGATCGAACAATTCTTGCGCGATGAATTGGAATACGTGGTGGTGGAATCGTTCGATCAGGCACGCGCCGGAATTTCGCTGTTGCGCGACGAGATGGGCGGACGCGCCACGTTTTTCGTGGACTCGCTGAACAAATTGAATCTTGCTGCGCCGGAAGCGGACGCCTCCCTGCCGATGCCGGAGGGAGTGCTGGGTCGGCTGGACCGTCTGGTGGAATTCCGCGAGCCGCTGGGGCCTGCGGCAAAATATTTTCTGACGAAATTACGCACCGCTTATGTGGTGGAGAGCGCGGCACTGGCCGAACAGATGGCGCACGACAATCCGCACAGCTATTTTCTGACGCCTGAAGGAACTTGCTATCACGGGCGGATGGTTTCGGGAGGACGGGCAGGCGAAGCAGGCCCGCTGGCACTGAAGCGCGAATTGCGGCAGCACGAAGCGGAAGCGATGCGGCTGGATCGTGCGGTGAATGAGCAGCAGGCAGCTATGACGCGGATCGAAATGGCCATTGCGAGCGGCGAGGAACAGGTCGCTTCAGCAATCGCGCGGCAGATGGAAGCTGAAAAATCTTTGGTGGCGGCGACGCACCAGCGCGACCAGGCGCGCGCGGAATTGCGACGCATCGAACAACAATTCGCATCGGAGCGAGCGGAAATTGCCCGGCTTCATGCGGACGCGGAAGCGGCGCAGATGCGCGCGGCCGATGCGCGGCGCGAACATGCGCTGGCGGTGCAATCGCGTGAGGCCGCGGAAGCGGAAGGCGCGCAAGTTTCGGGACGGCTGGCGCAGTTGCGGCAGGATTTCCAAGCGTTGCAGGAACACGTGGTGGCGCGGCGCGAGGAATTGGCGACGATGTCTGAGCGGCTATCGAGCGCGGAATCCGCCGAGCAGCACTTGATCGCAGAATTGACTGTGGCGGGCGAGCGCATGGCTTCACTGCAACAGCAGCACGCGGGGATGCTGCTGGAAAAGACGGAACTCGAAAGTTCCTGCGAGCAGTTGGGGATGCAAGTAGAGGAATTGCGCAAGGAAAAGACGCGGCTGGAAGAATTGAAGGCGGCGCTGGAAACGGAATGGGAAGGGGCGCGGACGCGAGCGGCGCAACTGGACGAGACGGTGCGCGGCAAGCGGCAATCGCTGGAGGAATTGCGAGCCGAACGCAACCAGCGGCACATCGAGAAGGCGCGCAACGATGCGGATCGCGATTATCTGCGGCAGACGTGCATGGCGGAATTGAACGCGCAACCGGAAGAATTGATGGCGCAGGAAGCGCAGCTTCTCGCCGGTGAAGAATTGATCGCAGCGGAAACGAATTACAACGAAATGAAGGCGCGCGTGGACGCCATGGGCCCGGTGAACATGATGGCGCTGGAAGAATTCAAGGAGTGCGAGGAGCGCGATACATTCTTGCGGCGGGAACGGGACGATCTGGTGGCGTCCATTCAGAATACGCAGCTGACGATTAATGAGCTGGATCAAGTATCGCGGCAGAAATTCGAAGAGGCGTTCAACTTTATTAATGCGCATTTCGCGATTGCGTTCCAGTCGCTCTTTGGCGGCGGGCACGGGGAGATGCGGCTGGGCGAGCCGGACAGCTCGGGCGAGGCGGGGATTGATATCGTGGCGCAGCCTCCCGGCAAGCGGCTGCAGAATATTTTGCTGCTTTCGGGCGGCGAGAAGGCGCTGACGGCTTTGGCGCTTTTGATCGCGGTGTTCAAGTATCAGCCTAGCCCGTTCTGCATTTTGGACGAGGTGGACGCGCCGCTGGACGAAGCGAACGTCGGGCGATTTAACAAGATGCTGGCAGATATGTGCGGGCAGACGCAATTCATCGTGGTGACGCACAATCGCAAGACGATGGAGATGGGGTCGGTGATGTACGGCGTAACGATGCAGGAGCCAGGCGTTTCGAAATTGGTTTCTGTGAAGTGGGAAGAGAGCGCGGCGGCTGTGGCGCCGAAGAGCGCCAGTAATGCGGCTTGAGGCGGGCACGCAACTATTTTTGACGCAGTTACTTCAGTAGCATTTCCTCACGGTCAGCTGCCAAAGATATTTTTGTTCAGGAAGTCGTTGCGGAATTTTCCCTGTGGGTCGTACTTCATGGCCAGCTCGATGAAGTCTGGAATTCTATTGTAGAGGGTGCGCAGGGTTTGCGGTGACGTCGTGAAGAGCTTGGCCCAGTGGGGCCTGGCGTTGAATGGGGCCAATTCCCTTTCGATGACCGGAAGCAATTTGCTGACCGCGGGCCAGTCGGGCTTCCATGTGAAGTGGATCGTTACGGAGTCTTGTTGGTAGCACGGGCTCATCCACAAGTTATCGGCTGCGATGGCGCGGATTTCGGTGATCAGCAGCGACGGGCTTACCTGATCGCGCAGGCGTTCGACGGCTAGAATCGCTTCGACGGCGTGGCGGCGGGGAACAAAATATTCCGTCTGTAACTCTTTGCCGGCGCTGGGCGTGAAGCCCATGCGGAAGTGAGGCAGGCGCTCGTACCAGGTGCCGAGGACGCCCATCTGCTCGGTGCAATTTTCCGCTGAGAGTTCCGCGATCGGGTGCAGGTTCTTTGTCGCCAGTTTTGCGCCGAAAAATTCCGGCGTGGCGTGAAATTCCACATCTGGTTCGACGCGGCTCTTGATCCAGACTTCGTTGATGTGCTGCTTCTGCCAGTCGGTGAAAAGGCTCACGCTGTACGCGCTCGATTCGATGGCATCAAAATGATCTTGCAAAACGCTGAACGGCAGGTTTTCGTAAACGTACTGACGCATCTTGTAGGAAGGCTGAACGCCGAGGGTGATGCTCGTGATCACGCCGAGGGCGCCTAGACCAACGACGGCGCCGTTGAATGTTTCGCCGTCTCGCACGCGCGAGAGCTTCAGGACGTCGGCCGACGCCGTGACGATTTCGAGCCCGGATACGGCGGTGGATAGATTGCCGTTCTTTTCGCCGGAACCGTGAGTCGCAGTGATGCACGCGCCGACCACCGAAATATGCGGCAGGGATGCGAGATTGTGCAGGGCCAAGCCGTGGGAGTCGAGATACGGCGCGAGCTGGCCGTATGTAGTGCTACCGGCCACGGTGACGGTGCGGGCCGCCGAATCGATCGTTACGACCTCGTTCATGGGCTGCAGCGAAAGGAAGCAGTCTTTGCTGTCTGCAATGCGGTTGAAGGAATGGCGCGTCCCCAGGACTTTGAGCTTGTTTTCATTTTTTACGTAGTCGCGAACTTTTTGCAGCGAGTTGGCTGGGTACAGGCGCTCGGTGCCGTATTCGATATTGCCCGCCCAATTTTTGAGTTTCTCCGCGGCGGCCCATGCGAAGGCTCGCGTCGCTGAGGTTCCCGCCATCGCTCCCGTAAGGAGTTTCATAAAAGTTCTTTTATTCATTGCACGCGTTCCTGGTGGCGGGCTTGGTCCACGGAGCTAATCCTACTACCTTGCTGTTACTTCGAGCCGCAAGAAGTCAGGTTAAGATGCTGTGAGAATTTTGGTGGTGGGTCAGTTTCCGGTAATACAGGTGATTTCAATAGGTCAACGCAACACTTTGCTCGAACCCGGGTGGCATTGAAAACAAAAGCCAAAATCACTCGTTGAGGTTAGACCAGCCGGAACGGCGCTCGGGCTAGGTTTTGACCAAGTGCAGCCAAACAGATGGTTGTAGCGCGCAAGCATTGTCGAATCGATGCACTGGATGGTGTTGCATCGACCGGTTAAGCTGGCAGCGTTTACCAGGGCTTGAGTTACCTGTTTGTCGCCGGTGGTTCCTGTTGGGATAGCGGAGGAGACACTACCGAGACCGTCGTGTCCACCTCGACGGCCACGCCATTCACCAACGTCGGCTTATATCGCCATTGCAGCACGGCCTTAACCGCAGAGTTCATGGGGTTGGTCGGACCGGAAACCTATCGGGCGCTGATGACAGCGCCGCTCTTAGCGATGACTACGCGAAGGACTACGGTACCATCAACGCGCTTCTCAGAAACGAGTGGGTACAGCGGGGAAACTGTGTGAACGAGAGCTGCCTTTTGAACGTTTTCCTTGACGCGGATTCTGTGTGGACGTTGTGCCTGCGCCGTGGGTGCGGTCTGTGACGCGTTGTCTGGTTTTGTGCTGGGGTCCTGTGCGAAGACGCTCACAACCATCAGCATCCCCATTGCGAACGCGCATGCGGCAATCTTCAAACGCATCTCAAGTCTCCACAATTTCCGCGAGCATCAGCCCGCCATTATTTTCTGACACCAAGCTAGCATGAATTGTTTCAGTAACTGCACTAGCTCGCGAGTCGTCGCGTAATCGGAAACTGGCCCACTACCAGAATTTCTTAACGGTTGACATGGGTGGGCGCTGCGTTAGAATGTGCGGCGCTGCATCATCGAGGAACATCACTTGCCATCCCCACAAATGACACCCGTTATATCGCAGACGAATTTTCCCGGATTGAAGCTACGCGGGCGCGGCAAAGTACGCGATATTTATGAAGTTGGCGACAAGTTGCTGATTGTGGCGACGGACCGCCTATCGGCGTTTGACGTGGTGTTGCCGACGCCGATTCCGGATAAGGGCAAGGTGCTGACGCAGCTTTCGCTTTTCTGGTTTGAGAAGCTGGCGGCGCTGGTGCCGAATCATATTATTTCCGCGAAGAATTTTGGCGGTGAGCTGGCGCCTTACGCCGAGGCGCTAGACGGTCGGGCGATGCTGGTGCGCAAGACCGAGCCTGCGCCAATCGAATGCGTGGTGCGCGGATATATTTCAGGGTCGGGGTGGAAGGACTATCAGAAGACCGGAGCGATTTGCGGGATTAAGCTCCCGGCGGGGATGCGCGAGTCCGACCGGTTGCCGGAACCGATCTTCACGCCTTCGACGAAAGCGACTACGGGACACGACGAAAACATTTCGTTCGATCAGACGGTCGAGACAGTGGGGCGGCCGCTGGCAGAGAAACTGCGCGACACGAGCCTGGCGATTTATCGCAGCGCCGTGGAACATGCGGCCAGCCGCGGGATCATTATTGCAGACACGAAGTTTGAATTTGGGATGATCGGCGACGAATTGATATGGATTGATGAGGCGCTGACGCCGGATTCTTCGCGTTTCTGGCCGGCGAATGAATATGTGCCGGGGCGCACGCAGCCTTCTTTCGATAAGCAGTACGTGCGCGATTATCTGGAAAAGATTGGATGGAACAAGCAAGCACCGGGTCCGGCGCTTCCCGCGGACGTGGTGGCAGCCACACAGGGGAAATACCGGGAAGCCTACCAGCGAATTACCGGCCACGAATTAGACTAAGAGAAATTGCAGCGGACAGGGTGTGCGACAGTTTTTTGTTGCGGATGCTGGCGCGCGGCGTTTTTCAGCGACTTTCCCTAGTGCTCATGCGGAGCGTGTCATCGTGAAAGAACAACTGGAATCTTTAGTGGGGATGATGGTGGAGCGCGGGATATTGCTGGAAGAGGCGGTGACGGAGTTTGAGAAGAAATTCATCAAACGGGTACTGGAACGGCAGGATGGGAATCAATCGCGGGCCGCGAAGGTGCTGGGGATACACCGGAATACTTTGAGCAGGAAGGTGGGCGAGTATAAGTTGGATCATGCGGGGCATAAGCGGGGGTAATCGTTCCCGCGATCGTAGCTGACGCGCATCTGCATAAAAATAAAAATGGCCGGGGCGTTTTCGCTCCGGCCATTCTTTTTTGTAGAAGCTTGTTGGAATTAACTATTGCTTGGGTGCCGGCTTGCGATGCTTACCGGCTTCGGCCTTTTCCGGGATTACCGAGGGATCTACCTTCACCTGATCCCAATGCAGCATCAAGGGCGACGGATCGTAGGCCACGATTGCGCCGGCGAATAGAATCCCGTCATCCTTGGCCAAACGAGCGACATCAGGCTGGGGAACTACCTGTGCAGCGTTGGGTGTTCCGGCAGGAGGAGCGGCGGTCCAGACCTTTACATCCATATTTGCGGTGGTTGCTTTCTGCATTTCTTCTTCGCTCGCGCTGAAGAAGACCATGAAGTCGATAAATCCATCACCCTGCTTGATCTCAATAATCTTGCCGGCCACACTGGGAAATTGCGCGCCGCAGAGAGCCAGCCAAGTGAGTTTCGCCTTGTCGCCGCCCGCACCCAGGTCACTGAAAACGGTCAGCATCGTGCTGGCTCCTGCGATTTTCTGCAGATCGGCAACGGATGGAATGCTATAGCTGGCTGGGCGATCGCCGGTGGTGCCCGCGAGAGTCAGCAACTCGTTCAATTGCTGATCCGCCAGGCTCTCGCACTGCGGCTGTTCATAGTTTATGATTTGCTTCCGCAAATAATCCTTGATCTGCGCATCGCCTTGTATTTTTAGATTGATCGATCGCGCCAAATACCAAAAACCGTCCAGCGCTTGCGGCGGCGCCTCGGAAAGGTAGGCAACGCCGAGACGATAGGCGCTGACGGCATCCTTAGGATCGTCGGTAAGCGCTGTTTTGAACGCGTCGATCGACGCAGGGAAGTCCTTCAGCTGCAAGTCGGCAAATCCCGCGGCGGCATCAAAAAGCGCGATTCCCGGCTTTTTCTGCTCTGCAAACTGATCGTCGGTTAATTTTGAATCCGCAGGTTTAGGATATTTCTGCAGGAGATCCGCGCCTTGCTTCGCCGCGTCTCGTTCCTTGACCAGCTGATCATGTGCGTCGGGCGCCTTGGGGTTAAACACGAACGGAAACACCTGGACGCGATTGGAAAATGCCGATAGTCGCGCGCCGAGATCGGCCGCATCGCCCATGCCGGTGAGTTTGTCGATGTATTCAATCGTCTTGGGATAATTCTTCAGTTGAAGATACGTCTGGTAATACAGTGCGTAGGCGTACTGGTTCAGCGTCGAGTTCGGGAATTTTGCGGCGAAGTCATCGAGCAGTTTGAGCCTTGCCTGAGAGTCCTTCTCGGCATTAGCGGCCTGGAAAGCGTTGTACTCCGGAATGGTGTAAGAGGGGGGTTTTGCCTGATCCGCTTGCTGCCCACGGACCGCAACCGGTCGCGCAGCGATACAAAATAGAACGAGAGCAGTGAATAGAATTCCCTTCGTAGCGAAGCGCATTCGGATCATCTCTTCCCTGCCTCCTGGACCAGTATTGGTACGGATAAACGGTATCGCCTGGGCTCACAACCCCTGAAGGATGACGAGCTGAACGAAACCGGGATTATAGGGAAACCTACGCATGCGTGCAAGGTGAATCCACCTTGTGGACAGATTTCGCGTCCCAGTTCCAGCTGGGTAAATGTTCTCACGTGAATGATAAGATGGCAACTGGACGAAATTTGTCGCCTCGTTGGAGACGCGCATATGAATAATGGAAAACCGCTGGAAGGAAAAGTCGCGATTATTACGGGAGCGAGCCGCGGAATTGGGTTGGCGGTGGCGCACCGATTGGGAACATTGGGAGCGAAACTGAGTTTGTGCGCGCGCGACGCACGGAAGCTCGAGAGCGCGGCGGGTGAGTTGCGCGCCGCCGGTGCGGCGGCCGTGTTCAGTGCGGCAGTGGATGTGACGCATGGCGAGCAAATTTTGGCCTTTGTGCAAAATAGCGAGAAGGCGCTGGGTCCCGTGGAGATTCTGGTGAACAACGCGGGGATCGGATATTTCGGTCCAACGCACGAAGCCACGGAAGCGACCTGGGACAGTGTGTTAGACACCAATTTGAGGTCGGTGTTCCTGGCAAGCAAGGCGGTGGCGCCCGGAATGATTGCGCGGCAGGGCGGGCACATCATCAATATTGCGTCTTTGGCTGGGAAGAATGCGTTTGCGGGGGGCGGAATTTATTGCGCTTCGAAATGGGGGCTGCTGGGATTGACGGAATGCATGGCTGAGGATTTGCGGGGGTATGGGATACGGGTGAGCGCGATATGTCCGGGGAGCGTGGCCACGGATTTTTCGCCGCATGGGAAGAAGGACATCAGCAAGATGTTGCAGCCAGAGGATATAGCGCATGTGGTGGAGATGCTGGTGACGCAGGCGCCGCAGAGCTTCATTAGTGAGGTTTTGATGCGGCCGACCCAGAAGCCATAGCTGTTGACAGAAGATTCGCGCGGCGAGCGTAGTACACAGTCCAACGTATATTCAAATACCCCCGCCTAAAAAGCAGGCTCGTTCCAAGTTCAAGCACAAGAAGCGCGGCAACACTTGTGTTTTGAGTGGTTTACGCTGGCCGTGAATCCTGCACGTTGAAGCCGCATCCAATCGTTTAAGCTTGAATGATTTGAGCTTGAAGCAAATATGCCAACACACTTTCACGGCGATTTAGAGACGGTTCGGGCCCTCAGCGCTTTCATCAACTTGATACGCGCGTCCGATTCGACAATGACTAAGACTACCGCGCATCTGGAAACCCTGGGGGTGACGCCGGGACAATTTGCGGTGCTGGAAGCGCTGCTGCATTTGGGTCCGATGTGCCAGCACACGCTGGGCGAGAAGCTTTTGCGCAGCGGCGGCAACGTGACCCTCGTAGTGGATAACCTGGAACGGCACGGATGGGTGCGGCGGGAACGGCAGGTGAATGATCGCCGGATGATTCAAATCCATCTGACGCCGAAAGGGCGGCGGTTGATCACGCGCGTGTTTCCAGAGCACGCAAAAATGGTGTTGAAGGTCATGAGTAAACTGAGCGCCGCGGAGCAGGAACAATTGCGCAAGATCGCGCGCAAGCTGGGCCGGGGCGCCGATGAATTGTGCACAGAAAGAATGAAGAGGGAGAAGGAACATGATAACGATCAGACCGAGTAAGGAGCGCGGCCACAACCAGCTTTCGTGGCTGGATTCACGATTCTCATTTTCGTTTGACCAATACTACGATCCGCAATTCATGCAGTTCCGTTCGCTGCGCGTGTTGAACGAGGACGTGGTGGCGCCGGGTCAGGGGTTCGGGATGCATCCGCATCGCGACATGGAAATCCTGACGTGGATTCTGGATGGAGCGATTGAGCATCGCGACAGCATGGGCACGGGCGCGGTGCTACGTCCCGGAGAATTGCAGCACATGACGGCCGGGACGGGAGTGATGCATAGCGAATTCAATCCTTCGCCGAAGGATCCGACGCACCTGCTGCAGATATGGATCACGCCAGAGCGCAAGGGCCTGAAGCCGGACTACGAGCAGCTGGCGTTTCCGGACAAGGATTTGCGCGGGAGGTTTCATCACGTGGCCGGGCCGGAAGCGCCGGTGACGATTCGTCAGGATGCGGACCTTTTTATCACGCGGCTCGATAAGGGTCAGGAAACCAAGCATGCACTGAAGCCTGGGCGGCATGTATGGGTGCAACTGGCGAAGGGCGCGGTGAAGTTGAACGGCGTGGAATTGAAAGCAGGAGATGGAGCGGCCATTACCAAGGAAGACGAAGTGCGAGTGGAAGCGAAGGAAGCATCGGAAGTGCTGTTGTTTGACCTGGCGTAAAAATTAAATCTGGAAAGGAGATGTACGCATGAATTCAGCGAACGATATAACTACTTTAGCCGGGCGGATTTTGATCAGCGTTATGTTTCTGATCAGCGGCTTTTTTAAGGTGGGTGGGTACGCGCAGGTCGTGGGTTACGCGGCCGCGATGCACTTGCCCGCGCCTGGCGTGGCGATCGCAGTTGCGGCGGCCATAGAACTGGGCTGCGGGCTCGCGGTTTTGGTGGGGTTCCGCACGCGGTTCGCGGCATGGCTGCTGTTCTTGTATCTGATACCTGTGACTTACTTTTTTCACAATTTCTGGGCGGCGCAGGGGATGGAGCAGCAGACGCAGATGATCAACTTTTTGAAGAATGCGGCGATCATGGGCGGGTTATTGGTGCTGTCTGTGAATGGAGCTGGGGCTTATTCGGTGGATGGGAAGTTGGCGAAGAAGGGCTGAGGTTGTAGGAACAGTGCAGAAGAGTTGTGAGCGCAGGCGGGCACGGCATGCCGTGCCCGCAACGTTCTCTGTCGGAACGCCATTTTAAAGGAGGAACTATGAGTGGATTGAAAAAGACTGCTACTACGAGCGCGCCGATTCACACTTTGATTAGCGAGCGCTGGAGCCCGCGTGCGTTTGCGAACCGGCCGATAGAGGCGGAGAAATTGCGCAGTTTGTTTGAGGCGGCGCGTTGGGCGGCATCTTCGTACAACGGGCAGCCATGGTATTTCATCGTTGGGACGAAGGATCATCCGGAGGATTACAAGCGAGTGCTGGATTGCTTCGTCGAGTTCAACCAGAGCTGGGCAAAGAATGCTCCGGTGGTGGCGTTGAGCGTGGCGAAATTGAAATTCGATCACAACGGCGAGTTGAACCGTCATGCGTTTCACGACGTGGGGGCGGCTTCCGCGACATTGACGATACAGGCGGAGGAGCTGGGCTTGGCGGTGCACCAGATGGGGGGAATTTTGCCGGAGAAGGCGCGGGAGATTTTCGGGATTCCGGAAGGGTATGAGGCGGTCGCGGGGATTGCGATTGGTTATCCGGGCGAGGCGCATAACTTACCGGATCACTTGAAGGCGCCGGAAGTGGCTCCGCGGGAACGCAAGGCGCTGGATTCCTTCGTGTTCACGGGAAAGTGGGGGAAGGTCTCGCCCGTAGTTAGCGGTAAATCCTGAGGCCGATGTGCGGGGCTTCGGCGAGCCCCGCGCACGCGGACTCTTGACGGCTAGATTTTTGGCAGGACGATTCCCTGCTGGGATTGGTATTTGCCTTTTTTGTCTTTGTAGGAGACTTCGCACTGTTCGTCGGATTCGAAGAAGATTACCTGGCAGAGACCTTCGTTGCCGTAAATTTTGGCTGGCAGAGGTGTGGTGTTGCTGATCTCCAGGGTGACGAAGCCTTCCCATTCGGGCTCGAAGGGCGTGACGTTGACGATGATGCCGCAGCGCGCGTAGGTGGATTTGCCGACGCAGAGCGTGAGCACGTTGCGCGGAATGCGGAAATATTCGACGGAGCGGCCGAGGGCGAACGAATTCGGCGGGACGATGCAGACGTCGCCCGTGAATTCGACGAACGATTTTGGATCGAAGTGCTTGGGGTCCACGATCGTGGAATTCACGTTGGTGAAGATACGGAATTCATTGGCGACGCGCATGTCGTAGCCATAGGATGATACGCCGTAGCTGATCACGCCGTCACGGACCTGACGGTCTTCGTAAGGCTCGATCATTTTGTGTTCTTGCGCCATTTTGCGAATCCACTTATCGGACTTCACGGACATCTGTTCCTCCCGGATTTCTGAATGACTGTTTTGCGTTAATTCTTGCGCGACGCACGAGCAAAGGCGGTACTTCAGCGGCTAAAGCCGCAGTGCGCTGATCCGGCGTGTGTCGTGGTCCTTCGATCCTGCCGCTGGCAGACTCTCAGGATGAACCAAAGCCACGGCCTACAAAGATTTTCGGGCAACGTCAACGACGCCCGTCCCGCTTCGCGGAACGGCCGCTACAAAGTCACAAGCAAGTTCTACGGGAAAGACTACGTCAAAAGCTCACGCTCGCAGTGCTCTGTTACAAATTCAGACATCCAAGAATCGGGCAGTGTATTACAGGGGACGGCGCTTGACAACCTGCAACCCCCTGTCTAGCATAGGTTTCCGCCCTGCGGGAGGCACTGTGATTAAGCTCGACATCGTTAACGCAATCGTACAGAAGACTAACATTACTCGAACGAAGGCCGAGCAGGCGGTGGAAACCGTCTTCGAGGCGATGAAAAATGCGCTGGGCCGCGGTGAACGGATTGAACTGCGGCGCTTCGGCGTGTTCAACGTGAAGCCGCGGAAGACGGGTATCGGCCGCAACCCGCGCACTGGACAGCAAGTGAGCATTCCTCCCGGCAAAGCGGTGCGCTTCAAGCCCGGCAAAGAATTGCAATCGCTGCCGGCAACTGCGGCAGCGCCAAAGCCCTAACGAATTGCGCGGCGCCGAACCTGTTTTTCGCGCTGGGGCATCCAACCTTCATGGGCAATAGCACCGGCAACGGGCATAGCCGCGTCCCACTGGAAATTCTCGACCGAAATTATCCGGAGATAATTGATCTGCCGCCTCCGCGAATGCGCGCGCCGAAGAGGCCGGCGTGGCCTGCGATTGTTTTTTTCTGTTTGACCTTGCTGATGACACTTTCGGCGGGGGCGCTGATTGCGACTTCGTTTGCGCAGAGTATCGAACCGTTTTCCGGCGATGAAAAGCTGTTCGCGATACCGCTGTTGCCTTTTCAACATCCTGGAATGCTGCTGCTGGGTATTCCGTTTTCGCTGACCTTGCTGGGATTTTTCATGGCGCACGAGATGGGCCACTATCTCGCGTGCCGATATTACGGAATTGATTGCAGCTATCCGTTTTTCCTGCCTTCGCCCTTCCCTTTCGGCACGTTCGGCGCGGTGATTCGCATTCGCGCGCCGATCACCACGCGGCGGGCGCTATTTGATATTGGCATCGCGGGGCCGATTATGGGATTCATTGTGGCGCTGCCGCTAACCGCGTACGGAATTGCAGCGTCGAAGGTGATTCCGGGCGTGCAGGACGACGGCGGACTGATTTATGGATTTCCCGGGCTGATGAAGATTTTTATGGCGATGTTCCATCCGGGGACTGAGGCGAAATCTTTGTTGTTTCACCCAGTGGCGCTGGCTGCGTGGATTGGGCTGCTGGCGACGGCTTTGAATCTGCTGCCTGTGTGGCAATTGGACGGCGGGCACATCCTCTATAGTTTGGCGCCGGAGAGACATCAGCGGCTTTCGCTGATTGCGGCGGTGGGACTGGTGTTTTTGGGAGTGGGTTACTGGCACGCGTGGGCGTTCTGGGGGATCGTGCTGCTGATATTGTCGCTGCGATTTCCGCATCCGCCGCCGTTTGATCGGTGGGAGGCGCTGGACGCTTCGCGAAAACTTTTGGCTTGCGTCGGACTGATTATTTTTGTTTTGTGTTTTACTTTGTGGCCTACGAATAACCTTTGGTAACGCCTTTTGATATTCCTCCATTTATCCTGCAGCGTGTAACGACCTAGAGCGCCTCACAAGATCGCGGGCCGCAACATCCCACACCGGGAAATCGAATTGGAAACCGTGCGCGAGTAGCCTGCCCGGAATCACCCGTCGGCTTTTCAAAATCAGCTCCGTCTCGGTCCGCAAGAAAACGGCGCCTAATTCCAACATCCATGCGCTGGCCGGCAGTCCGATGCGTCTGCCCCAGGCTTTCCGCAAATCAGCCATAAATTCCGCATTCGGAAGTGGATTCGGCGAGGCGATGTTGATCGCGCCATCCAGATCATCGTGGTCTATCAGGGATTGAATTGAGCGGAGAAAATCATGGTCGTGGATCCAGGAAACGAATTGCTTTCCTGAACCGGACGCGCCGCCCAGGCCAAAGCGCACCAGTCGCAACAATGTGTCAAAGATGCCGTCGCGCTCGGGGCTCATCACCATGGCGCTACGCAGCGCGATTTTGCGAGTGGCGGGGGTGTTCGCGGCGAAAAATTCCTTTTCCCAACTGGTGGCTACATCAATGCTGAATTTCCACGTTGACGGTGCGTCCGGTTCATTACCGCCGAATTCGCCGGTGGCTTCGTCCATGGGGCGATCAAGGGCGTGGCGATAGATGGTGGCGGTGCTGGCGTTCATCCAGATTTTGGGAGGGTGGGTGAGCCGCCTGATGGCCTCTCCGAGGAGGCGAGTCGTGCGGGTTCTGGATTCTTTAATTTCGCGCCGATTGGCGTCGTTGTAGCGGCAGTTGACGTTGCGACCGGCGAGATTCAGGACAAGGTCGGCGTTCTCGAGTTCTTCGGTCCAGTGATTCGCAGTCGTTCCGTCCCACGGAACAATCCGCCACGGCGCGGAACTTGTAGCTCTGGCTAAAACGACGACGTCGTGGCCCTGCGTTTGAAAATGCCGCGCGAGAATTGTTCCCACCTGGCCGGAACCACCCGGCAACACAATGCGAAGTGGACGCGCGTGCATGCGCGCATTATGTCATTGAGTGCGGCGCTGGCGCGTCAGAAGAGGCTGGCGGGATCCACGTCCACGATTACGGCGGTTTCGGGGATCTCTTTTTTGGCGCAGAAATCGAGCGCGCCGCTTAGCGCTTGTGACAGCGCGGAGCGTTGCGGGGATTTCAGCAGGAATTGGAAGCGGTATTCCTGGCGCAGGCGAGCTAGCGGGGCGGCGGCGGGGCCGAGGATTTTTACGCCCTGGTCTTCGAAGGGCGCGAAATAGGCGGCGAGGGCGCGGGACCAGCGGATGGCGTTTTCGATTTTTTTATCGCGGACCAGAATGCTGGCTAGCGCGGTGAAGGGCGGGTAGTGCAGCATGCGGCGGAAATGGGCTTCTTTTTCGTAGAACGAGAGATAGTCTTGTTTGGCGGCGTGTTGGATTGCGTAATGCTCCGGATAGTGCGTTTCGACGAGGACTTCGCCGGAGAGTTCGCCGCGTCCGGCGCGACCCGCTACCTGAGTGAGTAACTGAAACGTGCGTTCGGCGGCGCGGAAATCGGGGCGGCCTAGCGCGAGATCGGCGGCGACTACTCCGACGAGTGTGACGCGCTGGAAATCGTGGCCTTTGGCGACCATTTGCGTGCCGACCAGCACGTCCACTTCGCCTTTCGCGAATGCTCCTAGGACTTGCTGGAATTCGCGCTTGGTGCGGACGGTATCGCGATCGAGCCTGGAGATTTTTGCGGCGGGGAAAGTTTCGCGCAGATATTCTTCGACGCGTTCGGCGCCGTCGCCAACGAAATACATGTATTCGGCGTGGCATTTCGGGCACTGCTTGGGCGGGCGCAGCGAGTATCCGCAATAGTGACATTCGAGGCTCTGGCGATTTTTGTGATAAGTGAGCGCGATGCTGCAATTCTGGCATTGTACGAAGGCGCCGCAGCTGCGGCAGAGTGACGACCAGGAATAACCTCGGCGATTGATGAGCACCATTGCCTGGGTTTTTTCTTCAAGGCGCAAGGCGACGGCGGCGCGCAGCGATTCGGAAACGGGCGCGGCGTTGTGGGCACGACGAAATTCTTCGCGCAGGTCAACGACGCGGACATCGGCGAGAGGGCGATCCGCGACACGGGCGGTGAGTTCGAGCAGGTGATATTTTCCGTCGCGCGCGTTGTGGTAGGTCTCGAGCGAAGGTGTGGCAGAGCCTAGCAGGGCGACTGCGCCTTCCAGGCGGGCGCGATAGACGGCGGTGTCTCGGCCGTGATAGCGCGGCGTTTCTTCCTGCTTGTAGCTGCTTTCCTGTTCTTCGTCCACGATGATGAGGCCGAGATTCTGGAGCGGCGCGAAAACGGCGGAGCGCGTGCCGACTACTACGCGAGCTTCACCGTGGCGCACGCGCCACCATTCGCGGGCGCGCTCGGAATCGGGTAGCGCGCTGTGCAGGATGGCGACTTGTTCGCCGAAGCGGGCGCGGACCAGGCGGCCGACCCAGAGGGTTAGCGCGATTTCGGGGACCAGGACGATGGCCGTCTTGCCACGGGAAAGCGCGGCTTCTATCGCGCCGAGATAGACTTCGGTTTTACCGCTACCGGTGACGCCGTGGAGCAGGGCCGCTGTGAATTTTTCGGCTACCAGCCAGCGCCAGATTTCTGCTAGCGCGTGTTTTTGTTCTTCATTGAGGGTGTTCGTGGGCGGAGTGAAATCGGTGTCCCAAGGATCTTCTTCGGCGGTGAGCGGCTCTTCCCAGGTTTGCAGGCGGCCGGATTTTTCCAGGCGGGCGACGGCGGCGGCGGAGATTTGTGTCTGCGCGACCAGGAGATTGAGCGGAAGGGGGCCGCGCGTGGCGGTGAGGACTTCGCGGATTTTTTCTTCCGTCGCATTGGCGGCGGGAGTTTCGGTTGCGACATTCCACGCCACGATTTTTTGGGTGCGGGTTTTACGGCGTCGGGTGCTATCTCGGGTTGCCAGGTGGCCTCGGCGAACAAATTTTTCCGCGGCAGCGGCACCTCCGGGCATGCGGGCTGCGCGGGTTTCAGATAGCGCGCGTTCGCAGGCGTCGGCTTTGTGTTTTTCGAAGAGGCGGAGGTAGGCGAGCTCGGCGGCTTCTACGTCGGTGTTTTCTTCGTTGGTGGCGAGGGCTTGAAGGTAGGCGCGACCTTCGTTGGTGAGCCAGTATTCGCGATGGTGCCGCAGTTCGATTTCGGGCGGAAGCATGGCGCGGAAGGCTTCGCCGATGGGCGCGAGGTAGTAGCGGCTGATCCATTGGCCTAGCTCGACTAGCTTACGGGGAAGCGCGGGAACGCGGTCCAGAAGTTCGGCGATTTCTTTGATGCGTTTCGATTCTGGTGCGCGGGTGGAGACTGCGAGGCCGACGCCGATCATCGCGCGATTGCGGAATGGGACCAGGACGCGGCGCCCAACGAGTTCTTCGCCGTTGCAGTAAGCGGGCACGGCGTATGTGAACGCCGAGCGCAGCGGGACGGGGAGCGCGACTTCGAGGTAGCGTTGCGTCATTGGATCAGTGGAATAGTGTAACAGCGAGCGCTGCGTGATCGGAGTGCGTCACAGTTTGCGGGTTGGGTCCGCGGTCGCGGCTTTTCTTTTACGGTGTGGCGCGCGGATCGGTGTGAGCGATTCAGCACAGGCAGGATTGCCTATGCTACCCAGAGCCATTTTATAAGCTGACGAGGACGATGCCGATGAAGATTAGAACTACGCCTAGCCACTGGGAGCGTTCGAGGCGTTCGCGCAGGAAGATCCAGGCTAGTAGGACTGTGATTGCGCCGTAGAGGGAGGCTAGGACGCTTACTACGGAGACTTGGCCGGTGCTTAAGCCGGCGTTGTTTGCGACGAACGCAGCGGTGTCGAGGATGCCTACGGCTAGGAGCAGCCACCAGACTTTGCCTCGGGGGAGCTTTAGCGTTTGGCGCGCGGGCGCGGCTGCTAGTGAGAGCGCAACGAGTGCTGTCAGGCGCATGACCCAGACGGAGACTGCGCTGCCTACTGCTGGGACTACGTGGAAGCCTAGGAACCAGAAGAGGACGCCGAAACCTAGGGCGGCGCAGATGGCCCAGCCTACGCCGGTTGATAAATGCGCGCGGGAGTTTGCGGCACGATTCGGGCTCGCGTGATTCGGACTTGCCTGCTGCGCATCTGTTTCTGCTGTTGTGGATTTTGCTTGCGCGAAAGATGTGGCGGCGAGGATCACGCCTAGCAGCGTTACGGCGAGTCCTGCGGCGCGGACTGAGTGGATGCGTTCGCCGCTCAGGAGCGAGAGCGCGACGGTTAACGCCGGATAGCTCGAGGAGACTGGGCCGACGATGCTCAACGTGCCGTGTTCGAAGGAATGGTAGAGCGCTAGTGAGGCGAGCACGTTGAGCAGGCCCGCGACGACGGTCAGGGCCCAGGGTTGCCAGCCTGGAGCTATGCCGCGCGAAAAACCGCCGGTGGATTTCAGGTACACGCTGAGTGCGAGGAAGCCGAAGAATTGCATGAAGAAGAGTGTGCGGTAGGCGCCGACTTGGCGGGACGCGAAGCGGGCGGCGAAATCTGCGGCGCCCCAGGAGACGGCGCCGGTCAGGCCGAGGATTATCGCGAGCGAAATATTCATCGCGCGGATTGGTTAGCGTTTTTTGGGTTGCAGGCCGAGGACGGCCATGACTTTTTGCAGGTCTTTCCAGACTTCGGGCTTGGCGGCGGGATTGCGGAGCAGGTAGGCGGGATGATAGGTGGGCATTAGTTTTGTGCCGCGGAAATCGAACCACTCGCCGCGGAGTTTGGAGATGCCTAGGGCGGTTTGCAGCAGGGTTTGCGCGGAGCAACTGCCCAGAGTGCAAATTACTTTGGGTTTGATGGCGTCAATTTGGCGCATTAGGAATGGGGAGCAGGTGGTGATCTCGTCTTTTTCCGGGAGGCGATTTTCCGGCGGGCGGCATTTCACTACGTTGGCGATGTAGACGTCTTCGCGCTGCAGGCCCATGGCTTTGATCATATCGGTGAGAAGTTTTCCGGCGCGGCCGACGAAGGGTTCACCGCTGAGATCTTCGTCGCGGCCGGGGCCTTCGCCGACGAACATCAGGTCGGCGTTGGGATTGCCGGTGCCGAAGACGATCTTGGTGCGGCCTTTGTGGAGTTTGCAGCGGGTGCAATCGCCGATGTCTTCGCGGATGCGGGGGAGAGTGTCGCCGGCGATGCGTTCGATTGCCTCGAAGAGCGATGGCGCGGCTGCGGGCAGGATTGTGGATGCTGGCGCGAGCTTTTGCGGCGCAGATGGCGATGGCGCGACATCAGCAGGAGTGCCTGGCGCGCGCCCTGGAGCTGCAGCGGCCATTGCTGCGGGAACTGCGGCATAGATGGTGTTGGATGTTGCGACGTTGTGCGACTCAACTCGCGCTGTACCGCTTTCGGTGATTGCGTGCAATGGAGCGCGGTCGCGATAGTACGGAGCCAAGCCTAGATCTTCGCCGTAGCGCAGCCAGGCTTTCACTTGTTCTTCGAGTTGCGATTCGCTGCGGACAGCGTCACGGGCTTCGTCACGCACATCGCTGCGGGCGCCTACACTTGCGCGCTTGGCCGGATCCATGAATCCTCCAATCGGGAAACTACCGCTTGAGAATCTACTTGGAATTTTTCTGAATATCCAGTACCTGATCGAGGATGCGATTGGCGACGTCGAATTTATTTAGCTGGGGGACGGGGAGCTCGCGGCCGTCGCGGAGGAAGAGGGTCACGATGTTGGTGTCGGTATCGAAGCCTGCGCCGGCTTGGGTGACGTCGTTCGCGACAATCATGTCGGCTGATTTGCGCTGGAGCTTGGCGCGGGCGTTTTCTGCGACGTTATTTGTTTCGGCGGCGAAGCCTACCAGGATGCGATTGAGTTTTTCGCGGCCTAGTTCCGCGAGAATATCGGGTGTGGGTTCGAGTTGCAGAGTGAAAGTGCCATCGCCGCGTTTGATTTTTTTATCTTGGGCGGCGGCGGGACGGTAATCGGAGACGGCGGCGGCCATGATGGCGACGCTCGCTTCGCGGGCGCGCTCGAGGACTGCGCTATGCATTTGTTCTGTGGAGCGGACGGGGACCCAGTCCACACCTTCGGGGATTTTTAGATCGGTGGGGCCGCTGATGAGAATTACGCGGGCGCCGCGACGATGGGCTGCTTCGGCCAGGGCGTAACCCATTTTGCCGGAGGAGCGATTGGTTAGGAAGCGGACTGGGTCGAGGTCCTCGCAGGTGGGGCCGGCGGTGACTAGGACCGCTTGTCCTGTGAAATCGTGGCGGAGACCGAGGACTTCGCAAACTTTTTTGACGATGGATTCGGTGGCGGCCAGGCGGCCGGCGCCGGTCATGCCACAGGCCAGGTAGCCTTCGTCGGGATCGACTACGTGGACGCCACGGGCGCGCAGGACGGCTAGACTTTGTTGGGCCGCGGGATGCTCCCACATGTTGACGTTCATGGCGGGGGCTACGACTACTGGGGCTTTCGTAGCGAGATATAAGGTAGAGAGAAAATCTTCGGCTATGCCGTGCGCGAATTTTCCCAGGATATCGGCGGTGGCTGGGGCGACTAGCAGTAGGTCAATGCGCTGGGCTATGGCGATGTGTTCGATGGCGCTTTCGACGTTGGCAGGGGCGGAGCCTGCGGCGGCGAAAATGTCGGTGATTACTTTTTGTCCGGTGAGAGCGGCGAAGGTTAGCGGGGTGATGAATTCCTGGGCGGCGCGCGTCATTACGACCTGGACGTCGAGTTTTTCGTTTTGCAGGCGGCGAACTAGTTCGGCGGCTTTGTAGGCCGCGACGCCACCGGTTACGCCTAGGGCGAGTTTCATGATTGGTGACTCGTGATTAGTGATTGGTGAGCAGTGATTCGTAACCGTTCATTTGTACTCAATAGAAAAAATGAAGTGTTTTGTTTTGTGCGAGTTGCAAAATTCGGACTGCGAAAAAGGAGTTCATTTGTATTGAATAGAAATTGACGTTTTTGGGGGCAGGCGGCGCGCGGGACGACGGCTGTGAGCGCTAGCGGGAGGGCGCTGGAGCGGCCGCGCGTTGGGTTCGACATCTTCACGGATTCATCATGCTCTTGTGGCGCGTGAAATGCAAAACGTTGTGTGTGTACAGGAATCCTGCCCGTAGAGGGCGTTTGCAACCGCGAAGTCAAAGGCAACATCAACAACGCCTGCCTGAAAAGCAAAAGCAGGCGGCCGCTACAAAGTCAACCGCGACTGCAAAAGAACCGGCGGAACGCCGGCGCTACGAATGGCAACTGCGAACTCAAAGGCGCCCGCCTAAAGGCGGCCGCCACAAAGCCCAATGCAACGTCAAAGGCGGGCGCGGCAAGCAGCGTCCCTACCAAATCAAAAGCGGCGTCAAGAGCTCACTTCTTCTTTTTCTCGTTGATGTCTTCGGCTTGTTCGTTGAGGTGGGGGGCGTCGTATTCCAGGAGGCCCTTTTGCAGTTCCTCTTCGGCGATGCGCGTGGTTTTGCGCGACCGGGGGTTATCCACCATGGGCCGGCCGCCGACTAATAATTGGCGAGCGCGACGGGCGACGACTACGACGTAGGCAAATTGGCTATCTGGTGCATCCTTGAGATGAGCCATGTGAAGATCAGCCTCCAAAAGACTTCAGGATTTCGCGAATTCGTTCTTCATTCGGCGCCACCCTGCAACGCGAGCCCAGAGCGATGGCCTGCACTTCCCTGCCCGCGCGCTCCAGATCGTCGTTGATGATGGCGAAATCATAGCTGCTGTAATTCAACATTTCCTGGCGGGCCCGTTCGAGCCGCCGGTGAATCTCGTCTTCGGAATCCTGCCCGCGCGCCCGAATGCGCCGTTCGAGTTCCGCGCGCGACGGAGGCAAAACAAAAACGGCCACCGCGCCGGGAAGTTTGCGCTTCACCTGCAAAGCGCCCTGGACGTCAATTTCCAGAACCAGATCTTTTTTGTTCTCCTGCGCTTCTACCAGCCACTTGCGCGGAGTGCCATACCAGTTCTTGCCAAAGACCTGAGCGTATTCCAGGAATTCACCGCGTTCGACCATCTGCTGGAACTCAGCTTCAGTGACAAAATTGTACCACTTGCCATTGCTTTCCGTCTTGCGCGGCGACCGAGTGGTACACGAAACAGATAGCAGCGTGCCGGGGACCTCCAGAATCTTTTCCACCAGAGTGGATTTTCCGGAACCCGAAGGGCCGGAAACGATCAGCACCAGCGGGTCGGGTTGGCTCATTCGATGTTTTGCACCTGTTCGCGCAATTTTTCGATTTCGGATTTTATTTCGAGGCCGAGGCGGGTGATGTCCAGGCCTTCAGCATCGTTACCGGGCGTTTTCGAAAGCAGGGTGTTCGATTCGCGTTGCATTTCCTGCAGCAGGAAGTCGAGTTTTTTGCCGACGTCGGAAGCGCCCCCGAGCAGCGATTCAAATTGTTGCACGTGACTGCGCAGGCGCGCCAGTTCCTCGGAGACATCGCTGCGTTCGGCGGCGATGGAAGCTTCCTGAGCGAGGCGCGCGGGATCGAGGGGGGCTTCACCGAGAAGTTCCTGCAAGCGGGCGGCGAGGCGACGGGCGAACGCGGGGCGCGCGCCTTCGGCAAGTGTTTCGAGTTGCGCGGTGAGCGCGGCGATGTGGCGCAGGCGCACGGACATTTCGTCGCGGAGGTGGCCGGCTTCCTGTTCGCGCATGCGATCGAGTTTTTCGAGGGCTTCGCCGAGGCAACGTTCGACGACGGAGCCTAGGCGTTCGATTTCACCGTCCAGCGATGCAGCGGCCGCGCCGATAACTCCGGGCAGGCGGAGGATGGAGGCGAGGTCGGGTTCAGTTTGAATGCCGAATTCTTTGCGGAGCGAGTTAACGGCTTTGAGATATGCGGCGGCGACATCGTGATTCACGCCGACGGCTGCGGGACCGGCGAGTTCATAGTACAACGTGAAATCGAGATGGCCGCGGCGAACGCGTTCGCGGAGGATCTGGCGGATGCGCGGTTCGAGCGGTTCGAAACCTTCGGGAATGCGCAGATGCAAATCCAGGAAGCGATGATTCACGGCGCGGATGGTGACGCGCAGGCTCCAACCATTTTCGATGGCGCGGGCCTGAGCGTAACCGGTCATAGATTTCAGGCCAGTGGATTGCGTGGTACTAGGCTTCGGAGAATTCACGGAGACTGATTGTGACCCGGTGCTGGGCATATTTACAAGGGACCTGCCGCGCGCGAGGCCGGTTCGGCATCGCGAAACTGCATTTCGTATAGACGGGCGTAGAGACCGCGGCGTTCGAGCAATTCTTCGTGAGTGCCGCGTTCGCGAATTGTGCCCCCTTCGAGGACAGCAATCAAGTCCGCGCGGCGAATGGTGGAGAGGCGGTGGGCGATGACGAAGACGGTGCGGCCGGTCATTAAATTATTGAGCGCGCTTTGCACCAGCATTTCAGATTCGGAGTCGAGCTCGGAGGTGGCTTCGTCGAGGATGAGGATGGGCGCGTCTTTGAGTAATGCGCGGGCGATGGCGAGGCGCTGGCGTTGGCCTCCAGAGAGGCGCTGGCCGCGGTCGCCGATGAGAGTTTGGTAGCCCTTGGGCATCTGCATGATGAAATCGTGGGCCATGGCCGCTTTGGCGGCGGCGAGAACTTTTTCTTCAGCGAGATCGGGACGGCCGTAGCAGAGGTTGCTCCAGATAGTGTCGTTGAAAAGGATAGTTTCCTGGGTGACGATGGCCATTTGGCCGCGCAGGGAGCGGAGGGTGACGCTGCGGAGATCGTGGCCGTCAATGCGGACCGCGCCGGAAGTGGCGGCGTAAAAGCGCGGGAGGAGATTGACGAGGGTGGTCTTGCCGGCGCCGCTGGAGCCGACGAAAGCAACTACGGCGCCTGCGGGGACCTTCAACGAGATATTGCTGAGCGTGGGGGAATCGGCGTCGTCGAAGCGGAAGGTGGCATTTTCAAATTCCACGGAATGCGAAAACGGTGGGAGCGCGGTGGCGCCGGGCGCGTCGAGTTTTTCTTCGGTGAGATCCAGGAGTTTGAAAGCTTGGGAAGACGTGCCCAGCGCCTGGACGAACAGCTGATAGATGCTGCCCAAGCGTTTGATGGGTTCGTAGGCTTTGAAGAGCGCGAAGGTGAAGGCGCCGAAGGAACCGATGGTCATGCGGTCCACTTTAATTTCGCCGCGGGCGTAGAGCAGGATCATGGCGATGACGACGCCGCCGAGAACGTCCATGATGGGGCCGGTGGCGGCCATGGCGCGGATCCAGCGCATGTTTTCACGGAGGAGATTGCGCGCGGCTTCGCGGAATTTGCGAATTTCGAAGCCTTCCATGCCGAAAGCTTTTACGACGCGATTGCCGCTGATGGTTTCCTGGAGGATTTGGCTGAGGTCGGCGAGGCGGGTGCGGCTGGTTTCGGTGGAGCGGCGGATGCGGCGGGTTAATTTTGCAACGGGCCAGACGACGAGGGGCACGAGAACAGCGGAGCCGATGGCCATGCGCCAGTCAATTACGAGCAGCACGGCGACGAAGATGACCAGGCTGAAAATCTGGCGAAAGAAATCGGCGAGGTAGTCGGAGAAAGCGCTGCGCATCTGTTCGATGTCTGCGATCACGGCAGACATGACGCGGCCGACGGGATTGTGATGGAAGAAACCGACAGGCTGCTGCACGACTTTGATGTAAACGCTATTGCGCAGATTGGTGACGCCGGCGAGGCCGACGTATTGGATGAGAGTGCTGCCGAAATATTCGGAGACTGCTTTTACCAGAAAAATGAAAAGAAGAGAGAGGGCGAAGACGGACCAGACGTGGTGGACGCGAGAGGGGACGAAGTCGTTCATGTAGACGATGCGAGCGGTGCCGGGAACCTGGAAGAGGACGAGTTTTTGCAGCGCGGACTGGGGATTCAGCACTACGTCGAGGGCGGGCTTGATGGCGAACGCGACCAGACCTTCGGCGACGCCCATGATGGCCATGAGCAGAATGCCGGCGGCGAGAGGGAGCGTGTAAGGAGCGAGATAACGCAGGAGGCGGCGGAGCTCTTCGCGCTGGGTAAGGTTTGCGGTGCTGTCTATTTTTTCAGAAACCAAATGGGAACCTTTGGCCGCGTTTGCGCGGCTTTAAAATTTCAATTAGCGGATTTTTCAATATCGCGATGCACTACTTTGGACGAGTAGCCTTTGCGTTTCAAGTCGCGGCGAATGACTTCGGCCAGCGCGACGGAACGATGGCGGCCGCCGGTGCAGCCGAGCGCCACGGTGAGGTAGCTTTTGCCCTCGGAAATATAGTGCGGGATCAAATAGAGCAGCAAGCTTTCGATGCGGCGGAGGAATTCGCCGGTTTGCGAGAAGGAACGGATGTAGCGCGCGACGCGGGGATCTTTGCCGCTGAATTTCCGCAGGCGCGGGACGAAATGTGGATTGGGCAAAAAGCGGACATCGAAAACCAGGTCCGCGTCCGCGGGAATGCCGTAGCGAAACCCGAAGCTGACGACCGAGACGAGCAGGGGGCGGCTGCCGGGATTCTGGAAGCGATCGATGATGAACTGGCGGAGCTCGTGCACGTTGAATTTCGAGGTGTCAATGATTACGTCCGCGAGGCGGCGAATGGGGGCCATGCGGCGGCGTTCGAGGCGAATGCCGGCGGCGATGGAATCATCGGGGCTGAGCGGGTGCGGGCGGCGGGTTTCGCTGAAGCGGCGGAGCAAAACTTCGTCGCTGGCTTCGACGAAGACCAGAGCCGCGGGATGTTCAGAAACGAGCTTGCGGTAAATTCCGGGGAGTTTTTCGATCTGCTCGCCTTCGCGCGCATCAACGAGGAGTGCGGCGCGTTCGACTTCGCTGCCGCCTTCGACGTAGAGTTCGCTGAAGGTGGAGATTAGACCGACCGGAAGATTATCCACGCAATAGAAGCCGAGATCTTCGAAGGTGTTGAGGACCGAACCTTTTCCGGAGCCGGATAGGCCGGTGAGAATTACCAGCTGGCGGGCATCACGAATGCGATTTCTGGGGGTGCGGCGGCGTCGCGTCACGGCGGGTGGTTAGCCCTTGACCCGTCGGCGATGAGTGCTGGGAATGCGGAGGTCTTCGCGATATTTTGCGACGGTGCGGCGCGTGACTTGAATGCCCTCTTCGCTGAGGCGCTTAGTGATTTGCTCGTCGGTGAGGGGGTGCGCGGTGTCTTCATCGTCAATCATTTTTTTGACGCGACGCTTCAGGGAGAGCAGTGACATTTCGCTGCCCTGCGGACCGTTCACGGATTCGCTGAAGAAATAGCGGAGCTCGAGGACGCCCTGCGGCGTGTGGACATATTTATTGGCGACGGCGCGGCTGACGGTGGAAGGATGCACGCCGACTTCTTCGGCGACTTCCTTGATCATCATGGGCTTCAGGTGATCGGCGCCGTAATCGAGGAAATCGCCCTGGCGGCGGAGGATGGATTGGCAGACGCGCTGAATGGTGTGTTTGCGCTGCTCGATATTTTTCATTAGCTGGATGGCGGCGGTGAAACGTTCCTTGACGTAATTGCGGACGTCGCGGTCGGCGGCATCGCGGGCGAGCAGGCGGCGATACATGGGATTGAGGCGGAGCTGCGGCAAGTCGTCTTCGTTCATGAGGGCTTGCCATTCGCCGTCAACTTTGCGGAATTGGACGTCGGGCTCGACGAGGCGCGGTTCGATGTGGTTGTAACGCAGGCCGGGCTTGGGATCGAGCTGCTTGATGACGTCCACGGCGCGCTTGACTAGTTCCACTGGACGATTCAGGGCTCGGGCGACTTCTTTGAGCTGGTTATTCTGAAGCAGCTTCAGGTGTTCGGCAATGATTTGCTGCGCGAGAGTATTTTGCGGATCAATCAGCTTGAGCTGCATCAGCAGACATTCCTGAAGGTCGCGTGCGCCTACGCCGGGAGGATCGAATTCCTGGACCATGGCGAGGGCTTCTTCGACATCTTCCATGGAATAGTTGCCGGACTGGGCGAGTTCTTCGAGCGTGGCGGTGAGATAGCCGTTTTCATCGAGGTTGCCGACGATGCCTTCGGCGATCTTGCGCACGGTTTCGGTGCAGATGCTGACGCTGAGTTGCCAGGCGAGATGGTCGGCAAGATTTTGCGCGGAAGAGAGGAATTTGTCGAAGGAGGGGCGCTCGATGTCTTCGCGCTCGCTGCTGCCGGCGCGTTCGGAGCCGGCGTCGAGATACTGGGTGAAAAAAGTGCCGAAATCGAATTCGTCGAAGGGATTGGCGGCTTCGGTTTCGGGAACTTTTTCGGTTTCTTTTTTGAGGAAGGCTTCGTCGGTGTAACTGTCTGTGGCGGCCGCGCCCTCTTCGGTGACTTCGTCGAGGACGGGATTGGCCATGATTTCCTGATTGATCATCTCGCGCAGCTCGAGGCGATTGAGCGCGAGGACGCTGACCATCTGCACGAGGCCCGGCGTGAGGATTTGTTTTTGGGCGACGCGCAGGCTAAGTTTGGGTGCGAGCCAGTTCATAGCAATCAGTTCAGCCGGAATCCTTCACCGAGATATACGCGGCGGACTTCGGGATCGTTGGAAAGTTCTTCCGGAGTCCCCGCTCTAAAAATTTTGCCGTCGTTAATAATGTAGGCGCGATTGGTGACGGCCAAAGTGTCGCGAACGTTATGGTCCGTCACTAGCACGCCAATGCCCGCCGCGCTTAAATCCGCGATGATTTTCTGGATGTCCACGACCGTGAGCGGGTCGATGCCCGCGAAAGGCTCATCCAGCAGCACGAACGACGGCGAAAGCACTAGAGAGCGCGCAATTTCCAGGCGGCGGCGTTCCCCGCCGGACAAAACATACGCCCGGCTGTAACGTACGCCTTCCAAACCCATCTGCGCCAGCAATTCTTCGACGCGGTCGCGGCGCTGTTCGGAAGTTAACGGAAGAGTTTCGAGGACCGCGAGCAGGTTCTCTTCGACCGTCATTTTCCGAAAAACCGAAGGCTCTTGAGGAAGGTAGCTGATGCCACTGCGGGCCCGGAGGTACATGGGTAGGTCCGTAATGTCCTCGCCGTCGAGAATTACACGCCCGTAGTCCGGACGCGCGAGGCCGACCAAGATATAGAACGTCGTGGTCTTTCCGGCGCCGTTCGGCCCGAGCAACCCAACCACTTCACCCTGTTGAATTTCCAAGCTAATTTTATCGACGACCTTCCGCCCTCGATAAGATTTACTGAGCTCAGCGGCCTGGAGTTTCAACATGCCGGTTCATTTCTCAACCCGGTGCTTGGTCAGCGTGCGCGAACCTTCTTGCGAATCGATTAAAATCGTATCATTCGCTACAAAGAAGGTCAACGAATGGCCGGTAGTTGTGTCGGCGGAAGCGTCAATAATGGTGGGCCGGCCCCCGGAAAGGACGAATTTTCCGTCTGAAGCGGTGTATTCGGCCTGGTCGGCGGTGCCGCGGCGGTCGCCCTGACGGACTGTGACACCCCCTAAGGCTAGCGCGTGGTCCAGTTGGCGGCCTTCCGACGGCGGCTGCTGGCCGGTGGGCTTGGCGGAGGCTGGGGTGGCGCTGGTAGGCTTGGGCGGGGCTGCCGGCGTCAAGAAGACGTCCAGGGTTCGGGACTGCATGGAGCCTTGCTGGGAGTCGGCGGTAACGCCGCTTTCCAAGTGGGCTTTGCCGGTGTCACCCCAGTAAGTCAGCGTTGGAGCGCGAATCTGCCATAGCGTGGGGCCGGACGGGGTGCCGGGTGCGATGGTGGCTGACTTCGCCGGCGACGGCTTCGCGGGAGGCTGCGAGTTGGGCTGCGCGGGCGAGGGTGGAGAGGCCTGGGGAAAGTTCGCGACTACGCTGCCTGTGGCTTGCAATTTTTTTTCGTCGCGCCAGATTTCGATCTGATTGGCTTCGAGGACAGAATCACCCTGCCACAGGCGCGCGTGGTTGAGGTAGGTGACGTGGCCCGAGGTGGTGGAACCTGTGAGAGTTTCCGCGGAAATGTGGCCGGGACCGGAGCCGAGGCTCATGGCGGAATTCTGCGCGCTGGGGAAATAGGTGGAGAGCACGCCGCCGGTGGCGCGAATGTCCCCGGATTTTTGGTTGATGGCGACATTTTTGGCGGTGGTGCGGCTCATCGAGTCGGTGAGGACGGGTGAACCGTCGAGCAAGATTAGTTCGGTGGAGCGGACGATGTTGGCGCGGTCGGCGGAGGCTTGACGATCGGCTTGCTGGAAGTGGACGTCGCCGGTTTCATCGAGCGTCTGCCATTCGCCGTCGGGAGAAAATTTCGCGGCGAGTTCCGCGGCTTTGATGACTTGCGGAGGAGCGGAGCCGATTTTTCTGGTGACGGTGGCGCCACCATGGCCCTGAAGCGAGTCGAGGCGTCCGGTGGAGGCAAATTGCGCGACAAATTTTTTGGCGTGAAGAGTGGTGGTTTCGTCGGCTGATTTAGTTTCGATCGTTCCCGGCGCGAGAGTGCTGACGGTTTGGATGGCTTGCTGGCCGTCGCGTTGGCCGGGGCCAAAAGTGGCGAGCAGGGATTCAGTTTCGATCGCGCGGGATTCCGCGCCCATGCGCGAAGTGGCTTTCACGTTGCCGGTGGCCGTCATTTCGCGCAGAAGATTGTGCTGCGGCGTCATGTTCAGCACGACGTTCGCGGCGGTGAAGTGGTCCGTCGAGCCAGGCGCTTCGCGGGAGCCTTCGGCGCTGCCATCGGCGACGATGCGCTCGATCCAGCCGTCGGAATTGACGAAGAGATCGAATTGCGCGGCGGTGGCCGTGGATTTGCCGCGAGGATCTGTTGACGCGACTTGGGGATGTCCTTGGGCGATGGCGTGGCGAGCGCGGAATTCGGCGTCGAGTTCGATGGAAATTTTATCGGCGGAGATTTCGCGGCCGCCCTGGCGCACGTTGGCTGGAGCGTCGAGCACGACCAGGCGATCGTTGCGACTGATTTCCATGCTGCCACCGGTGGCGGTGACGGGGAGCCCGCCACTTTTTTCCGAGGCTGCCAAATCGAGCTGAACGTTGTGCGCGAGGCGGACGATTTCCTTCTGGGAACTGTAGGTCATGCCGTCGGAGTGGCCGGAGCCCTGCGGGAAACGGAATTGCACCGGGGCGGTGGTGGTAGCGTCGCCGCTTTCGCGATTGAAAGAGAGATTGCGGGTGGTGACTTGCAGATCTTTGTCGGCGGGCTTGCCGGAAGCAGGCGTGGCGCTGGCAAGATCAATCTGCACGTCGCCCTCGCAGACGACATTGCCACTGGAGGGCTCGTAATTACATTCGCGAGTGTGAATGTTGTCGTTGCGGCTGCCGTCGTGGCCATAGATGGTGATCCAGACGTCTTGAAGCAGGGCGCGATTCTGGTCCTTGTATTGGGTGGCGTGGGAGGCGCGGATGGTGAAGAGCTGGCGCCCCTGGTCTGTGCCGACGTAAGAGAATTCGGCGGATTCCTGTTGTACCGATGCGGGGATGGGAGGCGGCGCACTCTGGCGGGCGCGGGCGGCCTGGATGGCGCGGCGGGCGTAAACACCGGCGACGACGAGCGCGATTAGTACCGCGGTGTATGCGGCCCAACGTGCGTAGCGCGCTGCATCCTGATTTCGCAGAGCAAAATCTCCGTGATGCGGGGAGTTCTTTGTTAGAAGACGAGTATAGGGGAGAGGTTTCCCGCTAGCAAACGGAGGCGGGTTTGGGTGGCGCACCAAGTTCACAGTAGCTGCGGTTTGCGTTAATCCAAGAAACAATCGCAACGCACGAGAGAGGCGAAACGAGGGAGAATGGAATATCCGATCGAAGGATGGACGAACCGAGATGCTCACATGGGCTCTTGACTGGCACTCGCCGATGACGCTCTTGCGGCCCATCGTTGGAAATCATTTGCGAGCCCGTACCGGACGACGGTTCATGATCGCGTGGATGTTGTTCTGGTGCGCGTTGCCGGTTTATTGCCAGAGCAACCGGGGAGAATTGCGGCTGAAGGTGACTGATCCTTCGGGGCTCGGCGTGAAGACGATCGTGCTGATCGTCAGCGAGGCGAATCAGTATCGAAATTCGCTGACGACTACGGAGCAGGGGACGCTGGACTTGCAGCGGCTGCCGTTTGGCGTGTATCAGCTGGAAATTACGCAGGCTGGGTTCCTGCCGATGTCGGAGACTATGGAGATTCGTACGTCCCTTGCGACGGAGCATACGATTCAACTCAAGCTGCCGTCGTTGAATCAATCCGTGACGGTTAGCGCAGCGGATACGTTGATCGACCCAGATCAACCCGGGGCGGTGAGCCAGATCGGTTCGGACACGATTGAACACCGGCTGAGTTCGCTGCCGGGGCGGTCGTTGCAGGACCTGGTGAATTCGCAGCCGGGATGGCTGTATGAAGGAAACGCGGTGCTGCATCCGCGGGGATCGGAATACCAGACGCAATTTGTGGTGGATGGAGTGCCGCTCACCGACAATCGTTCGCCGAGTTTCGGCAATGAAATTGAGGCGGACGATGTGCAATCCATGAGCATCTACACGGCGGGAATTCCCGCAGAATATGGGCGCAAGATGGGTGGCGTGGTGGAGGTGAACACCATCCAGGATTCCGACCCGGGGCTGCACGGGCAGGTGGTGCTATCCGGAGGCAGTTTCGACACCGCAGGCGCTTTCGCGAGCGCACAGTATGTGTGGGGCAAGAATACGCTGAGCGGGAGCGCCAGCGGGGCGATGACGGGCCATTACCTGAATCCTGTGGTTCCGCAGAATTTTTCGAACACGGGCACCACCGGCGATTTTTCGCTGCGTTACGCGCGGAAATTAACGCCCAAGGACCGGCTGAGCCTGAGCGCGCGCCACGAATTGGCGCGCTATGACATCCCCAACGAATTGGTGCAGCAGGAGCCGCATCTGACGCCTCTGGATCCGACGCTGCCACCGGGGTCGCAGCGGCAGAACGCAGACAATTTTGAGACCATGGGCATCGTCACTTACGAGCACATTTTTTCACCGAACGTGGTGGCCGATTTATATGGCATGGTGCGCGACACCTCGAACGATTTTTACTCCAACACTTATGCGACGCCCATTCTGGTGACACAGCAGAATTGGTTTCGCGAGGGATACTTCAGGGGCGTGGTGACCGCGGTGCACGGGCGGCACGAATTCAAGTTCGGCGTCGAGTCCGACAATACTTATCTGAACGAGAATTTCGGGTTCATCATTACGGATCCGACGCAGTTCGATCCGGGCACTCCGTCTCCGTTTAGTTTCGCGGCGAATCGCCCGGACCTGGAGCAGTCCGCGTTCGTGCAGGATCTGGTGCATCTGGGAAACTGGACGATCAGCGCCGGGCTTCGCTGGGACCATTATCAGTTGATATTGAACCGGCAAGCAGTTGATCCGCGCATTTCGATAGCGCGATATTTTCCGTCGGCTGGGCTGGTAGTGCATGCTTCGTACGACAGAGTGTTCCAGACGCCCTCAAACGAGAACATTCTGCTTTCCAGTTCGACGGCAGCGACGCTGCTGAATCCAGTTTCGCTGCAATTGCCCGTGGAGCCCTCCGAGGGAAATTACTACGAAGCGGGGGTGACGAAGGATTTCTTCGGAAAAGTTAAGCTGGACGCCAACTATTTTCGGCGACTGGTGAATAATTATGCGGATGACGACCAGATTGACAACACAACCATCAGCTATCCGATCGCGTTCCGCAAGGCGATTATTTATGGTGCGGAAGCGAAGCTGGCGGTGCCTGATTGGCACGGCGTGTCGGGATTTTTGAGTTATTCGTACATCGTGGGCCAGGCGTGGTTTCCGGTGACGGGCGGATTATTTTTGGGTGACGACGCGGTGATACCGACCACGGGGCATCTACCGGATTCACAGGATCAGAGGAATACGCTACGCGGACGCCTGCGTTACCAGGTGGCGCCGCGATTTTGGGTCGCGGGCGGGATTCAGTACGATACGGGGCTTCCGTTTGATTTTCAGTGTCCGGACGGCGAGACGTTGCCGCAATGCATCGCAGGGGTGGCCGCAACGTACGGCCAACAAGTGGTGGATCGAATTAATTTCGCGCGCGGGCGGATCGATCCGGCATTTCAGGTGAATGTGTCGGCGGGCGCGGATGTGTATAAATCGGAGCGATTCAATGTACAGCTGCAGGCCGATGGGCAGAATTTGACGAACGTGCTGAACGTGATTGATTTCGGCGGATTGTTTTCTGGTAATGCGATTGGGCCTTCGCGGAGTTTTGCGCTGCGGCTTACGACTACGTTCTAGCAACGGGATTCCGAGATCGCAGGTTCTTGGTGGACGCTACTTGTCTTGGGCGAGGAGGCCTACGCCGGAGGCGGCTACGCTGTCTCTGGTGGTGTTTTTTACCAGGTACATGGCTTCGTCGGCTAGGTGGAGGAGTTCGGCTTTGGTGCGGGAATCGCTGGGGTAGGCGGCTACGCCTACGCTGGCGGTTACGTGAGCGTTGATGCCGGTGTCTTTCAGCCAGACGGCTTCGCGGATAAGTTTGTGGAGGCGGCGGGCGACCCCCAAGGCGTTCTCTTTGGAGGTTTGCGGGAGCAGGACTACGAATTCATCGCCGCCGTAGCGGAAGGCTAGGTCAATCAGGCGGCATTTGTCTTTGATGGCTTGGCCGATTTCTGCCAGGAGCTTCGAGCCCATCAAGTGGCCGTGCGTGTCGTTGACGCTTTTGAAATGATCGAGGTCAATGAAGATCAGCGAGAACTCGAAGGCGTAGCGGTGCGAGCGGTAGATTTCGGTGTCCAGCATGAAATTCAGATGGCGCGCGTTGTAGAGGCTGGTGCAGTCGTCGGTGATGGTGAGCTCGTGAATACGCTGGACGTGGCGAGCGTTTTCGATGGCGATGGCGGCGTAATCGGCGAGGGCTTCGAGCAGCGCGAGGTCGCGGGCGCTGAAACCCTCGGGACCGATGCTATTGATCAACTCGATCACGCCGAGGCATTGATCGCGGAAGCGCACGGGGACGGCGACGATCGAGCGCGTTTCCATTTTTGTTTTGGCGTCCACTTGGCCGAAGAAACGCGAATCCTTGGCGGTGTCTCGCACGACTACGGCTTCGCCGGTCTGCGCGACCCAGCCTGCCAATCCCTGGCCGACTTTTATGCGCACGTCCTTTAACGATTCCGCTCCTTTGCCGGTGGCAATCTGGAAGTAGAGCTCGTTCTTGTCCTGGTCCATCAACAGGAGCGACCAGGTATCGGGGCGCAGAACCTCATTGATTTTTTCCATGATGGTGCGCAGGACTTGGTCGAGCTGTAGGGATGACGTGAGCGCTTTGCCGAGCTCGTGGAAGACGGTGACTTCGTTGGAAGACTCGATGGAGATGTCCACACCCGGAGTTCTGCGCCGTTCGACGCCCTCGAAGGGCCGCGCGTCCGTGGAGCGCCGCATAGAGTCTTCGGCGACGCCTTTGGTCGGGTTATTGGATTCTGAAGTCAACGTTGACATTATAGTGATTGGTTTCGGTACACTGCAATGACGTTCGCGGCGCGATTGACGAAAGGGCAATGGGGCACCCTGCGGAGGAGTTATCGGCCAGCATTGACACTCCCATCAGCGACGCCTATATTTTCTGTAGTTGCGGATTCCAGCGGATGCCTTCAAAACCTTTCGGCGAACACCTTAAACGCGAGCGGGAAATGCGGGGCGTCTCACTGGAAGAAATTTCCTCGGCTACGCGCATCGCGCCGCGGTTCCTGGCAGCGCTGGAAAGCGAACAATGGGAGCTGTTGCCGGGCGGCGTGTTCAATCGCGGGTTTATACGCTCGGTGGCGCGTTATCTGGGGCTGGATGAAGACAGCCTGGTGGCGGAATACGCGCTGGAAACCAAAGGGCGGCCTGATCCGGGCGTGGTGGCTGACCCGCCCGAGGAGCCGGACCGCAATTGGGCGCGCGTTTTTGTGGTGGTGGTGCTGACGTTGCTGGTGGTGGCGGGCGGCTGGGCTGCGATTCACTTTCTGGGACCACAAATTGCGGCGCGTTTGCACAAACATTCTAGCGAGCCGGTGAATTCGGCGCCGGAGGGTGGCGCTGGGCCGGGTTTCGCTGCGACGACGGACGCGCAGGGTTTCTCACCGGCCACTTCTTCACAGAGTTCTTCACAAACTGCTGAACAGAATTCTGCTGCGGCTTCCGCGGCTGATCCGGCCGCTGCGCCGCCATCGGATCCGGCGATTTCATCGAGCGGTGCGGCTCGCGTTGGTGACGACGCGTCCGCATCTGGAGCAGCACCCACGTTGGATTTGAAACTGTCCGCGGCGAAGGCTGCGGAAGTGAAAGTGCTTGCGGACGGCAAGCCACTTTTCGCGGGACACATGGATGCGCGGCAGGTGTACCGGTTCACGGCGGCGGATTCGCTGGAAATATCTTCGAGTGAATCGAGCGCGATTTTGCTGGAGCTGAACGGGCAGACGGTGGCGGCAGGCGGGCAGCCGGGGAGGCCGAGCGTAGTGACTCTGACGCCGAAGGATTTGAAAACTGCGGGAGGTGATCCCCATTAGCGCTGAGATGCGAGCCACGGTACGTTCAGGGCATGCGAGGCCGGAACAAAAACTGGCATTGTGCGCGGGAACCATTTCGCTTGCGCCGGAAGATCGCGCCGAGTTGCTGGCCGTACTGACCATGGACAAAGATCCCGCTGTCGCGGAGCGCGCCAAAGGCTGTTTGCTGACGCAATCGCTGGAATCGCTGCAGACGGCGCTGGCGCGCCCGGACGCGGACCTGAAACTCTTTGAATATTGCGCGGACAACATGGGCGGCAGGCCGGAAGTGGCCGATCGCATGGCGGCAAACGCGGCTTGCCCCGCGGAATTTGTGACGCGCGTTTCGGCGGATTTGACCAGCGTGGGGATTCAGGCGTTGCTGGATAATCTCGACCGGCTGAGTTCTTATCCGGCGCTGGGGATCGCGCTGGCCTATTCGGAGGCGGCGACCGCCGAGCAGAAAGAACTGCTGGCGGAAATTGAGACGAATGCATTTCTGGAAGAAAAAGTGATTGCAGAAGCGGCGGTGGAGGCTGAGCCGGACGTGAAGAAGCGGGTGTCGTTGCTGCAACGAATGGCGAAGATGAATATTGTGGAGCGCATCCAGTTAGCGGTCAAAGGCGGGCGCGAGGAACGGATGCTGTTGATTCGCGATCCGAACAAGATCGTGCAGCGCGGCGTACTGCAATCGCCGCGGCTGACGGACCTGGAGATCGAAAGTTTCGCGGCGATGACGAATGTGTCGCAGGAAGTGCTGCGAATTATTTCGAAGACCCGGAATTTCATGAAGAGCTACGTGGTGGTGAAGAACTTGACGAAGAATCCGAAGTCTCCGCTGGATGTGAGTTTGCATCTTTTGCCGCACCTGACGCCTACGGATTTGAAACAGCTCTGCGCGAATAAGAACATACCGGAGACCTTGCGTTCGAGCGCTATGAAATTGCATCGGCAGCGGAATGCGGTGCGGGCACCTAGTTAGGAAAAAGCGAAAATAGAAAAGCGAAAGTGGAAATTGGAGCGAGATAGGCATCGCCTTTGGCTGCACGGCCTCGCGGTGACGTCAGACAGTGCGTGACGTAACAACCGGACGGCGTTGGACACGCGAGGCGGTTTATTTTGTGGCGGGATTGGATAGGGACGCGGCTACTTGCTTTTGGTATTGCTTGGCTTTCGATAGGATTTCGGGTTCGTTCAGCGTCAGCATTTGGCGATCTTCCATCACGATTTTCCCCGCGACGATTACCGTGCGCACGTCATTGGCTTTTAACGCATAGACCAGCTGGGAATACACGTTGTACATAGGCGTCGAGTGCGGGGCGGAGGTATCCACCAGAATTAGATCTGCTTTTTTCCCCGGTTCGAGCGAGCCGATTTGTTTATCGAGGTGCAGGGCGCGGGCGCCGGTGATGGTGGCCAGCGCTACGACCTGCTCGGCGGGAAGAGCGCGCGAATCCATGCGGGCGAGTTTCTGGAGCTTGGGCGCGAGATCCATTTCCTCGAACATGTCGAGGTTGTTGTTGCTGGCGGCGCCATCGGTGGCGAGGCCGATGGCTTCGTCGGATGCGAGCATTTCGACGACGGGCATGACGCCGGCGGCTGTTTTCATATTGCTGGAAGGATTGTAAACGCAGCCGACGCCGAAGTGGCTGAGGGTGTCGATGTCCGCGTGATCCACCCAGATACAGTGGGCGCCGACTACGTCTGGACCGAGAACACCTGCGCGAGAGAGATAGGCGACCGGCGTGAGGCCGAATTTATTGCGGCTTTGCTCGAGCTCGAAGGGAGCTTCGGCGATGTGGATGAGGATTGGCGCGCCGTTGCGGCGGGCGAGAGCTGCGGCGTCCTGCAGAGTTTTTTCCGAGCAGGTGTACATGGAATGCGGGGCGACGGCGGCGATGATGAGCGGATCGCCTTTCCAGTGGTCGAGAAATTTTTGCGTGTAGGCGAAGGCTTGGGGAAGCGTCTTATTGTCGGGCGCAGGAAAATCGATGATGGTCTCACCGAGGACGCCGCGCATGCCTGCTTCTTTGGTGACGCGCGCGACTTCGTCTTCGAAGTAGTACATATCCGCGTAGGTGGTAGTTCCGCCGCGCAGCATTTCCAGAACCGCGAGGCGTGTGCCCTCGGCGGCGAAGTCTGGGGTGACGTTGCGCGCTTCGGCGGGAAAGATGTAGTTGTGCAGCCACTCGTCGAGCGACAAATCATCGGCGATTCCGCGAAACAGGCTCATGGCGGCGTGGGTGTGGCCGTTGATGAGGCCGGGCATTACCATCGCGCCGCGGGCGTTGATGGCTTTTGCCGCGGCGTACTTTGCTTCTAGTTCGGTGCGCGCGCCGACGGCTACGATGGAATCGGCGCGGATGGCTATGGCGCCGTCTTCGAGGACGCGGCGTTGTGCGTCCATGGTGATTACTGTGCCGCCGGTTATCAGGAGGTCCACTTTTTCTTGGGCGGGGGTGGGTGGCGCTGCTGAGAGAAAGATGAAAAGGGCAAAGGCACCACAGATGAACGCAGATGAACACAGAGAAAAGCGAGTGATAACACTTTGGAATTTACGGCAGAGCGGGAACATGCTTGGACTCGTGGTCATTTCATCCTTTTTGTGAGACCGCTTTGTGGCATTACGGCATTTGATGAATATGCTGCGATTGCTGGGTGGCGCAGTGAAGTGCGCCGCTACAAGAGCAAAGTCAACTACGCCCGCCTAAAAAAGCAAAAAGCGGGCGGCCGCTACAAATTCAAAAACAAAGGCCGCACGGCGGAGATTTTTGTAGTCGTCTCGCGCGCATTGTCTGCATTTCTACAGGAAAGAAGCGTCGAACGCGCGGGGCAGGAGCTTGCCGGATGTTTCCTGTTCCACTTTACCTTTTAGATTGGCAAGCAGGACCGGGACGTCGCCGCAGAATTCCCAGATTATCTGGCGGCAGGCGCCGCAGGGTGGGGTCAGACGATCCACGTCGGTGACTACGGCGATGGCGTCGAAGCCGCGCTCGCCCTCGGAGACGGCTTTGAAGATGGCCACGCGCTCAGCGCAACAGGTGAGGCCGAGGGTGGCGTTTTCGATATTGCATCCAGTGAAGATGCGGCCGGATTTGGCGCGTACGGCCGCGCCTACACGAAAATTAGAGATGGGGGCGCAAGCGTTCTGGAAGGCCTGGGTTGCGGCGGTGACTAGCGCGTCAAATTCGTTCATGTATTTTTCGCTTTCCTTTGTTCAACGTCGGCGGCGATGCGCGGCAGCACGGCGCGCAATAGCGCGATGAACTGGCCTTTCACTCGCTCGCCGGTTGCCATCACTTCTTTGTGGTCGAGGACCTGATCGAGAATGCCCGCGGCCATATTGGTGACGCAGGAAATTCCGAGCACGCGAATCCCCATGTGGCGTGCTGCTAGCGTTTCTGGAACCGTGGACATTCCCACTAAATCGGCTCCAATCGTACGCAAGTAACGAATTTCGGCGGGTGTTTCGTAGTTTGGTCCGGCCAGCGCGGCGTACACGCCTTCGGGTGCGGCGATGCCGAGCTTCTTGGCTTCGGCGAGCGTGATTTCGCGATAGGGCTTCCAGTAGGCTTGGGACATGTCTGGAAAGCGCGGGCCGTAGCGCTCATCGTTTGGGCCGATGAGCGGATTAATTCCCTGGAGATTGATGTGATCGCTGATGACGACGAGCGCGCCTTGCTTGTATTCCTTGTTGATGCCGCCAGCGGCGTTGGTGAGGATGGCGGAGCGAACGCCGAGGCGGCCGAGGACGCGCATGGGGAAAGCGACTTGCTGCGCGGTGTAGCCTTCGTAAAAATGAACGCGGCCCTGCATAGCGGCGACGGCGACATTTTCGATTCTGCCGATCACCAGGCGGCCAGCGTGGCCGATGGCGGTGGAGCGCGGGAAACCGGGAATTTTTTCGTACGGGATGCGGGTGGCTTCAGTTAACTCGTCGGCGAAGGCGCCAAGACCAGAGCCGAGGACGAGCGCGACTTTCGGGCGCAGCTTGGTTTTCGCGAGGATGAATTTCGCGGCGCGGTCTGCGCGTGCGAATTCGGAGTCGCGCGCTGAGGATTTTTTGCGGGCTGGACTCATCGCATCATGATCCCGACGATGGAGGCGGACATTAGATTGGCCATGGTGCCGGTGAGCATGGCGCGAATGCCAAGGCGCGCGAGGTCAGCCTTTTTATTGGGCGCAAGGGCGCCGATGCCGCCGATTTGAATGCCGATGGAGCTGAAATTCGCGAAGCCACAGAGCGCGAAGGTGGCGATGGTGAAGGAGCGGGGATCGAGCGCGTCCTTCATGGGGCCGAGGCGCTGAAAGGCGACCAGTTCGTTGGTGACCATGCGCAGGCCGAGCAGATTTCCGATGGTGTGGCAGTCGCGCCAGGGAATTCCGATGACCCAGGCAATCGGCGAGAAGAGGTAGCCGAAAATCTGTTCGACGCTGGAGGGAAACCAGGTGACGCCGAGATGTGCGAGGCCGTTGTGCACGGCGCCGAAGATGCCATCCACGAGATAAATCAGAGCGATGAAGGTGATGAGCATGGCGCCGACGTTTAGCGCGAGGCTTAGGCCGTCAACGGTGCCGCGAGAGATTGCGCCGAGGGCGTTGGTGTCCCGTTCGAGGGGCGCCATATCCACCTTGCCGGAAGTCACGGGCAGTTCAGTTTCGGGGACCATCATTTTCGAAAGCAGGATGGTGCCGGGAGCAGTCATGATCACAGCGGCGAGAATGTGCTTGGCTTCGACGCCGTAGGCGATGTAGGCAGCCATCATGCCGCCGGAAACGTGAGCCATGCCGCTGGTCATGATGGTCATGAGTTCGGATTGGGTGACTTCCGGGAGATAGGGGCGGATGGTGAGAGGCGCTTCGGTCTGGCCCATGAAGATGCTCGCGGCGACGTTGAGGGATTCGGCGCCGCTGGCGCCCATGAGGCCGGTCATGACGCGCGCGGCTTGCTTGATGATGAATTGCATCACGCCGTAGTAATAGAGCACGGCGAAAACGGCGGCGATGAAAATGATGGTGGGCAGGACCTGAAAGGCGAAGAAGAAGCCCATGGGCGAGCCTTTTTTTCCGAGGTCGCCGAAGACGAATTGGGAGCCGAAGAAGGCGAAATCGAGGACCCAGTTTACGGCGGCGCCGGCTTTTTGGAATATCCATTGGCCGTAGGTCCAATTGATGACGAGATAGGCGAAGACGATTTGCAGGCCGAGGCCCCAGGCGACGGTTTTCCCGCGGATGGCGCGGCGATTGGTGGAGAGTAGGAACGCGAACGCCATCATGGTGAGCATTCCTAGTACGCCTACCAGGCGGTGCATGCGATGGGGACTCCTTTGGCGCACTGAAGCGCGGCGGCACGAATTCAAGAGCAAAATCAACAACGCCCGCCTAAAAAAGCAGGCGGCCGCTACAAATTCAAAAACAACGTCAACGGCGCCCATCGCGCAAACGCGGGATGGCCGCTACAAAGGCGAAGCTCCCGCACCGATGATTTTGCGCACCAGCGGCGTGGCTGGCGGGGCTTGGTCGCCGATTTCGAAACTTGCCGACAGCAGGCGCATGGCTGGCGGGAGACGGGCGTCCAGGTTGTAGTGCACGGTGCAGAGATTTTCGCCGGCTTCTACCGCGTCGCCGATTTTTTTTTCGAGGACCAGGCCTACTGCGGGGTCAACCGCGTCTTCCTTTTTTTCGCGGCCGCCGCCTAGGAGCATGCTGGCTATGCCGACTTGCTCGCAATGGATTGCGGTGACGTAACCGGCGCGGCGCGCGTCCACTCGGGCGAGGTGCGTGGCGCGCGGCAGGCGGCTGGGATCTTCGATCACGCGGGGATCGCCTCCTTGCAAGCGAATCACTTCGCGGAATGTATCACGCGCGCGTCCGGAAGCAATCATTTCTGCTGCGAGTGTGCGGCCGGCGGCTACGGATTTTGCTTTGCCGCCGAGGACAAACATCCAGGCGGAAAGCTCGAGACACAATTCGCGCAGATCTTCGGGGCCTTGGCCGTCGAGGATTTCGATACATTCCTCGACTTCGAGCGCGTTGCCGATTTTGCGGCCGAGGGGCTGCTCCATATCGGTGATGAGCGCGACAACTTTTTTGCCCATGCGTACGCCGGTTTCGACCATCAGCTGGGCCAGGTATTCGGCGTCTTTTTGTTTTTTCATGAAGGCGCCGTCGCCGGTTTTTACATCGAGGACGAGCGCGTCAATTCCTTCCGCCATTTTTTTGCTCATGATGGAGGCGGTGATGAGGTAGGGGCTTTCGACGGTGGCGGTGACGTCGCGCAGGGCGTAGAGCTTTTTATCGGCGGGGGCGATTTCGGGCGTTTGGCCGATCAGGGCGCAATGGGCGAGGGCCAGGGTGCGGCGGAATTCTTCGAGTTGCAGATTTACGTTGAAACCGGGGATGGATTCCAGTTTGTCGAGCGTGCCGCCGGTGTGGCCGAGGCCGCGGCCACTGATCATGGGGACGTAGAGGCCGGCCGCGGCGACGATGGGAGCGATTACGAGAGAAGTTTTGTCGCCGACGCCGCCGGTGGAGTGCTTGTCAACTTTGGGCGCGGGAAGATCGGACCAGTCGAGCACCTCGCCGGAATTGAGCATGGATTCGGTAAGGGCGGCTAGCTCGGCGCGGGTCATGCCGCGCCAGAGGACGGCCATTAGGAAGGCGGCTAACTGATAATCGGGGACGCGGTCGTTGGCTGCGCCTTCAATGAGAAATGCGATTTCTTCGCGGGAAAGTTCCGCGGCATCGCGTTTCTTGCGAATGATGTCAACAGCGCGCATGAAGGAGGTTGGGCCACGCTAGCATCGCGGCGTGTGGGGCGTCAATCGTTGTGCACGATTCGATGTGCGATTTGCGCGGACGGCCTTGGTCGCAACGTTGCTCGCGGCACTCGCGATTTGTGGCGCGACATCGGCGAGGCAAGCCTCGCCTAAGAAAAGGCGGGCCCTTCTGCCCCGATACAATCGGGGCCTGAGGACAAGCAAGCCGCCGCACTCCAAGATGGCGGCACGGCATATCGCGACGATCGAGTCACGCTACAGCTTGCTATTTGCGCGAGTGGCGATTTCGGCCATCATTAGCTGCATTTCGGCGTGGATGTGGCCGTTGGTGACGAGCAGATCCGGGCCGCCGGGGTGATAGGGGCCGCCGCTGAGATCGGTGACTTTGCCGCCTGCTTCGGTGACGATGAGGATGCCGGCGGCGGTGTCCCAGGATTTGAGGCCAAATTCCCAGAAGGCTTCGAAGCGGCCGCAGGCGACGGAGCAGAGATCGAGGGCGGCCGAGCCATCGCGGCGGACGCCGTGGGAATTTAGCGTGAAGTGCCAGTAGTAATGGATATTGAGGTTGTCGCCGCGTTTGTGCGTGGGAAAACCGGTGGCGACGAGACTGACGGCCATGCGCTGGGCACTGGAAACGTGGATCGGTTTTTGGTTTAGAAACGCGCCTTGGCCGCGCGCGGCGGAAAACAGTTCATCGGCGATGGAATTGAAGACCACTCCGACCAGCGGCACGCCGTCGTCTAGCAGCGCGATGGAGACGGCAAAGCAGGGATAGCCGTGGGCGAAGTTCGTGGTGCCGTCGAGCGGGTCTACGTGCCATTCGTAACGGGAGGCAGCGGTTGCGCCGCTGGAGCCTTCTTCGGCGACGATGCGATGATCGGGAAATTCGCGGCGCAAGCGGCCAACGACGATGGCTTCGGAGCGTTTGTCCGTTTCGGTGACGAGGTCCACGTCACCTTTATAGGAAATCTTCTGCGGGCGGCTGTGTTCGGCGAGCACTACGGCACCGGCTTCACGCGCGGCGGCGATGGCAACATCGAGGAATTGGTTCATCGGATTATTGTTGCGCCACTCCGGCGGTGAAATATTCCCTGCGATAGCGCACGTTGTCTCCGGTGTTTACCTTGACCACCACGTGACGGTCGCTGCCGGGCGGCGGCGTGGGACTGGGGTAGTAGCCGAGGAGATATTGGGTGCGCAGCTCTTGATTGATGCGGTCGAAGATCGCGCCGAGTTCGCTGAGATTGGTCGGATAGTACATCGCGCCGCCGACGCTATCGGTGATGGTGGAGATGGCGTGTTCGCCCGCGGTGTTCCAGCCGGCGTCGGATTTCATTTCGCGCACGACGACAGTATAAAGCAAGATGTTTGCCGCAATCGCGGCACGGCGCGCGTCTTCAAATTTCGAGACGCTGGTGGTTTCTCCGGCATCGGTGATGAGCACGAGCGCGCGGCGGCGGTCGGCGCCTTGGCGGCGGACGGCTTGCGAGCCGAGCACTACTGCGTCGTAGAGCGAAGTGCCCATGTCCGGGCTGGTGTCCACGCGGTGCACGGCGCTATCCAACTGTTTGAGATCAGCGGAAAAATTGGAGAGCTGCACCACATCGGCTGCAAAAGAAAAAACGGAGAGGCGGTCGTCGGGACGAACCACTTCCTCAATAAAATGCGCTGCAGCTTCGCGTTCGATTTTTAATTCGATCGCAGCGGAGCCGCTGGCGTCGAGCATCAGGGCTAGATCCAGCGGGCGATTGGTTTGCGGTTCGAAGCGCACGATTTTCTGCGCGATTCCCTCTTCGGTGAGTTGGAAGGCGGTTTGGGGGAGGCCGATGACTGGCTCGCCTTTGTCGTCGGTGACGCTGACGAGAATGCTGACGAGGTCTGTCTGCACGCGGATTGGGCCTTTTTGGCGTTGTTGTTGTTGCTGCGGTGGATTGGACGTTCGTGCGTGCGCGAATGCGGCGACACCCGCTAGCGCCAAGGTGCAAAGCGTGGCGATGGCTCGTTTCATCTAAAAGGTAGATTCTTCGGGGGCGGAATTGGGTGGCTGGGGAACGGGTTCGCCTTCGGCCCAGACAGCGCCGCCGACGAAGAATTCCTTTTTCCAGATGGGTACGGTGCGTTTCAGAGTGTCAATGGCGTAACGGCAAGCGTCGAAGGCGGCGGCGCGGTGCGGGGCGCTGACCGCGATGAAAATGCTGGTGTCGCCGACTTCGAGGCGGCCGAGGCGGTGCACGATCGCAAGGTGATGGATTGCGAAGCGAGCGTGAATGTGCGCGGCGATTTCGCGCAGCTTGGTGTAGGCCATGGGCTCGTAGGCTTCGTACTCGAGATAGAGGGTGCGCTGGCCTTTGAAATTGTTGCGCACGAAGCCGTCGAAGATCACGGCGGCGCCATCTTCGAAGGCCTTGAGGTTGAGCAAAATTTCGCGTGGTTGGATGGGTTCGCGCACCAGAAGAATGATGTCGCTGTTGATGGCGGTCTGCTGGCCACCACTTACGGGCGGGAGGAAGGCAACCTCGTCACCTGGTGCGAGCGAGGCGCGCCACTCTGCATACTCCTGGTTCACGGAGGCGGCGACCGACGGGCGAAATTCTGAGAGGCGGGGGAAGCGGCGCGCGTAACGTTCGTAGAGGTCTTCGACGCGGGCGCCTTCGGAAAGCTCGGCGTCTTCTTGCGAGACACCCGCGATGTCTTTCAGTTGGCCGAAAAATAGAACGCGAACGCGCATCGTCTCTATTCTACCGTGGAGGCGGGTGCAACGCGAATTTGGGCGGGTGGAGCGAACCGATGTGAAAGAGCGAAATTCACGGAACTGCTGTGGCGCCCCACTACGGCGGGGTGGGCATGTTGACGCTTGGGCAAGCTGCGACGCAGCAAGCAGCGCCCCTAGCAACCATTCACGCAGCCGACGCCGCCGCAGTGCACGTGAATACGCGCGACGGGGGCAGCGACAAAGTCGGCTCCCTCCGTTCGCGTTCCTCTCAGCCCGTAGAAATTCGGACTGCTAGAACGTCAGCTTCATTCCGAACTCAATGGTACGCGGGGCGCCGAGGGCGAATACGCCGGTGCCCACACCAACGCGGACGGAGTTGGCGTCGGCGTAGGTGGTGCCGTTGAGTGAGCCGGCGCCGCCGGTCAAGATGCCGCTGAGAACGTTGCCGGGAATGTTGAAGTTCGCGAAATTGAACAAGTTGTAAAAGCTGACGCTGGGTTCGAACGACAGTTCCCTCTCGCGTACGTTTACCTTGCCGATCCAGGTCAGGCTCGCGTCGAAGGTTTTCAGCCAGGTCAGTCCTACCTCTCCGGGAACGACGGGCGATAGGGCGGGAGCTACTCCGCCGAGCGCCTGGAGCTGGCTTGCTGTGAACAAGCCATTGTTGATGAGCACGGTGCCGGCGGGAGTGGGATTATTCGCGACGGTGTTGTTGTAATTGTTTACGACATTCGGCAGGTCGCCCAAGGAGACGCCGCGCATGAAGGAACCTTGTTTCGTGCCGGGAATGGGATCGCCGGTGGTTCCGTCGCCATTGAAGTCGGTGGCAAAGATTTCACCCGCACCATTGCCCGTAACCGGCACTGCGAGCGCGCTGGCGAGAGGGCTATCGAAATGGAAAATGGTGCCGAGCCGGAAATGTCCCGGCAAGTCTGCGTACCCACCGAAGGAAAATTGATGAGTGCGGTCAAGAGCGGAGGGTCCGCTGAAACCGCAGGGATGATTGTTGTCGATGGTGGGATTGACGAAGTCCTGATCGGCCGCTGCGGGAGAGGTGCCCGCGGAAGTGGAGAGCGCCGCGCCGCAATTGGTGAAGCGCGACAGTGAGTATGCGAATTGGAAGTTCAGGTATTTGACGCCGCGGAAGGGGCTCTTCACATTGTCAACGAGCTTCACGTCCAAGGCGTTGTAAACCGAGCGGCCTATGGGCTGCAGGAAGGTTACGAGCCCCAGATCCGGGTTAATGCCGGTGAAGGCACAGGGATAGCTGGTACCCAGTCCAGACTCGCAACCGCTGATTCCCAGGTCCGCCGCGGAATCAAGACCGAAGCCGCCAAAGTCTGACATGGTAGCGGGTCCAGCCGGACTCCCTCCGGATGCAGGATGCAAACCGGGACAGGCTGCGATGGCGGCATCGATGGTTGGTACGCCGCAAGCACTGAGCGTGGCGGCGATAGCTTGCTGCGCGGCGGATTTATTGAAGAACCGAGTATCGCCACTGTGATTCAGGTCAACGCCGATCAGATAGTGCAGAGCCACGTTGCGGAGATAGTCCACGCTGAGAACCATACCGGGACGCAGTTCTCTTTGTATGCCCGCGTTCATTTGGATTGAGTAAGGAGTCCTGTAGTTAGGTGCCAGCGCGCCTAGAAATATCCCGGATCCGCTCGAAATCAGATTGGGAATGAATGACGGGTTCGGCGCCTGACTGCCGACGGCGGCAGACGCCGCCTGGTAGGTGGTCTGGAAGCTGGCGACGCATTGCGCAGCGGTAACCCCGCTGCAGGTGCCAGCGCTGGGTCCAAGTGTGGCGCCGATCAGCGAGCTGCAGATAACACCGGCGGTGGTGGAGCTACCCCCCAGAAATTCAAGATTGGGCGGGCCGCCAGCCACGGAGAACGGAACCCCCGCGCCGGTGCCGCTGAAGCAAGCACCGGGATTGGCCAGGAAGGCGCCACTTGCTAGCCGTTCGGGACGATCGAACTCGGCGTTGTTCCAGATGGCATTCTCATAGAAGACGCCGATGCCAGCGCGGATTACGGTCTTTGAGTCGTTACGCGGATCCCAGGCAATTCCCAACTGGGGCCCAAAGTTGTGGTTCGGCTGCCTTACCGGGTTGGCTAAGCCAGGCATGACGGCGTTGAGCTCAGTCGCCGCAGTACCAGTGAAGCCGGGGAGGTCGCTGTCCGTGCGTCCGGTATCGCGGACGTAACGCACGCCATAGGTGATGTTGAGATTCGGCTTAATCTTCCAGCTATCGCCGACGTAGAGGCCGATGCGATTGTCGGGAGGCGTGCCGCTGCAGGGCGCTTTGAATGCGGGAATTTCCGTGTCGCATTCTTCCCCGTTGCCGAGGGTAACATTGTCCACGGGATAGTTAAGCGGGCAGGCGGCTCCTTGCATTGCTGGCCCACCGGGACACGTGAACGGGCCACTGGCCGCAGCGGCGATTTCGTCAGTGCTGCCAATCGGGCTGACGTTGGGAGTAATGGCGCTGAAGGAGAATAGGCCGCCGCCGCGGAGGCGATTGTAGGAGACGCCGTAGCGGAGGATATGCGAGCCGAGCAGCTTGCTGCCGTCATATTTGATCTGGCGATCGGTCTGGAAGGTTTGCTGCGGCGCGAGGAAATTTGGACCGGTGAGGAAGCCGAAGCTGGTGAAATTCAAACTGACCGGGAAATTCGCGAAGGGCAGGTTCGAGCCGAGAACTGTGTCTCCTAGGTTATTGATGAATTTCAGGTATTCAAAACGGAAACTGTGAGTGAAGCCGCCCGTGGTGAAATCCGCGCCGATTACGTGCGTGCGGGTGTAGTTCTTATCTTGAAACGGCTGAAAACCAATGGTGCCGCCGGTGGCCACCGCTCTGCTGTCAAAATAGCTGAAGCGATAAAACATGCGAACATTTTTAAAGAGATTGACATCCATGCGGGCGTCGTAATCGGTTTCGCGGAACGGAGTGCCGGTGTTTCCGGCATAGACGTCGAACGGTGGGGCGGGCACGATCGGCGCTGCGAGGTTCTGGTTGGTGTGTTCGGCATCCAGAAAGAAGAAGACTTTGTCTTTGAGGATCGGGCCGCCGAAATTGCCGCCGTCTTGATTGCGTTGATAGGGTGAGGGCGGGCCGGGAAGCGCGGCGGCGAGATCACTGTCACGAAACAATGCGAACCCTTCGCCGTGATAGTTATTGGATCCGGAGCGGGTGGTGACGTTCACGGCGCCGGAGGAGGTGAGTTCGTTCGAAAGATCCAAAGTGGATTGGCTGATTTGAAATTCGTCAATCGCGCTGGCGGGAATATTTTCGGTGGTGGTGCCGACGGTTTCGTCGCTGACGTCCACGCCGTCCACTTCGATGCGCGCGGAGCGTCCAAACCGGCCACCGACGGAAATGGAAGAGAAGCCAACTTTGGTGGGATCGAAATCGGCGCCATCTTGAATTTGCACACCCGGTTCCAACTGCGCCAGGTCCAGAAAGTTTCGCCCGTTGACCGGGAGGTTTTCGATCTGCTCCTTATTCAAGACTCCCTGGACGCTGGGCTGCTCGGTATTGACTGCGACGGATTGCTCGGCAACCGTGACGACGGTGTTAGCCGCGCCCACCTGGAGACTGAGATTGATACCCGAGACGACGCCGACTTTCACCACCACGCCCTCTTCGGTGGTCTTAAATCCCGCGGCTTCGGCGCGAACGGAATAGTCTCCGGGCACGAGCGCGCCTGAGTTGTATGTGCCGGCCGAGGAAGTGGTGACATGCAGGGCCTGGCCAGTATCTTTGTTGGTGATGGTGACCTTGGCGCCCGACACTACCGCGCCGCTAGGGTCGGTGAGCGTGCCCTGGATACTCCCAGTCGCGGTGGTGCTTTGCGCACTCAGCGGAGTGGCTATCCATAAAACGAGAACCGCTACTATGAAAATTGGAATAAGCCTTGCGAGGGGAGTACGCCGATGCGAGATCATGTCACGCTCCTGACGGGCTATCTGACTGTTTACTCGGCCTTTACGTAACGTACAGCGACAAGTTACACAACCATCAAAAAGTGGGGCTGCAAACGGATTGCCAGAGACCGCGGCAATCACAGCGGGCAAATCGGTGAGCCGAATTATTTTTTATCTGCGGCCGGGCCGGCTGGCACGAGCACGTTGGTCTCGATTCCCGAGGCTTGGCCCTGGCCGTGATACACGTGCTGAGTGGCCTTTACGAAGTCGGACGGTTTCGCATCCGGGATATTCAGGAAGGTTTGCGGATTGCGATCGGTGAGCGGGAACCAAGTGCTTTGGATTTGCACCATGATGCGATGGCCGCGGCGAAAAGTGTGGTTCACGTCCTGCATTGCGAAGGTCACTTCTTCTACTTTGCCGGGCGTGAACGGTTCAGGAGTTTCAAAACTATGGCGGAATTTTCCACGGAACGGTTCTCCGCGAACCAGCTGCTCATATCCGCCCATGGTGAAGGGCGGCGCCGCCACATCGGTCAGCGGTTTGCCTTTATCTTCCGGGCGCGGATCGTCTAATTTGCTCTGGGGATAATCGGGCGGATAGACATCGATCAGCTTTACGTCCCAATCTGAATCCGTGCCGCTGGTGGAGACAAAAAGGCGCGGGGACACCGGTCCTACAATCGTCACATCCTCTTGGAGCACCTCGGTCTGATAGGTGAGCACGTCCGGCCGGGTCGCGGCGAAGCGCTGGTCCGATAGCATGTATTCCTGAGGCACTTCTTGCGCCACGTAGTTTACGAAGGGGACCGGCTTGGCGGGATCACTCACGTATTCGTCGAACGCAGCCGACTGGTCTTTCGGCGGGTCAAAGGACAAAACGCCGTTGGGGTGAAAATAGAGCGTCTTGGATTCCGTGTTTTTTGGCGGCCATGAAGGATACTGCCGCCATACGTTCGTGCCCGTCTCAAACACATAGGCTTTCGGCAACTTCGCGTTGCCGCCCCCTTTCAAGTGCTCTTCGAAAAACGGGAACAGGATGTTCTTGCGATAGTAGTCTGCGGTGTTCGCCGCAAAACTGACGCGGCCCAGGTGGTCTCCATCGTAGCGAGCCCAGCCGCCGTGCACCCACGGGCCCACCACTAGGGCATTGAAGATTTCCGGGTCGTCGCGGTCGATCGCATGAAACAAGGTGAAGGGGCCTTGCAAGTCTTCGGCGTCAAACCAGCCGCCGACGGTGAGGACGGCGCAGTGAATATTTTTCGTGTGCGCCGCGAGGTTGCGCGCTTTCCAATAATCGTCGTACGTATCGTGATGGACCTGATCGAGCCAGAGCCATTGCTGAGGGCCCAGCAAACTGCTTAGGTTTTGCAGCGTGCCCGCTTTGAGAAAAAATTCGTAGCCATCTGGGGTGCCGAAATCGAAGGGCACGCGAACTTTTGGCGGCGGTTGCGGATTCGTTTGCGGCTGGAAAAAAGCGTAGAACCCAAAATTTGCGGCGAGCATGAAGGCGCCGCCGTGGTAGGCGTCGTCGCCCTTGAACAGATCGGTCATGGGCGCCTGAGGCGATGCGGCTTTCAATGCTGGGTGAGAGTCAATCATGCTGGCCGAAGTGAAAAATCCCGGATAGGAAATTCCCCAGATACCGGCCTTGCCATTGTTGTTGGGCACGTTTTTCAAGAGCCATTCGATGGTGTCGTATAGGTCGCTGCTGTCGTCCACGTCCTGGTTCGATTTCTTATTGTCAATGTGCGGGCGCATCTCGACGAAGGTGCCTTCGGACATGTAGCGACCGCGCACATCTTGCATCACGAAAATGTAGCCGGCTTTGTCGAACTCCGCCGCCGGACCCAATCGCGCGCGATATTGATCCACGCCATAGGGAGCGACGCTGTAGGGAGTGCGGTTGATCAGAAACGGGTACGCTTGGGAGCTGTCTTTCGGGACGTAGACGGCAGTGAACAAGTGCACGCCGTCGCGCATGGGGATGCGGTATTCGTATTTGGTGTAGTGCTCTTTGACGTCGAATTCAGGCGAATCGGGCTTGGTCTGGGCTAACGCGCCGGCGGCGCACAGCAATACGGCGACAACTAGGACTGTGGTTCTGCGACCGAACATCATATTCCTCCACCGCGACGCACGCGGATCAGATACTTTCACTGATTAGGCAGTACACATCCAGCGGCCAGCGGACTTTTTGATAATAGCTGAGCGGGAAATTGTGTGGCCGAGAGGAATTGAGGAAGCCCGCATTGCGCGGACATATTAGGCGGCGTCCAATGGCAAGTCAACGAAGATAAACTGAGTGAAATTAAATTCCGACACGAAATCTGAAGATGGAAAGCTGACGCAGCGTGCGGGCGCGCGATGCCGTTGCGCAGGCGTAGGGTGTCGCGGGCTATTGCGCGGCGGGCGACCCGGCTAGGCGCGCGATTACGTCGAGGCGGGTGGAGGCGCGGCGCAGGGCTGCGGCTAGGGCGGCGGATTCGTGGGTGAAGGTGGCGGCGTCCTGGCGGTCGAGGGCTTCGTTTGCCCCGGGGAGAACTTCGGCGGCGTATCCGGCGTAGGTTCCTGGGGCGTAGATGGTGTGCTTGTACCAGGTGCGGCCCGAGAGGCCTTCTGGCGCTAGCAGGGTTTGTTCGACGCTGACGAGTTCGCGATTCAATTCATTCTGCTTCGCGGGATTTGGCCAGTCGTTTGCGCGTTGCTGTAGCGCGAGCGATGCGCGGGCCGCGGAGGCTGCGAGTTGCGCCGCGGCGTCGGTTACTGCTGGCACGTCCGCGGTGCCGATTCCGAGTTTGGTGGCGCGCGTGGCTAGGTCGTTTGTGACGCGGGTAATTTCGGCGGCGTAGGCGGAGTAATCGAACGGGAGCGTATCGGATTCATCCAGCCGCAGCGCCAAAGTGCCGAGGATTTTTGCGAGCGCGATGTGATATTCGAACGTGGGATCGCCAAATTTTTTCATCCAGAAAAAATCGTCGTACATGGAGTGGTACACGCCGTAATCGCCGATGAATCCGGCATCGAGCGACGGGATCCCGGCGTGGTCGAAGAAAGGACAGAAGTCCGAACCTGCGCCGAGAGCTTCGATGGGAGCTTCTCCTGGCGCGGTGAATTTCGCGCTGGGAGGGCGCGCAATGCCGCTGGGCTCTTCCTGCTGGCGGGTGGCGCGGTCCAGCCAAATATTGTAAACGCTGCGCACGTCGCGGGGGTCCTGCACTTCACGGGCGACGTCGCGGATTAATTCATTTAGAGACGGCGTAGCGGACGCGGTGAAATTCGGGCCGGCGACGCCGACGTCTGTGTTCAAGTAGGCGACGGCTTTGGCTTGGAGCTCGGCGCGATTTGCTTCCACCCATTCGGTTGAGCCCATCAGCCCCGGTTCTTCGCCATCCCATTCGCACATTACGACGGTGCGGCGCGGCTTCCATCCGGCGCGAACTAATTCACCGAAAGCGCGCGCGGTTTCCAGCATGGTCGCGGTGCCGCTGCCGGGATCCACTGCGCCATAAACCCAAGCGTCGTGATGATTGCCGAGGACGACCCATTCGCCGTCGTTTGTGCCGTGAAGTTTCGCGATGACGTCGTAGAGCGGGCGCTGCTGATAATCCATCACCAGCTTCATGTGCGCGACGGCCGCGCCGGGCCCGACGTGATAGGTGAACGGCAGGCCGCCTTGCCATTGACGCGGGACGTGTGGGCCGCCGAGATTCGCGAGGATTGCGGAGGCATCCTGCGAATTGATGGGGATGGTGGGAATGCGCGCGAGATTCGCGGCGTCGGCGGGCGCGAGGCGTTTGGCGTCGGGAGTTGCGGCGACTCCGGGCGTGAGAGGGTCACCGGGATAGATTTCCGTGTATTCGACGGAGCCGCGTTGGATGCCGCTCATGGGGCGCCACGGGCCGTTGGGAAAAACGTCGCCTGCAACGTAGCCGTCGTCTTCGGGATCGGAATAAATAATCAGGCCGAGGGCGTGATGCTCTTCCGCGAGTTTCGTCTTGATGCCGCGGTAGCAGCCGCCGTAGCGAGCGATGGCGATTTTTCCCGCGACGCTGATGCCTAGCTTATCGAGTTCGCGATAATCAGCCTGCATGCCGTAATTCACGTAGACGACTGGGGCGGTGACGTCTCCAGAAGGCGAGAAGGCGTTGAAGCCGGCGACGATATTTTTATTGGAGGTGTCGGGATCCACTTCGAATGGCTGTTCGGGAGTGGCTAGAGCTTTTTTGTCGGGCGCAGTCAGTTCCAGTTTGATTTCGCGCGGTTGCGCGAGCCACACGCTGTAACTGACGATTTCGGCATCGAATCCGTAGCTACGATACTGGTCGCGAAGCCATTCCGCCAAGCGGTGACTGGCTTCGGTGCCGGCCATGTGCGGCTCTTGCGTGATGCGGCGCAAGTCGCTTTCGGCGCGCGCGGGGTCGGGAATGGCGCGCAGTTGCTGCTCGAGCGCGCGTTCGGCGGCGACGCGCGCGGGCGCGAATCCGCGGATGCCGGGATTTTCTTGTTTGCCGCGGGAAATTGCGGCGGGAAATATGAAGATGCTTGCGAGAATAATTGCGGTACGAGCGCTCCGCCCGGTGATTGGCATTCACACCCCGTAGACGAATTACGAATTCTATACTACATGAGTGCGCAAAGCCTCGCGTGGTCTTGAATTTTTTCCCGACATCGGTGGGTGTGCAGGTAACGGAAAAGGGACGTGCGCGGTGCCTGCTGTTCGCTTGACGGCGTGGGTGGCGCACCGTAGTTTAGATTAACGGGTATCGGGGCGCACGCGACGGGAGAGGAAGTCTGATGAAAGTTCTGATTGCAGGAGGCTCCGGTCTGGTGGGAGCGGCGCTGACCGGTTCGCTGCGCGGCGATGGCCACACCGTTTCGCGCATGGTGCGCCCGGGCAGCATGGCGGCGCGGGGCGACGTGCAGTGGAATCCGCTGAGCGCATCGGTGGACGGGCCGGCGATGGAAGGATTCGACGCGGTGGTGAACCTGAGCGGAGCGAGCATCGCGGGCGGGCGCTGGACTGCGAGGCGGAAGCAGGTGCTGCGCAGCAGCCGCGTGGATTCAACGCGCGTGCTGGTGGACGCGCTGACGCATCTGAAGCAGCCGCCGCGCGTATTTGTGTGTGCCTCGGCGATCGGATTTTACGGAGACCGCGGCGATGAAGTGTTGACGGAAACGAGCGGGTACGGCAACGATTTTCTCTCCATTTTGTGCCGCGCGTGGGAAGGCGAGGCGGCGCGCGCGGCGGCCTCTGGCATACGCACGGTGATCATGCGCTTTGGAATTGTGCTTTCGGTGGACGGCGGGGCGCTGCCGCGCATGTTGACGCCATTCAAGTTCGGCGCGGGCGGGCGGCTGGGCAGCGGGAAGCAGTGGATGAGCTGGATTGCGTTGGAAGATGTGGTGCGGGTGTTGCGCGCGGCGATGGATGATGCGAGCTGGAACGGACCGGTGAACCTAGTGGCGCCGGAGCCTGTGCGAAACAGCGAATTCACGCGGGTGCTGGCGAGCGTACTGCACCGGCCGGCAATTTTTCCCGCGCCGCCGCTGGCGTTGCGCCTGGCGCTGGGAGAGATGGCGGATGCGCTGCTGCTTTCGAGCCAGCGCGTACAGCCGGAGTGCCTGGGGCGCTACGGCTATGCATTTCGCTACGAAAATTTAGAGGCGGCGCTGCACGCGGTTCTGGTGAGACCATAGCGACGTTCACTTCCTGCTTGTCGAATTAAAATCCCCGCAGGATTACAAATCCAGACGTTCAAGAAGCGATGGCAGGTTTGCCGCGTCCACGGTTAGTTCGGGGCGAGTTGTGGCGAAATCGTGGATTTCGTCCAGAGCTTGGAACAGGCGCATTTTTGCTATGGCGTATTCTTCTGTGCCGGTGAGGGCGCGGCCGTTTTGCTTGGTCCATTGGTCAAGGGCTTCACGGGGAACGAAGATGCGGATGGGGAACATGGTTTTGCGGTCGGCGGAGACGTAATAGATGAATTCGTTGCCCTTCGCGCCATCGCGCTGGGCGGGGTGCACATCCTGAAATTGATATTGGTAAACGTAGCCGTTTTCGGAGGAGTAGCTTTTGATGCGCCGGACGGTTTCTGGTTTGGACATGGGCGCATTATTCGGCTGGGGCGCGCTGGTGTCAACCGCTGGGCTGCGCAAGCCGGCTCGCGATTTTGAAGGCTCCGAGGCCGCGCGAGAAACACAAAATCGGAACTTCAGCGGCTAAAGCCGCTCGGATGGTCTGCGGTTTACGTCGTGGTCCTTCGATCCCGCCGCAGGCAGGCTCTCAGGATGAACTAAAGCCACGACCGACAAAGACCTCCGAATTCTCACACACACTCTGAAGCCTCGCCGCTCCACATCGGGCATTCATGACGCAACTTCCCGAGAGAATGCGCCGAGAGAATGCGCCGAGAGAATGCGTGCGCGAGCGTGGCGGCAGGTGCTCTCCCAAATCGGAATCCGCTGTTGCGATTCTGTGCCAATGCGGGACCGATGAATTCTCCGTGGCAATCAAAAAAGTCGTGCTTTTCGCGCATTTTGATCTAGACAGGTGCATCGCGAGAGCCGTTAACCATCATCGATTGCGGGCTTTGCCGATGATTCGGCGCGTCGGCTCAGGGGTGATCGCGATAATTTCGCGGTTTCTGCATGTGCGTCGCTTTGGCACATCGCGTGCGTTTGTCGTACGCGGCCGTGAATATTTTCAGCCCTAGCCTGGATTATTCACGATTTTGCCGGCGGAAAAAGAAAAGGTGCTCTAAAAGATTGATAAACACTGGGTTTTAGCGAACCCAGCATTCTCTTTCGGAGCACCCCAGAGATGACATCTCGTATATCACAGCTGTTGTTTTCCTTCTACCGGCACCGACCCATTCGCGCTGATTTTTCTGGTGGTCAGATCAGTTCTGACGCTGGCCTTCTGCCCTTGCCAGCCTTTGATCAGCGTTACGGACTCACCGGCGGGCTGGCAGAACGCGTTCCTGATTCTCGCCAACAGGAGCGCGTTCGTCACTCGGGGTTGTTGTTATTTCGTCAACAAATCTACCAAATTATCGCAGGCTATGAGGATGCCAACGACGCCGATCGACTACGTTACGATCCGGCTTTTCAGATTCTGGCCGAGCAACCGCTGGGTGAGGCTCTCGGATCACAACCAACTCTGAGCCGCTGGGAGAACTCGCCCTCGCCTCGCGACCTCCTCAAGCTGCAGGATGCTCTGCTCGATTGGTTCGTGAAGATCTGCCGAGAACAGGTTCGGAAACAAGCAGAGATCTTGCTCGATGTCGATTCCACCGACGATCCCACTCATGGACAGCAGCAGCTCAGCTTCTTCAATGGTGGCTATGGCCAGCACATGTATCAGCCTTTGCTGATCTTTGAACGACACACTGGTTGTTTGTTGGCCGCCCGATTGCGGCCGGGCACGGTTGTGAGTCACGCCCGCATCATCCCCTTGCTGTTGCGCATCGTTCCGCGACTCCGTCGTGAATTTCCCAAGGTGCGAATCAAGTTACGTGCAGACGCTGGTTTCGCCACGCCGCTGCTCTATGAATTCTGTGAGTTTTTCGGCATCCAGTACGCCATTGGGATAGGCAACAACTCGCGCTTGCAAGGTAAAGCCCAGCGCTTGCAGCATCGTCTGGCCAGACGTTATCGTCGCACCGGCCAGCCGCAGCGCTCCTTTTCCAGCTTTCGCTATCGCGCTCACCCTTGGTCTCATCAGCGGCGCCTCTGCTACAAAGCCGAACACAGCGCGGCCGGTTCTAACCTGCGTTTTCTAGTCACCAACTTGCCAGGCCGCAGCCGTTCCGTCATTTCCTTCTATAACGATCGCGGGGAATGTGAGAACCGCATTGAAGAGTTTAAAAATGGCTTTGCTGCGGACCGCTTGAGCTGTCACCGTTTCCGAGCCAACGCCTTCCGCCTGTTGCTCCACAGCTTTGCCCCTAACCTAGTCAACTTATTTCGTCTGCAGTTGCCTTGGTCCATGCGCTCAGCGCAAATCGAAACTCTGCGCACTCGGTTGTTCAAGATCGGTGCGCGAATCCGTCAAACCTCTCGTTGTATCCCCATTCACCTGGCCAGCGGCTGGCCTTTTCAAGATCTCTTCCAGGCCGCCTCGTTCTGCAACTCTTCTTAGTTGATTCGGGCCGTTCGACAATACACTGTCGGAACTACCAGGCGGAGCTGTCTCAAAAAACGCTTCGGGAGATCACCAAACGGCGCCACTGACCTACCTGAGCTTCGCGAACGGGGCGCGATTCTGATCTCGCGTCACCCAGCAACCAACCTGCGCACGATTTCAACTTCTGATGAATTAACCAGGCTAGGGCTGCAATGCGGCAAGCCCGCCGACGCAGTTCGACGGCTCGTTTGATCTGGAGAGGCTGCCCGTGGGCCATAGCTACAATCTATACGCGGAACCGCTGGTGGGCCTGGCGCTGCCGGGGGATTTCAGTAATGTGTTTGAGGGGCTTTGCTCGAGCAACGTGGGACCGACGTGCACGCCGCCGCCGGTGAATACGAACTTCAACGTGCGCGTATTGCCGGCTTCGCAGTGATGCATCGCGCCACGCGGTGGTGCGGCACGGTTCGCGGTTGACGGCGATTGAGGCGATGGTGCTTTTCGAGGTTTCGCGGGAGCGTACAGCAAATTCCAAGTCAAAGGATTTGCACAGAGAACACCGAGGAAAACCGGAGAAAAATCTGAGAAAGATAGAGGCACTTACCGCAGCGGCGCATCTCTCATGGCATCAGACAAAACCACTCGCAGAGAAAAGCGGCTGCGATGACCGACGGGTTTTGTAAAGCTGGTGCTTCGCGCACAGACGATGCCGCAAAAAAAGCGGCTCCCGGGAGGTACGGGAGCCGCGGATTGCGCTGCGGGGTACGAATGTTGTTACTGGGTCGGCAGAATCTCCTGCGAGAACCCGATGGTGTTGACGGAGCGCAACGACGGAGTGCGCGGAGGCAAACACGCCGGGCCCAGGGTAAAGTTGGTGTCAAAGGTGTAATCACGGGGGCTGGGCGGATTGTAAACGCCGGTTCCCTTGTACGTGCCGACCGCTTGACGGTTGTAATAGAAGCTGACCATCGAGCCTCGGTAGTGGCAAATCAGGCCCCAGTTTTCCAGGAAGCGGAGGAAGTTGTGCACCCCGCCGTCCGTTCCGAAGTCCTCCGCCTGTCCGGATATAGACGGGAAAGGAATACCTTTGCCCGAAATAATGGCGGCGCGGAATGCCGTGGGAGCCGCCGCTCGGTTGTTAATGTTGTAGGGAAAAGCGAAAGAGTTCACGTCGTTCCAATTGTTCGACAGGAACGTCACCGCGTCGCCTTCGACCGCTGCCGCGACGCTAACGCCGCCCCAGGTTCCGTCGTCCACCGGCGCGTTGTAATCTCCCTGGATGTAAACCGGGTTTTCGGCAACGATGGTGAGACCGTCGGTGCCGCTGCAGGAGGTTCCGATCGTGAGCGAGGCGCCGTCTACGATTTTCAGAGCGCGGCGGAAGAAAACCGGAGGATTTTCCCGGGCTTCCTGGGCGTTGCCGTAGGTAACATCGGGACGGTTGGAATTGGCTGGCGTGCAGTTCGTGTTGGCAAACAGGCCGCCGGAGTAAGTGGTTGCGGCGGGCTTGTAGGTGACGCCTTGCAAGTTTCCGCTGATCATGCTCGTCGCACTTGTCCACATGTTGACGTTCTTGGGCGTCGTGTTGGCCACGTTCTGAGTCAACAGCATGTAGTTCAGCGGCGGGGCGGTGGAGATCACAGCCGGAGCCACTTCGACCCCGCCATAGTAACGAGGAGTACCGTCGCCTTCGAGGTTTTCACCGGCGTCGAGCACCGTATTCGGGCAGCCGTTGGTCGGATCGTTGGGATTTACAAAGTCGTTAAACCCATAAGACCCGGTCTTGGCGACGGGAGCCGCAGTGGGATCCTTCTGTTCGCCGCGACGGTCTGAGAAATACAGGGTGTATCCGGTGTTATTGTCCAAGCCCAGCGCAGTCTGATTTGCGGTGAACCAATTCACCAGGTTCTTGGCGTCGAGCTCCACATAATTCATGACACCTTGCGCGGTGACCGGACCCGCCGTAGCGGTGGCGCGATCCACACCTTCGCGCGTGTCATACAGCACGTTCGGCCAGAAATCGGTGGCCGGGTAGGTGGCCGGTGTTCCGGGCACGGGGAGTCCGCATGGTTTGGCGAGAGTCCCGCTGGAAGGATTATCGCGTAGGCGAGCGAAGCGGATGATCGCATTCAGGCTGGGGTCGGCGCAGCCAACTGTCCCGACGCCCCCGCCGCTCGGGCCCTGGGCGAGAACCTGCGCCGTGGGCAGCGCCGGAAGATTCGGAGAGACGACGGTTGCCAGAAACGTCGGATTGACGTTCCTTCCGGTGAATCCGAGGTTCAGGATCTGGTGCGTAACGTCAACCCAGGAGCCTCCGGGGTTCACTTGATATTCGATCTTGATGCAACCTGTAATGGTTGGATATCCGCCCTTCATCCAGTATCCGGACGCGAGTTGAGTGGCTGAGTTGCTACTTGGGCTGTACGTTCCTGTGGTGTTACCCGAGACTGGAAGCGGATACGTGCCGGTGTACCACAGCGGAGCCGCCGTGATGCCAGCTCCGGTTAGGCCGAGACCGGCTGGCGAGGTGCTGGACCACGCCAAGCTCGCGAGATCAACGGGATCGGTTCCATTGGTGACGGTGTCGAGACCCATCATATCGGCGGCATGACATGCCAAATTTGAGCCAGGCACGGTCGTGGGAGTCGGATAATCGTCAATCAAGATTCGCAATGTTGCCTGCGAGAACAACCGCTGTGCGAACGTGGCGGGTAAAGCGGTGAGTTCGCCCGGGACCGGGCGGCGAATCAATGATATTGGCGTAATCCCACCCAACGCGGTGGACGTGAGACTCAACGGCAGCACGTGGTTCTGAAGTTGGCCGTTGTAAGCCGGAATTACGGTTCCGCTCCAGGTGGGATTGTTCAGGGCGGTGCTGACGTTGCCGTAAACGCTGTTGCCCGTCACGCTGCCTTCGCCGATCCCCAATCCCCGCCACGAAGCATTCGTGTAGGGTGCGCCTCCCGGCTCGTTGGCCATCGTCGGATCCGGCGCCAAGGCGATGCTAGTGTATCCACCATAGTCAGCTCCCGCGCCGGTCACTACGAAACCATTTTCCAGATTGGTGCGGATAACTTCGCCGACTACCGTTACCTTGTCACCCAAGAAAGTGGGACCTTGGTTCGGAGTGAGCCACAGATTTCCATTGGTGTGGGTGCGCCCGCCGAAACCAAACGAAGGGCCGTTGAAAAAGGAGAGGTCTGAATCGGAATAAATGCCGAACTGGAAGACGGGAATGGCGACTACCTGCACTTGGCGGGTGAGTTTCACTTCCGCGCCGGTGGTCGAATTCTGCGCCGCCACCGTCATGGTGAAAGGCGTGATCAGGCCTTGCATGCCGGCGTAGGCGCTGGGCGGCAGAATGGTGGCATTGGTTGTCGCGGGATTGCCGAATGCGTCTGGGGTGAATGTGAGGTTGTAGGTGGACGCCCCGGCGGCATTCAGATACTGGACGCCGGGGATAAGGTTCGGAGGCGCAGCAGTGATGGTTGTCACGTTCGCCGCAGTGAGCGAACCGGACGTTGCAAACACGTTGGCAACGTCGGTGGTCATTTTTTCCATGCCGGCTTCCGCACCGTAGAACGCGAGCTCGCGGCTCTTGTTATTGCCGCCCAGGCGCTGGTCGGTCATCACCATCCAGCACATTCCCACCACGATGGCGGAAATAAGCAGCAGAACCATCAGCGAGGTTATCAGTGCGACTCCCTTTTCTCTATCCATTCTCACAGCGGATCTCCTTGAAAACTCAAATTGCAATGGCGACTTGCTACGAACTGAGGCTAGGGCGCCGTCTGCTGCGCAGACGTCGTGAACGCGTCGGTGAACGAAAGACTGCGAATGCTCACTTGGGTGCTTAGATTGTTCCGCAGATATTGGGGTGAGGATAATGCCGTGTAGGTGTTTTCGGATCTGCCCGCCACGAACACGTTCACCGCGCGAATCTGCGCCGGCGTGTCCGGGCTAATCGGCGTGGAGGCGTTACCGGAACCGTTCGTGAATTGGTTGATCGGGTACGTACCGACAGGGTCCGTCGAGCTGGTGATAGCGTAACTGAACGCGAGGTTCTCGATATCGTCTGCTATCGCCGTCGGCGGGTTTACCGGTGCACCCAAGGGATAACCCGGATAATTTACCTGGCGGATCAATTGCGGGTCTTGGGCGTTGGTCGCGTCCATGTAGTAAGTCACCATCCACACGCGAGTAATCGTCGTCGGCGGAAACACACCTGGGGAAGTAGCCAGATTCGCAACCGTGCCATTCGTCTTGCCGGTCTGATTCAATCCCGCCGGATCACCGGCGGCAAAATTAATGGTTTGTCCCGCGACGCTGGTTACATACTCCAGGGCGGTGCCGTTCTGGTTGTGGAACATGATCAAATTGCCCGTGGTGATGGGATTGGTGGTTCCCGGCATGGTGAAACAGGCGGGCGCGAGGGTTACCGATGCGCCAGTTGCGCTAATCGTCCCCGCACAGACGGGGGCGGAAGGTGCGGCCTGGATGACGGGGTAGCTGTAAAGATAGTGATTCGTTGCCGGTGAATCCACCAGGACATTATCCGCATAAATGATGTTGATGATGTCGGTCTGAATGCCCGTGAGCGTTGCTCCGGTGGAGGGGTTCAGAGAGGTCGCAAACTGCCCGGCTTTCCAACCAGGAGTGATCGCCGGCATCGTGATGTAGGTATTGGGGAATATGGTCGCCGTACCGGGGCGATTGACCGCGGAGGTGGCAGTATAAGGAATGCTAACGCCGCCCTGAGGAATTCCTTCGCCCGCCTGCATCAGGTCGCGAACCATGAAGTGCATTCCGGAGCGCAAGTTCTCTTGGGTGTTGGCCATATAAGCGACAGCCGTGGTGGCGTGTTCCGCCTGCATCAGCGTGCCGGTGGCGATGGCGACGACAGTAACCACAATGCCCATTGAGACCATTAATTCGATCAGCGAAAATCCTTTTTGCAGCTTCATCCCTTGCTCCTGGCGGTTCTAGTACGCTGAAATGTAGGTGGTCAGTGTGTATGTGCGGGTGAAACGGCCCGTGCTGTAGTTCACGGTGATCACTGCCTGATTAAGGCTGGTATATCCCGGCACAGGGCTGATAGCGATGGTGCGCGTGAACGCGCCCAGCGATTCGTACACATCGTCGGCCGTGCCAAGTTTTCCATCTGGACCGGGATAGACGATGTAGTCTGGGTTACCACCAGCGTCGGCAACCGTGCCGACGAGCCCGTCGGCACCTGGTACCAACAGTGGCTGGGGCGGTACCAGGAAAAGCCCGGCGGGGTTAGCTGCAGTGTTATTGGAAAGCTGTGCGAACGTCGCGTTATTCGTATATTTTGCCGTGTAGATCGCTTCGGCGGCTTCTTCGGCTTTCTGCTGCGCGATGAAATCGTATTCCGAGCCCTGCATGTAGGCCAGCGAGTCCGCGAGCATCGCGGCCAGGCCCAGAACGCCCACACCCAGAATGACCAATGAGATCATCGTCTCTAGAAGCGTGAAACCCTTCGCCGTTTGCCGTTTTCTTGCTCGCCACATTTTCCCGATCTCCTCTAGAACCTGGTCCACGTCGTTCCGGTACCCTTCCAACCACGTGCGCGGCCGGTGCCGCCCAAGACTGTAATCGCGCGCGCTGATGTGTTCTTTCCGGGAAAAGCCAGAAACACAGTTCCGTTAATTGGCTGGAACGTAGTCCCATCTACGAGTTCGCCGTCACTTTGAAACAACATTCCGCCCACGGGGCCGCCGCTCAGGCCTTCGAATTCCACGGCCGCGGAATTGCCAAAGGCGTCTGGGGTGTCTGGAGTTCCCGCAATGACGAGGTATTGCGCGGGGTACTGAAGATCGATGGTACTCAAGACTGGATTGATTGCTCCACCGCCAGCCGTCAGATCGTCCCTTTGCTGCAGCACGACCTCATATCGCGTCTGCCCGGCTACTACCACAGTGGGAAAAGTGATCTGCACGTAGCGGCGATTGGTGATCGCATATTCGCGGGCTTGCCGCAATTGATCGACTACTTGGCGCATCGCCGCGTCGAAGCGTGCATCCTGCAAAGTGGGCAGATAGGCAATTAGCGCCATCGCCGAAATGATCAGGATTATCATGACCGCGATGCTCAGCTCGATCATCGTGAAGCCACGCTGGAGGTTCGCTGCCCGGGTGCCACTTTGTCGTTTAATCACGCGTTCTCTCACGCTTACACCCTCGAATCGCCCTGGAGCTGGCGGGCGCGCCTCAGAATTCAGTGGATACAATGCAGTTCCCAGGCCATGCCGGGACGATGGATAAGTCTATTTGGCATAGCTACTTAGGCGACGATGGGTGGAATCTCGATTTCCATTTCGAGATAGATGGGGTAGAAACGTTACATTTCCGGAGGTGGGCTACCACAAGCGGAAAGCTTGGAAATCACTGCTCGATGAGCTGTGGCGACCCGTGAAGCGTGAAAATATCGCGCGGGATTGGCGAGTTGGAGATACTTCCCTACTGCGGTAGGGAGCGCAGCCGCGCAGCGCGGCGATTAATCGCGGCTGCGCAACTTTGAGAGCAAGCGCAGAATTTCCAGATACAGCCAGATTAGTGTGACCATCAATCCGAAGCCTGCGTACCACTCCATGTACTTCGGGGCTCCGGCGGCTACGCCGCTTTCGATGAAATCAAAATCGAGCACCAGATTCAACGCCGCGATAACCACCACAAATGCGCTGAACGCGATTCCGATCGGGCCTGAACCGTTGATTGTGGTGAAGTGAATGCCGAAGAATCCCAGGACGATCGTCGCCAGGTAGAAGAGCGCAATTCCTCCGGTGGCCGCCACCACGCCGAGCCGGAATTTTTCGGTGACGGGAATCAATCCGGAGCGATAGGCCAGCAAGAGGACCAGAAGCGTGCCGAACGTCAGGCTGACTGCTTGAATCGCGATCCCGTGAAAGCGCACGTCATAAATGGCGGAGATGCCGCCTAGCAGCAGGCCTTCGAGCAGGGCGTAAAGCGGAGCGGTCACCGGCGACCAGGTCTTTTTGAAAATCGTCACCAGCGCGACAATGAATCCGCCGATTCCGCCGATCGCAAGCAGCGGCAGCACGGACGCGGGATTCTGCGAATGCGTGTAAATGTTCCAGGTCCAGGCGGCGGTGGCAATCACGCAAATCAGCAGCACACCCGTCTTGTTGACGGTGCCCTGCAGCGTCATGGCTTCGCCCACGCCGACGCCCGCGCCTTGAAATGCGCTGGCGTTCAGGGCCGGGTTTGATGTCCTCATTAAATCCGCCACTAGGGATCTCCTTCGTGCCGCGCGCCTGTTTCAGCACGCCCTCGCGAACGCGTTCGCTGTTACATAGTCGCGGATGCCTCGATGATTTTACATTATTTTGGCCTAATTCACTCGCGGCGGGCGGTTCGCGCCCGCCAAAGGCGAGGTAAATAAAAAATCCCCGGGCTGGCATTGCTCCAGCCCGGGGAAGTTTTTCGTTGCACACTCTTATCGTGGCGTTTAGTGGCGATCCACGATCGCGATCGCTTCGTCCACGTGATGGTGGGCGCGATCGATATGGCCGATCACGCGGTCACGCAGACCACGCGCTTCGGGATTATCTTCTTCTTTCTCGATATCGTGATGAGCCTTGTCCAGAAGCTCGCGGGCATCATGCAAGCGTCCGACCCAGGGTTTGTGCGGATCAACGGGAGGATGGTCTCCAATGTTCTTGCCGTCGTCGATTGCGGCATGTTTGATTTCTTCGATGGCGTGGTCGATTTCTTCTATGGCGGCGCGCTCTTCAGCATGCAGTGCGCCTCCATCGGGGCGTTCCAGGTGTGCCCGCGCATCTCGCAGATCTGATAGGGCACGCAGGTAGGCCGGATGCTTGCCTTGCGCGCGGGCGTTCTGTGACGTGAGCGGAAGCAGGAAAGCGATCGCCGCAGCGATCACTGCAATTTTAGTAAGAGTTTTCATTCGAAGCATCACCTCGTGTGGAATTGGGACGGCCTTAACAGGGGTAGGATCAAAGCTTAACCCCGCGATCCAGTTGAACACGCGCACGCGGCGTTTGTTGCGGGGTGCGGGGGTCATGTTTCTAGAAAGGCAACGCGCGCGCAGGCTTACGCTTACGCGCGGCGAGATTGCAGTTGCGTGAGACTCGCTTATCGGGTGTAGTGTTGCGAATTCTGGACTATGCGCGAACCCATTCAGCCGCCCATCGTAGAGACGCCTGTCGTGGCGACCGCTGCCGTCGAGTCCGCGCTGAGCAAGGGCCTTGGTCTGCTGGACGCCAGCATGATTGTGGCGGGCTCGATGATTGGCTCGGGAATTTTTATTGTTTCGGCGGGCATCGCGAGGCAAGTTGATAGCCCTGCGCTGCTGCTGATTGTCTGGTTGGTCAGCGGTTTGATGACCACCGCGGGGGCATTGTGCTACGGAGAGCTCGCCGCGGCGATGCCGCTTGCCGGCGGCGAATACATTTTTCTGCGCGAATCGCTGGGCCCGATTTGGGGATTCTTGTACGGATGGGCCACGCTGCTGGTGATTCAGACGGCCACTATCGCGGCGGTAGCCATCGCCTTTGCAAACTTTACCGGCGTCGTATGGTCCTGGTTCTCGTCGTCCGCGTGGATCTGGAAGCTGGGGACATTCGGACCCTACAAAATCTGGTCTGGTGCGCTGGGGCCTTACAACGTCGGGCTGAACACGCAGAATCTGCTGGCCATCTCCTCGATCGTTTTACTCACATGGATGAACACACGCGGCTTGCGCGTCGGAGCGCGAGTGCAAAATATTTTCACGACAACAAAAATTCTGGCGCTGGGCGGATTGACGCTGCTGGGTTTCGCTTTCGCAACGCAAGCGGCGCGCCATGCCAACTTTGGTGATTTTTGGCGGAACGTAAGCTTCTCCGGATTGCACAAATATCAGGCCGGGGAAAACACCGTGTGGGTGAGCGTGGTGACGCTGGTGGCCCTGGCAATGGTGGGCGCGCTTTTTTCTTCCAGCGCGTGGACCAACGTTACGTACATCGCGTCTGAGGTGCGGAACCCACGGCGGAATCTGCCTCTCGCGCTGATTCTTGGCACCGGAATCGTGACGGTGCTCTACGTTGTCGCCAACCTCGCCTATTTGAATGTATTGTCGCTGGCTGGAACTCCCGACGGAGTGTCTGTGTTGGCCCGCGGACTGCAATTTGCCGCCGGCGATCGCGTGGCCGCGGCGGTCGCCGAAGCGATTATCGGCTCAAGCGGCGCGGCATTGGTGGCCACCGTCGTGATGATTTCCACATTTGGCTGCAACAACGGACTGATTCTCGCCGGCGCGCGCGTTTACTACGCGATGGCCAAGGACGGATTGTTTTTCAAAAGTGTCGCCAGCGTGAACCGGCACAACACCCCTGCTGTCGCCCTGTGGGTTCAGTGCATCTGGGCGTGCGTTCTGTGCCTTTCCGGGACGTATGGACAATTGCTCGATTTTCTGGTTTTCGCGGTGGTCATGTTTTACATACTGACGATCTTGGGACTTTTTATTTTGCGCTTTCGGCGACCGAATATGGAGCGACCTTACCGCGTGTTCGGTTACCCGGTGCTTCCGGCGATGTACCTCCTGCTTGCTGCCTTCATCGAAGTGCAATTGTTGCGTTACAAGCCGCAATACACCTGGCCGGGCTTGGTCATTATTTTATCAGGCGTGCCGGTTTACTGGCTGTGGCGGAAGTCGCAGAGCGCGCGATTGCGAAGGGGTCCTGAGCGGCAGAGTTAGCCGCGCGGATCGTCGCGCAATAATTTCGAGAGCGGAGTGACCGCGATGCCGGCCTGCCTGAGCGTTTTCGCTACCGCCGCCGCAATTGCTGGAGCGCCCGGAGTGTCGCCGTGGATGCAAATGGTCTGCGCGCTCGCTGCGATCTCCGTCCCACCGTGAGCAATCACCGTCCCGCGTTCGACGATGCGCAGCGCCTGTTGCCCTGCTTGCGCGGGATCGCGTAGCAGCGCGTCTTCAAATTTGCGCGAGCGCAACGCGCCATTGGCCTCGTAGCGCCGGTCCGCGAATGATTCGGCGGCCACGCGGAAGCCAGCTTCACGAAAGACATCCAGCATCAGTGAGCCCGCGAGGCCGACGAGCGCGACGTCCCGGCTCCAACGCGCGACTCCATCGGCGATCGCCTGGGCGATCACGCCGTTCGTGGCGGCCTGGTTGTAAAGTGCGCCGTGAGGTTTCACGTGCGTCACGCGCGCGCCGCGCTCGGCGGCAATCCGAGCGAGCGCGTGCACCTGCTCGAAAACGGAATCGGCGATTTTTTCCGGCGGCAGCTGCAGTTCCAGTCGGCCGAAATTGGCGCGATCTGGATATCCGGGATGCGCGCCGATATCCAGCTTCCAGCGCAGCGCCTGCTGGATCGTTGTTTTCATGGTTTGGGAATCGCCGGCGTGGCCTCCGCAGGCGATGCTGACCGACGTCAGCGACGGCATCAACGATTCCTGAGTGCCATCGGTGACCCCTTGCGGCAGCTCACCCATGTCGCAATTCAGATCAACGCGTTTCATTCCAGAATCAGCTCCCGGGACGATAACAATTTTTCCTGCTCGATGAGCAAAGTGCGCGCCTGATCGAACGTCACCTGTTCGAATCGTAGCTCCTCGCGCGGACGAAGTTGTCCCACGCGGTGCAGGTCCGCGGAAATTACGTTCGCGATTTTCGCATAGCCGCCCGTGGTTTGCTGATCGACAAAAAGGATGATGGGCGAGCCTCCGGCGGGGACCTGAATGGCGCCGAGCGAAACGCCTTCCGTGATCATCTCGCGCGAGCCACGTTGTGAGATGGCGGCGCCTTCGAGCCGTAGCCCCATGCGATTCGATTGCTCGCCGACGCGATAGGTGCCCGCATAAAACGAGCGGAGCGACGCTTCGGAAAACCAATCAGTCTGTGGGCCCGGAGTCACGCGCAAAACTTTGCGGGCATATAACCGCTCCGAGACTTGCGCAGCAATTTTTCTGCTGCGGAAACGCTTGGACGAGCGCCCGATGCGCAGCACGTCGCCCTTCCGCAGCGGCCGGCCCTCGAATCCGCCAAGACCGCTCAAAATGTGCGTGGACGCGCTTCCCAGAAACGGCTTCACCGCGATTCCGCCCTGCACGCATAGATAACAGCGCGCTCCCGAATTCGTGGAACCGAGGCGAAGCGTTTGCCCCGGCCGCGCCTGTACAGACGCGCCGAGATTGACGCGCACATCGTCCAAGGTTGCGCCGAAGTCGGAGCCGGTCAGCGCCACGATCGCTCCTTGCGGAAAAACAAATGTTCCGCCGAGGAGCATCATTTCCAGTCCAGCCGCACCCTCCTTGTTGCCAACCAAACGATTCCCGACACGCAGCGAAATTGGATCGGCAGCTCCGGATGGTGAAACACCAATGGGCCCGAAACCTAGCCGCCCCAGATCCTGCACGGTGGTCAGCAATCCCGGCGCCTGAACCTGAATCGTTTTCATCCGCACTCCAACGCGGCGAATTGCGCGACAGAGATCGGCGTGAAGCGCACGTGGTCGCCGATGGCGAGAAAGCTCATGGCCTTGCGATCCGGCCGGAACACGGCGAGGGGAGTGCGCCCGATCAATCGCCAGCCGCCGGGCGTCGAAAATGGGTACACGCCGGTCTGATTGCCAGCGATTCCGACGCTGCCTGGCGGCGTGCTGCGGCGCGGGCTATCGAGCCGGGGCGTCGCCAGGGCGTCCGGCAATTCACCGAGATACGCGAACCCCGGAACGAATCCAAGAAAGTAAACGGTGTAGGTCAGCGAAGCGTGCAATTCGATTGCTTGGGCGGGCGTCAGTGCGTGCAGGCTGGCGATTTCGTTCAGATCTGGACCAAACTCGCCGCCATAACACGTGGGAATTTCCAGTTCCCGCCCTTTCGGGATACGCATGGCGTCAAGCCGCTGGATATAGCCACGCAGAATTTCTTCCAAGCGGGCGTGGTTCAGTCGCACCACATCGAAGCTCACGAGAATCGAGCAATACGCGGGGTTAAGATTGCGCACGCCGGCGATGGGTTTCTGCTCGAGCAAGCGCAGCAATTTTCTCACTCGCTGGTGAGCGTCTGGTGAGATCTGTTCCCCGAGGTAAATCAAAAGCGATTGGTCGCTCGCGGGTTGAAATCGCACGCCGTCGGTCTGCGCGGTCTGCATTTCGCGGGAATTATATAGTAGGTGTGACTCGATGCGTGCGGATGCAGTTCAATTATGGGGCTTGTGAGAATCGTAGTAACGAACACGGCGTTCGCGGTCCGACATGCAGATTGCCCCAAGCAGAATTACCTTCACGGCTGATGGCTTTTCAACTCGGCCAACAGCGACTAGGTTCCCTCGAACTCCAGCACTACAATTTCGGGATTCGATCCCAGCCGCAGCGGCGGTCCCCAAGTTCCCGCTCCGCTCGAAGTAAAAACCTGCATCTTCCCGATGCGGCTCAAGCCGTACACAAACTGCCGGTAAACCCGACGCGCCATCCAACTCCACGGCACGAACTGCCCAAGGTGCGTATGCCCGGAAAGCTGCAGGGACACGCCGGCGGCTTCCGCGACCGCCGGGTGGTCGGGCGCATGCGTCAACAGAATGCTCGCGCGATCGCGATCCAATCGGATGTCGCGCAGCACCGACGCAAAGTGGGCGCCGTGCGTTGCGCTCCGGTAGGGCACGCCGGCAATCTGCAAACCGTCTGCATCCACTTTCTCATTGCGTAGCACGCGGACACCGGCAGCCGTAATGGCATCCATATATTCGCTGTCGTCGCGAAATTGCTCGTGATTTCCCGCGACGAAATACACACCGTGTGGCGCCACGAGCTTGTTCAATGGCTCCGCCGCTCGCCGTGCGTCAATTGCGGTGCCATCGTACAAGTCACCAGTGATGAAGATCGCATCCGGCCGTTCCTTCAAAATCTTCCTGACCATTCGCCGCAAGAAATTGCCGTTGCGAACGTGCCCAAGGTGCACGTCACTGATCAGCGCCGCTGTTCGGCCGCGCCACGCTGCCGGCAAGTTCGCGAGCCGCACGGTCGTTCGCGTGATCCGCGTCCAGCTGGCGTTGATCACGCCGAAGAGTCCAGTCACTGCCGCAGCGGCGAACAGGAATTCCACAATCCGATGGAAGATCACGTTCTGGCCCAGCAATCGCGCAACTCCAAAAATGATCCACGAGAAAACGGCGGCGAAAAAGAGGAAGGTCAGCATGCCCATCCAAACCGCGGCTGCCCGATAAAATGCGCGCAGAGGAGCGTTGGTATAGCGATATGCGAGGAGCGAAGCAGCCACAAAGCTCACCGACAAAAAGCCTAGCCCCAGTTTGATCCAGAACGCCCCGGGCGTATCCCCGCCTGCGGGCGAGAATGTCCACGTCTTATAAAGGAAAAGATGTATCAGAAACAGGAGCGACTGAATCACTGCAATAAATCTAATCAATCGTGTTCGGGTCATTCGATTCCTTAGTCCGCGATTCGGATCGGGTCAATTTCTTGCGCCTAAACTGTCGTGGCGATCTGTGACTGTACGCGTCCCTGCTTGACGAGATTAGCGAGAAGCTCATAGGAGCGCAGCCGGTCCTCGAAATTAAAAGTGTTGGTCACCACCATCAATTCGTCCGCCTGGGTCTGCTCGAGAAACGCATTCAAGCGCGTCGCGACCTGTTCGGGCGCGCCGAAAATCGCTGCGCCAAATTTTGCGGCCACCATCTGCCGTTCTTCCGCTGTCCACTCCAAGCTTCTTGTGGGTGGCGGAAGCGGACCGGGAACACCACGGATCAAATTCAGAAACATTTGGATTGGCGTGGTGGCCAGAAACTGAGCTTGCTCGTCTGAGTCTGCCACCAGGATCGGAATTCCCACCATCACGTAGGGCCGGTCGAGAACGGAGGAGGGACGAAATGACGAACGATACAGGTGCAGGGCCGGCATCAGAGGTCCGGGTTGAAAATGAGCGGCGAACGCAAACGGTAAACCGAGTTTTCCGGCCAGTTGCGCACTGAAGTCACTCGAGCCCAGCAGCCATATGGGCACGTTCGTGCCTTCCCCGGGGTAGGCATGCACGCGCTGCGAAGGTTTTGGCTCGCCAAGATAACCGCGCAACTCCTCCAACAGCGCTGGAAAATTCTCGCCCGTGCCCGGCACGGAACCGCGAAGAGCCCGCGCCGCTTCCCAATCACCGCCGGGGGCGCGACCGAGGCCCAGGTCAATCCGGCCAGGAAAGAGCGTTTCGAGCGTGCCGAACTGTTCTGCAATGGCCAGCGGCGCGTGATTGGGCAGCATGATGCCCCCGGAACCGACGCGGATAGTCGAGGTCGCATTTGCAACGTAACCGATCAAGACCGAAGTCGCCGAGCATGCGACTCCGCGAATATCGTGATGCTCCGCCAGCCAGAACCGCTTGTAGCCGAGAGATTCCGCACGCTGGGCCAGTGCGCGAGCGTTGCGAAAAGCTTCTTCGGCCGTCCCTCCCTGGCGTAAATGCGCCAAATCCAGGATAGAAAGCGGAGTATCGGTGAGACGCGAACGATCTGGCATGGATTCCCCAATTTCCCGCTCGGAACTGAAACGGGCAGCAAACGGCTACCCCTATTGGATGCATGAGTTCTCTTCCCGATGCGGCGCACCGGCACATGCGTGGAAAGGTTCCCGACTGGTGCAGCGATGCCGATGCTGCCGCCGAGCACTAGAACATCATCACGCGCGCCGCATGTCTTGCTGGTCCGCCGCGGCGTTATTTCAATCTTGTAGACCGCCAAGCGAAGATTGTGTCAGACTCCGAAAATTAAAATATTCAACAGTACGGTCGCATCGGAATCAGCGTGTGGTCATCACAAAATTCCGCAACGGTGCAATGGCGTGGAGCCGCCAGCCTGGCGCTGATTTCCGGGTACGTGGACTCCTACACGCTTTTGAAATTCGGCGTTTTCGCTTCGTTCATGAGCGGCAACACGACCACTGGCGGTTCGCTCGCCGGTCAATCCAAGCTGGCTGCCGCAGGACATAGTTTGCTCCCGATTCCGTTTTTTCTACTCGGCATCTTCGTGGGAACGCTTGTGGGGCAGGCTGATCAACGTCGTCAGCTGCATCGGCTTTTGGCGTTGGTCGCGGCCTTGCTGGCCATTGGCACCGTTGCTGCCTACTGGGCGTGGCCAGGTTGGCTCAGCATCATGATCCTGAGCACCGCGATGGGAATCCTGAATACATCCATCACCCACGTGGGCGGACAAACTGTGAGCCTGGGCTTCGTGACCGGAGATTTGAACAGCCTGGCGCAGCACGTGGCCTTAGGAATTAAGGGCGCACCCTTGCCCCAAGCGCAGGGCCCTCGGGATACGCGCTGGGCGCGCGCCACCGTGCTGGCCAGCATATGGACTGCGTTCCTCGGCGGAGCAATCCTTGGAACAGCGCTAGTGTCCCGGTTGGCAGCGTGGACTTTGTTGGTCCCATGCGCGATGTTGTTAGCTTCCCCGCTGCTGGGACGGGCCGCGCAGCCACCTCGCGACTAGTGCGCCGACTTGCGAGCTGCTTCAAGCTTCCGGTCAGGAAGGCTCCAATCGGGCCGGACGTAGTGGCAAGTGTAGCCGTTCGGAATGCGCTCGAGATAATCTTGATGTTCGGGCTCAGCTTCCCAGAATTCAGCCGCGGGTTTTATTTCGGTGACTACCTTTCCGGGCCAAAGTCCCGAAGCATCAACGTCCGCAATCGTTTCCTCCGCGATCCGCTTTTGTTCTTCAGTTGTGTAGAAAATGGCGGAGCGGTAGCTGGTTCCGACGTCATTTCCCTGGCGGTTCTTCGTTGTTGGATCGTGAACCTGGAAAAAGAATTCCAGCAGCTTCCGATAACTCAACTTCTGCGGATCGAAAACAATTTCGATCGCTTCGGCATGCCCTTCGTGGTTGCGATACGTTGCGTTCGAAACGTTGCCTCCGGCGTAGCCGACCCGTGTGGAAATCACGCCTGGACGGCGGCGCAGCAGATCTTGCATGCCCCAGAAACAGCCGCCGGCGAGAACTGCCCGTTCTTGTTCTTGCGATGACGCCATGTAATTACTCCTTTTCTTGATGTGCAAAGAGTTTGCGATACTCGCCGTACCCTTCGCTTTCGAGTTCGTCGAAGGGGATGAAGCGCAACGACGCCGAATTGATGCAATATCGCAGGCCGCCTGCGTCGCTCGGGCCGTCGTCAAACACGTGACCCAAATGGCTGTCGCCGTGGCTTGACCGCACCTCGGTACGGGTCATACCGTGGCTGATGTCAGACTTCTCTTCCACGTTTTCGGGATTAACCGACTTGGTGAAGCTCGGCCAACCGCAGTGACTATCAAACTTGTCGAGCGAAGAAAAAAGCGGCTCGCCCGAAACGATATCCACGTAGATGCCGGGTTCGTCGTGGTCCCAAAAAGCATTTTCAAAAGGCCGCTCGGTTCCATTCTGTTGCGTCACGCGGAACTGCTCGGGAGACAAGCGAGATATAGACTCTGGGTCCTTCTTATATTCGGACATCTGATCCTCTGTCTTATGGAATTCACCGCGGATGATGCCAAAGGCTCGAAGACCTCGTTGAGCCTGCACACCGTTGGATGATTTCCGTAAGTACAAGGATGCAAAGCCAAGCCGATGAGCAGGTCGTCGGCCATTCGCTTTGTTTGGTTTCGGTTCCAAAGTCGTGGTAGCGCTAACGGGAATCGAACCCGTATTTCAGCCTTGAAAGGGCCGCGTGCTAACCGTTGCACCATAGCGCCACGGAGGAGTGCTGCAAGACGTAGTTAGATTATCAGAGATACGGGCGGAATTCACAAGCAGGCAGAATCAAGCGGCGGGTAAGCGCCGATGAGCAATTTGCAATGGCCAGTGCCGCGAGTAGTCAACAGCCGCGTCAGTGGCGGAGCGAGAAGTCTGTGGACACTGTGTTAGCCTGACTGAATCACGAATGCGGCGCGCCGATTTTTGCGATCGCCGGAGTCGTTCGAGGGTGAGAGCAGATGAGCTACGTAGAATCGAACCTGGTCCCTGGCGAGAAAGTGATTTATCAGACGGAACTGCATTGGGTCGTAATGGTGGGGCACCTCTTCATTGGATTCCTGCTGCTCGGTCTGCCCGGAGCGGTGCTGCTTTACTACGCTCTCAGCCACAGTGAAATGGATGCCAACACTTTGCATCTCACGGAAGCTGGCGGCGCGGCGTTGCTCGTTTGCGGCGCCGTAGTGATTCTGATCGGCGCGGTGCGGCGCCACGCTACAGAAATGGCGGTGACCAACCGACGCGTGGTGATCAAAACCGGCTTGATGAGCCGCAAGACCATCGAAATGTTGTTGAATAAAGTAGAGAGCATCGAAGTGAGCGAAACGACGGGCGGCAGGATGCTTGGTTATGGAACGATTGTGATGATTGGGACAGGCGGAACTTCCGAACCGTTTCGCGAGGTGGCGCATCCGCTGGAATTTCGCAACCAGGTGCAGCAGCAGATCGAGAAGTTGCGCTAACGATATGCCGCGCCCGCCGGGCGGGAAGCGGAGTTTCTCTCCAGTGCAGAATCCCGCGGTCGCCGGAATTATGCAGCGTCTTCCGCCAAGACCGACTCCACCGGTTTCTTCGCTGGCATGGTGGTGATCACTATAACGCTGATCAGCACCAGAAAAGTTCCCAAGATGGTGCGCGCGGTGAGTGCTTCGCCGCCCAGAAAATATCCTACCAGCACGGCCACAATCGGATTCACGTAAGCATAGGTGCCAACTTTCGTGGGCGATTCGTGGTGAATCAGCCAGACGTAGGCCGTGAAGCCGATGATCGAGCCCGCAACGATCAAATAGAGCAGCGCGAGCCACGCTCCGCGCGAAACCGCCCACGGGTGAAAATTTCGAAATTCGCCAAATGCGCCAGCAGCGATTGCCAACAGGATGCCGCCGGAGAGCATTTGCGCTCCTGAACTCATCACTTTCGAACTGGGTAGCGGCAGCTTCCGCGCGAGGACCGACGCAATGGACCAGCTGATGGATGCGAAAATCAGAGCCGTGGCGCCGAGCTTATCAATCGGCGCGCCGCCTAGATTTAGCGTGTGGCTCATCAGCACTCCCACTCCGCCGATGCCGAGTAGAAGCGCCAGGGCCAGGCGGACCGTGAGCCGCTGCGTGCGCAGGAAAATAATTTCGCAGAGCGCCATGAATACGGGAATCATGGCGAGCATCACGGCGGCGATGCCCGACGGGACTCGCTGCTCGGCCCAGAACAGCAGGCCGTAATCGAAAACGAAGATCACCAGTCCTAATAAGGATGCAGAACGCCATTCACGGATGGTCGGTGCGCGTTCGCCTCGCGCGAGCACCCAGCCAAAAAGAACCAGGCCTGCGACCGAGAAACGCATCGCAGCCAGAACCAGCGGTGGCACTTCGCGGACTCCGACACGAATCGCGAGAAACGTGGAGCCCCATACGAAATAAATGATTGCGAAGGCCAACAGCGTCTTCCACCTGGGGCGATCGTTCGCGTTTTCTGCGGCTGTCATCGTCGGTCTTCGTCGTCAGCATTGGTGGGAGGGCGGACTGGAGAAAACCGGCTCAACCAATTACTTTCCTTTGCTACTGCTGCCAGCTTCAATCACGCCTTTCCATTTTTCTACTTTGGCTTTTCCAATTTCCGCTGCTCTACCGCCAGCCTTCGCGCTCGCGCAACGACGTGATGTGCGCCACGTGATGTTTCCCGTGCCAGCTGTATAAAGCGAGCGTATCGTCCAGTGACATGGGCTTCTCCCATTCGGGATGGCGAAACTGACGCGACCACTCCGCCGGGCCCAGCGTGCGCAGCAGCAGCACCCAGCGCTTGTGTAAATTTTCCAGCAAGGCGAGCGACGGTTCGATGGGCGCCGTCCTAACGTCTCCAAGTTCAGCCCACTTCGCTTCATTGTAAGTCTTGATCAACGGCAACTCTTCGGTGAGCGCGAGTTTGAAGCGCGTGTAGGCGTTCATGTGGCTATCGGGAACGTGATGCACCACTTGGCGCACCGTCCATCCCTCGGGACGGTAGCGAGTGTCGAGCTGTTCGGGTTTCAAACCCTTCACAGCTTCGTTCAGCCGGGCTGGCGTTGCGGCGATGGCTTCGATGCACTCGCGACGCTGAGCGTCCGTCAACGGCGCCGTTGGACGTTGAAACTTTCCTACGGGAAATCTCAGATCCGCTTCCATGATGGTGCCTCCCGGCCGGCAGATTCAGTGCGCCACGTTCGATCTTGAAGACAAAAATGTATCACGCCGGCGCAATTTGCCGGATTGGATGCAGGAGATCGCGGGCGCGATTCGATGGACAATTTGGACTACTGCAGAGTCAGGAATGGGAGCGCGAGCAGAGCGGAGCGGGAAAGTACGAACGAAAGTTCTTGGGAATACAGCGCGCAGGAACTGCGTTACTGGTTATCTTGAAATTCTTCGTGCCAGGCCATCTGAATCGCTTCGAGCTTTCCTTCATTCGACAGTTTCGGGTCGCCGGTAAACCCGGGCAGCTCGACGATCCATTTGTGCAGGTCGGTGAAGCGCACCGTCAGCGGGTCCACGCCGGGATGTTTTTCCGCCAACTGGATTCCAACCTCATCAGCGTTGTCCCAATCAAACGTGTTCGGCATTCCGTCCCGCTCCTGGATGCAAATTTTCCGTGTCCGCCGCATGTCGCGAGCGCGGCGCAGCGCATTCGCACAAACTTCTAGTGCTCGGCTTCCTTCGCGTAATTCTTATTCCACTCCGGAATTTCCACCACGATGTCCTTGGTTCCGTCCGGCACGCACTGGCAACCGAGGCGCGATTTCGGCGTCACTCCCGGCGCTTCGTCCAGTTGGTCCAGTTCCGCGTCTGTCGCTTCGTTGCAACTATCGAGGCCCTCGTGCACGATCACGTGGCATGTGGAGCACGCGCACACGCCGCCGCACGCGTGGTCCAGGCCCAGGTGATAGCCCTGCGAAATGTCGAGGATGCTGCCGGGCAGGCCGTCGTGGCCGTAGGGAATTTTATCGGGGTCAATTTCGACGGTCTTTCCTTCCCTGACAAACGTGACCTTATATTTCTTCGTCGCGGGCGCGAACTTTGTCTCTTCAATATATGGATTCTTGCCGCCCATGCTGTGCTGCTCCTCTCTCAACGCGCTCATCACAAGTTCAGAACGGTCGAGCGCTCGTCTCCAAAAATTTCATCGCGAGCCAAGCCTGCCGCTCGCCTACTAGCATGCGGGTCTACACGTCGTCCAGGTTCTTGCCTTCGAACGCGGTTTGCAGCGCGCCATTCATCAGCACTTCCGCCAGGTGCGCCGTGGCCGAGTTGATTTCGTCAATGCGCGTGCGCATCAATTTGTAATCGCTGCCTGCCAATGCCGCGCGCAGCTGCGCTTCCGAATCCGCGATAGCTTTTCGTTCCGCGGCTGAAACTTCGTGCGAGCGCGGATCGGCGAGCGCTTTATCCGTCGCCGCGAGAATCGTCTCCGCTTCGGTGCGCGCTTCGATCACCTGGCGCTCGGCAAAATCCTGCTCGGCGTACTCGATGGATTCCTCGAGCATGCGTTCGATCTCGGTGTCCGAAAGCCCGTAGCTCGGCTGCACCTCAACGGTATGCTGTTCGCTGGTGCGCAAATCGCGCGCGGCCACTTGCAGAATGCCATTCGCATCAATCAGGAATTTCACTTCGATGCGCGCGAGGCCCGCCGGTCCCGGCGGCGTCTTCAGCTGGAAGCGCGCGAGCGAGCGGCAATCCTTGGCCAGTTCGCGCTCGCCTTGCAGCACGTGAACGTCAATCGCCGTCTGATTCTCGACGCCGGTCGTGAAAAGCTCCTGCGCGCTCGCGGGAATCGTAGAATTGCGCGGAATAATTTTCGCGATCACGCCGCCCATGGTCTCGATACCCAGCGATAGCGGAGTCACGTCCAGCAACAGCATGGTCTTCACGCCGGTCTCGAGGATGTCTGCCTGCACGGCCGCGCCCAGCGCCACCACTTCGTCCGGATCCAGCTCGCAATGCGGCGCGCGCTGGAAATAATCGCCGACTGTCTTGCGCACCAGCGGAATGCGCGTCGAGCCGCCCACCAGCACCACTTCGTCCATTTCTTTCGGCGCGAGTTTGGCATCGGCCAGCGCCATTTTCACCGGCGCCATGGTGCGCGCGATGATCGGACGAATCAGCTCGTCAAATTCCGCGCGCGTGATTTCGCGGATGTACATGCCTTTGGATTCGAGCGGATATTGCACAATCGTTTTTTCCGCCGAGGACAGTTCGTGCTTGGCGCGAATCAGGCTTTTGCGCAGCGTCTGGATCGCTTCGCCGCGATGATCGAATTCCACGCCGAAATTTTCGCGGATTTCGCCGCGCGCGAGGTCCAGCAGCGCATTGTCAATGTCGTCGCCGCCCAAGTGAGTATCGCCGTTGGTCGCGAGCACCTGATAGATGTCGCCTTCGTTGGTGCTGATCAGCTTCAGCAACGAAATGTCGAACGTGCCGCCGCCAAAATCGTACACGGCCACGTGGCCGCGCTTCTGTTTGTGCAAGCCGTAAGCCAGCGCCGCGGCCGTCGGCTCATTTACCAGACGCAACACTTCCAGGCCAGCCAGCCGCCCCGCATCTTTGGTAGCCTGGCGTTGCGCGTCGTTGAAATACGCCGGCACGGTGATCACTGCGCGATCCACCGGCTCCTTGAAATAGGCTTCGGCCCAGGATTTCAGCTCGCGCAAAATGTATGCGGAAATTTCCGGTGCGGTAAAACTCTTGTCGCCCAAGCGCACGCGAATTACGTTGTCGCTGCCGGGATCAATGCGAAAAGGAAAAATCTTGAGCTCGTCCTGCACATCGGCGACGCCACGACCCATCAGACGTTTCACGGAGTAAATGGTTCGCTCGGGCTGCGTGAGCAGCTTCGCGCGCGCCGGCTCGCCGACGACCACTTTGCCGTCTGGGTCCACGCTGACAACCGACGGGCACAAAGTCGAGCCGTAAGGGCCGGGGATACACTTCGGCGAACCCGTTTGCGCGTCCAAGTACGCGATCAAGCTGAACGTAGTGCCGAGATCAATTCCAACGACGCGTCCCATTGCTCTTTAGCTCCCAAGTTCCTTCTGCACACCCGCGACTAAGTTGCGGATGTAAGCGCGGCGGTTCAAAACTTCATTCATGCGCGCGAGCAGCGCAGTTTTCTTTGCCTCTTCACCGCCGAAATCAACTGCGGCATCCCACTCGCGTCCCAGCGTCGCAAGTTCCGCATCCACGTCCTCGAGATCTTCCTGAAAATTCTGCTGAGCTGCTTCCAAACGGCCTTGCAGTGCAGCCACATCACCCCCGGCAGCCCGCGCTTCGCGCAATTCATCCAGCGATTCGTTCAACTCAAAAACTTCCTCGAGCAATTCCGGTGGCGCCTGCTGCTTGGTGGTGCCTTCCTTGCGCACGCCGAGATGTTCGAGCAGGTATTCGACGCGCGCAATCGGCTCGCGCAAGGTGCGATACGCATCATTCAACTGCGAAGAGCGTTCCAGCGACAAATTGCGCTCGAATTCGCTGGCGCGCACAAAATTATCCGGATGCAGCTTCCAGCTCAGCATGTGGAACTGGCCTTCGAGCGACGCTGGCTCGATGGTCAGCTTCTGCGGCAATCCGAAAAACGCAAAGTAACTCGCGCCCGCCGGTAGCGGCTGTACTTTCCCGCAAGCCGCGCAAAAATGCGCCCCAGTAACTGCCGCGCGGCAATTCCAGCAACTGGTAACTGGTATGCCCTCGGCCTGCGCATCTTGGGATCGTTGAACGCTCATGGGTCTGATCTCGTCTGGGCGCGCCCCCGAGGGAAGAAGAGCGCGATTGGCACAGGAGAGAAACGCCTCTGCTTAAGACTTACCACGCACCGCTTATACCTTGCCGCTCAGAACTCAACGACTACTGCGCCACTTAGGCGGTAAACGAGCTACCGCATCCGCAACTCCGCGCCGCCTGAGGATTCTGGAAGACGAAGCCCTGTTTCATCAGGTCCTCGTGATAATCCAGCGTGGTGTCGTGAAGATAGAGATAGCTCTTGGGATCCACGAAAATGCGCGCGCCGTTTTCTTCGAACACTTTATCGCGGTTGCGCGCTTCGGTATCTAGACGCATCGCGTAGCTGAGCCCCGAACATCCGCCCCCCTGCACGCCGACGCGGAGTCCGCCGGATTCGGCCGGCACGCCTTCTTTTTGCAGCAACTCGCGAATTTTTACTGCAGCTTTTTCGGATACGTGAATCATGGTCGTTGTCCTACTTGCATCGTTGTCCTATTTGCATCAAGGCCGCGCACGGATCGCCGTGCGCGGCGCAGCAGCAAACAGATTGCAGCTTAGTTGTGCGCCGACGCGGTTTCCGCAGGCTTCAAGTCCGCTTCGCCCTGTTTCTTCTTCCAATCGCCGAGCGCGGCTTTGATCGCATCTTCCGCCAGCACCGAACAGTGAATCTTCACCGGCGGCAGCGCCAGCTCACGGACGATGTCCGTGTTCTTGATGGCCAGCGCTTCCTCGACCGTCTTGCCCTTCACCCATTCGGTGGCCAGGGAAGAACTCGCAATCGCCGAACCGCAACCGAAGGTCTTGAACTTCGCCTCTTCGATCACGCGCGTTTGCGGATTCACTTTCATTTGCAGCTTCATCACGTCGCCGCATTCCGGTGCGCCCACCAGACCGGTACCCACGTTCGGGTCGGCCTTGTCCAGCGAGCCGACGTTGCGCGGATGGTTGTAATGTTCGATTACTTTATCGCTATACGCCATTAGTTGATTCTCCTCTTCATGGTAACGCTGCTATCCAGCCCTTCTTCTGCAATCACTCGATCCGACAAAGTCACGTGCGCGATGGATGCCGAGCGTCCGGCGCAAACTTCCTCCAGCGTCCGCACCACCACTTCTTCACGCAATTTCAAAAACTCCAAAAACCCTGCCAGTTCTTCCAGGTCACGAAAGCGCCGCGAGTTGCACGCGCCGCCGTCTACGTTAGGAGCGAAAAATACGTCAAATACCGGGGTGTTGCCGCTGAACGTACGATGTACGCCGACTGTGCCTTCGTAGATCACGTTCCCCCCTTTTGAGACGATTTTTATTCCGCTGCCACCTGCCATTTCATCTTGCTAACGTCTACTCCCTCTTTGGCCATTTCATACAAAGGTGAAAGTTCACGCAAACGCGATACGGTTTCGACCACGCGATCCGCCACGTAGTCCACTTCTTCTTCCGTGTTGAAGCGTCCCAGGCCGAAACGGATGGAGGTGTGCGCCAGATCTTCGCCCACGCCCAGGGCCTTCAGCACGTAGCTGGGTTCCAGTGTCGCCGAAGTGCAAGCCGAGCCGCTGGACACAGCGATATCGTTGATGCCCATCAGCAGCGATTCGCCTTCGACGTACGCGAAGCTGATATTGATGTTGTGCGGCAGACGATGTTCCATCGAGCCGTTGATGAACGTCTCATCCAGCCGCGACATGATTGACTCTCTCAGACGTTCGCGCAGCTTGAACAGTTTCGCGCTTTCCGCCGCCATTTCCTGGCCGCAGAGCTCGCAAGCCTTTCCCAAGCCTACGATTCCCGGCACGTTCAGCGTGCCGGAACGCATGCCGCGTTCGTGTCCGCCGCCATCAATCTGCGCGGCGAGCTGCACGCGCGGATTCTTGCGGCGCACGTACAATGCGCCCACTCCCTTCGGCCCGTAAATTTTGTGCGCGGAGATGGACATCAGATCGATTCCGTCCTTCTGCACATCCACGGGAATCTTGCCGACGGCTTGCACCCCATCCACGTGGAAGAAAACGCCCTTCTCTTTCGCGATCTTGCCGATTTCCGCGATAGGCTGCACTACGCCGATTTCATTGTTTGCGTACATGATCGAAATCAGAATCGTCTTCGGCGAGATCGCCTTGCGCAGCTCGTCCAGGCTGATGCGGCCGTCCTTGTGCACGGCGAGGTAAGTCACTTCGTAGCCGTTTTTCTCCAGGCGCTTACAGGTGTCCAGCGTCGCCTTGTGCTCGGTGACCTGCGTGATGATGTGATTACCCTTCTCGCGATACATTTCAGCGACACCTTTGATCGCCAGGTTCGTCGATTCCGTGGCGCCGCTGGTGAACACAATTTCTTTGGGCGTGGCGTTGATCAGCTTGGCGATTTGCCCGCGCGCATTTTCCACCGCCTCTTCCGCCTTCCAGCCGTATTCATGGTTGCGGCTAGCGGCGTTGCCGTACTTGTCCGTAAAATACGGAACCATGGCTTCGACGACGCGCGGATCCACCTGCGTGGTCGCGTGATTATCAAAATAAATTGGAAGCTTGATTGCCATTCTGTATCTCCTCAACCCCGTTCAGTGTTTGTTGCCGCCAGCCCAAGTAACGCAACCCCAAAACCTGTTTTGCTGCCGTTGCCTCAGACGCGCAATTCGACCATTTCCGAAAGCGGCGCCTCATCCGTCATCTGCGAAATCGTGACCTTGCCGAGCACTGCCAGGATGCTGTCGTTCACGCGCCGCAAAGGCTCGCGAATCGAGCAGGTCGTCGTCACGTCGCACGCCCCGCGCGAAGTCACGCAGGAAGTAATGAACAGCGGCCCGTCGATCGCCTTGATCACATCGAGCGCCGAGATCAATGAAGCATCCCGCCCCAGCGTGTAGCCACCGCCCGAACCGTGCCGCGCGGCCACCAACCCGACCTTCGCCAGTTTCTGCAGCACTTTCGCCATCAGCGGTGTGGACATCTTATAGAGCTCGGCGATGTCTCCCGCGCTGCAGGATCCGCGACCGCCATGCATCGCCAAATGCTTCAGCGCAATCAGTCCGTAATCGGCTTTCTTCGATAGCTTCATCATAGATGCATATGCGACTGATACGGTCGCATATTGATTCTAAGGCCGGGCCAGTAGGAAAGTCAAGTTCCGCGTTTCCCGCAACTCCAACCATCGCAATATCTTAAACAACGACCATTTTAGTCGTACTGGCAAGCCGACTTCATCCAGGCGCGAGATTCCGGGTCCCAACGGTCGTTCGGGGGATTGAATGGATTCGCTACGTCCCAACATCATCGCCGGTTTACCGCTCGGTCATACTTCGAACCGAATGGCTGGGTTCGCCATGGTTGGCGCGGGCGCTCCGCTCAAGATTAACTCTTCGTCGCCGGCTTCCACTTCTTCAGGAACTGCAGCACGTCATCCGGCCCTATTTTTATCGTGGATTCAAACTCACCCTGCTTCTGGCTGTACACCACGGTTCCGTCCGGATCGAGAACCGCCAGCGCCGGCACTCCCTTTTCGAGTGGCGTATCGTATTTCTTGGCGATGTCCAGATTCTTATCCCCGTCGCCGATGCTGACATGTACCACGATGTAGTTCGCCGCCACAATCGGCGCGATATCCTTGCTGTGAAACGACGCGTCCAGCACATGGTAGTCGATGCACCAGTTCCCGCCGAACATCAAAATCACGCGCTTGTGCTCGCTGCCAGCCGTCTGGAGCGCCGCCGCAATCTCCGCTGGCGCCGCTTCGGGCGGTGAGTACAAATCCGTGTTGAATTTTGCCGGCTCGGCAAGGCGCGACTGTGGCGCGGGCTGCGGATCGCCTCGGCCCGTCGCCGCAATCCTCCAGGCGTCCTGCTGCAACCATATCTGCGAGACCGACAGCACTTCGTCCGCCGCCGGATTCTTTCCGCTGGTCATCTCGACGCGCAGGACCAGCAAAACCACGCCGTCCTGCAGCTTACGAATCTCCATCAACTTCGGATCGAACTTCGTCAGCCCTTTTGCGTAGCTTCCAAGCCAATACGTCGCATCCGCAGCCGGATCGTCGGATTCGCCGGCCGCGGTTTTCAATCTCGCCGGCGGGGTTACGGTGTACAGAGCGACAATGACTGACTTGTTGCCCGCTTCGACAGCCGCCTTCCATCGCGCGAGTGGCTCAAAATCGGATCCCCCGGCAACTGCCGCCGCCGGTCCAGCGCTTGGGGTCGAAGCGGACTGGCTCGACGCAGGAACATGCAACGCGGCCAAAGCCGCCATTATAAGAGCGATTCGCACAATGGCCACCGCTTCTCCCAATATCTCAAGAATTTGACCGCTGGCCAGGTTCAGCCGCGCTGAAGCGGTTGAAAATCGTCCAGCCATATTGCTTCAGGTGCTTGTTACCGTTCAAGCCTGTAAATTTGTGTTGCAATGCTTTAGAATGGCGCTACGAATGGCTCTCGACCCCAGCAACTCGACCAGCAGACCCGTCACCGCCATCTATCCCGGTTCGTTTGATCCGGTCACCAATGGTCATTTGGACCTAATCACTCGCGCATCTAATATTTTTGACAAGCTGGTCGTCGCTGTCGCGCACAATCTGGAGAAGGATCCGCTGTTCACCGAGAAAGAGCGCGTGGAGATGCTGGAAACCGCGACGTTCAAGTGGGTGAATGTGGAGATTGACGTCTTCGACGGGCTGCTGATGGATTACGCGCGCGCGAAAAAAGCCAGTGTGATCGTGCGCGGCATCCGCGCCGTCTCCGATTACGAATACGAATTGCAGATGGCCATGATGAACCGCAAGATCGAACCGGACATCGAAACCGTCTTCATGCTTCCGGCGGAGCAATACAGCTATCTGAGCTCGCGGTTGGTGAAAGAATTGGCGCGGCTGGGCGGCCCCATCAAGGATTTTGTTCCGGCGATCGTGCAGGAGCGGTTGGGCGCTAAATTTAAGTAGGTGGCTTAATCGGGCGTCGCGCCGCGAGTCCGGCTGCTCGGTGGATTCGCGGCTCTTATACACTTGAGTACTCCTGGGAGAGTGTGATGGAACTGGCGACTGAAAAAACCATGGAAAAAACCTTTCAGCTTGCGGATCGCGTGAATCGCATCAGTATTTCGCCGACAATGGTGGTACTGCAGGAAGCGGAGAAGCTGAAGGCGCAAGGCATTGACGTCGCGGACTTCGGCCCCGGCGAGCCGGATTTTCCGACGCCCGAGCACATCAAGCGTGCCGTCGTTCAAGCGCTCGAGGAAAATCGCACGAAATATACGCCGGTGGCCGGCATCGCTCCGTTGCGCCAGGCCATCTGCGATTGGCACACGACGCAATTGGGATCTGCTTATCAGCCGTCCGAATGCGTCGTGAATGTCGGAGGCAAGCACGCAATTTTTAATGCGATTTGCTCGCTGATCAATCCGGGCGACGAAGTGATCATCGGCGCGCCCTACTGGGTCAGCTATCCGGATATGGTGAAATACGCCGGGGGAAAGCCCGTCTTCGTTGAGACGCTGGCGAACGATTCCTTCATCCTGCGCGCATCCCAAGTGGAAGCGGCGCTGACGCCAAAGACCAAAATCATTATCGCCAACTCGCCGAACAATCCCACCGGCTCAGTGATTCCGCCGATGGAATTCGCCCGGCTGCAAGATTTTTGCAACCGGCACAATATCTGGCTGCTTTCCGACGAATGTTATTCCCACTTCGTTTACAAAGATGCTAAGCCATTTTCCGCGGCCAGCATTCCCGGCCCGAAGAATCGCTTGATCGTCGCTGGCTCGTTTTCGAAAACGTTTGCGATGACCGGTTTGCGCCTCGGTTATCTCCTTGGGCCCAAGCCGCTGGTGGACGCCATCGCCAAGCTGCAGAGCCAGTCCACATCGAATCCTACTTCGATCATTCAGTACGCGGGACTCGCGGCCATGCGCGGTTCGATGGATTCGGTGACGGCGATGCAAGAGGAGTATGCGCGGCGCCGCGAACACATTCTCGCGGGCCTGCGCGCGATTCCGGGCGTCACCTGCACGCCGCCGATGGGCGCGTTCTATGTGTTCCCGAATGTTGCGGCGCATTTCAATCCGCAAATGCCCGACACCGCGGCTGTCGCCAAACAACTTCTGGAGCGTGAACACGTCGCGGTCACTCCGGGCGAGGCTTTCGGCGCGCCGGGATTTTTGCGCCTCTCCTACGCCACTTCGATGGAGCGGATCGACGAAGGCCTGCGCCGCCTGGCGCGCTTCTTCGGTAAGGCAGCGTGAATCCGGGCAGCGCCTCTCTGCGCCCCGCGCGACTGGAACCGATCTTCAGTCCGCGACCGTGGGGCGCTCGCACTCTGGCGCCGTTGTTCCCCGAAAAATCCAATCTGGCCGAGCCACTGGGCGAAGCGTGGATGACCGGCGTGGACTGCCGCTTCGCATCCGGACCTTTCGCGGGGCAGAAGCTTGGCGACGTGTGGCGCACTTTGCCTCCTCTGTGGACCGGGACGAGAATTTATTCGCCTGATGGCTCGTTTCCGCTGCTCGTAAAATTTATTTTCGCGGATGAAAAACTTTCCGTGCAGGTCCATCCGGATGATGATTACGCCGCACGCCATGAAAAAACTGCTGGAGGCCGCGGCAAGACGGAAATGTGGTACGCGATTCACGCGCGGCCGGGGGCCGAAGTGCTGGCGGGCCTGAAACCCGGCGTAACGCCGGAAATTTTCAAACGCGCCATCGAGGATGGTTCCGCTGAAAATTGCTTGCAGCATGTTCCCCTACACGCGGGTGAAGCCATTTTCGTTCCTGCTGGCACCGCGCACACCATTGGCGCGGGCCTGGTGCTCTGCGAAGTTCAGGAATATTCGGATCTCACCTATCGCGTGTTCGATTACAACCGCCGCGACGCGCAGGGCCGTTCGCGCGAGTTGCACATTGAAAAAGCATTACAGGTGATCCGTTTCGGCGAACAGCACGGCGGTAAGATCGCGCCCGTCCGGGTTGAGCGCGACGGCGTGACAGAAACCTACTTCATCGCCTGCCGCTTTTTCGCCGTCGAAAAATGGGAATTCGCGGAAAGTATGGCTGCGGCGACCTCGCCGGAGCATTTCGACGTGCTGATTTTTCTGGAAGGCCGGGGCTCCATTCAGTGCGGCGGCGAATCGGTGGAGTATGCGCCAGCGCAGACCTGGCTGCTACCCGCGGCCCTCGGCACGTATCATTTGGAGCCGCGCGAACGAACTTCGTTGCTCCGCGCTTACGTTGCGGCGTCGCTGGATGAATTCGCGCGCAAGCTTGCGGCTCAAGGCGTCAGCGAGGCGGCGTTGTCCCGCGTGGTGTATCGGTGAAAAAGAGCACGAAGCTCGAACACGAATCGCTTCCTGAGTGCGCCGTGCTCCTGGCTGGCGGACGCGGCACGCGTTTCTGGCCGCGCAGCCGCACGCGCACTCCCAAGCAACTGCTGAATATCACGGGCGGCGCGACCATGCTGCGCGAAACAGTTTCGCGCCTGGAACCGGTTTTCGCTTTGCGCGATTTCTGGGTGGTCACGAATGTCGAACAGGCGGCCGCCGTGAGCCACCAGCTTCGCGGCGTTCCCGCCGCGCACATTCTTGCCGAGCCTGTCGGCCGCAACACCACCGCCGCCATTGCGCTTGCGGCAATACATCTGCGGCACCAATACGGCGACGCGCTGATGACCGTCCTGCCGTCGGACAGCCACGTCGCCGATGCCCCGCGTTATCGCCAGCTCGTTCGCGCCGCGCTGGATTTGGCGCATGCGCCCGGCAACTTGGTGGTTTTCGGCATTCCGCCCACGCGACCCGAGACAGGCTACGGTTACATCGAAGCCGGAAAGACTAGCCTGCGCGTTCGCGGCGCCCGCGTCCTCGCCGTCCGCCGCTTTACTGAAAAACCCGAGTTGCCACTCGCGCGCCGGTACTTCGCCTCCGGAAAATATTTCTGGAACGCGGGAATATTCTTTTGGCGAGTATCCACTTATCTGGACTGCTTGCGTCGCTTTCTCCCCGCCACCCATTCCGCGCTCATGCGCCTCGGCGAAACCATCGGCACAGCGAAATATGCCGCAGCGCTACGGCGGATTTACCCCACGCTCGAAAATATTTCCGTGGACTACGCCATCATGGAGCCCGCTACGCGCTCGAACAGCGGCGCGCGCGTGTCGGTGATTCCCGCTAAAGTCGGCTGGAGCGACATCGGCTCATGGAGCGCGGTTTACGATTTGCTCGCGTCGCACCGCGGCGCGAACGTTTCCGCCGGCCCGTCCTTTACGCTCGACGCCAGCGGAAATTACTTCTGGGCTCCGGGGAAATTCATCGCCGCCATCGGCGTCCATGATCTGGTCGTCGTGGAAACAGACAACGCCATCCTCATCTGTCCGCGCGACCGCGCCCAGGACGTCGGTAAAATCGTAAAATATCTTGAACAGCAGAAACTCGCGCGCCTGCTGTAGCACCCGCCATTTTGGCGCTCGTCTCGTGGCGCGATTTTTGCCGTCCCAGCTTCCCGCCGCAAATTCCTTCGCTTATACTGGCTTACCGTGAACAACATTCAATTTGGCACCGACGGCTGGCGCGCCATCATCGCCGAAGATTTCACCTTCGAGAACATGCGCAAGGTGGTGCACGCGATCGTGCGTTACGCGGTACGCGCGGAAAAACCGGGCACCGGCATCTTGGTCGGTTACGACACGCGCTTCGGCTCCGATCGTTTCGCGCGCGCTGCCGCGGAAACGGTTGCTGCCGCGGGCATGCCGGTGTGGCTCGCCACCGAAGCTGCTCCCACGCCTGCGCTTTCCTTGCTCGTGAACCTTCGCGGTGCCGCTGGCGGAATTCAGATCACCGCCAGCCACAATCCTTATCAATGGAACGGAGTAAAATACAAAGCCAGCTACGGCAGCTCCGCTTCGCCCGCCATCGTTGCGCAAATTGAATCCGAGCTTGCGAAAGTAATGCGCGAAGGCGTGCCGTCTCTGCCCCCGCGCACCGACCTGCTTCATTCGCTTGATCTACGCGCGCCGTATCTGGAAACGCTCGACGCTCTCGTTGATTGGGATCGCCTGCGCGCCGCTAAATTCCGCTTCGTGATTGATCCCATGCACGGCTCTGGACGCGGACTACTCCGCGAGCTGTTCCGCCGCCACGAAATCACCTGCGAAGAAATTCGCGGCACGCGCGATCCGCTATTCGGCGGCGTAAATCCCGAACCGATCGAGCCCCACATCGCCGCGCTGCAACGCGCCGTGGTGCAAGGCAAATTCGACGCCGGCTTCGCGCTCGACGGCGACGCGGATCGCATCGGCGCGGTGGACCGCGATGGCTCGTTCATCAACCCGCACCAGATTTTCTCGATCCTGCTGTGGCATCTGGCCGGCACGCGCAAGCTCGGAGGCGCGGTGGCCAAAACTTTCTCCACGACGAAAATGATCGACAAGATCGCCGCCAAATTCGGCCGCCAGGTTTGGGAAACTCCCGTCGGCTTCAAATATATCTGCGACCGCATGCTGGAAAGCGACATTCTGCTGGGCGGCGAAGAAAGCGGCGGCATCGGAACCAAGCTGTACCTGCCCGAGCGCGACGCCAGCGTCAACGCGCTGCTCCTGGCCGAAGTGATGGCCTGGCACGGAAAGAGCCTCGGCGAGGTGGTCGCCCTGCTGCATCGAGAATTCGGCGAACACCATTACAACCGCGTGGACCTGCACGTAAAGAACGGCCAGAAGGAAAAGGCGATCGGCCATTTTTCTTCCGCGAAACTCCAGCGCCTGCTCGATTGGCCCATCACCCGCCGCGAAAATCTCGACGGCATTAAAGTGTACTTGGGCGCCATCGGCTGGCTGATGCTGCGCGCGTCCGGCACAGAAAACATGCTGCGAATTTATTCGGAGACGACGCGCCCGGAAACCACCAAGCGCGTACTCGACTCCGTAGTGGCGCTCGTACAAAAATTGTAAACAACACACCGCGAGCTTTCCGGGGCGGTGGCCCGCTGCGACTGCAAAAAGGAGAACGGCGATGGAAGCAGTAAACCTGAACGAAAAACTGTCCCACGTACACGAACACTGGAGTCCCACGATCGTAGGCGAACTGAACGATACCTACGTAAAAGTCGTGAAATTCACCGGTGAATTTGTGTGGCACCATCACGATGACGAAGACGAAATGTTTCTGGTGGTAAAAGGCCGCCTGCGCATGCGTTTTTGCGATCGCGAAGTTGCCGTACTCCCGGGTGAATTCATCATCGTACCCAAGGGCGTCGAGCACATGCCCGTCGCGGACGAAGAAGTTCACGTGGTGCTGATCGAACCGAAAACAACTCTCAACACGGGAAACGTCCGCAACGAGCGCACCCGCGTCGAACTGCAACGCCTTTAAACCAAAACAATTTCTCAGCTATTACCGAAGCGCTACTTGCCGCGGCCAACAGCCAAGGTTTATTTTCCGAAGGCAACGGGGGAACGCGCTATCATTCGTCATTCATCATTAGCGCGCGCGCCCGCAGCCGGGCCGGGCTAGAAAGTGGAGCCACATGAATCGCCGACTCTACACGCTCGATGTTTTCACCACGAGGCCCTTCGCGGGGAATCCGCTCGCGGTCGTCACGGACGGCGACGGCATTCCCACCGCGAAAATGCAGGCCATCGCGCGCGAAATGAATCTTTCCGAAACTGTTTTCATCCAACGGCCGACGAATAATCGCGCGCTCGCGCGCCTGCGTATCTTCACCACCACGCGCGAACTGCCTCTCGCGGGCCATCCCGTTATCGGCGCGTGGTTTTTGCTCGCTGAACTCGGCGTTGTCCCCGCCTCCGAGGGCAGCGTGCACATCCTGCAGCAAACCGGCGCGGGAATTCTTCCGGTCGAACTAGCTTTTCACAACGGCCGGCCTGTGCGCGTCACCATGACGCAACGGCCTGCGCGTTTCACGCGCGCGCCCTTCACGCGGGCCGCACTTGCCGCCGCGCTTGGTCTGAAGCCGAGCGACCTCGCGCCCTCGCTGCCCATCGAATTCGTCTCCACGGGAATTTCCAACTTGATGGTTCCGGTGAGCCGCCGCGCAGTGCTTGCAAAAATCCAAATGAATATGCGCAGTCTGGCGCACCTGGTTTCACCACACGGCACCATGGCGTATTGTTTTGCGTTGAGCGGCCGCGGACGCGCCCACGCGCGCGGCATGGTTCCCTGGGGAACGATCGAAGATCCCGCAACCGGTTCCGCCGGCGGTTCGCTCGGCGCGTACCTGGTGCATCACGGCCAATTGAAGCACGCGGAGCGATTGCAAATCACGCAAGGCGTGGAAATGGGCCGCCCCAGCGAAATTCATGTGGAAGTGATGGCCGACAAGGGAAAACTGACGCCGAAAGTCAGCGGCTCGGCCGTGCGCATTTTCGAAGGCCACATCGAAGCTTAAACAATTCTCTACTTCTTGGCGGGATGCGGTTCCGCGACGTTCTTACTCGCGGCATCCAAAATTCCATTCAGAAAAGCCGGAGAATCCGCCGAGGAAAATTTCTTCGCCAGTTCCAGCGCTTCGTCAATCACCACTTTCACCGGCGCGATGCCGAAGCGCAGTTCGTAAATCGCTAGGCGCAGGATGCTGCGGTCCACCGCCGCCAGCCGCTCGAGTTTCCAATTCTCGGAAAGTTTCTCAACGGTCTTGTCGCTCGCGTCCACCGCCGAGACCGCGCCTTCGAACAACTGATTGGCGAATTTGCGCGTGGAATCTGCTGCGCGCGCCTGTTTCCAGAAATGCTGCTCCACCAGCGCGGGCTTGCGCCGCGTCATGTCCCACTCGAAAAGCATTTGTAATGCGAACTCGCGTGATTTGCGGCGCAGCGTCATGCTAACGGCGCCGCCCGGGACGCGAAGCACTTTTCGAACCGGCGCCGGTTGCCGCGCCGGACTTGTCGGCAATCTTGCGCACCAGTTGCGCCATCTCCACCGCCGCAAGGCCTGCCTCGTAGCCTTTGTTGCCCGATTTCAGCCCGGCCCGATCAATCGCCTGCTCCAGCGTGTCGCAGGTCAGCACGCAGAAAATCAGCGGCACGCCGGTATCGAGCTGCGCCAGCTGGATGCCGCGCGCCGTTTCAGACACCACCACGTCGTAGTGCGAAGTCTCGCCGCGCAAAACGCAGCCGATGCAAATGATGGAATCGAATCGCCCGCGCGCCGCCAGTTTTTTCGCAATGATGGGCAATTCGAACGATCCTGGTACGCGCGCAATTTCAATCTGCCCTTCAGTGGCTCCAGCCTGTTGCAACGCGTCGAGCGCACCTGCCAGCAACCGGTCCGTAATGAAATTATTGAACTGGCTCGCCACCACGCCAATGCGCAGACCCGCCGCGCTCAATCCGCCCCGCACATTGGCCGGCTTTAATTTTTCCGCCATTCTTCAGCGCCCCTCGAACTTCGGCGGCCGCTTTTCCAGAAACGCCCGCGTGCCTTCGCGCATATCCTGCGTCGCGCAACACAAACCAAAAAGCGTGGCTTCCAGATGCAAGCCTTCTTCCTGCGGCATTTCCATCCCGCGTTCCACGGCTTCCAGCGCATACTTTACGGCTACGGGCGGGTTCGCGATTATTTTTTTGGCGATCGCTTCCGCCGTCGCGAGCAATTCTGCCGGTTCCACCACGCGATTCACTAGTCCGATGCGCAAAGCTTCGTCCGCCGTGATCATTTCGCCCGTCAGAATCAATTCATGCGCCACGCCTTTGCCGCACAAACGCGGCAACCGCTGCGAGCCGCCGTAACCGGGAATAATTCCCAGCTTCACTTCCGGCTGTCCCAGCTTCGCGTTGCGGCTGGCGATGCGCATTGTGCACGCCAGAGCCACTTCGCATCCGCCGCCGAGCGCGAAGCCATTGATCGCGGCGATCGCTGGTTTCCCCAGAGTTTCCAACCGGTGAATAATTTCCTGGCCGTACAAAGTAAATTCGCGGCCGTTCACGGGAGTCTGCTGCGAAAGTTCGTTGATGTCCGCTCCGGCGATGAACGCTTTCTCGCCCGCGCCGGTGAGAATCAGCACGCGGATCGCATCGTCCGCGCGCACTTTCTTCAGGCAATCGCCCAGCTCGTCCATGGTTTTGCGATTCAGCGCGTTCAGCACATTTGGACGATTAAAGGTGATACGCGCGATCTGCTCGCTCACTTCGAACAGTAAATTATCGTAGGCCATATCTTCCCTGCCGTAAGTTTCCCGATTTCAACACTGGTATGTTACCCGAATCGGGCGTGGTTTGCCGCGTTATGCCGCCGCGCTCAATCAAGAAACCGATTCGACAATCACCGCGATGCCTTGCCCGCCGCCGATGCACGCGCTGGCGACGCCATAGCGTGCGCCGCGCCGCCGCAATTCCAGCAGTAAACTTAAGACCAGCCGAGTGCCGGTCGCCGCCAGCGGATGACCGAGGGCGATCGCACCGCCATTCACATTGGTCTTCTCGCGATTCAGGCCCAGCACTTTTTCCACCGCCAGGTATTGCGCCGCGAATGCTTCGTTCACTTCCACCAGATCCATTTGTTCGAGTTTCAATCCCGTCAGGGCCAGCGCTTTCTGTATCGCCGGCACCGGACCGATTCCCATAATCTGCGGCGGCACGCCCGCCGTCGCCCAGCCGACGATCCTTCCCAGCGGTTTCCAACCGCGCTCCTTCGCGATTTTCGCGTGCGTCACCACCACCGCCGCCGCGCCATCCACGATTCCGCTGGCGTTACCCGCAGTCACGATGCCGTCCTTGCGAAAGGCCGGCTGCAGCGATTCCAGCGCTTCCATGGTCGTTTCCGGGCGTCGGTGATCATCTTCTTTCACCGTGGTCGTCTTTTTCCCCTTCTTCACTTCCACCGGCACGATCTCGTCCTTGAAATGTCCGGCGCGGAACGCCGCTTCCGCAGCTTGCTGGCTGCGCAATGCATATTCGTCGGACGCGCGGCGCGTGATTCCTTGCTCGGCCGCCAGATTCTCCGCAGTTTCAGACATGCTGAACCCGCAATACGTGTCGAACAATCCGGACATCAGCGAATCTTCCAGCTTGCCTTCGCCCAGTCGGAAGCCCGCGCGCGCACCGCGAATCACGTGCGGGGACTGCGACATATTTTCCATTCCGCCGGCGAGCACCACGCGCGCTTCACCCAGCAGAATTCGCTGCGCCGCTTGCGTGATGGATTCCATTCCCGAGCCACAGAGCCGATTCACTGTCACCGCCGGCGTTTCAATCGGCAATCCGGCTTTCAATCCCACGTGGCGCGCGCCGTAGAGAGCATCAGCGCTGGTCTGCATCACGTTTCCGAAAATCACGTGATCAAAATCCGCGGGCTCCGTACCGGCGCGGCGAATCGCTTCTTTGCTGGCGGCCGCGCCCAGCTCAATCGCGCTGGTGCCATCGAATGCGCCCATGTAGCGCGCCATCGGCGTGCGTGCTCCGTGCAAAATCACAGCATCAGTAATGAACATGTGTCCTCGGGGTGCTTCAGGATTAAGGCGTGGAAAGCGCTACCAGCGTGTCGCCGCCGCGCTGCCGCGCGTCTTCCAGCCCGGCTTCGGCGCGATTGATCCATTCGGTGACGCGATCTTCGGTTTCGTCCCCCGGTCGTGAAGAAGCTTCCGCCACTACCGCGCTGATCGTCAAATCCGGCGTGCCCCATGAGGGCCGCACCGCAGACGCCAGCTGGCGCAGCTTTTCTCCCAACGCCCGCGCATTATCGAGCGAAGTATCCGGCAGAATGAATGCCAGCGACCAAGCTGTATATTTTACAGCAACATCGGTCTGGCGAATCGCGGAAGAAAGCGCGCGCGCCAGTTGTTCGATGTAATGATCCACCGCCGCGTCGCCGTGCTGCCGCAGCAGGTCGCCGCCGCGGTCCACGTGCACGACGATCAGGGAAATCGCGGTGTTCTGCGCCCGCGCGCGATTGGATTCCACCAGCAGGCAATCAATGTACGCCCCGCGGTTCAGCAACCCGGTCTTTTCGTCCGCCACCGCCAGTGAACGCACCAGCGAACGCAGTCGCGTGTGATTTACTGACATCACTAGCTGATCGCCCACGGCCTGCAGAAAATAACTTTCGTTCGGCTTCCATTTCCGCCCGCGCGCGTCACCAATTAATAAAGCACCGGAAGGCGCTTGCGTTTCTTTGTCCGTCAGCATCACGCCCAGCGCCGATTCCAGGCCCAATTCGCGCAAAGAAGGCAAGCTGGCCGCCTGCAACTCCACTCCGCCCATAGAATCAGGCGTCACCTGCGTCACCATTCCCACAATGCCGGAAATTTTTTGCGGGCCTAGCGCTGCAAATCCCGGCGCAGCGTATTCCGCCGTGGCTTGCGCGCCTTCACCAGGAGCGCCCACCGCAACCAAGCAGCGGCTGACGCGGAGATGCTTCCCGATTTCCGCGGCGGTGGTTACCAGCACTTCGCGCGGCGTGGGCTGGCGGTACATCAGGCGATTAATTTCCGCAATGGCAGCGAGGTCTCGATGCGTTTCCGCAGCGGTAGGCGCAGACGGCACGCCATAGGCCTCCAGTTGTTGTGCAGGCTGCAACGGTGGGGGAGCTTCCACTGCCGCGGGAGCGGTCGCCGGTGCCGCGCCTCGCGTCGCTGGTTTGCGGCCCGCGCCCTTTGGCCACCAGTTCGCACGTTCATACAACGCGCGCAGGCGCTCGTTCCGGTCTTCCTCGCCGGGAAAAAGTTCCGCGATGCGCTCCAAGCGTTCCACTGCTTTACTTTGCAACGAATACTGCAGGAAAATTTCTACCTGCACCACCAGATCTTCCAGCGCCTGCTGCGCGCGCACTTCTTCCGGTACGCCCGGCGCGTTTTCCGAAGGCTCGCGTCCCGCACCCGTAAAACCGTCGGTGCGCGTGGATACCGTAGCCGCTTTCGCCGCGCGCGCCAGAATATTCTGCAGAAAACCAGGATCGGCTTTGCCTTCCAGTTTCGCGATGCGCTCGTGATTCCGGTAATCGTACGGATCAATATCCACCAGCCGGTCCAGCGAGTCGCAGGCCTCTTTCAACCGGTCCGCGCCCAGATACAGATCGAACAGCTTCACCAGTGAATCGAAATATTTTGTTTCGCGATTCAGCTCTTCGTACAACTTCGCCACCACTTCGGCCAGCGGCAGCGACTGCGGATAGTTCGCCGCCAGCCGATCCAGGTTCGCCGCCAGTTCCACTTCCTTGCGCAGCGCGCGCATGGTTTCTTTAGTCTGCACCAGTAGCGCGGCTGCTTCGGGATCCTTTCCCGCGCGGATGTAGGCCGCTGCCAATTCAAATAATTTTACGAAGCCTTCCGGCCTCTGCGAGTAATAGGCCTGAAAAACTTCCCGCGCGGCGTCCAATCGCCCGGTGCGCAGCAGCGCTTCGCCATAGAGCGCCTGAAAATTAGCATCGCGCTCGGTCGCGGCAAAAGGCTCGAGCAACATCACCGCGCCCTCGGCGTCGCCCTTGCGCAACTTTGCTTCGCCGAAGAGCAGCGCGCCAACCCGGTCCTGCGGCGCCAGCACGTGCGCGCGCCCGAAATATTCCAGCGCTTCGTCCAGCGCGCCTACGGACAGCGTCAACTGCCCCGCACGCACGTAACTTCTTGCCGCCATGTCAGCATGGCGGAGCTTTTCGGCCAATTCTCCCAGGACGATATGGCGCTGCGGATTTTCCGGGTCCAGCAGCGCCATGCTTTCGTAACACGCCAGCGCTTCGATGCTGCGTTGTTCCTTGACGTAAAGCTCCGCGGCATTTCCGAATTGCTCGATGGACTCTGAGACACGGTTTTGTTTCTGCAGCAAAGTGGCGAAACGCATCAAGCGGTCGGCGGGCTGCGGAAAAGTGCGCAGAAAGCGGATGAAAACAGCGGAAGCTTTGGCGCCATCGCCGGTTTCGACCAGGCGGTCGAATTGAATGCCGTAATATTCAGCGGCCAGCGCCGGCTCGTTCAGGCGCGTATAAATGTCCGCCAGCGCCTGCAGCGCTTCCTGGTGGGCGGGAGCCTCCTCAAGCACCGCCTGATACTCGGTGACGGCTTCGCGAAGCTTGTTCTTCTCCAGGCTCTTGCGCGCCCGGTCGAGATGCTTGTTAATGTCCAGTGCCATGGGAGACGGCGCGTTCCTCGGGTTTTGCGGGCTTGCTGGGGAAGTCCGCCCGCGAGTTTTGCCGCGACATCGTCACGGGTCCCGATTTTTTTCGCGCGGGTCGAACATCCACTATATACCGGACGCCAAGCCCCTCCCAAAACGAATTCAGCTCGACGTGCTCAGAAGCACCACAAAAGACGGCTGATTTGGCGGGAGGCCGTTCGAGGCTTCACGATCGGGGAATATCGGGCGGCGGGCCGGAATTTCCCGCACAGGTCTGAGCGCGTCTGGGCCGCTGCAGCGACCTTAAACCCGCCCACTCGCTCGCGCCTGACTGGGCAGTTCCTTCACCTTCTCGCGCATGGATTTCAGCGACAACCCGCTGCGCACCAAGCCCACAAATCCCAGGAAGATAAACGGAATTGTCAGCGCCAGAAACGCGAAAATCGAAAAACTTGTCGCTGTCGTCTTCTCCACCTGGAACACGCTCAATCCCAAAACGCAGAAAAATTGATAAGAGCCCACGTTGGCGGGCGCGTTCGGCAGTGACACGCCCAGATTAATGATCAGGAGCACCACAATTGCCGCCAGAAACGGCAACTGCAATCCGTACGCCATCATCATCGCCCACAGGCCCAGCACCTGGCACGCCGGCATCAGCAGCGACGCAAACACCGCCGCGTAGAAGCTCGGCGCCGTCCCCATGGCGTGCAATCCTAGCAGCGCGCGCATCAATTTTCCGGGCAGATGTCGCGGCCCGGAATTCATGTCCGGATTTTGCGCGAGTTTTACTTCCAGGTAGTAAATCATCAGCACCACGATTGCCAGCAACACCAGCGTAATGATTCCCAGCGTATCGGCCACCTTGCGGAATTTTTGCGGCAAATCCACCAGCAGCGAAACCACCGCCAGCGATGCCGTGGCAATCACCAAATCCACCAGCCGTTCGACGCCCACCGATCCCAGCACCCGCCCCAGCCTGATGTCCTCGGCATCCGACACGATATAGCTGCGCAGCAATTCACCCGGCCGCAGTGGAAACACCAGATTGGCGAACAGTCCGGCGTACACCGCGCGGATCGTATGCGTCAGCTTCACCTTCCCGAACGGGCTCAACAGCCACTTCCAGCGCAGCGCCTGCACTCCGTAGCTCAGGATGTCGAACCCCATCCCGATCGCCACCCACTTCCAATCCACGCGCGCCAGCTCGCGCATCGCTTGCACGATGTGAAAATCGTGCAGCACCCAAATCAGGCAGGCGGTCGCCAGCGTGTAGCCGAGAATCCTCAGCGTTCGGGACTTTTTTTGCACTCCGACGATCTGGGCCGTGGTGTTCAATGAGAAGCTTTCGCCGCGCGGGGTCCGTCGGCGGGCAACCAACTAGTTCCCCAAGGTGAATCGGGCCACGCCGCGCGTGTGCGAGGGATCTGGAAGTATTGTAGCGTGCAAAATTTCAACAACAGGCTTGCCTCTCCGGTCATATTCCGGTGTTCCTTCTGACTTCCGGTCACCACCCCGTCGTGATCCGCAAACCGGCTACAGCCTACGATATCAGCTTTCTGCAGGCAATCCGAGACTACCGGCGAAGGTGCCAATTCACCACCACCCGTGTTGCTAGTCCGACTAAAGCACCTGGCGCGCGGCGCAGAGAAACGGGGCGGCCGCCTCCGACTTTCAACTCTCAACTGCTAACTTTCGACTCGTTGCGCCCGCGCGCATCCCCACGCTCCCCTTTCCAATTTCGATTTTCCGGCCTTGTGTGGCAAACTCGGTAGTTTGAAAGGCGCATCGCCCGCGCGCAGAGCGTGCAGCACACCCGCCGGCGCCGCGCTTTCGCACAGAGAGACATGGATCCCCAGTACATCCGCAATTTCTGCATCATTGCGCACATTGACCACGGCAAATCCACGCTGGCCGACCGCCTGCTGGAACTCACCGGCGCGCTCACCCAGCGCGAGATGCATTCGCAGGTGCTCGATTCCATGGACCTGGAGCGCGAACGCGGCATCACCATCAAAGCCAAAAGCATTCGCCTGCACTACACCGCGCGCGACGGCCACGAATATCGCCTGAACTTGATTGACACGCCCGGCCACGTGGATTTTTCCTACGAAGTTTCCCGCGCGCTTTCCGCATGCGAGGGAGCGCTGCTGGTGGTGGACGCGAGCCAGGGCGTCGAAGCGCAGACCGTCGCGAACGCTTTCCTCGCCTCGCGCCACAATCTCACCATCATTCCCGTCATCAATAAAATTGATCTGCCCGCTGCGCGTATTGATTACGCCAAGGAACAAATCGAAAACGTGCTGGCGATCCCTGCGGATGAAGCTCTGCCCATCAGCGCCAAGAGCGGCCTGGGCGTGGATGAAGTTCTCGAAGCCATCGTTCGCCTCGTGCCAGCGCCGAAAGGTTCCGCGGACGCTCCTCTGCGCGCGCTGATTTTCGATTCCTGGTTCGATTCTTACCGCGGCGCGGTGGTGCTGGTGCGCGTGATGGAAGGGCGCCTCGCGCCGCACATGAAAATTCGCCTCACGTCGAGCAATGAAGTGTACGAGGTGGAAAATCTCGGCGTGCTTACGCCGAAGCCGGTGGTGTTGCAGGAACTCGCTGCCGGTGACGTCGGCTTCATCATCGCCAATATCAAACGCGTGGCCGATGCGCGCGTGGGTGACACCGTCGTCGAAGACGGCCACCCCGCGCCTCCGCTGCCCGGATTCGAAGCCATCAAGCCGATGGTTTTCGCCGGGCTTTTTCCCGTGAACGCGAGCGACTACGAAATGTTGCGCGACGCGCTAGGAAAATTGCAGCTCAATGATGCGGCGTTCTTTTACGAGCCGGAAAACTCCGTAGCGTTGGGCTTCGGCTTCCGCTGCGGATTTCTCGGATTGCTGCACATGGAAATCGTGCAGGAACGACTGGAGCGTGAATTCAATATCGGCCTGATCACCACCGCGCCCAGCGTCCAATACCGCATCACCACCACCGCGAACGAAGTGATGGAAGTGGACAATCCCACGAAGTTTCCGCCGCCCGCTTCGATCCAGAAAATCGAAGAGCCCATGCTTACCGCCATGATCATTACTTCCGAAGAATCCGTCGGCGGCGTGCTGCAACTGTGCGAGGAAAAACGCGGTACGCAAAAGAAATTCGAATATCTCTCGCCCACGCGCATCATGCTCACCTATGAAATGCCGCTGAATGAAATCGTTCTGGATTTCTACGACCGGCTGAAAAGCGTTTCGCGCGGCTACGCTTCGCTCGATTATCATTTGTCCGGCTATCACGAATCGGACCTGGTGAAGCTGGACGTGCTGGTGGGCGGCGAACCGGTGGACGCGCTCACGGTGATTTGTCACCGCGATCAATCCTACGAGCGCGGCCGCGACTTGGTCAGCCGCTTGCGCAAACTCATCCCGCGCCAGATGTTCGAGATTGCCATTCAAGCTGCCATCGGCAGCCGCGTGATCGCCCGCGAAACGATCAGCCCTATTCGCAAGAACGTGATCGCGAAGTGCTACGGCGGAGACATTTCACGCAAACGCAAGCTCCTGGAAAAACAAAAAGAAGGCAAAAAACGCATGAAGCGCGTGGGCCGCGTGGACATCCCCCAGGAAGCTTTCCTGGCAGTCCTGAAAGTTTCTGGCGGCACCACCGATGAGGAATAACACATGAAGAAAATGCGATTTCTGCGCGACGCTAAAGGGAAGAAAGTCGGCGTTATTCTGTCTATGGCAGAATTCAAGAGGCTAAGCGAGGCCTCCGAAGAGATGGCGTGCATTGGCGCGTACGACGCGGCGAAGGCTTCTGGCGAAACCCCCATACCCTACGAGCAGGTTTTGAAAAAGATCGAACACTCACGGAAGTGAACAATGCGAATTAAGATGCCGCAGAATTAGTGGGGCGCGGCGCCATACCGTGAGGCTTCGGCAAAACGCCGCACCAGCGCCGCAGGCGCGGCATAAGTTAGCCCACCCCGGAAGGGGTGGGAAACGATGCGAAGAAGATCAGGAGCGCCGTAGGTGCGACACCGCGATTAAGGTCGAGTGCGCACCCCGCAAACGGTTGCGAACACTTGTCGGCAGGGCGCCTAGCCTCAAGCTTCGGATTTTTTCTTACTTCGCACCGTAGCGCCGACTTCTCCACGCGCCAGCCGCACTGAAATATCTTCGCCGAGTGCCACCTGGTCCGGCGATCGCAGCACTTTCCCCGAAGCGTCGTACGCAATCGCGTAACCGCGCTCCAAAATCTTCAGGGGGCTGCGCTCATCGAGAGTGAGCGCGGCGGCTTGCAGCAGGCGTCGCTTCGCGATCAGCAGGCGATCAATCCGGACCTGCAGGTCCGCGGAATCCCGCTCCAATCGCCGTCGCCAATGCCCCACTCGCGCGCGCAAATCTAGCGCTGCAAACCGCACTTGGGCCGTCGCAAATCCGCGGCGCTTCCGCGCCACCACTCGCTCTAGTGCGGCGCGCAACAAACCACGTTGCTGCTCGATCCGTCGCGCCAGCACCGCCGCGCGTCCGCGCAGATCGAATGACGCAATGTGCGCGTTCGCTTCCGTCAGCCGCTGCCGCGCCATCGCCAACCGCAGCCGCAAACCAACCGCCAGCGAGTTCGCCATTTCATCCAGTTGCTGCCGACGGCTGCGCAACACCAGTTCCAGCTGGCGGAACCCACGATGCGTCTGTAAATCGCGCACGCGATGCCGCCACTGCGACAGCCGGTAACGCATGTGGTGCGCAATCTGGCGCTGATGCTCGGCGATGTGCCGCTCGAATTCCTCGCACGACTTCACCACGATTTCCGCGGCCGCCGAAGGAGTGGGCGCGCGCAAATCCGCCACAAAATCCGCGATGGTGAAATCCGTTTCGTGTCCCACGCCGGTTATCACCGGAATCTTCGAAGCGAAAATCGCCCGCGCGAGAATTTCCTCGTTGAAAGCCCACAAATCTTCCAGCGATCCTCCGCCGCGCGTCAGAATCAGCACATCCACCGTTTTCGTCTGATTGAAATGGCGCAGCGCTTCCACGATTTCCGCCGCCGCTCCCGCGCCCTGCACCTTCACGGGGTACAAACTCACTTGCGCGTTGGGAAATCGGCGCTTCAGCACGCGTAGAATGTCGCGAATTGCGGCGCCCGTCGGCGAAGTGATCACGCCGATGCAGCGTGGCAGCACCGGCAGCGGCTTCTTGCGCGCCGCCGCGAACAATCCTTCCAGTTCCAACTTTTTCTTCAGCTGTTCGAACGCCAGTTGCAGCGCGCCTAACCCCACCGGCTCGATCAGCGTCACGTAAATCTGATATTCACCGCGCGCGTCGTAGACGCTCAGCGCGCCGCGCACCGTGATGTGTAGCCCATCCTCGGGCTTGAATTTCATTCCCCGCATCTGATCGCGGAAACACACGCAGCGAATCTGCGACTTCGCATCCTTCAGCGTGAAATAGCAGTGCCCGGATTGCGCCGCGTGGCAATTCGAAACCTCACCCTCCACCCACACTTCCGGCAGCGCCGATTCCAGCAACTCGCGGATGCGCGCCGTCAGCTCGCTGACCTTCCAGGTTCGCCGCTCCGGCATCAAATTGAAAAGTGAAGTCTGGCTCATGACTCTATCTGCGGAAATGATTCACAACCCACAGCAGCAAACTCACAACCACGCTCAGCAGAATGCACGTCACCACCGGAAAATAAAAACTTCCATTCCGCCCCTGATACGCAATATCACCGGGCAAACGCCCCAAACGAAATGGCAATCTTCCGCCAAACGCCAGCAGCGCGCCCACGCCAAGCAGCACAATCCCCACCGCCATCAAGAGCTTTCCGGTTTCGCGTAATGCGTCCAAGGTAGCGCGCTCAGCGCTCCATTCTACTCCGAACCATTGACCCGGCGCTTCACTTGCGCGCAAACGTAATTTCACACACAATCATTTCACCAGAGAAGCACCGAGGGGAGAACCACCGATGAGAAAAGCAATCCTGCTGCTGTGCGCCGCCGTTATCTTCGCCCCAGCCGTTTTCGCGCAATCACTCTCCCAAGCCGATCGCGAAAAAGGAATCAAATATCTCGAACAAACCCGCGATGCCATCGTCGCCGACACCAAGAACCTCACTCCGGCTCAATGGAATTTCAAGGCCGCGCCGGACAAGTGGTCCGTGGCCATGACGCTGGAACACATCGCGCTGGCCGAAGATGGCTTTTTCCAGACGATCACAGAAAAGGTTATGAAGTCGCCCGCTGGCGCACCGGATCGCGACATCGCCAAGTTCGACGCGCTCGTCCTCGCCATGGTTCCCGACCGCAGCACGAAGCGGCAGGCTCCCGCGGAGCTGGTGCCAACTGGGCGCTGGACTCCCGCTGAAACTCTCGATCATTTTCTAAAGAGCCGCGCGCGCACCATCGAATTTCTGCGAACCACGCCCGACCTGCGCCAACATGTGATGGATAGCCCGCTCGGCCCTCTGGATGCCTACGAGTGGGTGCTCTTCACCGCCGCCCACAGCGAACGCCACACCAAACAAATTCTGGAAGTGGAAGCCTCGCCAAATTTTCCGAAGAATTGACTCGCGGGCCCTATATTACCGAATTCTCGTGGGGATTTTAACGCAGGGGTAGGGGCGCCGCTTGCGAGTCGCCCTGGAGGGCGATTCGTCCTTCGAACCGGCAGCGCCGGTTCGAAGGGCTGCGCCCCAGCTTGCCACACTTGCAGCACCGAGACCGGCTTGTAGGCGCGGCTCCTGAACCGCCCGCCTAAACCAAGTCGCGCCCAATCAACTCAGACCAACTCCGCCCCGGAGAAAAAATATCCGATCTCATACGCGGCCGTGTCCTGTGCGTCCGAGCCATGCGTGCAATTAGACTGAATGCTCTCGCCCAATTCCTTGCGTATGGTACCGTGGGCGGCCTTCGCAGGATCGGTCGCGCCCATCGTCTCGCGCCACTTTGCGATTCCGTTTTCTGCCTCGAGGACCATCACTACCGCCTTGCCCGAGCTCATAAAATCGGTCAACTCGCCGAAAAACCCTCGCTCGCGATGCACCGCGTAAAATCCCTCAGCCTGCTTCTTGGTTAAGCGAAGCGATTTGATCGCGATGATCTTGAATTTCGCCGCGTGCACACGGCTTAGGATGTCAGCAGTCAGTCCTCGCCCCACGGCATCCGGTTTCACAATTGCCAAAGTTCGCTCGACAGCCATTCGATTCATCTCCCCAAAATAAAATTACGCGCGCTCGCAACGCCGTACGCGATGCCCTACTTCTTTTTCTTTGCCGCCTTCTTCGACTTTGCAGCGCCAGCTTTTTTCTTGGCGGCAGGCTTTGCTCTCGCTTTCGATTTGCCAAGCGCTGCAGCCATCGTGTGCCCTATCTCCGCCGGACTCTGCACCGTGCGAATCCCCGCCGCGCGCATCGCCTTATACTTTTCCGCCGCAGTCCCTTGCCCGCCGCTGATGATCGCCCCGGCATGCCCCATGCGCCGGCCCGGAGGCGCCGTTTGCCCCGCAATAAATCCCACTACCGGCTTGCGCACATGCTTCTTGATATACTCCGCCGCCACTTCCTCGGCATTGCCGCCGATTTCGCCAATTAGCACGATCGCATGCGTATCGCGATCCTCATTGAACATCTTGATCGCATCCAGAAAACTCGTCCCGATGATCGGATCGCCGCCAATCCCAATGCAAGTGGACTGCCCGATCCCCAGATGCGTCAGCTGATCCACGGCCTCGTACGTCAAAGTGCCGCTGCGGCTCACCACGCCCACGTGCCCCTGCTTGTGAATCGAGCCGGGCATAATCCCGATTTTGCATTTGCCCGGCGAAATAATTCCGGGGCAGTTCGGTCCGATCAATCGCGTCCGCGAATTCTTCAGCGCCGCCGCCACGCGCACCATGTCCAAAGTCGGCACGCCTTCGGTGATGCAAATCACCAGCGGCAAACCTGCGTCCATCGCTTCCAGAATCGCGTCCGCGGCAAACGGCGGCGGCACAAAAATCACCGACACATTTGCCTTCGTCGCCTTCATTGCCTCCGCGACGGTATTGAACACCGGCACGCCCAGATGCTTCGTCCCGCCCTTCCCCGGGGTCACGCCCGCCACCACTTTCGTCCCATAATCCAGCATCTGCTGCGCGTGAAAACTTCCCTCGCGCCCCGTAATCCCCTGCACGATCAGCCGCGTATTCTTATCAACCAGCACGCTCATCGTGCCCCTCCTGCCAGTTTCACCGCTTTTTCAGCGCCGTCCTTCATGCCTTCCGCCACCGCAAAATTAAATCCGGAATTGCGCAGAATCTCCTTGCCCTGCTGCACGTTCGTGCCTTCCATCCGCACCACCACCGGCACTTTGAATTTCAGTTCCTTCGCAGCGCCGACCACTCCGCTCGCCAGTATGTCGCAACGCAAAATCCCGCCAAAAATATTCACGAACACCGCCCGCACATTCGGATCGCTCAGCAAAATCCGAAACGCGTTCTTCACCTGCTCTTCCGACGCACCGCCACCCACGTCCAGAAAATTCGCCGGGCTGCCGCCGCTCAATTTAATGATGTCCATCGTGGCCATCGCCAGGCCCGCACCGTTTACCATGCAGGCAATGTCGCCATCCAACTTGATATAATTCAATTTGAATTTCGAAGCTTCTACTTCCAGCGGCGTTTCCTCTTCCAGATCGCGCAATTCCTTGAATTCCGGATGCCGGTATAGCGCGTTGTCGTCAAAAGTTACTTTCGCATCCAGCGCCACCAGCTTGCCGTCGCCGGTAACCACGCACGGATTGATTTCAATCATCGAAGCGTCCGTCTCGATGAACGCGCGATACAGCGCCTGAAAAAATGGCACCGCCGCGCCCACCTGCTCCGGCGTCAGCCCCAATCCAAAAGCCAATTTGCGCGCCTGATACGGCTGAAAACCGGTAGCCGGATCAATCTTCTCGCGTAAAATCGCTTCCGGGTGATCTTTCGCCACCTCCTCAATTTCCATTCCGCCCGCCGCACTAGCCATGAAAATCGGCGCGCCCAAAGCGCGATCCACTAAAATTCCCAGATACAGTTCGCGCTGGATATCGAGACCCTCTTCGATCAACAAACGCCGCACGATGCGTCCCTCTTCACCCGTCTGCGGCGTCACCAATTTCATTCCCAAAATTTGTTCGGCCAACGTCGCGGCATCGTCCGGAGATTTTGCCAGCTTCACGCCGCCGGCCTTGCCGCGCCCGCCCGCATGAATCTGCGCCTTCACCACCACCACCGAAGTGCCCAACCGCTGCGCCACCGCCCGCGCCTCATCCTTCTTGAAAACAACTTCCCCGCGCGGCACCGGTACGCCAAATTTCGCAAGGATACCCTTGGCCTGATATTCGTGGATCTTCATTCCAGCTCCATCGGCTTCCTGAAGGTCGCCTTGAATAGTGCTAAGATTCGAGGACAAATAAAGAGACTTAGTTTACTTGGAAGATGGGGCACGGGCAAGCAGCTGCGGCGCGCGAAAATGATCCACGAAGCCCTAGATAAGGTGATCCGCGGAGAAGACCTATCACGGCTCGAGACCGAAATCGTGATGGAAGAGTTCTATTCCGGTCACGCTACTCCGATTCAGATGGCAGCGCTCTGGACAGCGTTGTCGATGAAGGGCATGACTGAGGAAGAGAGCGCTGCCGTTGAGGAAGCAAGATCAAGGCACGAACCGCAAATGCCGCGCACCGCAGGCGGATCTGCAGAAGGAATCGAATTCGGCCATCCGGATTTCTGTCCGAAGCTGCTTGTTGCGACGATGATGGTGACACGTGGCGAAGATTTGTCGCGAACGGAAGCTGAGGGTGCGATGGAAGACATTCTCTCCGGGCATGCCGACGATCTTCGCATCGCCACCTTTCTGGCGGCGTTGCGATTCAAAGGCGAGACGGTGGACGAAGTTGTCGGCTTCGCCCTCGCGATGCGGCACCACGCCACGCCCATTTTCCCCGCCGGACGCAAACATCCCGACGAAGTGATCGTGGACACCTGCGGTACCGGCGGCGACGCACGCGGCACATTTAACATTTCCACCGCCGTCGCCTTCGTAGTCGCCGGCGCTGGCGTGCGCGTCGCAAAACACGGCAATCGTTCCACCGGTTCGCGCTGTGGTTCGGCCGACGTGCTCGAAGCCCTCGGCATGAAAATCGAGCTCCCGCCCGAACGCGTCGCCGAATCCATCGAACAAATCGGCATCGGCTTCCTCTACGCTCCCGCGATGCACGCCGCCACGCGCTACGCCATTCCCGCGCGCCGCGAATTGCGCGTGCGCACGGTATTCAATCTGCTCGGCCCGCTCACCAACCCCGCCGGAGCATCCGCGCAAATCGTCGGTGTTTATGAAGCGAGCCTCACCGAACTCGTCGCCCAGGTGCTAGGCGAATTGGGCGTGCAGCGCGCGCTGGTGGTGCACGGCGCGGATGGCCTGGATGAAATTTCCATCAGCGGAGAAACTTCCATCGCCGAATTGCGCGACGGCGCGGTGCGTAGCTACACCGTCGTGCCGGAAGATTTTGGCATGCGTCGCGCGCCGCTGGAAGCGATTCGCGGCGGCGATGTCGCGCATAATGCCGAAATCATCCGCAAAGTCCTGGGCCGCGCGTCGCTCCAACATGAGCACGGCCCGCACCGCGATGTCGTGCTGGCAAATGCAGCGGGCGCGCTGGTCGCCGCGGGCCGCGCCAGGGATTTTCTCGACGGCGTGCGCCTCGCCGCAGAATCAATTGACTGCGGCGCCGCTCGCGCCAAGCTCGAGCAGCTCGTGGCGTTTTCACAATCCGACGCGGGCCACCACAGCCAATCCGCATCCTGATTGCAATTCTGCTCGAATCACTTGACGACGCGGATCGCCGCGCTCGATGGATCCGGCGACACCGCAGAGTCGAGATCCAGCAGAATGTGACCAGTCGCAGCGCCGGCCGGTGGGTAACAATTGCCGTCTGAATTATAGGTGGCGTTGCACGACCCGGTAAAATTCCGCCGCCGCGGCGATTGTGCGAACTGCCATACAAGCGCGCCAGAAAATCCACTCGCTGACGGCAGCGGAGGATTTTTCAAATACGCGCAGCCCGGCGAAGGCGGGCACGCGTCGTTGTACACAAAATACGCCGTCACCGGCGCGCGCTCGTGAATGTCGTCCGCCGTAGTGATGGTTTGTCCTTTGCCCTCCTTCACTTTCATCCCTGAGCAATACACTCCCGCTGCGAAACCACTCGAAGTCACTCGCTCGTTCCAACCTTGAATGTAACTAAGCTGCGCCGGGAGCATTCGGCCGCCCTCTTCAATATCGAGATAAATTACCTTGGACGTGCCTGCGGAAAATCCTTCGCGTTGCGCCGCCGCGACCGCAATTTCCGCGTCGCGCGCGCCTAAATCGCGGGGATCCACGGGCGGCTGCAGTTCCTTTGACAGGCGGCCATTGAAAAGAATCAAAAAACCGAAACCGTTTTTCAGCAGCCCGCCGCGCTTCCCAATCCAAGAATTCGCTTTCGCACCGGGTGGCGCGTTCAGCCAATAACCGGAAAACGTGAAGGTCCGTCGCAGCGCGGGCAGTGCGTCATCGCCGGGATAATCGTTGCTATCAAAACCGAGGTAGGTCTGTGCTGGGGATTGTTCCGCTTGAGTTGACAATGGTGCGCCCGAGCCCGCCACGCGCGGGAACAGAAGCACAGCCACAAATGTCACAAAGAGTAGAAGAATTTCAACAAGTCCGGCCCGTAATCTTCGCTTTTCGCGCACTGCGCACCGGCCGTATGAGATCAAATACTCAAGAAATTCTTCAGCAAATCAAATCCCGCGCCAGTCAGCACCGACTCCGGATGGAACTGCACGCCTTCCACTCTAAGCTTGCGGTGCCGAAAACCCATAATCGTCCCGTCTTCCGTCTCGGCGGAAATTTCCAGCTCGCGCGGTAGCGATTTACGCTCCACGATCAACGAATGATATCGCGTCGCAATAAACGACTGCGGCAACCCGTGAAAAATAGTCCGCCCGTCGTGCTCGATCTCGCTGGTTTTTCCGTGCATCAATTTCGCCGCGCGAATCACCCGCCCGCCAAACGCCGCGCCAATCGCCTGATGTCCCAGACACACGCCCAAAATCGGAATCTTCCCCGCAAATCGCTGGATCAACGGAACGCTGATCCCCGCTTCCTTCGGCGTGCACGGCCCCGGCGAAATCACGATACGTTCCGGCGCCATCTCTTCAATCTCATCCAGCGTGATCTCATCGTTGCGGCGCACAGCAAGCTGCTGCCCCATCTGGCCAAGGTACTGCGCCAGGTTGTAGGTAAACGAATCGTAGTTGTCGAGCAGCAGAATCATGTCGCACTCATATTCTAACTTCTTAATTGCGCACTCGAAAGCGTTCGCAGCGGCGCACAAACGGCCGCCACAAAACCCTATTCCGCGCGGCTGCCGTTCGCTCCGCGATGCGCGATTTCCAGGGCCGTCACCAGCGCGCGCGCCTTGTTCACCGTTTCCTGATATTCGCGCTCGGGCACGGAATCTGCCACCACTCCGCCGCCGGCCTGAATATAAGCGCGGCCGCCCTTCGCCACCATCGTGCGCAACGCGATGCATGAATCGATGTTGCCCGAAAAATCCAGATACATCACCGCGCCGGCGTAAATCCCGCGGCGCGTGGGCTCTAGCTCGTCGATAATTTGCATCGCGCGAATTTTTGGCGCACCGGATAGAGTGCCGGCGGGAAAACAGGCCATCAACGCGTCAAAACAATCCACGTCGGCGCGCAGTTGCCCGCGTAAGCTCGAAACCAGATGCATCACGTGGGAATAGCGCTCCACGAACATCAGCCGCTCGACTTTCACCGAGCCGTATTCGCACACCCTGCCCAGATCGTTGCGGCCCAAATCCACCAGCATGATGTGTTCGGCGCGCTCCTTCGGATCAGCGAGCAGCTTTGCTTCGAGCGCGCGATCTTCCGCTTCGTTGCGCCCGCGCGGCACAGTCCCGGCGATCGGGCGATAGGAAATGTTGCGCCCCTGCACCTTCACCAGCATTTCCGGCGAACTGCCCACCACCGCAAGCTCGTCGAGCTTCAAATAATAAAGATACGGCGAAGGGTTCACCACGCGCAGCGCGCGATAGATCTCGAAAGGGTCGGCGCTGGTGCGCGCCGAAAATCGCTGGCTCGGCACAACCTGAAAAATGTCGCCGGCGCGGATATAACTTTTCGCCATGCGCACCGCGGCCATGTACTGCGCCTTCGTGAAAGTCGATTCGACGCGCAGCGGCCCGCCGTGCCGCGTGCGCCGTTGCCGCGGAAGCGGACTTTCCAGTTTGCGGCGCGTGCGGCGAATTTCGCGCACCGCGGCGTCGTACTTTGCGCGCAGGCTTCCCGGACCTTCGGTGAAAACGTTGCGAATCACCCACACGCGGTGCCGCACGTGATCGAAAGCCACCAAGCCCAGATAAAACATCATCACGCTATCGTCCAGATTCAGATCGTCGCGCCCGCTCGCCGGAATCTTTTCGATCAACCGCACCATGTCGTACGCGAAATATCCGATGGCTCCGCCGATTAGCGGCGGCAGACCTGACACGCGCACTGGCTTGTACCGCTCGGTGAGCTGCCGCAGATACTCGATGGGGTTGGCCTCGAAATTCTTGCGCTCGCCGCCCGCTTCCACGCTACATTTCCGCCCGCGCGAACGAAAAACCTCTTGCGGATTCGCGCCGGCGAACGTGTAGCGCGCGATATTTTCACCGCCCTCCACGCTCTCCAGCAGAAACGAATATTTCGCGTTGTGCGCCAGGCGCAAGTGCGCGCCCACCGGCGTCAAAAGGTCGGCCGTGAACGTCTCATACACCGGGACCAGGTTTCCCTGCCGCGCCAGCTTGCTGAACGTCTTGAAATCCGGCTGAATCATCGTCTGACCATTTTCTCTTCACGCATCAGTGCGCGCAAGACGGCGCCCCGCATCGCTTCCACGGGCGCACGCTCTCCCGTCCAGATTTCCCATTGCGCGGTTCCCTGCGCCACGAACATCGCGATGCCTGAAACCGTTTCGATGCCGCGGCCCGCTGCGAGTTGCATCAGCTTGGTGACGCGCGGCCGGTAAATCAGATCAAACACCAGCCGGCAATTCAGCTCGCGCACTTCAAGTGGTGACCGGTCTTCGGCGGGATGCATCCCTACCGGCGTCGCGTTAACGATCGCGTCGAAAAATTCACGCCGCAGGCGCGAACGCTCCACCACTTCGCCACCCACCGCACGCGCCAAAGCCTTCGCCGCCCGTACACGCCGCGCGCAAACGCAAACCGAAGCTCCCGATTCTGCCAGCGCAAACGCCACCGCGCGCGCCGCGCCTCCCGCGCCGAAAATCAGCGCACGACTGCCGCGCAGTGGGATGCGCCGTTCCAGCGCGCGCAGCACGCCTACATAGTCTGTGTTGTAACCGTACAATTTTCCGCCGCCGCGCACTACGACGGTATTCACCGCGCCGATCGCTGCCGCCATCGGATCGCAATCGTCCAGATGCCGCAGAATCGCCTGTTTGTGCGGCAGCGTGACGCTGAACCCCGCGATTCCCAACGGCTCGACCGAAAGCAAAAAATCGCGCAGATCGCGCACCAGGAACGGCAGGAACACCGCATCCATTTTGCGCGCCTGAAAACCGGTGTTCTGCAGCACCGGCGAAAGCGAATGGCCGATGGGACTACCAATCACTCCGTACACGCGCGTCTTCCGGCGCAATTTGTCCGCGCGATACAAATTTTTCATCATATCTAAAGTCACTTGGCCCGGAGCCGTCGCGTTCTCCACCGGCGCATACGCGAGCGCGCTGCCTTCCCGCAACGCCAGTACCCGAGCCGGCAGCGCCACCTCGCCCATCGGCACGGCCATCACGTTTCGCCGGCCGCGAGCCAGGCGCAGCACTTCCAGACTCCGCCCTAGCAAGTCACATCGCACCGCAATCTTGATCGCGTCAGGCTTCCCGCGGCCCAAATCGGCGGCAATGTGCTGCAAATTCCTGGGCGAGCTCCCGAAAAAATGCGCCGACGCGATCCGCCGCCCTTCGCCCAACAGTACCTCCAACAATTCCGGCGGACAGCAAGAAGAACTTTCGACCTCCAGGTCGTACCAGGAGCAACCAGACCGTACAGCCGCGGCCAAATGCACCAACTGCTGCGCGATCGTTCCGCGAAATTTCCCGCCTGCCTCGCGGCGCCGGCAAGTAGCGATCAGCGTCGCACGCGGCCGCTTCCTTGCCAACCGCGCCAAAAACTTGTCGAGTTCGTCGTCATCGGAAAGCCAATCGAGCCGCAATTCAGCCGTTCGCGTCACCCGCAGCGCCACTGTGAGCTGCCTCCACATCGAACTGGCGTCCGCGGCAGCCACCACCGCGCAAATTTTGTCTTTTGCGATCATCGACCTTATCTTGGATTGGGCCGTTTCCGGAATGCTGACGCGAGCGTCTGTGCTCGCGGATTTTGGGGCACCCTGTCCTATCGTACAGGTACTACAGGGCTTGTACCATGTGGTGCACAATGTGTAAAGCGGCTCGGACCATTGTCTTGACGGGTTCCAGTACGTCCATTACAGTCGGTACATCGGGCTAATTGTGGGTTAGCGCCTGTTCTACGGCGCGCGATATTCAAAGGAGCAAGCATTATGCGTGGGAAAATTGTCCTTGCCAGTCTGATTTTGAGCCTTTCCGGCGTTGCCGCTTCGGCGCAAGGCCCCTCCTCTGTGCCCATTTATAAGGACATCTATTGCTCCGGGACCATCACCAACGAGTCCGTCCCGCAGGACTCCTACGTGATCACCGGCGAGGGGTCCAACTATAAGATTACCTGGCAGGACGGCGACTATGTGTACCTGAACAAGGGCGCCAGCCAGGGTGTGAAGGTCGGTGATGAATTCTCGGTGATCCGTTCAGTCGTTGACCCCACGGAAATCGAGTGGGCCAAGTGGCAATTCGCGATCATCCGCAAGCTGGGGACATGGTGGGAGGATGAGGGCCGTGTGCGCGTCGTTGTCGCGCAGCCTGACACCTCTATCGCGCAAGTGGAACACTCCTGCAGTTACGTGCAGCGGGGCGATATCCTCCTGCCGTTCAAGGAGCGCCCCACGCCCCCTCTGAAAGCTGAGAACAATTTCGACCGCTTCGCGCCGTTCAGTGGCAAAGCCACTGCGATGGTGATGATCGGCAAGGATTTCCAGGTGCAATTGGGCACCAATGATGTGTTCTACGTGAACCTCGGCAGCCAGCAGGGCGTGCGCGTAGGTGACTACTTCCGCATCTTCCGCTACACCGGCACCGAGCATGAGATCGTGTTCGAAACCAAGCGAGCCGCGTTCGACAACGACAAAGAAGCCACGGTTTACGGCCGCGTGTATGGCTTTGGCAGCGTACCGGCCAAGTGGAAGTGGGACAATACGCCGCGCGAAGTCATCGGCGAGGGCATCGTGCTCAGGACCGGAACGAATTCGTCCACAGTCCTGACCACATTCAGCTTGCGCGAGTTCTTCGTCGGCGATTACGTGGAGATCGAGTAGGCCACAGCCGCGCTGCGGGCTCGGCGGGACGTGATGAAGCCGGTCACGTCTGCCGGGGCACCGCAGCAGACGCAGAATCTGCTTCGCTGAACACCTCTGCGGTGAAAGCCTGCACCCGCGTTGCGGGGTCCTTCCAAGCTTCGCAGTCCATGCCTGCCTTCACGCAGGTTTCCTCCAGGAAGCGTTGCGCACTCCAGCGGAACTGAGTGGCTACTTGCGGCAGCAGCACCCCGCGCTGCCTGCCCTGGCTCACAACTAATCCATGCTTGCCTGCTTCGATCGCCTCCAGCGTCACATCTTCCAGCGCGGACAGAACTGAGACCTCGATCTCGATCTCGCTCAGTTCCGCGGCTTGAACCGGTTCGAAGCGCGAATCCTGCAGTGCGGCGGAGCGGGCGCAGTGGGCAACTACTTCGGCGAGCGAGTCGTGACCTGGCAGCTGGCCAACGCAGCCGCGCAGGCGACCGCGGCGATGGAGCGTGACGAATGCGCCTGATGGTTGTTGCAAAAATTCTTCGTTGGGAAAATCCTGCAACGGGGGTTTGTTTGCGGCGCCAGCACTGACGGCAAGAGCGAGCGCGCGTCGGGCTAGCTGCAAGAGCAACTGCTTCTCGCGCTCAGCGAGTGAGGACATCCTGCGGCTTTTCTTCCGGCTTCATGAGCAACGCGCCCCGCTGGCGCAGCTGCACGCGAAAATTGATTTGCGTCCAGAACATTTGGAAGTAATGCCCTGCCGACGCCACCGCGCTGATCACCACCATCCACAGCAGCACAGTGCCCACCAGCTTCAGCGCCGGATGATTGGCGGTCAAGATTACGGTACATCCCGCGAGCACCTGCAAAATCATTTTCACTTTGCCGAGCGGTGAAGCAGGGATGATCAGTCCTTCCACTGAGGCAATCTCGCGGAGGCCCATCACCATGAATTCGCGTCCGATGATGATCACCACCATCCAAGCCTGCATCAACCCCATTTCCACCAGCGAAATAAACGCGGCGGAAATCAGCAGCTTGTCCGCAATCGGATCCAGCAGAATTCCCAGGGTGGTGATTTCTTTACGCGAACGCGCCAGGTAGCCGTCCATCATGTCCGTCGCGGCTGCCGCCAGCAGAATCAGCACGCCCAGCACTTCGAAGTGGATAGGCAATCCCCAGAAATCAAAATTGGGTTGGCGGGTGAGCAGCACGACGACCAGCAGCGGAACGAAAAAGATCCGCAGGGTCGTCAAGCTGTTAGGCAGATTCATGAAGTCCCCGGAAAAACCCTTGGCTCGTGGGCCAGCGAGCATTCCAAAGGTCCGTTTCACTATAGTCCCGCATACCGGGCGAGTCAACGGCAGCTGTAAAATCCGGGACGAAAAGGACCCGATTGCGGAAAATACGTACGGGTTGCCTAGAAAGGCAAATCCCTATGCTAGTGACGTTTAGAGAACATGCCGCCCCGGACCTGTGCATATTCCATACAAGCGTAACATCCGGAGGAGTGCGTCTCGATGGGACCGGGCTGATCCATTGCGACGGAATAAGTGCTTTGTTTGCATCGCGGTACGAGTGGCGCACAACCCTACGGTATTTAAAATGTTGATTTTGTTGGGGTTTTTCGCTGCCGGTACCCCTTCCTTTATCCACAGTGATATCCACAGGAGCGCTGAGCCGGCTGAGGATTACGCGGTGCGAAACCTGTGCGCGCGGAGGCGCCGATTTGCAAAATCCGCGGGACTTTTGTGGACGGAATGCGGTGTGATTTGCGCGCGAGTTCAAAGCGCCTATTTCCCGCGCGCGAAAAATCTTCGCAGCGGCGAAAAGCGTCGAAAAACTAGCGATTAGAGTGGGTCGCTGTTGTTTATTTTCAGTCATTTGCGCCGCTTTTTAATAATTGGGGGACTAGCGATCAATAATGCATAACTCGCACCCGAAAAGGCGAAATTCGAAAATGGAAAGCCTTCCACGATAAGCGGCGGCAAGCTCCGGCGCGCCCGAAAATGACGCTGGAAGATTCGAAGCTCGGGGTAAGCCCTTCGAGGCTGCCACTGGCAGTCTCTCAGGGTAAACGATCCTGTGAACGTGTGCATATTTTAGTTCCCGTGCGAGTGTAGCGCGAAGGCGCGACAAAAACAGCTGGTCACAGGAACAGAAGAGGTACAGAAAAGGTCCAGAACTAGTACGCGCTGCACGAAAACTGACCCGACCTGTACGAATTGTGATGGACAGGGTTGGTGCAGTTTTTTTCAACGCGGGCGGACAATGCTTTTGTTTCTCGTGCGCGGCACGCGGTGATTTCGCACCGGGAAATTAAAACGCTGGTGGCGCGCGTGGATTCTGCAATAATTTCGAACCGCGGTTACAGGCCGCGTTTCCCCGCTACGTCCTCGGCCAGAAACTGCTTGTACAAATCGTGCCGGACAAGGTAGTTCGTCTCGCGGTTCGCTCGCTCGGCAACGGCTCCGGAAGCCACATCGAAGTACTTCTCGCGATTGGCAGGATCAACGTCCCTACATTGCATCATCTCGTCAACCCAGCTGCCGAGAGTCTCGTAAGTTATCGCAATCGTGCCGCCTTGAGCTTGTAATGTTGGGAGCCAAATCGCGGCGTCCGATCGACACTGCGCTGCATTTGGAGCATTGGCCGCCCGTTGAGCAGTCCCGCGCATCGTCGGGGAGATAAACGACACAGCGAGTATCACAACGCAGATTTTGTTCACAATCCCTCCGGACGAAATCACATGCCGCGTGCGGCGACACTACCATGCGCGCTGAAAGCACTTCAAGGCGAGCGTTGTGTTCGATTCGTCGAAGCGCCTGCCGTTGAAACTCGCCACCTCACTCGACAAGGTCGCCGGTTTTCGCGATAGTCAGTTTATGGCGAAGAAGCGGGCTGCGAGGGCCGCAAATACCAAGGGGAACCGGGCACCCCGGCGTCCCGAAGAAAACCCCGCGAAATCTCCGAATTCCAACTCCCAGGCGATCCAATTAAGCGATCCCGTCCTTCGGGGGATGATTTTCTGCGCGACTCTTGCCGCCTACTTCCCCGCCCTGCGCGGGGGCCTGCTCTGGGACGATAGCAGCCACCTGACCAAGCCCGGCTTGCAGTCGTTCCATGGTTTGTCGCGAATCTGGTTCGAGCTGGGTGCGACGCAGCAATACTACCCGCTGCTGCACAGCGCGTTCTGGCTCGAACACCGGATGTGGGGGGACGCGGTTGCAGGCTATCACTTGACCAACGTCGCTCTCCACGCACTGTCGGCATGCCTGGCAGTGGCGATCATGAAGCGGCTTTCGCTTCCGGGCGCATGGCTTGCCGGTTTTGTTTTTGCGCTGCATCCCGTCAACGTTGAATCCGTGGCCTGGATCTCGGAGCAAAAGAGCACGCTGTCCGGAGTCTTTTATCTGGCCGCCCTGCTCGCGTACCTGCACTTCTATCTGCAACCCGACCAGAACCGTCGGAAGTCAAAATACCTGCTGGCAACCGGCCTGTTTGTGCTGGCGCTGCTGAGCAAAACCGTGACCGCGACGCTTCCCGCTGTGCTGCTGGTGATCTTTTGGTGGCGGCGTGGCCGGCTCGAATGGAAGCGTGATGTACTGCCGCTACTTCCATGGTTCGCGTTCGGAATATCCGCAGGACTTTTTACCTCTTGGGTAGAGAGGACCCTGATCGGTGCACGAGGCGCGGATTTCCTGCTGACGCCGGTACAGCGTGTTTTGATTGCTGGCCGCGCGATCTGTTTTTATGCCGGCAAATTGTTGTGGCCAACTAATCTGACGTTCTTCTACCCACACTGGAAGATCGATCCGGCCGTGTGGTGGCAATGGCTGTTCCCAGCCGGAGTATTGGCGGTCGTGATAGGCCTCGTGTTCGTCGCTCGCCGCTACCGCGGGCCGTTGGCCGGCTTTCTCATTTTTTGCGGAACGCTTTTCCCTGTGCTCGGTTTTCTCAATATTTATCCCTTCCGCTACTCCTATGTCGCCGACCACTTTCAGTATCTGGCAAGTCTGGGAATCATCGTTCCGGTAGCGTCGGTGCTGGTACGAGCGATCGAGCGGATTTCATCGCGCAGGGCCGTTACCATCGTTTGCTGCTCTATGCTGATTCTGGTTCTTGGCGTACTGACTTGGCGGCAATGCCGTATGTATCGCGATATCGAGACCCTTTACCGCGAATCGCTTGCACGCAATCCGGGCAGTTGGTTGGCGCACTATAACCTGGGCGTGCTGTTCGCCGAGATGCCGGGCCGGCTTCCGGATGCAATCGCGGAGTACCAAGCAGCCCTGCGAATCAAACCGGATTACGCGGAGGCACACGTTAATCTGGGAAACTCCCTGTCGCAGATACCGGGCCGACAACCGGAGGCCATCACGGAGTACAGAGCGGCGCTGCGGATCAAACCGGATTACGCGGAGGCCCACAATGACCTGGGAATTGCGCTATCGTTCACTCCCGGGCGGCTTCCGGACGCTGTCGCGGAATACCAGGCGGCGCTGCAGATTGATCCGGATTATGCGGAGGCGCACCTTAACCTGGGGAACATCCTGTCGCAGACACCGGGCCGGCAATCGGAGGCCATCGCAGAGTACCAGGCCGCGCTGCGAATTAATCCGAATGACGCGGAGGCGCACTTTAACCTGGGAAATCTACTGGCGCGCACTCCCGGCCGACTGCAGGATGCGATTGCGGAGTACCAGGCGGCGCTACGAATTAGACCGGAGTATGCGAAAGCGCGCTATAACTTGGGAATCGTGCTGGCCGTGATACCTGGCCGGCTTGCGGACGCCATCGCGGAGTTCCAGGCAGCGCTGCGAATAAATCCGGATTATGCGGAAGCGCACAATGAGCTGGGAATCGTGCTGGCCGAGACGCCGGGCCGGCTTCAGGACGCCATCGCGGAGTACCAGGCGGCGCTGCGGATTAATCCGGATTATGCGGAGGCGCACGTTAACTTGGGAAACGCGTTGTCGCAGATACCTGGCCGGCAATCGGAGGCGATCGCGGAGTACCAAGCGGCGGTTCGAATTCGACCGGACTATGCGAATCTGGTGAGGGAGCCGATAAGGGCGCTGCGTGCATCGCAACCGCCCGCAGAAAAATAAGGTTTGGAGCTTTCAGGCGCATGCTTCCCATTGGTTCATAACTGTCCTACCATCGAAGCGAGGAGAAAAAATCATGCAAATTAGCGGAAATACGATTTTGATTACTGGCGGTGGATCGGGTATCGGGCGAGGACTGGCAGAGGCTTTTCATGCGGAGGGAAACCAGGTGGTGATTGCGGGGCGGCGCAAGGAGTTGCTGAAGGAAGTGGTGGCGGCGAATCCGGGGATGAAGGCCGCGGTTCTGGATATTGGAAACGCTGATGCGATCCGGAGTTTCGCGGAACAAATCAAGAAGGATTACCCTGCGCTAAATGTGGTGATCCAGAACGCGGGGATGATGAAGCCGGAGTCACTGAAAAATGGCGCGGTGGCGGATGCCGAGGCGACAATTGCGACGAATCTGCTGGGGCCGATTCGCCTGACCGCCGCGCTGCTGCCATTACTGCTGAAACAGCCCAGGGCCGCGATCATGACGGTGTCGTCCGGACTGGCATTTGTGCCGATGGCAATGACGCCGACCTATTGCGCGACGAAGGCGGCGATTCATTCTTATACGCAATCGCTGCGCTACCAACTGCGCGACACATCCGTGCAGGTGCTGGAGTTGATCCCGCCTTACGTGCAGACGGAATTGATGGGGCCCAGAATGGCCAGCGATCCGAACGCCATGCCGCTGAATGACTTCATCGCCGAGAGCATGAAAATTCTGAAGAGCGCGCCCGAGGCGACGGAAATATGCGTGGAGCGCGTGAAGCCGCTGCGTTTTGCGGAAGCTAGCGGAGGGTATGACGCGTTTCACAAGAAATTCAACGATATGATGGCGGCCGCTGCGGCAGGACACTAGCGGGACGCATCGGGAGCAGGGATGTTGAATATTTCAACTTGGGGTTGAGAAATTAATTGGCCCTCGCGGGGGTCTGGGGGCTAAGCAGCGGTACACGGCGCTCGCCCTTGGCGGCAAGTGTTGCAAAAACAGGGGTGTGGCGTTTTCGGGGTTTGCGGTTGGAATTGGCGCGCTGGTTGCACGTAGGGATAGTGCAGCACAGCAGAGCGCGAAACGGTTCGCAGCCGGAAGTTGAGGTGGCACGCAGCTGGAACGCGATGAGGCAAGCAGCTGGAAGGCGACCAGGCGAGCAGCCGGAACGCGAACAGAGGAGAGACTCTGATGAAAGCGAAAAAAGCGACAGCATCTGCACGCAGCACGAAATTGCACTCCGGCGCGGGATTGAAATCCGTCAAGCCCTTACTGAATCCGCAGCCGTTGCCGCCCAACCGACCCCGCCCGTTCTAAGTGCAGTGCAGCCCGGTCCCGCCCAGCCCGCCCCGGAAGAGAGGATTTTCTTTCTTCCGGGACTTTCTTTTTTGTGGGAGACTCCCGGCGCGTGACGGAATTGCGCAAGTACGCGGTCGACCTCTGAAATTCAACAGCAACGTCGACGGCTGGCGGTCTAAAGACCCCGCTACACTGAAAAGCACCGTCGGAGACTGACGGTCTCGCTTTGCGGGACCGCCGCTAGATTGAAAAGGAGCGCCGATGAACTTGATGCGAGTGCTGCTGGCGGCCCTGGGAGCGTTCGTTGCGTATTTTGCGGCGGGGGGTTTGATGTTTGTGACGATGCCGTGGATGAAGAAGGAGTTCGAGAAGTATCCGGCGGTATACCGGCCGAGCGAAGGACAGATGAAAAACATGCCGGTGGCAATGGCGGCGACGTTGGTGGCGATCGTGGTGCTGGCGGTGCTTTACGCGATGATTTATCACCGCGGATCAGGAGTGGTGGAAGGTGCGTGGTTCGGGGCGTTGATTGGAGTATTCGCGATTGGGACGTTTACGGTGCACAACTACGTGAACTTGAATATCGGTTGGAAGCTGACGGTGGAACAGTCGGTGGCATACTTTATTCAATGGGTAGTAGTGGGGATTGTGATTGGGTTGATCTATCGGCCGGCACACTGAGCGCTACGACGAGGCGATTCACTTCGCGGCGCGGGGGCAGACGAAGACGATTTGGGAGACGGCTGGGGGTTCGAGGATTTCGGCGCGTAACGGGCGCGGCGCGTGACGGGCGGCTTGTTGAGTTAGGCGCGCGATTTGCTGGGCGGTGAGGGCGATGGAGTAGAGGTCGGCGCGGCGGGTGTAGGAATATTCGCGGTAGCGCGGGTGAGGGTGGACGTCTTCGGCGAAGTTCATTAGGATTTGCCAGAAGCTGGGTTTATTGCGCAGAGCGCGGGCGATTTTTTGCAGCGGGCTGGATTTTGCGGCGGAGTCTTTTGTGATGCTGAGGGAGTGGCGCGGGGGCGAGCCGCTGGATTCCAGAATTACTTCTGCGCAATCGGCGGCGCGGAAGGGGCGGGCGGGGTCGGCGTCTGGATATTTCGCTAGAATTTCGGCGAGGGCTGCAGGATCAGGGTCAAAGGGCGGCCACCAGTAGCGGAAGGAATGGAAGACGACCGTGCCGCCGCGGAGAATTTGCTGCACGCGGGTGGAGTCTTTTCCGGCGACCTGCACGATCATGTCCACCAGTTCGGGGGCGCGGAAAGTCTGGCGGACCAGCGGACGCATGCTGAGATATTCGGCTTCTTCTTCGGTGTATTTTACGGCGATGGTTTCGGGCAGCGGCACAGCACCAACCTGGATGAGACGTCGCGACCGCCTCCGGCCTGTAGCGTCGCGGCGTTTTGACGCTTAGGCGTCACGACGGAGGACCGCGCGCGGATTCTTAGCTGCGAAATTATCTCAGGGTTTGCCCGCGGCCTTTTCCGTGAGGCGCTCGCGGACTTTATCGCTGAGAATTTTGCCGTCAATGGATTTGCCCTCGAGTTTGGCACGCGCGGCTTTCACCACCGCGCCCATTTGTTTCAGGGAATCCGCGCCGGATTCGGAGATAGCTTCCTCGACGGCGCGATGCATTTCAGCATCACTGGGCGCGGCGGGCAAATATTTTTCGATGATGGCGATTTCTTTCGCTTCCTTGTCCGCCAGATCCTTGCGGCCGCCCTGGGTGAACTGTTCGACGGATTCTTTGCGCTGCTTGATGAGCGTTTGCAGAATTTGCAGCGATTCGAGATCGTCGAGCGGGCGCATTTTGTCGATCTCTTTCAGCTTCAGCGCGCTTTTCACCATGCGCAGGACGCTGAGGCGCAGCTCGTCTTTTTCCTTCATGGCCGCGGTGAGGTCGCTCTGAATTTTTTCGATGTAACCCATTGGTTGCCCCCCGAAGTGTTGCCAGAATACCACAGCGATAATCGCGCGCGACCGCATTTGCATTTGCGTTTGCTGTGCGTGATTTGGATTAGCTGCATGCGTGTAACGGATTTGACTCTGCGGCGGGCAGCCATTAGGCTTCCAACATGAAAATAATCGTTGCGGATAAAATCAGCGAGCGCGGGATCGAGTTGTTGCGCGAGACGGGCTGGGAGATTGTGTTGCCGGCCGCTGCGGCACTGGCCGGCGAGATTGTGAATGCCGACGGGTTGATCGTGCGCAGCGCCACGAAAGTGACCAGCGCGCTGCTGGATCGCGCGGAGAAATTGCGCGTGGTGGGGCGCGCGGGCGTGGGCGTGGACAATGTGGATATGGATGCGGCGACGCATCGCGGCGTTTTGGTGATGAACACGCCGGGGGGGAATGCGGTGAGCGTGGCGGAACATACTTTCGCGCTGCTGCTCGCATTAGCGCGCGGGGTGGCGCAAGCGAACGCGGCGATTCATGCGGGGCGCTGGGAGAAAACTTCGTCGGGAATGGAATTGCGCGGGAAGACGCTCGGCCTCGTGGGACTGGGACGCGTGGGATCGGAAGTGGCGCGACGGGCGCGGGCGCTGGAAATGAAGGTGCTGGCGTATGACCCATATGTGACGCCGGCGGCGGCACGCGAACTGGAAGTGGAGCTGGTTTCGCTGGAGGATTTGCTGAAACGCTCGGACGTGATTTCGCTGCACACCGCACTGAGCGCGGCGACGGAAAAAATGATGAACGCGGCGGCGTTCGCGCAGATGAAGAAGGGCGCGCGGCTGATCAATTGCGCGCGAGGCGAATTGATTGATGAAGCGGCGCTGGCGGAGGCTTTGCGCTCGGGGCATTTGTCGGGCGCGGCGGTGGATACGTTTGCGACGGAGCCGCCGAAGAATTCGCCGTTGATTGGTTTGCCGAATTTGATTGCGACGCCGCATATTGCTGGTTCGACGGCGGAGGCGCAGGAAGAAGTTGGGACGTTGATCGCGCTGCAGGTGCGCGACTATCTGGCGGAAGGCTTGATCCGCAATGCGGTGAATATGCCGGCGCTTTCGGCGGAGCAATACCGGCGGTTGCGGCCATATTTGGAATTGGGTGAGCGGCTGGGCGCTTTTGTGGCGCAGGCTGCGCCTTCGGCGAGTTTCAGCCGGGTACGGATTCGCTATGCGGGCGAGCCAGCCGAACTCGGATCGCATGTGATTCGCAGCGCGGTGCTGATTGGAATACTAAATTCGGTGCTCGACGAGAAAGTGAATTTGGTGAATGCGTCGCAGGCGGCTGCGGCGCGCGGGCTGATTGTGGAAGAAACGACGCGGCGGCGCGAGCGGGGATTTCCGAACACGTTGGAAGTGGCCGCGGAAAATGATGGGCACGCGCTGACGGTGGAAGGAACTGTGGCGCAGGACGGTTCGCCGCGAATTCTGTTGCTCGATGGGATTGAACTTGAGGCGCCGCTCGAAGGCACTCTGCTGCTGACGCGAAATCGTGACGTGCCGGGAGTAATCGGAAAGATTGGGACAGCACTGGGGAATTTGGGCGTGAACATCGCCACGTTTGCGTTGGGTCGCAGGCAGCCGGTGCATGGTGCGGAGGCGGTGGCGCTGGTGCGGTTGGATGGCGTGGTGGACTCGTCCGTGGTGCAGACGATTCGCGCGATTCCTTCGATCACTGAAGCGAAATTAGTCCGGCTGCCGGAAGCGGCTACGCCGAGCTCGCAGACGGCGTGACTTCCTGCACGGACTCCCGGCGCGTATTTTTTATGCTTGAAACTACGCGGATGCAGCTTTCGCCGTGGCAGGCGGACGATTGGCTGCTGTTGCGTCCGATCGGGCGTGATCCTCGGGTGATGCAATACATTTCGGACGGCAAGCCATGGCCGGACGAACGCGTTCGGGAATTTGTTGGGCGCCAAGTTGCGCACTTCGACCGGCTCGGATACTGCCTCTGGAAACTCCTACATAAAGAAACATCGGAGATGATCGGGTTCTGCGGTTTGCAACCCCTGAATGGAACCGCGGAGACTGAAATCGGCTGGTGGCTTGCGCGGGCCTGGTGGGGACAGGGCTTGGCAACGGAAGCGGCGCGCACGGCGTTGCAAGATGGATTTGCTCGCGCCGGGCTGGAGAGAATTGTGGCCGTCGCTCTGCCCGCGAATCGCGCATCGATTCATGTGATGAAAAAATTGGGGATGAGGTACGAGCGGGAGATGATTCATCGCGGCTTCGACGTGGTGCTGTACGCGACGGATCGTTTGAAGAAATGATGCAGTTGAAGCAATGATCCAGTGGACATTGCGTCAGTTACGATTGCTGGAAATGCTCGCGACCGCGGAAGCTGTGCTATCCTAGCTTGGTTCGCGTGCGAGATTTGTGCCGCTCGTGCGCACACGGTCGGGGCGTAGCGCAGCCTGGCTAGCGCGCCTGGTTCGGGACCAGGAGGTCGAAGGTTCAAATCCTTTCGCCCCGACCACTTCTTTTAGAACCAATAATTTACAGACACACATTCATTCGTTGACCTCCTGGTGTGCGGCCAGTAGGTCGGCGTTCTAAATCCAATCAACCCGACCACGGTATTCCCCGTTTTCTCTAAGGCTCACATTGAAATTGCATGACGTGCTACAGCACGCGGAACTGGTCCGACTTGTCCAACAGCCTGTCTAACGACTTGACTGGCGGAAGGAGAGCCAGTCACTCCCGATCCCATGTCCTGGGGAAGCACCTGTCGCGTGCGCAAGGGTCCGCAATCGGATACAACTGTGTTGAAAGCCCGTGCGAGGATTAGCGTGCAGGTCGATAACATCACCCAACAAATCTGTTGAAAGCCGAACGCAGGGAGTCCCACCCAGTTTCCCCGTTGATCATGGCTGTGGCGTCGGTCGGGGCAAGGTGTCAACTCAAGTGTTATAACAATTCGTAAAAGGTTGAAGCGAGTTCCGTGCGTCATTATTGATTCGGCGAACGCAGCACATAGTCTTCGTTCACGGTAGTCGCCTTCTCCGTAGCGCTGGGGATTAGATTCGCGCCCGTTTCAAACGTGGTGTCTTTTGCAAAAATTGGTGTATCGAAGTGCCACAGCATATGCTCAGGGTTGGATGACCTGATCGCCCACGGCGTGAAACGCTTCCGCAAGCCCGCGGCCGATGCCAGAGCCTTGAACGCTGCGATTGTCCTCGTCTTGCCAAACCCGCGCGGCACAACCCTCTTTCCTGCGCGGCTTTACTGTCCCTGCGGCTTTGCAAAATAAGCTTCCAGCCAGAACTCCAGAGTTGCGTCGTGCCGCTCCTGCGGACCAATTAAAGTTAATTCTTTGTATCGCTCTCGAAACACCGCTGGATCAAGATGCTGTGTCTTCGCCAAGTATTCAACGTCTTGCCGGTCGCGTTCGATGTTCCGGCTTAGTTTCGATAGAACGAGATCGTACGGGTCAGGAATGAAGAGGCGGAGACTTTTAAAGTGTCCGGGAAACAGCTCCGTCAGACGATCCTCGTAGTTCTCCGGCATGGAGTCAACGGCTGTGTATTGCACATAAACACCGTACTCTTTCGCGAGTGCGGACGCTGGACCAGCGATCCGTTGTAGGTCATTTATCAGATTGTAAGGATTGAGCGTCCGATAATCCAAGTCGTTTGTGGCACGCGGGAGACCGTAACCCATCACAACAGCAAACCCACCAATGCAATCCAGTCGAACGGGTTCGTCAAGCAGCGTGTCTAGTTTTTCCAGAAACCCTTTCCACGGCGCTGGAATGTCAGTCAGCATAACGAACTGTTTCGGGCCGCATGTCGCTCAGAAGATTCCACTGCTTGGCCTCAACGGAACTATTCGTGCGCAGCCATCGGCGCTCTGCCTCATTCAATTCCTTGCAGAATGAATCTTCTTTCTCCAGCTTGCTATCGGCAAGTGTTTGTTCTAATGGCCGCAGATCATCCCTTCCGGCGGCCAGCCTTCCGAGAGTTACAACAAAACCCAAGCGGTTTTGAAGGGTTCTCGCGCGTGATTCTCGAACCAGCCAATCGCGCGGCATGTCCGGGTATCGTAGAAATAGCCACGGAAGACCTTCGGCAACGCGGGCTTCAAGATTGTGCTGGACCAAAGCCGCAAGCAAAAAATCAGCGGGATTGACTTTCTTCGTTTTTCGGAGATGGGCGAAGCCGGGATATCCCAGCGATGCAAGCTCATGGGCCAAGAAGCTCGGAGTCGCGTTTTCCCTTACTTCTTGAACGGGCAGCACAGTAGGCGACAGGCCGTAGGCCTGCATCAGCTTGCGAGAAAGACTGGCCGTGCTTCTTCGTCCACTCTCTAGCATCGAGAGGTAGGCTTGAGTTACGCCCAGGCGATTCGCAGCTTCCTGCTGGTTCCAGCCACGCTCCATTCGGGCGCTTTTTAGTTGTTCAGAATTCATGGTTTTTTATAACACGCTCTGTTATAAATTGTCAATAGCCAGCCCCTAGCTATACTGCAAGCTCTTCCGATACAATGTCTTCCGGCACGGGTGAGACTGGGGTATCGATCACATCCCCGTCGCAAAGCAGTTTCACGCCGGCGAGGATAATCCGCATTTTTGCGGTGTGAACATCCAGCGGTGGCTTGTCACGACTTGTCCATGAGAGAGCGGTCCGAAAATCAATAAGTGACGCCAGGACAGCGACTTATGTGATTTTATCCACTGGTTCGGGACCAGGAGGTCGAAGGTTCAAATCCATTCGCCCCGACCATTCAACCCAACTTCTAAAAGTTCAGTACCATGTACGGTCGCTTCTTCCAAAATCGCAGCAAATAGTGCCTGTTGTAGCGATTCATTCGCGGTGCAAAGGAAGCGTTGCGATTCGCTATAGACAAGGCCGTCAGGGAACAGAGAACTTTGCCACTCCTGCCGAATACTTAGCCCAGCCTTCTTCCACGTTCCTAGCAGGTCGGTCAACTGGCGTTCGTTGTCTGCGCTCAGCGTGCGCAGCGTATCAGCCTCTGAAATCAACGTTTTCTGCGCTGCTTCGATTTCTGCTATCTCGGTCTTGTATCGCTGGTTCGTGTCCGCGAAATCATTTTGGTCAAGCTCCCCACGGAGTTTTGCGTCAATAAGTGCGTGGTGCAAAGCGCGTTTATCCGCCAGACGCGCAGACTGCACCCGCTGGCGTTCAGAGATGGCTTGGCTCTGTTGACATCCTCGAGAAAAGGTAGCGATGCCTCAAGCGATACAAATTGAAACTCAAGCCGAGCAGCAGGGCCTGCCGCTTCTGCATACGCAGGGAACGACCTGGTGCACGGGCCGAGAGCTTGCGCTTGACCGAAGAAAACAAGCTCTCGATCAGAGCGCGGCGCCGGTACACTCGTCGTGGGAATTCCCGACGCATC